>Ga0308157_10009795_pt1 | contig 10535 bp, 13 predicted proteins | sample PhyBR1_FD_201035 | JGI IMG/M metagenome (GOLD analysis project Ga0308157, IMG submission 201035) | Phyllosphere microbial communities from UC Gill Tract Community Farm, Albany, California, United States - DLSLB.R1 | ecosystem: Host-associated > Plants > Phyllosphere > Unclassified | place: USA... | reverse complement strand
GCCCGAAGCGATCGAGGCCTTCCATAACGAATTCCATATGCAAGCCGGAGATACCCTCGACGCGTTGCTGGAGAACTACGCGCAGATCGCTGCCCGCACCGACGAACTGCTGGCAGAAGTGGATTTGGATACCGTGTACGAGCTGCCCTCGGCCCCATGGTTTGTCGATACCCATTGGTCGGTGCGCCGGACCCTGGTGCACATCATCGCCGAGACCACCCAGCATTCAGGGCATGCGGACATCATTCGTGAATCCCTGGACGGACAGAAATCCATGGGCTGACAACAGGCAGCAAGTACTTCTAGACTATGTCACCGTACGGTGACATTATTTGAATATGAAACCTCGATCGTTCACTGTCGCAAACCTGGCGGATAGAATCCGGACCCAACGTGGCGTCCTAGGTCTGACTCAAGCCGGCTTGGCAAATTCGGTAGGCGTTTCTCGCAAGTTCATCGTTGACCTGGAATCGGGAAAAGAAACGGTAGCTTTGGGTCTAGTGTTCAAGGTTCTGAAGCGACTTGGGTTTGAAGAACCTGGACTACGCATTATTAATGACCGAGGCATCAATGACCGGGGCACTGAAATAGCTGAAGGCTTTCGCGAGACCTTGGAAGCCAAAGATTTCGAGTTCGCGCTGCGTCTTATCAGCGAATATTCGACCGAATCCCTCGCAGAAGGGCGCCCTCTCTTGGCGCAGTCGCCTGAATTGGAAGACTGGCAATACCAAGTGGCACTAGCGGCCGTAACCAAGTGGATTTCGAGTCAGACCAATACGCCAGTCCCGCGGTGGGCTGCGGACATTGCACGCCCATCGGAAGCAGTGTTCCTCTCGGAGAAGCTGTACCCAGTACGGGAGAAGATGAAAAAGCTGATTCGCGCTGAAACGCCTCCGGAACTTCGAGAACTGAACGTGTGGATGCGACAACGGAGCTTGGGAACAGCATGAATGGATCGGGCCTGAGACGAGAGAAAGTCGTTGAATTGCTCGCAGAACTCGAACGGCGTTTGAATGAGCTGGGACTCAGCGTGAAAATTAGAGTCGTCGGCGGCTCGGCCCTGCTTCTTCATGGTCTGATCGATCGTGCCACGGAAGATATCGATGCCTACTACTCGCATCGGATTCGATTCTTTCTGCAGTCGAAGTTGCTGATTTGCAGACCTTGGCTGCCATGAAGCTGGCGGCCGAGCGCGATAAAGACATTCTTGACTTAGGGCACCTAGTGAACGCTCTACGGCTCAGCGACTCCAGCGAATTACTAGAACTCGCGTACGACAAGTATGGAGAAGAGTCGATACCGTTGTCCCAGAGCAAGGAAAATTATGCGATTGTCGCAGAAGAAGCCATAAGCGCAGCACGGCGACTAAATCGCAAGAATAATCCCTAGCCCCCGATGTAAGACATCTCGATGCGCTTGCGGTTTCCCGGAGTCAGCGCGGCGCGCAGTTCGGAATAGTTGTCATCGCGTTTGCGCCAGTGCCCGGTCAACGCCTTGGCTAAGTCCTCGTCGCTGATCCCCTCGCGCATTAACTTGCGCAGGTCATAACCGGATCCGGCAAACAAGCAGGTGTACAGCTGCCCCTCGGCAGAAACGCGCGAGCGAGAGCAATTGCCACAGAAGGCATTGGTGACACTGGAGATCACGCCGATTTCGCCGGCGCCATCGGCATAGCGCCAGCGGTTGGCGGTTTCACCGGGTTCGGACTTCGTTACAGGTTCTAGCGCCCAACGTTCGTTGATCATCGAAACCACTTCGGCCGAGGGCAACACCTCATCAAGTTTCCAGCCGTTGGTGGTGCCCACGTCCATGTACTCAATGAAGCGCAGGATCGCCCCGGTGCCTCGGAAGTGCTCGGCGAGTTTTAGGATCTCATCGTCGTTAACTCCGCGCTTAACCACGGTATTAATTTTCACCGGACCCAGACCGACTTCGCGGGCCACCTCGATGGCTTCCAGAACCTTGGAGACCGGGAAGTTCACGTCGTTGATCGCCTTGAACTTGGCATCATCCAGAGAATCTAGCGAAATGGTGACACGGTTCAGGCCGGCATCCTTCAGCGACTGTGCCATCTTAGGCAGGGCCGATCCATTGGTGGTCATGGCTAGATCCACCGGTGCACCTTCTGGTGTGCGCAATTTGGAGAGCATCGAAACAAGTTCGGTAATGCCACGGCGTAATAATGGTTCGCCACCGGTCAGCCGCAGCTTTCTCACGCCAAGGGATACGCTAACCCGGGCCAGACGTTCGATCTCTTCGAAACTGAGCAGCTCAGAACGCTCACGGAAAGCGAAGTCGCGACCGAAAATTTCCTTGGGCATGCAGTAGACGCAACGGAAATTACAGCGGTCAGTCACCGAGATCCGCAAGTCATGCAGGGGCCGCCCGCGGGCGTCGGTGATATCCCCGGCCGGTTGAACTGTCATAACTACCAGCGTAACTGCCCGGAGGTAACCGAGGAAGACGAGCAAGTAATACAACAATCAGTCTTGTAGCATGGGCAAAAAGCTTAAGCACTGGAGAATTTATGCGCAACACTCGGCCACTGCCTGTTCGAATCCTTGTGACAGGCGCTATGGCCGCCCTTGCCCTCTCCGGTTGTAGCAGCGATAAACCGGCCGATCAGCAAACAATTACGGTCTCTGCAGCCGCTTCATTGCATGATGCGTTCGACCAGATCGCCAAAGAATTTCAAGCGGAGCATCCGGAGGTGAAGATCGCCGGCATCAATTATGACGGCTCGTCAACCCTGGCCACTCAGATTGTGGAAGGCGCCGATGTGGATGTCTTCGCCTCGGCTGATGAAAACAATATGGACACGGTGAGCAAGGCAGGGATCGGCAACAAGGCAACTATTTTTGCCAGCAATACCCTAGTGATCGCGGTGCCCAAAGACAATCCGGCCAACATCACCTCGTTGGAGGATTTGGCGGGCGCCGATACGGTGCTGTGCGCTTCGAAGGTGCCTTGTGGCAATGCTTCGCAGCAATTGCTGAAAAATGCTGGGGTCAAAGTGACCCCGGTGAGTGAAGAGCAGAATGTCACCGCCGTAGTGCAGAAGCTGGCCGCTGGGGAAGCCGATGCCGGTCTGGTCTACGCCACCGATGTAAAAGACGAACCGGACCTGAAATCCATCGTGCCCGAAGGTGCGGCGAAGGTAGTGAATAAGTACCCGATCGCCACGCTGGACGATAATCCGGCCGCGGGCGAGTTCCTCGACTTTGTCACCGGCGAGCGCGGTCAAAAAATTCTGAGTGAGTACGGTTTTGGCACTGGAGCCGCGCAGGGTAATGGCTAGTGACACCGGATTACGCGTACCGCCTCTGACCTTCGCCCCGGCGGTGCTGGCGGTGGCCCTACTGATTTTGCCGCTGCTCGCCTTGCTCTCCCGCGCCAGTTGGCCCACGATTATTTCCGATGTCACCAGCGCACAAGCCCTTTCGGCATTGTGGCTTTCGTTGCGCACGTCGTTGGCGGCCACTGCGCTGTGTGCGGTGCTTGGGGTGCCGCTGGCCCTGGTGATCGCCCGCAGTAGCCCGAAGATCGCGCAACTGTTGCGTGCGCTGATTGCTGTTCCTCTTGTTTTGCCGCCGATGGTCGGCGGGGTAGCGCTGCTTTTCCTTTTTGGGCGCACCAGCCCGGTGGGGCAACTGATTGATTCGCTGTGGGGGATCACCCTGCCTTTTTCCACCGCCGCGGTGGTGATCGCCCAAAGTTTTGTGGCCCTGCCCTTTTTGGTGCTCTCGATCGAAGGTTCATTGCGTGCAGCCGGCACCGGCTATGAACAGGCCGCCGCGACCCTGGGTGCCGGACGGTGGATGGTGCTCAGCCGCATTACCCTGCCGATGGCCGCCCCCGGTCTGGTGGCCGGGGTGATCTTGTGCTTTGCGCGGGCCATCGGTGAATTTGGGGCCACCGCGCTGTTCGCCGGTAACGCTCCCGGGGTCACTCAAACCATGCCACTGGCGATCTACACCGCGTTTAATGGTGCGGGCACCGGACGAGATACCGCTGTTGCGCTCTCCTTGTTGTTGCTGGCCACCGCGGTGCTGGTGCTCTTGTGCGTGCGTGCCTGGCGTCCGGGGGCAGTGAAATGAGGTTGAAGGCCGACTTCACCGTGCCCCGCACCGGCTTTGAGGTGAAGGTGGCCTTTGAGGTTCTTTCCGGCACAACGCTGGCGATTATGGGCCCGAGCGGTTCGGGAAAGTCCACCATCGTCAACGCGATCGCCGGAATCCAACAGATTAGCCGCGGGCGGATCGAACTCGACGGCAAGTTGTTGGCCGATGCTCGTGTGCATCTAGCTCCGCACCAGCGTGGGGTGGGGCTGCTCGGTCAGGAACCGCACCTGTTCCCACATCTGGACGCGCTCAAAAACATCGCCTTTGCCGCCCGAGCCGGTGGGCAGGACAAGGCCGCAGCGCTGCGCAGCGCCGCAGCCTGGCTAGAGCGTTTGGACCTGGTCGAACTGGCAGGCTCGCGCCCGGCCGCGCTTTCTGGCGGACAGCGCCAGCGCATCGCCCTGGCCCGAGCCCTGGCTGCCCGACCCAAGCTACTGTTGATCGATGAGCCCTTCGCCTCGCTGGATGTTGAAGCAGCCATGGATATGCGCGCCCTGGTGCGCGAGGAGTTGACCCGTACTTCAACCAGCGCCATCGTCATCTCTCATTCGGCCGCCGACGCCCTCGCGCTGGCCGACCAACTACTGGTCTTGGAACGCGGCAAGATACTCGATTCGGGCCCCGTAGCCCAGGTGTTTTCCGCCCCGGCCAACCGCTTTATGCGCGCGGTGGTCGCTACCCTTCCGGCTATCCCGCCCAGCACAGCAGCAGAGAGGCCCTAATGCCCGGCTCCCACCAGACCATCAGCGTCGAGGAACATAGCGCCCGACTGCTCTCCTTGGTCCGCCCGTTGCCTCCGGTCACCCTAAAAATCGGCCCCGCGCTGCTCGGCGCGGTCTTGGCCAGCGACGTGCACGCACAGCATCCTCTGCCTCTGTGGGATAACTCGGCGATGGATGGTTTTGCGGTGCGTAGCGCCGATACAACCACCGCCTCGGCCAGCGCCCCGGTGAGTTTAGAAGTGATCGGCGAAATCCCCGCCGGCAGCAGTCGCGACCCGGAGATTGCCAAAGGCCAGTGCGTAAAAATCATGACCGGCGCCCCGCTTCCCACGACCGCCGACGCGGTGGTGCGCATCGAGGACACCAGCGCGGCGGACACCGGCTGGGAGGTGTCCAGCGTGCAGATCAAATTGCCGGTTGCCGCCGGCAAAGACATTCGCCAGCGCGGCGAAGATAAGAGTGCCGGCGATCTGATCGCGCTCACCGGAGATGAGCTCACCGCGCCGCGGCTTTCGGCACTGGCCGCTGCTGGCGCTAGTGAGCTGACGGTACGCATCGCCCCCAAGGTGGCCGTGCTGGTCACCGGCGCCGAGCTGCGTCCGCCCGGCCAAGAACTTAGCCGCGGACAAATCCCGGAAACCAATTCGCTACTGATCGCCGGCCTGCTCGCCGAATCAGGAATCCGTGCGGCCACGATCGTGCACTGTGTTGATGAGCCTCAGGCCGTGCGCGAACAACTCGCTAAGCTCGCACCGATCCACGACGCGATCCTGAGTACCGGCGGGGTGGGTCCTGGCGACTTCGACGTGATGCGCCAAGTCTTAGCCGACGAGCCGGGGGTCACCGCCACTCGCGTGCGTGTTCGCCCAGGCCAACCGCAGTGTGCTGGACGTTTGGCCGGTGGTGCGATGATTTTCGCCTTGCCGGGCAACCCGGTCAGCGCGGCGGCCAGCTTCGAACTTTTTGTCCGCCCCGCGCTACGCGCCATGCAGGGTCACGCCCAGGTTCAGCGTCCGCGCCTACAGGCTGTCGCTGCCGTGGGTTGGAGGGCCGCCGGCAACCGACTTCAAGTCTTGCCTATTGTTTTTCAGCACGGGGATCTGCAGCACGGCAGCCAGCTTCAATGCGCCCCGGCAGTGGCTGCCTCCCGCATCTCGCATTCGGTCGGTGGTTTCGGTTCGGCCCAGGGCTACGCACTTGTCCCAGCAGGCATCGAAGAGATTCACCCCGGCGACACCGTCGAAGTCCTGCGGATCGCGCCATGACTGAGCACATCATTGCCGGAACCTTCGACGCGTTGATCCCTGCCGGCGGCCGCGGTACCCGTCTGGGCGGCGCCGGTAAACCCGAACTGCTCGTGGCCGGCCAGCGCCTTGTGGACCGCGTTATCGGCGCATCCCGTCGCGCCGGTGTAGCTCGCGTAGTGGTGATCGGCGATGATTCCGCGGGTGCACTAGCCGATACGGTGCTGCGTGAGGACCCGCCGTTTGCCGGTCCGTTGGCTTCCATCGCCGCTGGCATAGGCCAAGTCACCAGCGACTGGTGCCTGATTCTCGCCTGCGATCTGCAGCATCCCGACGCGGTAATTGCCGCTTTGTTAGAGAATGAAGAGCAGCGAGCCGCCGACGGTCTAGTGCTGCGCGACGCCCAGGGGTATACACAGTGGCTCGCCGGCCTATACCGCACCGACGCTGTGGCGGCGGCCTGTGCTCAACTTGGCGAGCAACTCATCAACGCACCGGTGCGCCGTGCTCTCGGCCAGCTAGATTTGGCGCAGCTAGAGGTGGATGATGAAATCACCGACGACATTGATACCCCGCAGGCGCTTGCTCGCGCCCGCCAGAACGACAAGGAATGATAATGGCACAGCACCTACCTCCCGAAGCGCTGAACGGCTGGCTCGAAGCCGCGGCCAAGGAATTGGACTTAGATTCTTCTGACGTCGACATCGCAACCGTATTGGACGTTGCTAAACATGTTGCCCATGAAGTCGCTCGGCCGGCCGCGCCGCTGAGCACTTTTTTGCTCGGTGTAGCTCTGGGTGGCGGCAAAGATGAGCTTTCGTCCCTCGCTGAACAGTTAGTTTCCCGCGCGCATCAATGGGCCGACGAGCACCCGGACAACGATTCATAATACGGAGAAGTGTTCGAATATATCTCGACGATCTCACGGTTCCCCCTTGTGGAAAACCCTGTGATTTTGGTAATTATGAGCATATAATGAATATATGTTCGAAGACAATGGCGTGTTTAGGGATAATATCGAAGATGGGATTCCGGTAGGAACCAGCTTCGGTAGGTCCCCGTGCCTATCTTCAGAAGATCACGCCCTGGTTCATCTGGCTCTCATCCAAGACGATCCAACATTTTCTGAGATCGCGCTTCAGAAACTCGAGTCTCAAATCTCATTCCTCGAGTCGGTCCAAGCACGTTTGTCGACGCACATTGACGTTGTCAACGAAGAAACCACAGAAAAGCAGATCACGACAAAACAACGTGGAACTGCCCACCAAGTTGCTATGGCACGTAGGCGTTCGCAGCACGCTTCTCTCGCCTATGTGCGGCGAATGCGTTTTATGATCTCGGATATGCCATATCTCTTTTCTCGGTTTGAAAAAGGAGACTTCAGCGAAAAGCTGATGATGTCCATTTTGGCTCCACTTGATGACGTTGAACCGTTTGAGCGCAGGGACTTTGATAACTTCTTTGCTCACAATCGCACTCTGTTTGATTATGCCGGCGCTAAAGAGGCTCACAACATCGTTCAAAAGGCCATAGATCAGGCGCGTGGTGAAGAACGCGATGAAGAAATGGACCGCAAGAAGAAGCATCGCGGCGTAGCCTTCCGCAAAGGAAAAGACTGCGTGAACATGAACGTTCAGCTGCCCGTAGAAGTAGGCGTGGCCATAGAGACCGCTTTGGAACACGAGGCGCAGAAGGTCAAAAAATCCGGAGATCCGCGCACCATCAAGCAACTGAAAGCAGACATCTTGGTGGCTAAGATAACCGGCCACCCATATGATGCGCCGCTACCAATTAAGCTTCACGTCAATCTCGTCATGACTGACCTGGCGCTGTTGTTAGACGGAGAAGAGCCAGCCTCAATCCCTGGATACGGTAGCGTGCCGGCAAGATATGCACGGCGCATTATGGGAACCTTCGCGCAGTTCGATGAGCACACTCCAACCTCGGACCTCGAAGAGTTGCGTCAGTGGATCCGGGTTTACCCAGTGATTCGGCGGCTTTACATTGTGCCCGGTGGGAAAGACCTAGTAGCGATGGATTCCAAAGAACGTCTCTTCAAAGGTTCATTAAGAAAGTTTCTAGAGCTGAGAGACCCGTATTGTCGGACTCCCTATTGCAATAACAAACCCCGGCATGCGGATCACATTGAGCAACATTGCAAAGGTGGAAAAACGAGCTCAATCAATGGCGGAATGAAATGCGACTGTTGCAACTACGCCAAGGAAGCGCCGGGGTGGACTGAAGAAGTCGTCCAGGAAAATCCTCACAAGATCAGGATCAAGCCGCCGGGGGACGTCGAGTTTGAATCAACTGCCCCTCCACTCATCGGATTAGTAAGAGCTGAAAACAAGCTCACCGAACAGATCGAAGTGCGGAAGTTAGATAAAAAATTAGGGAAGCGACCTCAGATTTTCTTCAGGTTTCCTGACGCCTCCTAGCTTCACCAGTGACTGAACATGCCTTGGCAAGCTCATGCCCACGGTAAACTCGATAACTATGGCTATTGGCGCGACTATGCACACTTTTGAGATTCAACTTGCTGACGTAGATCGCGGGGTTTATGAGGATCTATCCCTTCGAGTTGCTCAGCACCCTTCCGAAACCGACGCCTACATGGTGACCCGAGTCCTCACTTACTGCTTGGAATATGAAGAAGGAATCACTTTTTCTGCAGGCGGTGTGTCCACCGGAGATGAACCTGCAATTCTCGTCAAGGATCTAACCGGACTCATCACGGCATGGATTGAAGTCGGCGCACCCGATGCTCAACGCTTGCATTTGGGCAGCAAGCGAGCAGAACGTACCGCCATTTACACCCACCGCGATCCTGCCAAATTGATTTCGTCATGGCGGGGCAAGACTATTCACCAATCGGAAGATATCCGTTTCCGCTCGTTCGAGTCTTCTTTTATTGATGATGCAGTCCATGCCCTGACGCGACGTAACACCATGTCTGTTTCAGTCACTGAAGGTCAGATTTACCTGGAGCTTAACGGTACGAATCTCGAAACTCAGATCCAAGATCACGACATCGAGTAGTTAAGATTAATCTCTGATTCAACTGATCTTGAATTGGTAGCCACTACTGCGCGGAAGTATGGCCGGTGTTCATTAATGACGCCGTAGGAAGGCCATCATGAAACTGCGCAATATTACTGTGGGTACTGCGACGCTCTGCTTGGTTGCAGGATTATCCACTCCAGCATTAGCCTCCAACATCGAGTCCGCTGAATCCTCTCCATTGGTAATCGGACATCGAGGGGCGGCCGGTGTAGCACCGGAGAACACGCTCCCGGCTCTGAAGGCAGGAAGCCAGTCCGGAGCAGAGTTTGTTGAAATCGATGTTCAGCTTTCCAAGGATGGTGTGCCGTTCATCTTCCATGACGGCACACCAGCTCGCACCACCAACGTTGAAGATGTGTTCCCAGATCGAGCGAACGACCCCATCACCTCATTTACGTGGGATGAACTTCAGCAGCTCGACGCAGGTTCGTACTTCTCCGGAAAATTTGTCGGCACCAAGATTGCACACTTTGATGATGTTCCCGGGGCGTTGACCGGTGAAACGGGTGTGTTCATCGAGATTAAGGATCCGGCAAAGTCGCCTGGCGTCGAGCAGGTCGTCGCCGATGCACTAGCCAAGGACGCAGAATGGAAAGGACTACTCGACGCAGGAAAGATCGAAGTTCTCGGATTCGATGCGGCATCGAATGAACGTTTTGCGCAGCTAGCGCCCGAAGTTCCATTGCAGCAACTAACCGGTACAGTTCCTTCGGCTCAGGAGCTGGAACACTACGCAACGTATGCTGATGCATTCGGAACCAGCTACCGAACTCTTGACGCTGCTGGTGCACAACGTGTGAAAGACGCCGGATTAGGACTAGGTGTCTATACCGTTGACTCTGAAGAAGTCGTCGATGATGCGTTGGCGCTGGGCGTCGAGCGAATCACCGGTGACTTCCCGCAGCAGATTGACCGGCACTTGGACGGTAAGAAAGTCTTCCCCGCCAACAACGGAGTCGTGATTTCGGGGGCCGTTAATGACGTTCCGGGCAACGATACGGTCCCAGAAAATGGCGAACACGTCATTTTGGAGAACACCGGCAGCCGTACCATCGACGTCAGCGGCTATCTGATTCGCGATGCAGCCAACAACAAGTTGCAGATCGGTGAAGGTTACGAGCTGGCTCCGGGGCAAAAGCTTCGCGTCTATTCCGGCCCAGGGACCAACAGCGACGAAGCGTTCTACGTTGATGGCTCCGGCGTGCTGAACAACGGGGGAGACTCCTTGGCGCTGTGGGATGCCAAGGGCAAGCTCACTGACTTGTTCTCTAACTAAATTCCAACAGCGTTCAGGCAAAGCAAAACCCCGGAAATCCAAAGGATTTCCGGGGTTTTCATTGGCGGTGACGGTGGGATTTGAACCCACGGTACGGGGTTACCGTACA
>Ga0308157_10009793_pt1 | contig 10537 bp, 14 predicted proteins | sample PhyBR1_FD_201035 | JGI IMG/M metagenome (GOLD analysis project Ga0308157, IMG submission 201035) | Phyllosphere microbial communities from UC Gill Tract Community Farm, Albany, California, United States - DLSLB.R1 | ecosystem: Host-associated > Plants > Phyllosphere > Unclassified | place: USA... | reverse complement strand
TTCCTCACCGCGATCTACGGCGGCTACTTCGCCGCCGCCCAGGGCATCATCCTCATCGCCCTGCTCGGTCTGCTGCTGCCCGATGATCTGCAGCGACTCAACGGGCTGAAGAACGTCCTCGTCCTCGTCGTCAATACCGTCTCGGCGAGCACGTACATCATCGTCGGCCACGACCGGATCAACTGGATCGCCGTTGTCTGCATCGCCATCGGCTCACTCATCGGCGGGTACTTCGGTGCCCGAATCGGGCGGAAGTTCTCACCCGTGCTGCTGCGCGCCGTCATCGTGGCCCTCGGACTCGTCGCGATCTGGAGGATCCTCACGCTGTGAACGGAATTCCGCTGTGAACGGGAGCGCGCTGTGAACACTCCGGCCAAGGCACCCCTGACTCGTCAGCAGGTCATCGATCGATCCGCTGAACTCGGGATCGCCGTCGAGCGTCTGCGCTTCTTCGACGAGGCAGACCTGACTGCTGGGAGCCAGGGCGACGATTCCGGCGATGCCCTGCACGGGCGCCTCGAGGGCATGCGCGACTACACGCAGCTGACCGATGTCGCCCTGCGCAGCGTCCGCGAACCCGCCGAGGGGCTGTTCATCGCCGAATCCTCGAAGATCATCCGCCGCGCTCATGCAGCCGGCCTCTCACCCCGGTCGTTCCTCACCAGCCCGAAATGGCTTTTCGACCTGGCCGACATCATCTCCGAGAGCGATGTGCCGATCTTCATCGGCACGGATGCCGCCGTGGAGTCCCTGACCGGATTCCACCTCCACCGAGGAGCGCTGGCCGCCATGGGCCGCCCCGCTCCGGCTCCGGTCTCCTCCTTGATCGCCGATGCCAGGCGACTCGTCGTCATCGAAGACATCGTCGACCATACGAACGTGTGGGGCTCCAAATTATCCGGTGTGTATCCAAGTACGCATTCAGAGTCCAAGCGCTCGAGAATCGCAATCTTTGAAGATATTGTTGATCATACAAATTTGGGTGCAGCTTTTCGATCTGCTGCTGCGATCGGTGTGGACGCAATTCTAGTGACTCCACGCTGTGCCGACCCGCTCTATCGACGCTCGATCAGAGTGTCCATGGGAACGGTATTCCAAGTCCCGTGGACCCGGATTGACAGTTGGCCAGATGGCCTCGAACAGCTCCAGGACGCTGGGTATGTCGTCGCGGGTATGACTTTGGGAGAGGGAGCCATCACCTTGGATGAGCTTGTTGCCGAAGACCATCAACGCCTGGCATTGGTCTTCGGAACTGAAGGACGCGGGTTGAGCCGCGCAGCTGATAGCAAGCTCGATCGTCGTGTAACGATTCCAATGATGCATGGCGTAGACTCACTCAATGTTGCGGCCTCAGCTGCGGTGGCGTTTTACGCCACCCGATAAGCGCGTTGGGAGCATGATTCTGCGTCGCGTGAGTTGAAGAACCAGCGAAACGCCGACCGGGTAAGGCGGTTGTCAAAGGCTACTGCGTATTGCTCGGAGCTTTGCGGGGGACTGAGCTCGGGAGCCTGTCACTTAAACATCAGGATGCAATCTTGTTGGACTTTGAACGGTTGCAACGCCAGCACAGTGTCTGCAGATTCTCAATTACTGACAGTCCACCTCTGGAGACAGGAATGATGTGGTCGACCTCAAGCAACAGATGAGGCTCGGCAGCTAATGAAACCGAGCAGTACTGACACATATAGTTATCCCTGTTCTTGACGAAGCTCCGAATCTTTGCTGTCATCAATGCCCGCTGTCCGGCTACGCTCTTCTTATATTTGAGTCTTTCGTCTAGCCGCTCAATAAGGGCGTCAACTGTTTCTGAGTTGAGCGTGATCTTCGTTCGCTGGGCGCTGTTACCTCCAGCACTGACATACTCGAAAATATAGACAGGGTAGGGGACAGTCACTGGGGAGAGCTTCACCCCGACCTGAGCGTTAAATTCGTCTGCGAAGTATTTCAGGATGAAATCGGGAGGATTGATTGAACGCTGGATGCTCGACTCACGCAGGTGGAGATTCTCAATCGCTGACTCCAGGCGCGCTATGTCATTGCCAAGCCGTTCAGCGTCAGCCAGGCTCTCTTCGTTTACGGTTACCTCGAAGTATTTCATCAGGTACTTGATCGGGTCACTGCTAGCATTGCGCACAACCTGCAACGAGCAGTTGTGGACGTGATCAGCCTGGTAGTTGGCGATGTTCCGATCCCTGCGATAGTTGTGCTGACTCGTATTCTCAAACGTTGCCAGATGCGCGTGCCGACCTGTGGTTGAGACACCCAGGTCGAAGGACCCGTTGTTTCGGATTTCGGACGTATAGGCAGAGACAGCATTGTGCTCAGCGATGAAAGAGGCCAGTGCCTGTTTATGAGCCTGGAATTCTTCACCGGCGAAGTATCGGTTCTTTCGAACGTTGCGCACAATCTTTGGGACGATGACTGCAGCTGCCCAGATGACGGCAATAGCCAGAGCTAATGGCCAAAATTGAATGATGAGACCGATCAACACGATCACTACGATGATGACGATGATTGCCGGCATGACTACGCGAACTCCTCAACTTTGATCGTGGGGCTGCTTGTGGAATCACCGAAGCCTTCGTTGACATGCTTGCTGCCCATAGTAAGTAGAAGTGTAGTCAAAGCCAATGACACCAAATGACGATTCAACTAGAAACGTAAGTTAAAAGTGTAACGATTGCATATCTTATGCAATCTCCTTGGTGAGACCGCCTGAGGCAAAACAGTGCACACCTCGGTGGAATGGGGGCACCCAGAAGAATCTATTGCTACGGTCCCACCCAAGGGCGAAGGAAGTTGACGCAACAGCGAACGTCAGATCGGTCAATCTTTCGCGCGGCTGGTCGAGCTCTTCTACAAAGAGGTCTGAATGCATCGCGGAAAAACGAACTGCATTAATGCGTCCGCACGGGCTTCGAGGTATTAAAGCTGTACCCATCGGCAGGAAGTCGTCTGAAAACTACGAGCCTACAATTTGCCCGCTGCAACTTCTTCGCGCTTCGAACTAGAGCGCCGCCAGAGGAGATATACCCATCGTAACCACCAGTAGCTGCGGACCACTCCGGCGAGCGTGTCTTCGCTTCTTTCAACAGGATAGGCTTTGGCGTCGAGCTCGGTGAAGCCGTGATCTCTTCCTGTGCCCGTACCGGGGTGTGCGTAATCGATCAATGCACCAGCGTCTTTTGCAAGATTCAATGCGGCGTGCCTCACGGACAGAGTTCCAACGATCGCTAAGGATTGGCACTTCTTATAGAATTCGGGGATGTCGTTGGTCAGGGCTCGGCCGTAGACCTTCCTAGCCTCAGAGTCGTGTCTTTGGTCAACGTGGATCGAGTTCAGTGACGACCGGATCATGTGAGCCAATGCTATGGTGTCGGCGACATCTTCCTTTAGCTGGTGAAGCCGTTCGTTCCTGCGTGCCAGCGCCTGGCTGAGAATCGTCAGAATCCCGCCGATGACTACCCCGATGAGTCCAAAAACCGCGGCGTTGAGGTCAGAATCTTTGAGTAAGTTTCCGAGAGTTTTGATGTTATCCAATTCAGTTCTCGAATCTGTAGATTAGAAGAATATGGATCCCAATGATAGGTGTCGCCTGCTGGGTTAATGTACTTGGACTATTTTCCAGTGGCACGGCGTGAGGTTGGAGAGTGACGACCGTCTCCGGCCGTGTGGTGAAGAGGTTCTATGCTTTCCTCACAGAGGATTGGTTGTAGTCCTTGTACATCGACGTGGACGTTCTCTTGGTAGTCAATCTGCGTATTCGCACGGGTATGGCAGCCAGACACGTTGCCGTATGAAACTAGAAGATTACTCAGTCAGAGGTCAGATGGAACCAGGCCACTATGGAAGGTGTTGGCCAGGGGCCACGGAACGTGCACCTCGATCACATTTCTCGGAGCCAGTCGGCAACCGCTTTCCACCAAGGTCGTCGAGTTGGCGGAGACGCATCAACTGGTATTTGTTCAGATAGTTCTGCGTCGGTTACACGGGGAGGCCTGATTTGAGCAGATTCGACTTGTGCGTTCTGCTCAGTAAGTGTCGGTCCAGGACAGTTCGGCAGGTTATAGGGTTCGCCAGAGTTGTGGGCTGATTCTCGCTCAATGGAGGTGCAGTCTCGCGTAGGTTCTCCTGTAGATTCTGACTCTCCAGAGACCTCCTGTATCGGGCGGCGCGTCGGCTTTGTGACCTTTGGTACGGCCGGGGTCGTTGCGCTGTTACTCACTGAAGTTGCTTTGAGTTGTCTGTTCGTCTGCGCGGCATCTGCTCGGCGAAGATCGTTATGAAGAACCCAGACGGATGCAATCATCATTTGCCCACTGGACTTTGTTAGAACGGGGACTCGAGCCAGGACGCGTTCTCTATTGATGATTTGGGACAGCACGGTGGCCAACGAAAGCTCTTTTCGCACCAGTGTTCCAAGTTTTTGGTCAAACATTGCGATTGATCCGCTGGCGTAGAGGCGCGCGGTGCGTTCCTGAGCTGAATTCTCCCACGGCCGTTCCAGAACCTGGCGCGCGTCCTTGTTCCGTACAGCAACGTAGATTCCACCGTGCTGGAAAACCTCGCGGTTGAACTCCTTGACTGCTTTTGTTTGGGGCGCACCCGGAGGCTGCCATGGAAACATCCACACTGTGTCTTTTGCTCCCGCTGAGGCACGTTGTGCCGTTCGGTTGCGAAAGTCGGTGGCCCACCGCTGATATTCGAGGACTAGCTTTCGCTCCGGCAGGAATACATCGGCTCGGGTCAGGGAGTGCTCGACCACTGCTTGGACACCCAACTTCCGCGCAATTTTAAACAGTCGTCCTTTGATCCACAGATGCTCTTCGCCTTCTGGTCCACCGCCGCCGGCGAGCTTGGACGGATCTTGTGCGACCTCTTCTCGTCCGACGGGCATTTCGACTAGATTGTGGGAGCAGCCGCCGGAACGTACAGCGAAGAACCGGAGCCCGCTTCGGCTCATGCGTTTGGCTGTGAGCAGGGTGTCGCAGGACTCCACCGAGCACTTTACGTGGATCGATGGAGTCTTATAGATCATGTCCCAGTCACTTTGGATATTGACGCAAACTTCAATCGGATCGTTACCAGTCGGTGGATTCAGTGCCAGTCCACGGATCCTCACCAGTTTCGTTCGATGCGAAGAATGTCGTTCTCGTGGGGTCTCGCTTGTGCCCTGAAGCTTTAAGGAGCGTAGTTTCTTCCTGACGGCGGCGCGATTTCCTTGTGAAAATGACGAGTAGTGAGCCATGACTCATTGATATCGGACCCCACTGACACGAATGTCGAGGTGCACATTAAAGATTCGCTGCGTGTATATCCCGGTTCCACGTTTACTTGCGGTCAGAATGAGCTTAGAGAGGCTACGATCTTCATTCCGGTTCGAAGGGAACTGCGATGATTGCGCACGATGTCGGGGCATACACTTCCGGGGAGGTCCCAAAGATCATAAGTTCGCGTTGGTTTCTGACTGAATAGCCCGACTATGTCTTAGATGGTTCTCACTGAATATGATCAGTTGGTACGGCCGCCCAGCCAGAAGAGTGCTACGTCGACGTCACGGGCCGACCAAGATGATCCGTAGAAAGACGCGCTTGATCGAATGCTCTCTACCAACTCCATGTATCGTCCATATCTCCCCGGAGCTGAGGACAGTGATAAGCCCAGTTTTTCCAGTCCTTCCTGAGCGCGTCTGTCGTAGACAGCCATCCGGTGAGGTGCCGCGGCGAACAGAAGCGCAGATGCTAATGCATCTCCAGAATTGAAGCCCGGCAGGTAGCTCAGTTCCGATCTGCCAGCGGCGGCGGCTTCAGGCACAGCCAATACTTCGTCATTGACTGCAGCGACAGCCTTCTGAGTATGATCTCGGACGTTGTCGTCCGGCATATTCATGAGTTCGCGAACCCAGCGGGTGTCTGCGCGAAGTCGTTTCCAGAAGAGCAACGCGCCGATGTCCGACTTGCCAATGCTGGATCTGGACTTGATTCGATCGTGAATTTCGTGGATGACATCGTCGTAGTAGGGCGAGGTTTCTGCGTGGAAATCGGCGTGCGACTGAGAAAGTGTTTCCCACGTTGGAGCCGAAAGCAAAGGTGCGTCGTCTATCGATGAACTCATGGTCTGAGAATGGCAGAACCTGTAATGCCTGGGTGTAGACACGCTGGTCGAGGTCGAAAATCTAGCAGTGCGATCACGACTGATTTAAGGCTTTAAGGTCGCTCTATCGTGTGGTGCGGAGTCCGTTTCCTTGGATCGTCACCACGCTTTGCATTGTCGTCAACCGTGTAGGCATGGCTTGCACATGGGATACATAAAGGATGACGAGGCGGAGCAGATGACAGACGAAAATGTGACTGACCGACGAGCATTTGCTGATGCGGCACTATCGCTTGCTGGCCACGCGATTGTGGAGCCTGTTTTTGAGGGCTGTGGTGGAATGTGCTGCACTTCATGAGCTGATGGCAATGGACGCGGTCGCGTTGGCCAGGCGTCAAATTCAAGATGAGGGCTGACCCTTAGCTTTGATGGACGCTTTCGCCATTAGTCGTGATGGAATCGGTGCATCATCACGTTCGTGGCGTCAGGACGTTATGGACAGTTCCCACAGATAGTTCGACTGCTAACGCTATGGAGCGAATTGATGCTCCCGGCCGCGGCGAGTAATGATTTCGTTGCGTTGAGTGCGGGTGACGATGCGTGGTCGACCGATGGGGGAGCCGCTCTCCTGCGAAGCTTTCAATCCAGCTTTGATCCTGTCGGTCCAGAGATTTTGACGAAGATCTGCTATTTCGCGACATTGAGTCAGGAAGAACGATGGTTCTGAATGATCGCCTTCTCCCATGCCACTGAGTACGCGCACTGCGATTCCTCGATCTACGAGGTCGACTAGCACTCCCAGTCCATCGATTGAAGTCTGTGCGAGATATCGCACGCTCGTGAGAACGAGCAGGTCGCCGGTGTGTAAATCATATAAGGCTGCAAGAAGATGCGGACGATTCTTTATGAGACGCGTTTGAGTCGCAGGCTCCTCGGACACTCGCGAGCAGGTCGCCTGCAGTGCGGCATACTGCAGCTCGACTTCTCGAGAATTGCTGGTAACTCTGACAAGCCCTATCAAGGTCATTCTGAACCGCCAATGTGCACGTTTTGCAGGCAATCATTCGGGATCGTCAACAGTCTGACTGGGATATTGGACCGCATAGACTTATTGAACATCACACGGTGACGAAACTGAACTGTGATCATCGTTCGAAAGCGGCTAAGCCAGGGGAAGAGAACTGGAATGTGCAAGAGAATCTGAAGCTCAGTCATCGGGCGAGGCCTGAATCTGGCGTCGAGGGGATCGCAACACTTTCGAACGTCGGCGCCATCTTCCGCTCTGCGGCGGCATTCGGCGTCGATGCCGTGCTCGTGACTCCACGCTGTGCCGATCCGCTCTATCGCCGGTCGATCCGCGTGTCGATGGGCACGGTCTTCCAGGTGCCGTGGACTCGCATCGAATCCTGGCCGGGCGGGATCGCAGAGCTCCAGGCGGCCGGTTTCCATGTCGCGGCACTGGCACTCGATGATGAATCGGTGATCCTGCGCCAGTTCTCCGCCACCGCACCGGAACGTACCGCCGTCGTCTTCGGCACCGAAGGCGACGGTCTGAAGAGATCGACGATCGCTGCCTGCGACTCGACCGTGATGATCCCCATGAGCGGGGGAGTGGATTCCCTCAACGTCGCGGCCGCCTCGGCGGTCACCTGCTTCGCCCTGCAGGACGAGTGAGTTGTGTCAGGCCTCAGGCTACTGTGTCGTCATGAGCGAGTCGGTGGAAATCTTTCGAACTGAAGACGGCGGAGTCCGGTTGGACGTCCGCACTGCACACGGATCTGTGTGGCTGACACGAAAACAGTCGGCTGAACTGTTCGGGCGAGACATCAAGACGATCGGTAAGCACATCACGAACGCCCAACGCGAAGAACTGGCTGGCATTCCAGTTGTCGCAAAATCTGCGACAACTGCCTCGGACGGCAAAACCTATCAGGTCGAACACTACGATCTCGACCTGGTGCTCTCTGTCGGATACCGGGTGAAATCGGCCGAGGGAGTGCGCTTTCGGAAATGGGCGAACGACGTTCTCCGACGGTATGCGATCGATGGTGCCGTGCTCAATGAACGAAGGCTGTCTGAGATCGGCACGATCGTGTCCGTTCTGGCACGGTCGAATGACGAATTGGTGTCGGGAGTGGCAGATGTGCTTTCGACCTATGTGCCGAGCTTCTCGCTCCTGCGCGACTTCGATGAGGGCAGCATCATTGCGTTGCCGAATACTGAGCCGGACCGGCCGCTGACGTTGGAAGTTGCGCGCGACGTTATCGGACGTTTGGCACAGAGGTTTCCCAACGATCAGCTCTTCGGAAACGAACGCGGTGACGGCCTGGACGGCGTCATCGGGTCGATCTACCAAGGATTCGGCGACCATGAGCTTTACCCACTGTTGAGGAAGAGGCCGCGAATCTGCTCTACTTCGTCGTCAAGGACTATCCCTTTCCGATGGCAAAAAACGCAGCGCAGCTGCTCTGTTCGTCACCTTTCTCGACCGCAACCATGCATTGATCGGTGGCGACGGGCATCCGCGCATTGCCAACAATGCTCTCGCCGCCATCACTCTGCTGGTCGCAATGAGCGACCCTACCGAGAAGGATCTGATGATTGCTCTCATCATTCGTATGATCGTTCCGGAGACCTGAAGACCAAGAACCATTTTTGAGAGCGAGCGAAGCCCGATGAACCGCAGCACCCTAGCCCATGCCCTTGAAGCCGGACGGATCACCGGGGAGGTCGCCACCCCGAGAGAGAACAATCTCTCCCACATCCACCGGTTCCTCGCCCAGGAACGCCAATTCGACTTCGGAGTCGAGCTCACCCGTGACTGGGACTTCGACGCGGTGTTCGCGCTCATGGTCGAGCGCTGTGGCCTGCGGCCAGATCCCGAGTTCGTCGAAGGCGTGGACACGATCTCCACCGACGCCTGCATCGACGCTCTGGAGAAGCTCGCCGAGGCGGTCGGCGAGGTCGCACGCGCCGGAGGCCGGATCCTCTTCGCCACCGGCCATCCCGCAGGGCTTCTGCCCGTGCATATGGCAATTGCCGCCGCGGCGAAAGACGCCGGCGCCGTCATCGACACCCGTAATTATTTCATCCCGGTTCCGGAGATCGGTGGGGACGTGCGACAGATCAACAACGTGTGGACCTGGCACCTGCACGGCGGAAGTCCGCACACGCACCTGGCCGAGCCGATGCATGCGCTGCTCGATGATATCGCCGCCCGCGGCGGATCAGCCCCCGACCTCGTCGTCGCCGACCACGGGTGGGCAGGTGCCGCCTCGAGCAGAGGACTGCGGACGATAGGCTATGCCGACTGCAACGATCCGGCGCTCTTCGTCGCCGAGGCGCAGGGGCAGATCGAAGCGACCATCCCACTCGATGACGACGTCGTGCCGAACCTCTACGCCCCGCTCATCGACTATGTCATCGAACGAGCGGGACTGAACTGACGTTCAGGCGATCTCGTTCGCGAGGTCCTCGATCACCTCGGCGCCGGGCAGGGACGCGAGTGCGGATCCGGAGAGGATCAGCTTGGAGCCGCGGATACCGGAACCGATGATGAGTTCGTCGGCCTCGGCGACGCGTGAGTCGATGAGCACCCGATAGTTCTCCGGCAAGCCGATCGGTCCGATGCCGCCGTACTCCATCCCGGATTCGGTCACGGCGCGTTCGAGCGGCAGGAACGAGGCCTTGCGGACATCGAGGAGCTTCTTGACTCGTTTGTTGACGTCGGCGCGGGTGTTCGCCAGCACCATGCAGGCGGCGATCCGCTCCTCGCCGCCCCGGGACCCGGCGACGAGAACGCAGTTCGCCGAGGTGGCCGGAGGCAGATCCGTGGCATCGAGGAGAGCAGCTGTATCGGCGATCTGCGGATCGATGGCGAAGACGTCGACATCGCCGGAGATCGTCGGCAGGGCCTCCGCGGTGGCTTCGGCGAGGAGCTCGGGCGCTTCTGCAGCCGGCTGCAGGGTGAACTGAGTGGAGATGCGTTCCTTCGTGGTCATGGCCACAGTTTAGGAGATCCGTGTCGAATCGCTTTGTCCGGGCCCATCAGTTAGAATCGATTGTCGCTCCGTGTCCGGTTCCTACGGTTCGGAGCGTGTCCAGCAGACGAATTCGGGCACTGGCAGATGAGTTCAACTCATATCAGGCGCCTGAAAGAATTCAGCAGAGGTAAGAAAATGAAGAAGGACATCCACCCGGAATACGCGCCGATCGTGTTCAACGATCTGGCTTCCGGCACCAAGTTCCTCACCCGCTCCACCGCTAAGAGCGAGAAGACCATCGAGTGGGAAGACGGCAACACCTACCCCGTGATCGACGTCGAGATCTCGTCCGCTTCGCACCCGTTCTACACGGGCAAGCAGCGCATCCTCGACTCCGCCGGCCGCGTGGAGAAGTTCAAGGACCGCTACAAGGGCTTCGGCAAGCGCTGATCTCGGGCGTT
>Ga0308157_10009792_pt1 | contig 10537 bp, 8 predicted proteins | sample PhyBR1_FD_201035 | JGI IMG/M metagenome (GOLD analysis project Ga0308157, IMG submission 201035) | Phyllosphere microbial communities from UC Gill Tract Community Farm, Albany, California, United States - DLSLB.R1 | ecosystem: Host-associated > Plants > Phyllosphere > Unclassified | place: USA... | reverse complement strand
GCTGAACGATCAACGATGCATGCAGCAGCAACCACTTCGATGCCGATATCCTTCATGCATTCGATAGTTTCGCGAATCGAAAGCCCTGTCGTGACGATGTCCTCCACGATCACAACGCGTGCACCTTTTGGCACATCGAAACGACGCAGGCGGAAGACGCCGTTTTCACGCTCAACCCAAACCGACGGGACGCCAAGATGGCGTGAAGTTTCGTATGAAGGGATAAGGCCACCGATTGCAGGGCCGACGACATAGTCGATCTTGCCGAGATCAGCTGCCTTGATCTTTTCTGCCAGCGCCTTGCAAAGCTTCTCGGTCTTATCCGCATGCATGAAAACGCGTGCTTTCTGCAGGAAGACCGGGCTGCGCAGACCGGAAGTGAGAATAAAGTGGCCTTCAAGGATCGCTCCCGCTTCGCGGAAGACGGCAAGCACATCTTCGGTTTTCATATTTGTCCTACCCGTTCACACGCTTTGCGCCGCTAACGCTTGCGCTTTCTTTTAACTGGGAAATGATGCGGTTGAGGTGCTTTAGATCCCACACTTCAACGTCAATTATCATTTCAGTAAAATCAGGTGCGGTCCGCACCATTGAGAGATTGTGAATATTGGCGTCGTTGGCAGCAACGATCTGCGCAATCTCAGCCAGCGATCCCGGCGAGTTGATTGCAGATACGCTGATGCGCGCAGGGAAGCGTTCATGCATCCCTTCATCAATATCCCAGCGCACGTCGATCCAGCGCTCCGGCTGGTCGTCATAGGCCGTCAATGCAGGCGACTGGATCGGGTAGATCGTGATACCGGCGCCTGGTTGCATGATACCAACAATACGATCACCCGGCACAGCACCTTCCGGCGCGAAACGCACTGGCAGATCGGAATTAGTGCCACGGATCGGCACAGCTTTGCGCTTCGGCTTTTCGCCGGTCGCAGCGGGTTCTTCGGCACCTTCAGAACCTTCCGGCACCTTGAAGATCATGCCAGCTGCGTTCTGAATGTTAAACCAGCCCTTTTCGCCAGTTTTTGCCGGGCTGTTCTGCGAAGTAACGCGCGTATCCTGATAGTCTGGATAAACTGCCTTCACCACATCAGTCGACGGCAATTCACCGCGTCCCACAGCCGCCAGAACATCTTCAACCTCTTTGCGTGCAAGACGCGGCAAACCAGGCTTGAGGATATCCTTGCTGAATGCTTTTCCGGCACGCTCAAAAGCCCGCTCGAGAATGCGCATGCCAAGGCCGGAATATTGCTTGCGAACAGCAGAACGTGTTGCACGGCGGATCGCAGCACGCGCCTTACCTGTTGCAACGAGCGACTCCCATGCTGCTGGGGGCACCTGCGCCTTGGAGCGGATGATATCCACTTCGTCGCCATTCTTAAGTTCCGTCATCAGCGGCATGATGCGCCCGTTGACCTTGGCGCCCACGCAGCTATCGCCAATATCGGTATGGACCGCATAGGCAAAATCGATTGGTGTCGCTCCACGCGGCAGCGCAATCAGGCGGCCCTTCGGCGTGAAGCAGAAAACCTGATCCTGAAACAGCTCAAGCTTTGTATGTTCTAGAAACTCTTCCGGGTTATCGCCTTCGGACAACTGTTCAATTGTCTGACGCAACCAAGCATAAGCGTTGGTTTCAGTCGAAATCTGATGCGGATTGTTGGCGCTACCACGATCCTTGTAGATCGAATGGGCGGCCACACCGAATTCTGCAATCTCGTCCATGACGCGGGTACGGATCTGCAGTTCGATACGCTGACGCGACGGGCCGATAATCGTTGTATGAATCGAGCGATAATCGTTTTGCTTGGGCGTCGAAATATAATCTTTAAACCGACCTGGGACCATCGACCAGGTCGTGTGAATCAAACCGAGCGCGCGGTAGCAGTCCTGTGTGGACTCGACCATAACGCGGAAGCCGAAAATATCGGATAGCTGCTCGAAAGAAAGGCCTTTGGTTTCCATCTTGCGGAAAACCGACCAAGGCTTCTTCTGGCGACTTTTGACACTCGCCTTGATGCCGTTCTTCTGGAAGATCTCGGAAAGATCTTCTTCGATTTTCTGCAAAAGGCCGCGGTTTTTTTCAAGAAGTTCAGCAAGGCGATCTGTAACCGCACGCCAGGCATCCGGATTGATATAGCGGAACGCCAGCTCTTCAAGTTCTTCACGCGTGTCCTGCATACCCATGCGGCCAGCAAGCGGCGCATAGATATCCATGGTTTCTTCTGCAATGCGCAGACGCTTGTCTTCGCGCATCACCCCAAGCGTGCGCATATTGTGCAAACGGTCGGCGAGCTTCACCAGAAGAACACGTACGTCTTCCGAGATCGCCAGCAACAGCTTACGAAGGTTTTCAGCTTGCACCGCTTTCTTGGAAACAAGATCAAGCTTTTTAAGCTTTGTCAGACCTTCGACTAGCTTGCCGATTTCAGGACCAAAAAGCTGATCAATTTCCTGTCGGGTCGCGGTCGTGTCTTCAATCGTATCATGCAGGAGAGCAATCGCGATGGTAGCTTCATCCAGATGCATGTCGGTGAGGATGGCTGCGACTTCGAGCGGATGTGAAAAGTAAGGATCGCCCGATGCGCGCTTCTGACTGCCGTGCTTCTGCATGGCATAAACATATGCCTTATTGAGAAGCGCCTCATTGACGTCAGGCTTGTATCGCTGAACACGCTCTACAAGCTCATATTGGCGCATCATCTACAGAAACTCCCCACAGTCACATACGAAACAACAGCTATTCAGATCAGAGCGGTTCCCATTAAACAGAATCCTTTGAGCCGCTCTCTCTCTTAACTTTTCCGCGCTACCCTACGCAAAACCACTTCGCAGTTTTGTTAGAAAAGCTCCAGATATCGCTAAAAAATAGAATATTTTGCGAGCTTCTGAACCTGTTTTTTACAAACAGCCTTAATTTCTCGTCGAAACCCTACTCAAACTCGCGTGAATTACTGCGTGATGGGCTTTTTTAGCCATCTCGTTCAAGAAGATAAAAACATGCGCTGCAGCCTTGCCGGGCTACAGCGCATGTAAAATACGGTAGTCTGAAAGGCTATTAGAAGTCGTCGTTCTTTTCAGGAGCAACGAGGCCTTCAATACCAGCCAGCAACTCTTCTTCCGACATACGATCGAAGGAAACAACATCGTCTTCTGCAGCTTCGGAAATGCCTTCGGCCAGTGCGTCTGATGCATCGGTGATCTGAGCTGGAGCAGCAGCTTCTGGCTCATCAACCTCGACATGCTTCTGCAGCGAATGGATGAGATCTTCCTTCAGGTCGTCTGGCGACAGCGTTTCGTCAGCAATCTCGCGCAGAGCAACAACAGGATTCTTATCGTTATCACGGTCGATCGTGATCTGTGCGCCCTGGGAAATCTGGCGCGCACGGTGACCGGCCAAAAGAACCAGCTCAAAACGGTTCTCGACCTTATCTACGCAGTCCTCAACGGTGACGCGGGCCATAGGCGGTCCCTTTCATCTCTTAAAACTTATCGGAATTTTCCCAGCACATAACGCTTATGCGTCGAAATTACAAGCAAAAGCGCAAATGCGTAGCGATAACCTTCATACAACAACGATAAACTCGTTATTCTTTGTTAATCTGTATGACAAATGTGTCTCTTGATAAATCTGTATGACAAATACGCGTCTTGGTTCAAATCGGAACAATAGAAATCGTGCTATTATCGGTTGCAATGTGCAAAATTCACGTAATAGTAATTTAGTTTGCACAAATAACAATCCTAGGTTGCTTGTTTTTCTATAATATGTCCTTAGAACGCAATAAACGCATTGGTAAAAATGAATACCACCCGCCGTTTAAGAAACAAATCTGAATAAGCGGTCGCAGGCCCACTCCCTTCCGACCGTAGAGTGGATATATTACACGATGTTCGATTCTCGTGAAAAGATTGCGCTTTTTATTGACGGCGCCAATTTATATGCAGCTTCAAAAACCCTCGGTTTCGATATCGATTACCGTAAACTTTTGAAAGCCTTCCAGAAACGGGGCTATTTGCTCCGCGCCTATTATTACACCGCTCTGGTTGAAGATCAGGAATACTCGTCGATCCGTCCACTGATCGACTGGCTTGATTACAACGGCTATAAGGTCGTGACAAAGGCCGCTAAAGAATTTACAGATTCAACGGGCCGACGCAAAGTCAAAGGCAATATGGATATCGAACTGACGGTCGATGCCATGCAGCTCACCGATACCGTCGATCATTTTGTCATTTTCTCGGGCGATGGCGATTTCCGTTCTCTCGTCGAAGCATTGCAGCGCAAGGGCCGCAAGGTTTCCGTGGTTTCCACTCTGACCACGCAGCCAGCAATGATTTCCGATGAATTGCGTCGCCAGGCCGATCACTTCATCGACCTCGTCTCACTGAAAGCCGAAATCGGCCGTGATCCTTCCGAGCGCCCACAGCAGCAGCGCCGTCAGGATGACGATCTCGACGACGATTATTGATATCGACTGCCAACAACTCCTAAATCTCGAGCTGCCAAATTGTTTACAAACGAAAAGAGCGCCTAAGTGGCGCTCTTTGTTTTTACAGCGATCCAGTTAAAAATGAATCGTTGGAACCGCTGTAACTTTTTGTTTTTCACATTATCCGCAGCAAAACCGCTTCGCACTTTTGCCGGAAATGCTATAAAGACCTTCGAGCTGGTCAGCCCCGATCACGCAGCAAACGCGATTTCTCGCGGTTCCAGTCGCGCTGCTTTTCAGTCTCGCGCTTGTCGTGATTCTTTTTACCGCGTGCCACTCCAATTTCTAGCTTTGCACGACCACGATCATTGAAGTAAAGCTTCAACGGAACGACGGTCATGCCTTCGCGTGATACGGAGTTAAAAATCCGCGACATCTCGCGGCGGCTTATCAGCAGCTTACGCAAGCGGCGCGGCTCATGGTTGAAGCGATTACCCTGCGTATATTCAGGAATATACGAATTGATCAGCCAGAATTCACCATTCTCAAAGCTGGCATAGCTTTCAGCAATATTGGCCTGATTGGCGCGCAAGGACTTAACCTCGGTGCCAGTCAGAACCAGACCAGCTTCGAGCGTATCGGTAATCTCGAAATTGTAGCGCGCTTTACGGTTTTCAGCGACCATTTTGCGGGCGGGAGAGTTTTTCGGCTTATTCATAATGGCACCATATAATGCTCATTCCCGGAAATGAAAACGCTCTCGCACTGGCGAGAGCGTAAAAATCCATCAACCGGGCAAAAATACCAGCCTTAGTTGACAAGACCGGCGTGTTTCATAGCCTGATCGATCTTTTCAGCCGTTGCTGCCTCGATCGTAACCATTGGCGAACGCAGAACATTTTCAATGCGACCCAAACGAGAAAGCGCATATTTCGGGCCCGACGGATTTGGCTCTATGAATAATGCTTTGTGCAGCGGCATCAGGCGATCCTGCAATTCCAGCGCCTTCGCATAATCACCAGCCAGACAAGCAGCCTGGAATTCCGCACAAAGACGAGGAGCGATGTTAGACGTCACCGAAATACAGCCTACGCCGCCATGCGCATTGAAGCCCAGAGCAGTGGCATCTTCGCCCGAAAGCTGGATGAATTCTTTGCCGCAAGTTGCCCGCTGTTCCGAAACGCGTTCGATCTTGCCGGTTGCGTCCTTCACACCCACAATATTTTTATGGTCGCGAACCAGAGCTCCCATGGTTTCCGGTGTCATATCGATTATCGAGCGGCCCGGAATATTGTAGATCACAAGCGGGATAGAGATCGAACGGGCCACACGCGAGAAATGCTCATAGAGACCACGCTGGTTCGGCTTGTTATAATAAGGCGTCACGACGAGAACTGCATCAGCACCTGCCTTTTCGGCGTGCTGCGCAAGCTCGATGGCTTCAACAGTGTTGTTAGAACCGGCACCGGCGATGACAGGCACGCGGCCTGCAGCAACTTCGATGCAAACCTCGATGACACGCTTATGTTCGTCATGGGAAAGCGTAGGCGTTTCACCGGTCGTACCGACAGGAACGAGACCTTTGGTCCCCTCTTCAATCTGCCAGTTTACGAAGTCACGAAAGGCTTTCTCGTCGAACGCTCCCTCACTATCGAATGGCGTGACAAGTGCAGTAATCGAGCCTTTCAGCATCAGTGAACTCCTGAGAAATAGAGACGTAACCCGGCAATACCAAGCTGGCTTTCCTATATGCCAGAACAGTTGCGAGGCGATGCACCATAGTCTCGCAGGGCAAATCCGGCAAGCGGGGGGGCCGCCCAAATCAGCGTGCAAATGACAGTTTTACGAAAATTTCTCAGTGAATGTTTGCTCCAAACTGATCGAAGCATCATCATAAGATATGCCTTTATGGGGTAAAACCGACAAGAGAAAAACATAACTCTTTATTAACCAATGCTTCATGCATCGAGATCATAGTCTTACAGCAGACAACCACTCCGTGGATCAGGCTTATAAAAGCCCGATTTGAACAATATTTTGCCTACAAACAGGCACTCTATTCTCGTTAGATCATGTGTAAGAAAAATATAGATACGCCATTAAAGCAAAAAGCGCTCTTTTCGGGCGGTTTGATTATTGCTGCCTCGCTTCTTGCAGGGCAAATGGGGGCGGCCTATGCCCAATCATCTTTGCCAACGGAGGTTCCCACGCCGCTGGCACGCCCCTTTGCGTCAACAGCTACACGTGAATCGCCAATCAATCTGGTTACCCCTAAGCCTCGTCCTACTGCGGCACCAGACCCGGTTATTACCTCCTCCTTTAGTCGCGTAGAAAACCCTGCAGCAATTGGTGGGACGCTAAAGAGTGGTCTCGATGCGCTTTATTCCCGGGACACTACGGGGGCAATTGCATACCGCAATGGAATGCCCAAGGGCTCGCTTGATCGCCAGATTCTGACATGGTCGATCGCGACATCCGGATTGGACGGCGTTCCTAGCGCTGAGATCGCAATGGCAGCATCAGAGTTGCCAGGCTGGCCAGGCATGTCGGCCTTACGCCGTAACTCAGAACGCGCACTTGCAAAAGAAAACGCTTCGGCTTCAACGGTCATTGCTACATTTGGTACAACACGTCCTCAGACAACTGAGGGCATGATTGTTCTTGCACGCGCCTATGTAGCTAGCGGAAACAGTACCAAGGCGCGCCAGTTGCTAGCGCCATGGTGGGCAACAGAGCGTCTTTCTGCAGATGATGAAGCGAAAATTCTGAAGGAATTTGGCAGCGTTCTGAGCCGAGACGACCATCAGCGTCGTCTTCTGCGCTCGCTTTATAATGATCGCATGCAGTCGGCCAAGCTTCTATCTGGCCCCGCACAGGCACAATCACTTTATAACGCTTACGCAGCGCTTGCGCAAAAATCGCCGAATACGGCAAAAGCCATCGCCGATGTTGATCGTTCTTGGCACTCAAACCCTGCCTATATGTTCCTGCAGATTCGTTTTCTGCGGCGTGCAGATCGCTTTAGCGAAGCAACAGACCTGATGCTGAAAGCGCCAAAAGATGCCGCATCGCTCGTTGATCCAGACGCGTGGTGGGTAGAGCGACGCATTTTATCGCGCGAACTTCTTGATATTAACAAGCCTCAGCTCGCCTATCGACTTGCAGCAGCACATGCTGCCGAATCGCCCACGATGGCAGCCGAAGCCGAGTTTCATGCGGGTTGGTATGCATTGCGTGCACTCAAGCAGCCAAAGCTTGCGGCCCCGCATTTTGCCAAGATTGCAGAGATTTCATCCCGTCCAATTTCCGCCTCCCGTGCCTATTACTGGTTGGGTCGCGCATCAGAAGCTGGCGCTGGCGGCAATGCACAGGGCTATTATCGACGTTCTGCACATTTCGGCACCACGTTCTACGGTCAGCTTTCTGCCGCAAAGCTCAATGAGAAGGCGCCTGAGCTAGCGTATCCGAGACCAACAGATGCCGAGCGTGTGCGTTTCTCTGGTCGCCCTGCTGTGCAGGCGATCAAGCGTCTTGAGCAGATTGGTTATGGAAATCGCGCAACCTCACTTTATACGCAGCTCTCACAAGAACTCGGTAGCGTTGGTGAACTCGCCCTTCTCGCTGTGATGGCAGAGAAAAACGAGAACCATTATCTGGCTCTGCGTGTTGGTAAAGCTGCTGCATTCCGTGGATTGGATGTCGGTGCGCTATCGCATCCGATTGGCGCCATTCCAGCACATGCAAATATCAGCGGCTCTGGCAAAGCGCTTGCCTATGCGATCGCGCGTCAGGAAAGCGAATTCAACATCAGTGCAGTTTCGAAAGCTGGTGCGCGCGGTCTGTTACAATTGATGCCAGAAACGGCGAGAAGCGTAGCGACACGCAATGGGATGGCTTTCTCTGCACCGAAGCTCACAACCGACGCCGCTTATAATGCGACACTGGGCGCGCATTTTCTAGGCGAACAGCTCGATCGGTTCAACGGATCCTATGTGCTGACTTTTGCCGGTTATAATGCTGGCCCTCGTCGTGCATCCGATTGGGTTGCAAAATATGGCGATCCGCGCGGTAAACCGATTGAAGAAGTTGTCGATTGGATCGAGCGAATTCCGTTTTCCGAAACGCGAAACTATGTACAGCGTGTGATGGAAAACTATGAGGTTTATAAAGCTCGCCTCACCGGCAGCGCCGATATCCGAACTGACCTGATTTATGGCCGACGTTGAGTCGGCCTAGTCGGAAAGTATAGATTACCAATCTCAAGCCTGTGTCTTCTTTGTACGCGGCGCAGCCTTGGCTTTTGGTGCAGCTTTCTTTGCTTTAGAGCCTCGCTTGGACGTGCCACTTGGGGAAGTTTCAACAAGTTTCCCCGCTTGAGCGATCCAACCTTCACGCGAAACGCGTCCGGCGAAACCAATGCGGCGTTCGATCCAAGCTGCTTCATCAGTGCTCCACTGTGCGATTTGCGCATAATGAAACACCCCAAGCTGCTGCAGCATTCCTTCTACGGCTTTCCCAACTCCGTTAATTACCGTCAGATTATCCGGCTTTCCACGTATTGGTGCATCCAGCAATTCTGGACGATCAGGGTCTTCGACGACCGCAACAGCTTCTTCAACTAAGGCTTGTTCGTCGGCAACAACGTTTTCCGCTTCTGGCGGAGTGACTTCTTCTTCTGAAGCGTTTGTTGCCTGTGCCTCAGCTTCAATAACAGGCTCAGTTTCCTGCCCGCCAACTACTTCAGCTTCTGACGGCGCAAGCGGCTCAGGCTTTTCGTCGATTGCCGGCGAAGAGAGAGCCGCCGCTATGATCGTATCTTCCTTATCATTAGCGGTACTTTTCTTGCCTTTAAAGAGACGTCCCAAAACGCAGCCAATCACAAAGGCAACCGCAATTAGAATCGCCAGTTGGATGATCAACATCGGCATATTTAGGTTCCCTCATACTCTACGCATCTGCGCGTGACCCCAGTCACTGCAGTCAATCAAAAATACCCCGCACAAATCGGTCATTCATCCCCTTCCCCTATTCTGTGACCAGTCACTTTGCAGCGGTCAACCATCCCACTGCAATACCTATCACAAGCGACAACAAGAGAACCGGCCAGAACATTCCCGCAAGATACAGCATCCAAATTCCGCCTATCATCCAATCCGAAGCACCCCTTCGATATACATAGGAAAGGGAGCGAAAGGCCTTGTGTCAATTGGGATCTTCTAAGAAACAGGGGAAGAAGGCCGCTAGACGTAAAAAGATATCAAGGCCGAGCAATTTCCGAACTCGATAGCTTCAAACCGAGCGGCAGAGGGGCTTTCAATAGAGCGGTCAACTCGTCATAGGCTGCGTCATTCAGTGCGTGCCCCTTGATCGTTATTATACCGTCCGAGATTTCAATATCGGATCCAGCCATTTTCTTCGCGAGATCAATAGCTAAAAGTACGCGATCTTGAAACTCGGGTGGAGCCCCTCGCGCTAACGCCATCTGATCGTCGACGAGATTGGTATCGCCCGCCGACTCTGCTGCACTCATTATAGAATCACGCATTCCATTATCTGGAATGAAGCCCGACAGAACTATACCTTCATTGTTTTTAGTAAGTTTAAATACATAAGGACTGGCTTCTTGGAGAACCGTCGTGAGATCGGAGAGATCACCAATACCATCGACTTCCTGCAGAGCCTTAACGGCAAGCTGTTGAGATTCCGGGTCTGGAGCCATACCCTTCAGTACAACATCACGACCATCAACATCAAAACCTGTCCAGGCATAGGGTGAAAGCGCGTGCCCCGTACGTTCGGCAATGTCAGTTTCGACCCGTTCGGCGCCGAACCAAAGTGCGAGCGATGTGAGCGCCGCTGTCCATGTTACGCCTGGCCAAAACCATTTCATCATATGCCCATTACTCCGCAGCCAATTCTATCGTTACCGACTAACTCCAGAGAGACTGCCAAGCGCAAAAAAGCAAGACATATGCCGCACTTTAGAAATGAACATAACAAAAAACCCGGCAGCTAAGCTGCCGGGTTTCCTGTAACCAATCCGTAAGGATTAGAACGAACGCTGGAAGCGGACCATACCCTGCCAAGCGTCGTCACCCTTAAGTTCG
>Ga0308157_10009790_pt1 | contig 10537 bp, 6 predicted proteins | sample PhyBR1_FD_201035 | JGI IMG/M metagenome (GOLD analysis project Ga0308157, IMG submission 201035) | Phyllosphere microbial communities from UC Gill Tract Community Farm, Albany, California, United States - DLSLB.R1 | ecosystem: Host-associated > Plants > Phyllosphere > Unclassified | place: USA... | reverse complement strand
TGGTACTGCATCATTGTGGGAGAGTATGTCGTCGCCTTTCTTTTGAAAACCCTGTCCAGATCGGACGGGGTTTTCTGTTTTATGCCCGTTTGCGGTCCTTCCCCCGAAGCATCGCCCCATCCGGATTAGCTGATGCGCAGGCGACGGGGCGGGATCCTTTTGCGGGAGGCCCGGGGCGCTTCCTTCCGTCCAAAAAGATCTCCAGCAAAGACGCGGCGGACAGCACGGCCCCAAAGGGCGCCGCCATAATGATTTTTGTATTAGATTTTTTTCAAATCTACATTATGAATAAAATCAATAACTCCATTCATGTAGACTTGTTGATCATCCCACATTGCAAGATGACTTCCGTTTGGGCAATATAAATAGTGTCCATTTTTGACTAACTTGCTTTGTTCTTCCATTGCTTTTGGATCCATCGTGTCATATTTGGCGCCAATCATAAGAGTTGGAATTTCTATTTCATGCAAACGATTTTTGACATCCCATTTTGCTAATCGACCACTTATTCCAAATTCACTAGGTCCTTGCATAATGGTATAAATTTCATTATTAATATGTTTTCCCGATCTATTTAAACCATCAGGCCATTCTTCTAATCGGCATAGATGTTCATGGTAGAAATTCGGAATTAATAGTTCCATGTATCTTGGATTGTTGAAATCTTTTTTTGCTTCTAATGATCTAATTTCTGCTAATATTTCAGGTTTCATTTGCTTAGCTAAAACATCCTCAGCATATTTTTTGTATTCTGGTGCACTGGCAACCATGTTTGAAACTAATAATGCTTTCATATTTTTTTGATATTTTAAAGCATATTCTGTTGCAAGAATGCCGCCCCATGAATTTCCTAAAATATAAAAATTGCTATTGTCTGCACCAATTGCTTTCCGTACCTGTTCTACCTCTTCAACAAATCGCTCCGTAGTCCACAAACTGCTATCTTTTGGTTGATCACTGTAATACGAGCCAAGTTGATCGTATTCATAAAACTCAAATCCTTCACGCTGAAAAAAAGTTTCGAAACATTCCATGTACTCGTGTGTCATTGCTGGACCTCCGTGTAGTAAAAGTATTTTTATTTTTGGGTTGTTTCCAAAACGTTTTGTCCAGACTTTAAAATCTCCAACAGGTGTTTTTATTGGAATCATTTTTACTCCTGCGCTTTCTATGGCATTATTTTTTTCGTAGATAAAATAATCTTTTAAATTTGGGGTTTGATCTTCTTTTTTGCATGAAAAAGCTAGAATTATTACCGAAAGTAGTAGAATATGACGCATATTTTAAAGTTTTAAAGTTATCTTTTCAAAATTTACAATAACTAAATTACGAATTAAAAATTAGTCTTTCAAAATTATCAATTAAGGTAATTTTTGTTTTTAAATAAATGATTTTTAATAGCTTATGTTTTTTGGTTTTCAACAAGAGAACTTTGATTTAAAATTATTTTTTGAAATTTTAAAAGCAATATTTTATTCGATTTTGAATAGCTATCTTTGTAAAAATGATTAAATGCAATTAAAACTGCATTGTATAATTAGTGATATATAAAATGAGCAATAAATTTACTGTTGGAAGTCTATATGCCGGTATTGGAGGGATTTGTTTAGGATTTAAAAAATCAGGTTTTGATTTGCTTTGGGCAAACGAATATGATAAAAATGCCTGCATTACGTACAAAGAAAACTTTAAACATAATTTAATTGAAGGCGATGTATTGCAATTAGATGTTGAAGGAATTCCTAAAATTGATGTGCTAACTGCCGGTTTTCCGTGTCAGCCGTTTTCTGTTGCAGGTTATAGAAAAGGTTTTGACGACAATAGAGGAAATCACTTTTTTAGAATATTGGATTTTGTTGATACTATGAGACCAAAAGTGGTGTTTTTAGAAAACGTAAAAAATCTAGTAACGCATGATCACGGAAATACGATGAAAGTAATAGAAAAATCGTTGCGTGATAGAAATTATTCTTTTCAATCAAAAGTTTTGAATACTAAGGATTACGGAAATATTCCCCATAACAGAGAGCGTATTTTTATTGTTGCTTTTGATAAAAATGTAATTAAAAATCCGGAAGAGGTTTTTGAATTTCCAAAGGAAGACAAATTGACAAAAACGATCAAAGACGTTATTATAAACGAAAAAGTTGAAGACGAATTTTATTATAACGAAGACCGTTATATGTATAAAATGCTTCAGGAGGAAATGACTTCAGATAAAACTGTTTATCAATTTAGAAGGCAGTATGTGAGGGAAAACAAATCAAATGTCTGTCCTACATTGACTGCAAATATGGGAACAGGTGGACATAATGTGCCTTTAATAAAAACTGATTTCGGATTTAGAAAGTTGACTCCAAGAGAATGTTTACGATTTCAAGGTTTTCCTGACGGTTTTAAAATTCCAAAAATGGCCAATTCACATTTATATAAACAAGCTGGAAATTCAGTTAGTGTGCCAGTTATTGAAGCTGTTTCAAAAAATATAATGAAGGTTTTAAAATCTGTTAAATAGATTTATTTTGCGTCTGAGAGATGGAGAATTTTGATATAAGTTCTTCAATGTTACTCATATTTCCACACTGAATATAGTAGTTTTCAGCATCCATTTTTGTGTATTGGTTTAAAATAGAATTTTGCGGTAAAATATCTTTATTAGCAATAGCTTTCTTTAAATCTTCGTTACTGCAATATCCAGCAATGTCATATGTCCAAGATGAAGCAAAAATAAGTTCTTCAATTATTGTTTTTGGAATTTCATTATTGAACATTAGTCTTTGATTTCGAAATAGTTTTTTGATATCAGGATTGATTCGGACCAAAATAAAATAGTCGTATTTATTTGTTGATCCATTAGTAAGATTTGGGATATATTGTGCATCTAGAGTCCAATCTTTTGTTTCAAGTAGTAAGAGATTTGATTGTGATGCAGCTGATTTTATATTGATTTTTTTGTTTTTAATCTCTAAATCAGAATCATCCCAAATTCCTTCGCTGTAAATTCCAAAATCGGGTTCGTTGCATTCGACAGCATTTGATTTAAAATGATTGTAAAGTACAACTTCAGCTAATTTTCCTTGAAAAGTATTGCAGAATTTTTCGCCATTTTTTCGACTGTATTGCCCTCCGGTTCTTGTTGATCTGTGATGCCCTTCTCCAAAGCACATGGAATAGGCAAAATTCAAAACTTTTTCTACATCAGTTTTATCGATCGAGATTCCATTAAAAGGTTTCGGATTGCTGACAAAATAATATTCCCCTTCATTTTTCTTTTGGTAAGTCAGTTTCATGCTCTTCTCAATTCTGCAACTTCTGCAATTACATTCCAGTTTTCTTTGTATTGTTTCAAGCCGTTTAAATTAATGCTTGTAATTTGGCTTTCATCCAAATTATCGACATAACTCATTGGGATTAAATAGCAAATTCCAACTTCTTTATCTACGGCAACATAAATGTCGCAATCGGCAGAAGTTATTCTTTTTCCTTTGTTAGTAATATGAGTATGATCAATACCTTGTCCGCCACGATCTCTATCTTTAAAACTTATGGCATTGCTGCTAGAAACGCCTTTGATTTGAAGACGTAAAAGGATATTGTTGAAATCGACTACAGCATCATATCTGCTAGAACGGACATCAACATTTGAACAGTTGTATCCTGCCAAAATAGCTCGAGCTAAAAACAAAAACTGCGCACTATCTCCTGCATTTGCAGTCATTACGCCAGTATTAATATTTAAAAGATTTGTTGGAAAACCATTGGAGAAAATAAAATCATATTGTTTTTCCAATATTTTTTTGATCGAAGTTTTTACGTATCCAAAATGATATGGGTTTTCGACACTTTTTTGAATAAAATCAAGAGAATTATTTATGAAATCGTTTTTGTTTATTTCGTTAACCAATTTCTTCTGTAAAACATCATCATAAAAAGATTGTAAATCAGATTTTGCTATAAAATATTGATTTGCAATTGCGACTATTTTGGTCTTGACAAAATTCTTTTCCGCAAATTCTTTAATAAGTTGATTATTAAAATCGGGTTCATTTAATCTGGTAATGAAATACCCTTTTATGAATGTCTTTAAGTTGGTTATTGAGCCAAATAATGTAATGCCATCTTTAGTGTCATTAAGATTAAAATTGACGTCATTTATTACTTGTATATTTGTTTGAACAAATTCTATTTGCTGTTCTATCATTGATTAAGTTTAAAACAATTAATTTCAAGATTGCTTTTCTAGCAAAAAATTAGGTTGAAAATATAGAATGAATTTACTTATAAAAAACGAAATACAAAATTGAATGGAATAAATATTTAAATGATGCGGCTTTTACAAATAAAAAAAACCTCAATAAGAATATTGAGGTTTTGAAGTTCAGCTGAGAAATAAATTTTTAGCCTACTATTGGATCTTTTAGGATTTATGTTTTTGTCTTTTTATAGAATATTAAAAAAGAGATACTGACTTGGTCTAAATGATGTAAAATATTTACTTCGCAGATATTGCATAGATTTGTGCTCATTTTTCAAAAGTTTATAATTGGAATGTATCCAGTATAATCGGTTATTTTTCTATAATCAACTAAAATTTCTTCTCCACAAAATATTGGTTTGTTTGTTATTAATTCTAATTGATTTTGATGAAAAACAACAGTTGTGTTTGGTATTAACGCATGATTGCAATATCTTCCCAAGTCCTCAGTTTCCCACCATGTTTTGGACATTTGTTCCTGAAATAAGCATCTAGATTTTTTGCTCATAGGTTTGTCAGTTACCCAAATACCAATCGATTCCTCAAATAAAATGTCTAAAGTAGCGATTACTTTAATATTTGTTAAATTACTTCTGTCGACTTCATATTTCATATTTGAATTAATCTTCTTTTTTGATATTATGTGTCAATATTCCGTTTGCGAAATAGGTATGAGAAGGGCTTAATGAAAGTGGATAAACATATTTTTTTTCTAGATTGATAGAAACTGATGTTACTAATACAATGTTTTTATCAATTCCATATAAATGATCTCCAATTTTAATATCTTTTATCGGAATGAATTTCCAAATTCCATTTCTGCAAATTAATTGAGAGTGCATTGGTGTTGCTTCTAATAATCCATTATTAATAATAATCGTTCTATAGGCGATTTTTGGTTCAATGTTCGCTATTGGCGATTTAACTCTGTTTTCAGTTAAATAGTTGCAAGACCATTCATAAAGTTTATTTACATCATTTGTATCATTAAGAGTATCGATTTCGGATGATAATAATAAATCATTAATTGTTAGTGTTTCAATTGGTTTTTCAGTACCATCTGATAAGGTAATTAAAGTGCCTTCGACAAAGCATATGATAGCAGCGGTTGTCCAAGATGTTGATGACGAGAAATTTGAATAGTTTCCTGCACTATCATAAGCGCGAATCTGGTAATAATAGGTTGTGTTTTGTGTACCAGAATCTTGATAAGATCGATTTGGGCCGGTATATTTAGTCGTCCAAGTACCTGTTGTTCCTGTTTTTCTCTGTAAATGATAACCCGCCACTCCAAAATTATCTGTCGAAGCACTCCATTCAATAAGAATTGAGGTTTGTGGAGAACCTGATCCATAGTCACAATTTATGCTTGCAGGAACGGTAGGTGCAACTGTATCTGCTGCAACTACATATTGGTAAACATTTGATACGATACTTGTAGTTGACTGATCAAAAATTTGATACCATGTTGTTGCAGTAGGAACACCTATTATTCTTGGAGAGGTAGATCCCGCTGTATTATATTCCCAAGGCCCATCTGGTGATACTGTACTTGTTTTTATGGTAAATGTTACAGGTGAATATCCTGTTCCAGCTATTGTAAAATAAAGATATCCAGCACTATATCCGTTAATGGTAATAGATGGTGCTATAAAGGTATGATCGTAGCTATAAAACTCGCTTAAGCTATGTGGTGCAATTCCATTAGGTTTTGCTGGACTGGAACTGTTAATATTGGTGGTTGATAAGGTCGTTAAAGACGCATTACTGTAGGGAATACCTTTCTGATCGCAGATGTTTCCTATTGATATCGGCCCGGAAGAGTTTAAAGGCATTTTTTATTTATTTTTTATTAGTAAAAAAATCTATTTATAATCTGTTGTTGTTTAATGGTTTAATTTTCTAAAACAGTTATTATCTTTAAGTATATCTTAATTAGAATAAGTGTTTTTGGAGCTACTATAATAATAGCTCCAAATTCACCAGTCTTAATTCTATTATGATCTCCTTTAGTTTGGGTTTCTCAGTATTGATTTCATTCAATTATTGACCCAATAGGAGGTATTGGTTATTATTTAATTAATTTATTTACTAACTGTTTTAAATCATCAATTTGCGCTTGTTGTTCTTTACAAACTTCAATAAGAAGAGGTACAATTTTTTCATATTTTACCGCTTTGAATCCGTTATCTCTCGTTGTTACAATTTGAGGCATAACTTTTTCTATTTCTTGTGCAATTACTCCAACATCATTACCAGCATAACTTGATTGTTTGTCATTCCAGTCAAATGTATATCCATTAATTAAACTTAATTTTTTTAGAGGATCTACAATTTTCTTTACATTGTCTTTAAGACGTTCATCTGAAGATGAAAATGCAATTATATCTGACGAGGTTCTTAAACCATCAGCATTAATAGAAGCTATTGCTGTTGTACCATTTCTAAAAACGAAACCTCGATTGGTTCCTTGCGCCATCGAAAAGTACATATTGTAATCTGATGACGTTTCACCGCTTATTCTGCCTCCATAGCTGCCATTTCCTGCATCTGACATCAAAATGCCATATGAGCTTGGATGTCCTGACCAGAAACCATAACCATTACCTGCTCCTGATGAAGTATTGAAATATTGGTTGGCAGTAACTGTTGATGATGAAACCAAACTTGATCCAGTAACTACACCTGATGTTGTAATATATGCTCCACTTGGACCTCCGGCACCATTTCCAAATAAGGTCATATAACCCGAATTGCAATTAATGTATGTCGAATAAGTGTTCGCAGCGTCAAGATATAAATTTCCATTTGATACTGCTATTGAAGCTTGTGTTGTTGTTGCACTAGGTACATTTCCAACATATAATGTTTTTGAATCACTATTGGGCTTAGAAATAAAACTATTTCCAGAAAATGAATTTGCTATTACAGTTCCGGTACTTGATTGAATTTTTACGGCATCACATGAAAATGCATAAGTTGAAGCATTACCAGTAAGTGGATTTGTGGCTTGATTTGTACCCCATAAAATTGGATAAGCCGCAACATCCGTTCTATTTGCTAATAAATCAACATATCTTGATGAACCACTAACACTGCCAGAAATATTTATGCCCCATGTACCAGAAGCTCCTGCTCCTGTTAAGGTAGGTGAATAAGAATTATAATTGCCTGAGTGAATCATATCATACCAACTGCCCCAAGTAGTATCAATTCCTTTACGCAATCTTAGCCCTGGTAATCCAGAACCATTGGTGCCGGATTCATTTCTAAAGGCTAATTGATATGAAGAATCACCTGTTGAAGTTGTAAGACCGTCCCAAGGTGCAAATGTCATAACACCACCGTAGTTGCCTGATCCACCAACTACCGAAGCATTAACAAAATCAAAATTTACTGTTCGTGCAAATGAATTTGGTAAACGGTCACTTAAAGTTCTTGGTCCATCAACAAATGATATCCTTTTTGTTGATGTTGAAGTTTCAGCATTTCCGTCAATACTTACTCCTGTTAGCGTTTGAGAAGCACTTGCTCTATTGTTTGCAATTGAAGTCGTCCCAACAAAAAAGGTCGAACCAATTGCTTGTTTTGTAGCATCGACAATAGTGATGTTTGCAGAACCATCAAAAGCGACATTATTAATTGTTCTTGCTGTGGTTAATTTGGTAGCTGATAAAACATTTTTAGTTGCATCTGAAGTATTATCTACATTTCCTAGTCCAACATCACCTTTGACTAATGTTACTACACCTGTTTTTCCCGAAACACTATCTACAGCGCCACTCGTAATATAAACATAAGCACTTCCTCCCCAACGATAAGTTTTGTTAGTATCTTTAGCAACATATATTTTACCTGTTTCTCCAGTTGCAGGAAAACCAGCTAAGTTTGTATATTCTAAAACGTCATCAACATAACTTGGCAATTGACTAGTTGGAATAAGTCCACTCGCATCTAATGTTGCTACTCCATTTGCAGTACCTTTTTCACTTGATGCAATTCTTGAAGTTGAATCGACTGCATTTATGGTAATATTCGCCGAACCATTAAATGAAACTCCATTAATTGTTCTAGCTGTTTGTAAAGTGGTTGCCGTGTTAGAATTTCCTGTAATATTAATGCCCCATGTTCCACTAGCACCAGTTCCTGTTAAAGTTGGAGTGTATAAATTAAAATTTGAAGAATCTAATGATTTTCTCCAAGATGTCCATGAATTTGTAGTTCCCCCTTCGGTTCTGGTCCAAAAATCTCCGCTATCGCCAAGTAATAGATTACCTCTATAAATATTTGTGGCATTATCATAGCCTGTTAAAATTAACCTACCCGTTTCAGGACAATTAGTAGCACCTCCACCTGCAGTATAAAATCCAGATTTTGTTAAGGTATTTAGATCAACTCTACCGTTAGATGTTGCGGAGTTAGTTGTACCTGAAACTATCTGACTTGGTAAAATGTTTCCAACAGTAGCAGCGTTTCCGTCAATACTTACTCCTGTAAGAGTTTGAGAAGCACTTGCTCTATTGTTTGCAATAGAAGTTGTCCCTACAAAAAATGTTGCACCTATATTTTGTTTTGTGGAATCAGTAATAACGATGTTTGACGTACCATCAAATGCGACATTGTTTATTGTTCTTGCTGTTGCTAATTTTGTAGCAGAAGAAGCGTTGCCATTTAAAGAACCATTCACTGTATTGAATGTTGCAGTAGTACCTGTTAATTGGCCATATAATGTACCACCATCTCGGCCTAATGCAATTTCCTTTATTCCTGCGCTACTAAAATTTACTAACCAAATTTGGGCAATTCTAAAATTATTCGCAGTTTGGAAATCATTAAATGTCATTCTCATTTTAGAGAAACCATTTGTACCACTTCCCCCTGGAGAAACAGCTACTTGTACAATTTGACTAGCATTGGTACTAGTTTCTAAAGCGGTAGAATAAACTTGGGTTACAGCGTCATACATCTCTATTTTGACATATTTTGATCGCCAGCCTGCGTTACCAAATGAAACTCCCACCTTAGAACTGTAATTAAAGTTTTTATGGAATGTCATTTCAATTACATATCCTTCAGGATGTGTACCCCAAGTCGTTGGATTAAAAGTTGTATAAGATGGAGTTCCATCAAAAATGTTAGGATTTACCGTTCCAATATTATCAGTTGCTGATGCCGTTCCTCCTCTAAGTGTCAAATATGAAATATCATTATTCATAAATGGCACTATGACTGAACTTGATTCAGGATGAGTATCTAAAATGAAATCAGTTATTAAACTACTAGAAGTTCCATCTAAATTTCCTGTCAGATTTAGATTTCCTGTTATTGTCCCTCCAGTTAATGGCAATTTCAAATTAGTATTGCCATCTACCTTTTGAATAGCAGATAAAACTGTGTCGCTAGCTGATACTGAACCAGAACTTGACGTAAAACCTGTTAAATTTGAAGTTCTAACAGCTGTAGAAAGATCTTGCCAAGTCTTGTCTCCTCTGAAATATTGTGTTTGAGATCCTGTCGCAATGCTGTTTTCTTTTGTTGAATCCGTTATCGTAATATTTGCAGAACCGTCGAAAGCCGTGCCGTTGATTGTTCTAGGAGTTGTCAGTTTAGATGCAGATAATACGTTTTTAGTTGCATCGGCAGTATTGTCAACGCTTCCAAGGCCGACATCTCCCTTAACCAATGTTACAATTCCTGTTTTTCCAGAAACGCTATCGACTGCTCCGCTTGTGATATAGACATAAGCCGAACCTCCCCAGCGGTATGTTTTGTTGGTGTCTTTGGCGACATAAATTTTTCCTGCCTCTCCAGTTGCAGGAAAACCAGCCAAGTTTGTAAATTCCAGAACATCATCGACATAGCTTGGTAGCTGTGTCGTTGGAATGATCCCGCTTGCATCAAGAGTTGCGACCCCGTTTGCCACGCCTTTTTCAGAAGCAGGGATTCTAGCGGTTGCGTCTACGGCATTGATTGTGATATTGGCAGAACCGTCGAAAGCCGTACCGTTGATTGTTCGAGGAGTTGTGAGCTTAGATGCAGATAATACGTTTTTAGTTGCATCGGCAGTATTGTCGACGTTTGCTAAACCAGCTGCTGTTTTGTCAAGCGTCTGCCAAGTCTTGTCTCCTCTGAAATATTGTGTTTGAGATCCCGCAGCAATGCTGTTTTCTTTTGTTGAATCCGTTATCGTAATATTTGCAGAACCGTCGAAAGCCGTGCCGTTGATTGTTCTAGGAGTTGTCAGTTTAGATGCAGATAATACGTTTTTAGTTGCATCGGCAG
>Ga0308157_10009789_pt1 | contig 10539 bp, 9 predicted proteins | sample PhyBR1_FD_201035 | JGI IMG/M metagenome (GOLD analysis project Ga0308157, IMG submission 201035) | Phyllosphere microbial communities from UC Gill Tract Community Farm, Albany, California, United States - DLSLB.R1 | ecosystem: Host-associated > Plants > Phyllosphere > Unclassified | place: USA... | reverse complement strand
CGCCATAACGGACCTTGGCCGGATGTCCGCCGACACCGCCGAACGCGCAGTCGAAATGCCGCACGCCCGTTTCCAGCGCCGACACGTAGTTCACCAGGCCGGTGCCCCGCGTGTCGTGAAAATGCGCAACCGGCGTCAACTGTGGAAATTCGCGCGCCATGCGGCCGTACAGCTCGCGCACCGCAGCCGGCGTCGCCATGCCCGTGGTGTCGCCAAGCGTGACGATGCCCACCCCCAATCGCGCAAACCGTTCCACATCGTCCATCACCGAATCCGGATCCACGACACCTTCGAACGGGCATCCGAAAGCCACGGAAATCGTGCCGACCATCCGAAGACGGCCGTTGGCCAAAGCAGCCATTTCCGCGATGTTGTCCCATTGCGCGGCACGCTCGCGCTTCAGGTTGCGCAGCGAATGCGAGGCGCTGGCCGACACCAGCAGGCTGATCTCGTTGGCACCGATACCGGCATCCTGATCCGCCAGCGCGCGCTGCACGGCGCGGGCATTGGCGCAGGTCGCCTTGTACCAAACGCCCGCGCGGCGTGGCAGCGCCGCAAGCAGTTCACTGGCATCGGCAAACTGCGGCACCACCTTGGGGTTGGAATACGACGTCGCTTCCACCCGTTCGAAGCCCAAGCGCGCAAAGCGGTCGATCAGGTCCGCCTTGACCGAGGTGCCGATAAAGTCGGGCTCGTGTTGCAGGCCGTCCCGGGCGAAGCACTCGCACAACACAACGTCACGCGCCCTCATGCCGCCTGCTCCAGACCGAACAACGCGATCGCGTGCGCGCGCAGCTTGTTCTTCTGCACCTTCGAACTGCCCGTCATGCCGATGTGTTCAAAGCTGTCGACCACGGCCACATGGCGCGGCACCTTGTAGTTGGCGCAGCGGCTCTTGCACCAGGCCGTCAATTCCTCTGCCGAGCAATCCTGCCCGTCCTTAAGCAGCACAAACGCGGCGGGCACTTCTCCCAGACGCGCGTCGGGCACGCCCACCACTTGGGCCATGCGCACCGCAGGGTGTGCGTGCAGCACTTCCTCCACCTCGGCGGGCGCGACGTTTTCGCCGCCGACACGGAACATGTCTTTCAATCTGCCGACCATGCGCAGCCGCCCTTCGGCATCCATTTCGCCCAGATCGCCCGTGCTGAGCCAGCCGTCGGCGCCCAGCGCGCGCGCGGTTGCCTCGGGCATCTTGTAGTAGCCCTTCATGACGCTCCAGCCGCGCGCCTGGATTTCACCCGCCTCGCCCACGGCCACCGGCTTGCCGGTGCCGGGGTCCACCACCCGCACCTCCATGCCCGGATGCGGCAATGCCCAGCCCGCCGCACGCAGCGAAAAAGGATCGTCATGGGACGAAAGCGTAATGTTGGGAGAGGCTTCGGATTGGCCGTACGCATTGCACATGCCCGGCACGCCCATGACATCGCGGATCTTCTGCATGACCTGCGGCCCCGCCGCCGCCCACCCGCCGCGCAAATGGATGCGCGCACGGTCGAAATCGGGATGGCCCATCAGCATGAGGAAGATCGTGTCGTTGCCGGACGTAAGCGTGCAACGTTCGGCATCCAGCATCCGCAAGGCGTCCGCCACGTCGAATTTGGGCAGCGTCAGCAGGCAGCAACCCGTCACCAGGCTGACCAGGATCGACAAGGTGGAGCCGGCCACATGGAAGTACGGACGGATGCTGAAGTAACTGTCGTCGGCCGTCACGCCGATGCGCTGCGCGGCAGCCCATGCGTTGGTCAGCATGTTGGCGTGCGTCAGCATCACGCCCTTGGGAAACGAGGTGGTGCCAGAGGTGTACTGGATCAGCAGCACGTCATCGGGCACGACGGCCTGCAGGCACGCCTGCAAGCTGTCCTGGTCCACCGTTTCGCCGGCCGCCAGAAAGTCATGCCAAGGCATTGCGCCCAAGGGGCATCGGTCACCCAACACGACCACCTGGCGCAGGCACGGCAAGCGTTCACCGGGCAAACCGCCTGCCCTATCCAGCGCCGGTTCCACTTGCGTCAGCAATGCCAGGAAATCGATGCCCAGGAACGTGTCCGCGGTCAGCAGCAGCTTGACGTCCGCCTGCTTCAAACAGAATTCCAGCTCTTCCGCCTTGAAGCGCGTATTGACCGGGACCGTCACGGCGCCCAGCATCGCGCAGGCGTAGAAAATCTGCACCCACACGCCGCTATTACCCAACAGCACGCCGACGTGGTCGCCGTGCCGCACGCCGGCGGCATGAAGGGCGCGCGCGATACGCTGCGCCTCTGCGCGCATGGTGTGCCAGTCATGGCGTTCGCCCGGCGCGACGAACGCCTGGGCTTGCGGGCGTTCAAGCGCCACGCGCTCCAAGGCCTCGGACAACGTAATCGGCATGGCGATCATGCGCGGCCCCCTTGGTCCGGCGCGCCGAACCCGGCGATCGCCTGCCGCCAATCCGTGCCGCGCAGGTTTTCTTCGATGGCCAGCAACTCGATCGCCATGGCGCCTTCGCGTGTCGTGGCCAGGCCTTGATCGATGCTGCGTTTGGTCAGTCTGACCGTCAACGGCGACGCCGCAGCGATCTTCGTCGCCATCTCAAGCGCCTCGGACGGCAACGCCTCCGGCGCATGCACCTGATTCACCAGACCGATCTCGCACGCCTCGGCCGCATCGAAGCGGCGGCCCGTGAACAGCAGTTCCTTGGCCTTGCGCGCGCCAGCGATCCGCGGCAGCCGTTGCGTGGCGCCCACCGTGCCCCACCCCACTTCGGGGTAGCAGAAGATGGCGTCGGACGAGGCCAGCACGAAATCGCACGCCGCCGCGATCTCGCAGCCCGACCCGAATGCCGGCCCCTGCACCACGGCGATCACCGGCTGCGGCATGCGTTCGATGGCGCCGTAAGCGGCAAAACCCTGCACCCGTCTCGCAGTCATCTCCGAGGTGCTCATGGTCTTGCGCTCTTTCAGGTCCGCGCCGGCGCAGAATGCCGCGCCGGCTGCCCGGATCAACACCACGTGCACCCCGGCATCCAGGGCCAGCAATCCCATCACCTGCACCAGTTCGGCGCACATCTGGGCGTTCAGCGCATTGCGGCTGTCGGGTCGGTTTAGCGTCACCGTGGCGACACGGTCCTGCACGTCCAGCAAGATCGTGTGAAAAGTCGGGGTCATGCCTGCTCCTGAAGGTTCTGGGTCTTGAAATCAACTTTACGGCATATAGTTGATTTAATCCACTACTTTTCGGAAGCAAGGTCATAGCCGGAAGCGCCGCCCTGAGCGACGACGCGGGCGCATTCACCGCTTTGGGCCCAAGCCCCGGGCGCCTCTGCTAGACTTGCGCCCTGTCAGCCGCCAGGATTTGCCTTGAATAGTGATACACTCCGCCCGGGTGTTTTCCTGCAATATCAAGGCACTAGAGAAGAAATTCGCCCCTGCGCGACCGCTTCGACACCCAGGTTTTGACCGTCTCGCCGTAGTTAAATGGATATAACCGGCCCCTCCTAAGGGTCAATTGGTGGTTCGATTCCACCCGGCGAGGCCACCCCCCGGCCTCGATTCCGACGCCGCACCTTCCCCGAAATACCGCACGTTCAGCCGGATGAGGGTTAATCCGGGCTACGCTCACGCGCGTTGCGCCGTTAGCGTCTCATGTCGCGTCTTGTGACGAATTGACGCGGCGTCAATATGTCACCCATATTTTTTTCGGCGATGATAGCGAATCGCCTTGCGCACAACTTGATGTGCTGTTTAAATTCGACGCGTAAGCCCCTAATTCCTCTGGATTTTTTCTGAACCGACGACACGCCGGCTTAAGAAACACTTCTTCACAGACTGACAAGCCTGCTCAAACCATGGCATTTACCTGGAAACGTGCAATTGCGAACGCGGTAGCGCCAGCGGCGCTGGCGATGTGCGCGCTCCTGCTCCCGCCGGCCGCGCTGGCCGCGAAGAATTCCGACCCTTGCAAGACGAACGCCAAGTCGGCGGCCTGCAAGGCGCAACAAGCTAAAAAGACCCCTGCCGCGAAATCCGGCTCGGGCAAGACCGCGGCAGGCAAGCAAGCCGCGCCGGCCGCCAAGAAAGCCGCGCCGGCAGCCAAGAAGGCCACGCCCAAATCCTCGTCCACCGCCAAGAAAGCGCCGCCCAAGGGCGGCAGGCAGGTGGCCGCCAAGGGCTCGCCGCCCAAAAAAGGTGCGGCCGGCAAGAATGGCACGCCGAAATCGTCGCGCGGGCAACGCGCCGCGGTTGCGGCGGCCTCCGCCGCCATGCCGCCGCCCGCCGTGTCCGTGCGCGCCGAAGCCGCCGCTCTGCGGTCCAGCACCGCCTATGTGCAAGACCTGGAAACGTCGACCGTCCTGTTCGCCAAGAACGAAAACGTCGTGCGCCCCATCGCTTCCATTTCGAAGCTGATGACCGCGGTCGTGGTGGTCGACGCGAACCTGCCGATGGACGAGATGCTTGAGATCACCGACGAAGATGTCGACGGCCTCAAGCACACCACGTCGCGCCTGCGCGTAGGCACCAAGCTGTCGCGCGGCGACATGCTGCATCTGGCCTTGATGTCGTCCGAAAACCGTGCCGCCAACGCGCTGGGCCGTCACTATCCGGGCGGCCTGCCGGCGTTCGTGGCCGCCATGAACGCCAAGGCGCTGTCGCTGGGCATGAGCAGCACGCACTTCATCGAGCCCACGGGCCTGTCCAGCAACAACGTGTCGTCGCCGCATGATCTGGCGCGACTGCTGCGCGCGGCTTCGCAACGCCCGCTGATCCACCGCTACTCGACCGATACCGAGTACGAGGTCGAGATCAACAACCGCACGCAGACCTTCCGCAACACCAACCTGCTGGTGCGCAAGCCTGACTGGGACATCAAGGTATCCAAGACGGGCTACATCAATGAAGCCGGCGAATGCCTGGTCATGCTGGCCCGCATCAATGGCCGCGACCTGGCCATCGTGCTGCTGGACTCGCAAGGCAAACTGTCGCGCATCGGCGATGCCGTGCGTATCCGCCGCATCGTGCAAAACGAAGTGGCGCTGGCGTCGATCCAGCCGGGCGGTTGAATAGCCGACGCCCCGTCAATGAAAAAGCCCGATCGGTGTGAACTGATCGGGCTTTTTTTATTGCCGTGCGCCAGACGCTGGGTGGGCGCCCCCTTGAGCGCTAGGCCGCGACCGGCCGCTTCGCGCGCAACGGCTTCGCGTCGTACAGCGACGCGGGCAGTCCTTCCAGCACGGCTTGCGGATTCAATGAACGGATCGGCACCGCGGCATCCAGCGGAATCCTGCCTTCGGCCTGCAGCAGTTGGTAGCGCAGGCAGCACACCCGCAGGAACGACGTGAAGTTGGCGGCCTCGCCACGATATTCGACCAGCTCGTCGTACAGGCGTTCGATCAGTTGCGTGACCCGCATGCCGTCGCGGCCGGCGATCTCTTCCAGCACTTGCCAGAACAATTGCTCGAGCCGCAAGCTGGTCGCCACGCCATGCAAGCGCAACGAACGGGTTTCAGGCGCGTAGGACTGTTCGCTGGCGCGGATGAAGATTTCACACATGAGAGCTCCGGTGCCAAGGGGCAAGGCGTCCGCCTGGGCAGGCACGCCAGGCCCACTGTACGACGTTTGGCGCGCCGCCCGCAAGGCACCGGATGGCCCCGCCGCACGCTACGCCGCTCCGGTCCGGCCCTATTTGGCGCTGGCGATTCTGCAACCACACGTTTCCCGCCGATGCCGCACTCCGCCCAGGTTGATATAAATCATGGTGCCGAATGCGCGCACGTTCGAGCATGGTGAATCTGAACAGACTTCGGAGGATGTGATGAACAAGACCATGAAGGCCGCAGTTGCACGTGCATTCGGCAAGCCGCTGGTAATCGAAGAAGTCGCGGTGCCCCGCCCCGGTGCCGGCGAACTGCTGGTAAAGATCGAGGCGTGCGGCGTCTGCCACACCGATCTGCATGCCGTGGAAGGCGACTGGCCCGTCAAGCCCAACCCGCCGTTCATACCTGGCCACGAAGGCGTCGGCTACGTCGTGGCGGTTGGCGCGGGCGTCACCCACGTGAAGGAAGGCGACCGCGTCGGCATTCCGTGGCTGTATTCCGCCTGCGGCCATTGCGAGCATTGTCTGGGCGGCTGGGAAACCCTGTGCGAACAACAGCAGAACGCGGGCTACTCCGTGAACGGCGGCTTTGCGGAATACGCACTGGCGGCCGCTGATTACGTCGGGCTCCTGCCCAAGAGCGTCGGCTTCGTCGACATCGCCCCCGTGCTGTGCGCGGGCGTCACGGTCTACAAGGGCCTGAAGATGACCGACACGCGCCCGGGCAACTGGGTGGTGATTTCGGGCATCGGCGGATTGGGCCACATGGCGGTGCAGTATGCCAAGGCAATGGGCCTGAACGTGGCCGCGGTCGACATCGACGATGCCAAACTGGACTTTGCCCGCCGCTTGGGCGCGGAAGTCACCGTCAACGCCAAGACCACCGATCCCGCCGCTTACCTGAAACGCGAAATCGGCGGCGCCCATGGCGCGCTGATCACGGCCGTGTCGCCCAAGGCGTTCGAGCAGGCGCTGGGCATGGTGCGCCGCGGCGGCACCGTGGCATTGAACGGGCTTCCGCCCGGCGATTTCCCCCTGTCGATCTTCGACATGGTGCTGAACGGCATCACCGTGCGAGGCTCCATCGTCGGGTCGCGGCTGGACTTGCAAGAGTCCCTGCAGTTCGCCGAAGAAGGCAAGGTGCACGCCACCGTCGCCACGGAAAGCCTTGAGAACATCAACAGCGTGTTCGACCGCATGAAGCAAGGCCAGATCGAAGGCCGGATCGTGCTTGATTTCGCCTGACCCGCCAACAGGCGCCACGGCACCACAACCACAAGGGCCTGGGGCGGCAACCGCCCCAGGCCCTTGCGTCATTCATGCCGCCCAAACCGCCATCGCCATCAGGGCGTGATCTTCGTGCCCAGCACTGCCAGGAACTGCGACAGCCATGCGGGATGCGCGGGCCATGCCGGCGCCGTCACCAGATTGCCGTCGGTGTAGGCCTGGTCGATGCCGATCTCGGCGTAGGTGCCGCCGGCCAGCCGCACTTCCGGCGCGCAGGCCGGATACGCCGAGCACGTGCGGCCGTTCAGGATACCGGCGGCAGCCAGCAACTGCGCGCCATGGCACACGGCGGCGATCGGCTTGCCGGCCTGATCGAAATACCGCACGATATCCAGCACTTTTTCATTCAAGCGCAGGTATTCCGGCGCGCGGCCGCCCGGGATCACCAAGCCGTCGTAGGACGAAGGCTCCACGCGGTCGAAGTCGAAATTCAACGAAAAATTGTGACCGCGTTTTTCGCTGTAGGTCTGTGCGCCCTCGAAATCGTGAATGGCGGTGGCGATGGTCTCGCCGGCCTTCTTATCCGGGCAGACCGCGTGCACCGTGTGCCCCACGGCCAGCAGCGTCTGGAACGGCACCATGGTTTCGTAGTCTTCGGCGTAATCGCCAACCAGCATCAACAGTCTTTTGCTCATGATTATCTCCTTGGGATGAGGGGCGGCCGGTTGCGCGCCCAGCGTCGTGGGCCCCGGTTCTTGATGTTCTAGCGGCCATTGTGCCCGGGCCCGGGAGACGGATGGTGGTAATGGGATACCACGCGGGGAACAGGCGGGAAACGGGGCGAGTGCGACAAATGTTGCCGCGCCCGGCAGGCCGTGCAGGCATGCGCGCCCCCGCCATCGCATTCAGTGCGGCAATGATGCGCCGCCACAGATCGCGATGTCCTGGCCGGTGATCGCTGCCGCCTCGCGCGACATCAGGAATTGCACCAGCGCCGCGATTTCCTCGGGCTGGATCAGCCGGCCAATCGGCGGCATGCGCGGCGCGCTGGCCGCGCGCGCCGGATCATCCAGCATGGCCGTCTGCGTGGCGGCCGGCGACACCACGTTCACCGTCACGCCCTGGGGCGCCAGCTCGGCGGCCCAGCTGCGCGCCAATGCCACCAGCGCGGCCTTGGACGCGGCGTACTGGCTGCGACCCGGCATGCCCTGCGCCACGCGGCTGCCGATCAGCACCACGCGGCCGTCGCCGCGCGCGGCCATCTCGGGCGTCAGGATCTGCGCCAGGCGAACGGCGACATCCACGTGCAGCTTCCACATGCGCTCGCCATCTGCCGGGTCCATCCGCGCCAAGGGTCCGACCCGCAATATGCCTGCGGCATGAACCAGCGCGCGCGCATCCTTCAGCGTGTCCAGCGCGCGCCGCGTGGCCGCTTCGTCGCAGAGGTCAACCGTGATGTGGCGATAGGCGTCATGCCGTGCCACGGTCGGCCCGATATCCAGGCCCGCCACCTGCCACCCCGCCTTCAGCAGATGCTGCACGATGGCAAGGCCGATGCCGCCCGTGGCGCCGGTGACCACGGCCAGGCCAGCGCTGTGCTCATTCGACATGAATGCGCCCCTCTTGCACGATCTTCCGCGAGCGCGCCATGTCGTCTTTCTGGAATTGCGCGAACGCAACGGCGGAGCCCGGCGTCAACGTCACCCCCAGCTGCTCGTACTTGGCCGTCATGCCCGAGGACAAGGCCTTGTTGACCTCGGCGTTCAACTTCTCGACGACGGCCGTGGGCGTGCCAGCCGGCGCCCAAAGCCCATACCAGCTATAGAACTGATACCCCGGCAAGACTTCGCTGACCGTCGGCACGTCGGGCAGGTTGGGCAAGCGCGCTTCGGACGTCACGGCCAGTATCTTCAACATGCCGCTTTTGTAGTACGACACCGCGCCCAGCACGGGGTCAATGAAGCCGTCGATACGCCCACCCACCAGGTCTTGCAGCGCGGGCGACGTGCCGCGATACGGGATCACCGTGTAATCCAGGCCGCCTTGGCGCTTGAGCAGTTCCGTGGCCAGATGGCCGGCCGACCCGATCGAGCCCACGGCAAAAGTCAGCCGGCCAGGGTTCTGCTTGGCATACGTCAGCAGACCGGCCAGGTCCGTTACGGGCAGGTCTTTTTTCACGGACAAGGACAGCGGGGCCTTGCCCGCGATGGCCACCGGCACAAAGTTCTTGTCGACGTCGTAAGGCACCGATTTCATCGTCATCGGCGCGGTGGTGAAGGTCGATGCGTTGAACAGCAGGGTGTAACCATCTGCCGCGGACTTGGCCACCACGTCGGCGCCGATGATGCCGTTGCCGCCCGAGCGGTTTTCCACGATGAAGGTTTGCCCCGTCTGCTCGCTGAGCTTCTGGGCCAGATCGCGGCCCAGCATGTCCAGCGTGCCGCCCGGCGGAAAGGGAATCACGAACCGGACCTGATGTGACGGATAGCTGTCCTGGGCCTGGGCAAGGCCTTGCGCCGCGCCGCCGGCCAGACCGACGCACAACGCAACCAGCGCGCGCAACACGACTCTTTTTTGCATGATTTGTCTCCTCTTATTGATTATCCGTTGCGGCATCGTGCGGCGGTATGGCGCGGGGCCATCCGCCTGCTTGCGTGCCGCCACGCGCGCAATCGGTGCTAGCGCGCCAGCAGCTTCGCGTTCGACAGCGCCGCGCGCAGTGCGTCCATGTCGGCATCGCCCGGCGCCTCGGTGGGCGGCCGCACGGTGGCGTTGTCCAGCACCCCGGCCAGGTACATGCCGGCCTTCATGCGGGCATGCGCTTCGCCGGTGGGCTCGCCGCCGCCGTAGACCGCGTCTTTCAGCGGCGTGATCAGCGCCTGCACCTGCTGGGCGCGTTTTAGGTCCCCCGCCTTGACGGCCTCCCACAGGTCGATGATGAGTTGCGGGATGAAGGTGGCGAAGCCGACCAGCGCGCCGTCCACGCCCTGCACCATCGAGGCCAGCAGGTATTCGTCGTGGCAGGTCAGGATGGCCTTGGACGCATCCGCGTCGCGCAGCGCCTGGATGTCGCGGGCATACTTGTTCATATCGCGCTGGCCCACCTTGAACGCCTGCACGTAAGGCAGGCGGGCCAGGTCAGCCAGCAGCTGCGACGAATACGAGGCGCGCGTCCACGCGGGATACACGTGGCACACCAGATCCAGGTCGGGCGCGGCGCGGTGAATGGCGTCGAAATAATCCAACGCGTGTCCCGGCGTGAAACCAAAGCGCAGCCAATGATGGGGCGGCATGACGTCCAGCGCGGCAGCGCCCGCTTCGCGCGCGGCGCGGGCATGTTCCGTGGCCTCGGCGATGCCTTCGCACACAATCGACGAAATTACCGGCAGCTTGCCGCGCAGCTCGTCGGCCACGATACGGGTGACCTGCGTGCGTTCGGACGGCGTCAGGGAAAACACCTCGCCGGTGTGGCCATTGGTCATGACGGCAACCACGCCATCATGGCTGGCCAGCCACGACGCCAGGCGGCGAAGCGCCGGCTCGTCGATGCGGTGGTCGGCGGTGAAGGGGCAGGAAATTGCCGGGATGATGCCCCGGTAATTCGAGATGGAAGGCATGCTGCGTCTCCGTGTCTTGTGCGTGGGGGAATGGCTTTATGATCGCGGTAGCCCCTTGCGGCCGTCCAATACTCGAATTGCATAGAATTATTTTTGCTGCGGCGCACACACCTCATGGGACCCG
>Ga0308157_10009788_pt1 | contig 10540 bp, 6 predicted proteins | sample PhyBR1_FD_201035 | JGI IMG/M metagenome (GOLD analysis project Ga0308157, IMG submission 201035) | Phyllosphere microbial communities from UC Gill Tract Community Farm, Albany, California, United States - DLSLB.R1 | ecosystem: Host-associated > Plants > Phyllosphere > Unclassified | place: USA... | reverse complement strand
GCGTCGGCCGACGCCGCGCGGCTCTTCGCCTCGTCGAGGTGTTCGAGCGCGATCGCGTGCGCGGCCTCGGCCTGGTCGATGCGTGCCGCGGTATCGTTCGCATCGATCTCGCGGCCGACCAGCGGCGCGAGCCGGTCGCCGTCAGGGTGTGCGGCGACGGCCCTTCGCACCTCCTCGATCCCGCGCAGGGCCTCGTCGAGGATCGCGTTCAGTCCGATCCGCTGATCGCGGATCGCTGCCTCCGCGGTCTTGCGACGCTCTTCGAGCGCCTGCTCGTACTGCTCGAAGCGGCGCGTGCCGAAGAGCGAACGCAGCAACCTCTGCCGGTCGTCGTTCTTCGCGAGCAGGAACTTCGCGAAACGCCCCTGCGCGAGCAGGATGACCTGCTGGAACTGCTCGCCGTTCATGCCGACGATGTCGCCGACGCGCGAATCGACCTCTTTCTCCTTCGTCGCGACGCCGATCCAATCACCCGAGTCCCGTCGGAAGAGCTCGACGCTCGATCGCTCGAGGGTCGTTCCTTCGCCGCGCTGTTTCGGCCGCTCGTAGGCGGGTGTTCGCACGATGCGCCATGCGTCCTCGCCGACCACGAAGTCGAGCGTGACGCGGCTCGGCTCGCCATCCTTCGCGTAGTCGCTGCGGAAGCGCCTCTCGCCCTCCGAGGCGCGCGGTGTGGTGCCGTAGAGAGCGAAGCAGATGGCGTCGAGGATGCTCGACTTGCCCGTGCCCGTGCGGCCCGAGATCAGAAAGATGCCGTCGGCGGCGTAACGGTCGAGGTCGACCGTCTGAGTGTCGCGGAAGGGCCCAAAGCCCTCGATCACGAGGTTCTCGATCTTCATGCCCGCTCCCCCGCTCGAACCTCGGAGACGATGTCCGCGATGAGTGCGCGCTCGTTCTCGGAGGCGCCTTCTCCCGCGCGGACGTGCTCCAGGAAATCGTCGACGATCTGCGGATCCGGGGTGCCGCGCGCCACCCGGTCGCGATAACTGCGCTGCTCGGTCTCCTCGCGATCGGGGCGATACTCGATCGTCGCGCAGTACGGGAAGCGAGCGCGAAGCTTTTGCATCGGATCCTTCGGAGGCACCCGATCGGTCAGGATCGCGCACACCCACTCGTCGTCGTGGCCGGGCGTCGCGAGGACCTCGTCGAGCGTGCCTGTGAGCGTCGCGTGCCCGCGCGGGATCGGCAGATCGAGCCACGTGGCGCCCTCGAACCCGGTGGCCGAGAGCTCGACGAGCCAGGATCCGCGGGGCTTGTTCGCCTCGCCGAAGCTGTAGTGCAGGGGGGCGCCCGAGTAGCGGATATGCGGCCGCAGTTCGCTGCGGCCATGAATGTGGCCGAGCGCGACGTAGTCGGGCCCCTCGAGGTCGGCGAGGGGCACGACGTCGAGGGATCCCTGCCGCAGGTCCTGCCGGACCTCGCGTTCGAGCTGCGGGGTCGTCTCGACACCCGCCGCGAAGCAGTGCGCGATCGCGACCGAGACGCCGCCGCGCTCGGCGCGATCGGCATTGATCAGCCGCATGGCGTGCGCGACGACCTGCCGCTGGGTGCGCAGCGCCTCGTCGGGCCAGAGGTGCCGCACGAGCGCGGGCTCGAGATAGGGAATGCCGTAGAAGTGCACGCCGTCGATCGTGACCGGGGTGCCCACCGCGAGCGGATCCGTCACGATGCGCACGCCGTCCTCGAGCAGCGGGGCCTGGAAACCCAGCCGAGCCGCCGAATCGTGGTTTCCGCTCGTGACGATGACGCGCGCGCCAGCGTCGCGGATTCCTCGGAGCGTGTCGGTCAGAACGCCGTAGCAGTCGGCCGCCGGCATCGACGAGTCGAACACGTCACCCGCGACGATCACGACATCGACCTCGTGCTCACGCACCTGCGCGACGAGCGCCTCGAGCACGCCGCGGATCGCATCGAGCGTCGAGTTGCCGTGGAACGTGCGCCCGATGTGCCAATCGGATGTGTGAAGGATCCGCATGGGTTCAACGGTATCGGCGACCTCCGACAAACGAAGCGCCGCTATGCTGACCGCATGGTCGATGAAGACTCCGAACTCGCTCAGCTCCGTGCCGCCGCCGAGGCCGCTCAGGCGGCGCTCGCGGCCGCCGAAAAGGAAGCCGAGAAGAGGGCCGCCGACGCACCCCGAGGAGACGCGCCCCTCCCGCCCGCCGACGTCGACGCGATCGCCGCCGCCTATACCTTCGAGGGCGAGGCGCTCGAGATCGGTGCGCTCGTGAACGGGTCCGTCGAGCGCGGCGCGCAGATCCGGATCCCGCTCGCGATGCTGAACCGCCATGGGCTGATCGCCGGCGCAACCGGCACCGGCAAGACGCGCACGCTGCAGGGACTGGCCGAACAGCTCGCCGAGAAGGGCGTGCCCGTGTTCGCCGCCGACATGAAGGGCGATCTGTCGGGAATCGCGGTGCCGGGCGAACCGAGCGAGAAGCTCACCGCCCGCGCCGAGCAGATCGGTCAGGAGTGGCAGCCGCGAGCCCAGCAGACCGAGTTCTTCGTGCTGGGCGAGGGCGACGGGATCCCGTTGCGCGCGACCGTGAGCGGATTCGGCCCGCTGCTGCTCGCGAAGGTGCTGGGGCTGAATCAGACCCAGGAGTCGAGCCTGCGGCTGGTGTTCCATTACGCCGATGAGAACGGCCTCGCACTCGTCGATCTCGAGGATCTGCGCGCCGTTCTCACATTCCTCACGAGCGACGCCGGCAAGCCCGAGCTGAAGGGCATCGGCGGCATCTCGAGCGCGACGGCCGGGGTGATCCTGCGCGAGCTGAGCGCGTTCGCGGCCGACGGCGCCGACGCGTTCTTCGGTGAGCCCGAGTTCGATGTGACCGACCTGATCCGGCTCGCGGGCGATGGTCGCGGGATCCTCAACCTGCTCGAGCTGCCGAACGTGCAGAGCAAGCCGGCGCTGTTCTCGACGTTCCTCATGTACCTGCTCGCCGAGCTGTTCGAGGTGCTGCCCGAGGTCGGCGACCTCGACAAGCCCAAGCTCGTGTTCTTCTTCGACGAGGCGCACCTCCTGTTCGCCGACGCGTCGAACGACTTCCTCGACTCGATCACGCAGACGGTGCGGCTTATCCGCTCCAAGGGCGTCGGTGTGTTCTTCATCACGCAGACTCCGAAGGATGTCCCGGGTGACGTGCTCGCGCAGCTGGGATCCCGCGTGCAGCACGCGCTCCGCGCCTTCACGCCCAACGACGCGAAGGCGCTCAAGGCGACCGTGAGCACCTATCCGACATCGGGATACGACCTCGAGAGGGTGCTGCAGGATCTCGGCACCGGCGAGGCGATCGTGACCGTGATGAGCGAACGCGGTGCGCCGACCCCGGTCGCCTGGACACGCGTGCGCGCCCCGCAGGGCCTCATGTCGCCTGCCCCGGCGGCCACGATCGAGAGCGTCGTCGGCGGATCCGCGCTGCGCGCGAAGTACGCGACCCGCGTGGATCCGGAATCGGCCCGCGAGATCCTCGCCGCGAAGATGGACGCGGCTCACGAGGAAGAGGAACGCGCCGAGGCCGAGGCGGAGGCGGCCAAGGCGGCTGCCGCGGCGAAGAAGGAGGAGGCCGCGGCGCTCAAGGCGAAGCAGAAGGCCGACCGCGAGTACGAGAAGATGCTGCGCGAGATCACGCGCCCGCCGCGCACTCGAACGACCGCGCGCCGCGCGCCCGCGGCGTCGCCGCTCGACGATCTTCTCGGATCCTCGGCGCAGAAGCTCGTCTCGGGCGTCGTGCGCGGCCTGTTCGGGATCGGGCGGCGCTAGGACACGTGCGTGCGTGGCGTTCATCGCCTATAGCGCTGAACGCAACGGGTCGAACAGACAGACGGATCCGGCCGGATATGCTGGCCGTCATGGTCGCCGGAGACATCATGGGCGGCCGCCCCGATCCGGAAGGCGATACGCGCGCATGACCGACAACACCTACCCGAACCGCCCGCTCGCGGGTCGCAGCATTCGTCCGCTCGCGCTCGGCACGGCCGGATGGTCGTTCACGGACGGCGTGACCGATGAGCGGATCCTCGACACGGCCGCGGCGGCGCTCGAACACGGACCGATCCTGTTCGACACCGCGCTCGCGTACACGACGCTCGATCACCCGGCCAACAGCGACCGGCTGGTCGGCGAGATCCTGCGCCGTCACGGATCCGACGTGGTGATCTCCGCAAAAGGCGGCCATTTCCGCGACCCGACGGGCTTCCCGAAGGACGGCCGCCCGGAGGCGATTCGCGAGAACCTCGACGTGACGTTGCGCGAGATGGGCGTGGAGGCCGTCGACGTGTACTCCCTGCACCACGTCGACCCGGACGTACCGATCGAGGACAGCGTGGGCGCGATCGACGAGCTGCGCCGCGAGGGCAAGGTGCACCACGTGGGCGTGTCGAACGTGTCCGTCGAGCAGCTCGCCAAAGCGTCGAGCGTCACCCGGATCGCGACGGTGCAGAACCGCCTCTCCCCGTATTGGCGCAACACGCTCGACGTGCTCGCCGAGGTCGAAAAGGCCGGCGCGCTCTATCTCGCCTACTCCCCCACGCAGCCCGCGAAGGACACGCCGGCGGCGCTGACGGAGGCCGTCGAGCAGATCGCCGCCGAGCGCGGCATCAGCCGCCAGCAGGTCGCGCTCGCGTGGACGCTCGGGCTGTCGAACGCGGTCGTGCCGATCGTCGGATCCACCCGCCGCGCGACGCTGCAGGATTCGTTCGGCGCGCTCGACGTGGTGCTGACGGACGAGGAGCGCGGCCGGATCGACCAGGCGGTGTAACCGTCCGGCGACGAGTACGCCGCTCGAAGAGCGTTCGTCGGGCGTCGCCGTCACCCGGACGCCGATCCTCCGCACCGAAGCGGGATAGATGTGCCTGAGCGCTTCTCCTCCGCCGCATCATGCTCGGGCCGAATAAGCCTTGTGCGCACCCTTACCGGCGTGTACTTTCAACTTATTACATCGATGTAATGATTCGCGGATGTAATAGCTCGAGGCCCCCGCCTCGAGCTCATGCGAAGAAACTCCAGAGAGGTTCATCAATGACGACCGACCTTCGCCGCAAGCGGTATCGCTTGCGTTCCGCCGCCGTCGCGGGGCTCGTTGCCGCGTCGGCCCTGAGCGCGGCGCCCGCCTTCGCGAGCCCCGACTCGTGGCACTCCGAGAGGGACATCTACCAGGTGTTCACGGTGCCGAAAGCCGCATCCCCGTCGCAGACCTGCGGCAATTCCACCGGCCTCGGCACCGAGATCGCGGGCAACTTCGGGCCCGCCAAGACCTGGTCGACCATGGGCCTCGACCCGAGCGGCGCGAACTGCGTCGCGACCATCGGCCCGCTCGAGCCCGGCCTGTACTACTACGAGTACAACGCGATGATGGCAGATCGCTCGAAGGTGGCCTTCCGCGACCCCGACAGCAGCAACGACGTCACGTCGCACCCGGAGTGGAACACGCTCTTCATCCCCGGCCCCGAGGTCGCCTGGATGGACGATGTCGCCACCGGCGGCGGCACCGTCTCGGAACTCGCCTACGACGCGGGCGACGCCGAACACACCGCCGTCGTCTGGACTCCCCCGAGCTACACCGAAAAGAAGGCGCACGCCCTTCCGGTTCTCTACCTGCTCGCAGACGAGGGCCAGTCGGCCCAGGAGTGGCTCGAGTTGGGCCGTGCGGCCCAGGTGCTCGATAACCTCGCCATCGACGGCGATCTCGCCCCGATGGTGGTCGTCATGGCCGACGTCGACGACGCCGCCGAGGTCACGAACGACCTGGCTCCCGCGGTGCGCGACGCCTACAACGTGTCGAGCAAGGTGAAGCAGACGGGCGTCGCGGGCATCGGCGAGGGCGCCGCTCAGGCGCTCGAGCTCTCGCTCAGCGAACCGGGTGTCTACGGATCCGTCGGCTCCTTCTCGGGTTACCTCACCGAATCGGTGACGAGCAAGCAGGCGAAGAAGATCAACGCCAAGACCGATCTGCTGCGCTTCTACGTCGGCAACGTTCTCGACTCGAACTACAACGCCACCTTCGACGCCGTACAGCAGCTGAGCGATGCCGGCGTGCGCCTCGAGTCGGACGGTGTCACACCGGGTACCGGCGGCGTGTGGGACACGTGGCGCGAGAACCTGCGCGACTTCGCCTCGCGCGCGTTCCAGCCGGGCGTCCGTGACAGCGGACCGAGCAATGGGCATCTTGCCCAGACCGAGCGCTACACGGCCCCGGAGGCGGGGAGCATCACGCGCCCCGACATCGACGAGAACGGGATCGTGACCTTCGAGACCGGCACGCAGTGGGCCAACGCGAAGGACGTGACCATCTGGGGCAACTGGGCTCCCAACGGGCAGTGGTTCCGGATCCCGATGGAGAAGGTCGGCGATCGCTGGCGCCTGCAGGCGGGACCGCTCGACGGCTACTACTACTGGCGGTACATGGTCGACGGTGTCGCCTTCCACGATCCCCAGGACACCCAGAACATCGAGAACGTCGAGAGCCAGCTCTTCATCCCCGGCGGCGAACGCACCCCGCTCCTCGCCGACGTCCCGGCCGATCAGACGGGCGATGTGCAGACCCATACGTATACCGGCTCGTCGAAGCTGAAGGTGTGGACGCCCGTCGACTACGACGCCGACCGCGCCGAACCGTACCCGGTGCTGTACCTGTACCACGGCTTTGCTCAGAACTATGCGAGCTGGACCGAGGTCGGCCGCGCCGCACAGATTCTCGACAACCTCTACGCGCGCGGCGAGATCGAGCCGATGGTCGTCGTCATGCCGGGCTACGCGGGCGCCCCCGGCGACATCTGGGGTGACCTCTCCGGCAACGTCATGCCTTACGTCGGCGAGCACTACAACGTCTCCGAGGAACCGACCGAGCGCGCCCTCGCGGGCCTCTCGTGGGGCGGTCGCCTGACCCACGGCACGATGGTGAATCACCCCGGCAACTTCGCCCACTACGGAATGTTCTCGCCGCCGTTCGCGACCGGCTCGATCGACCCCGCAACCGAGGCCGGTCAGACCGCGATCGCGACGACCGAGTCGGTCACGCTCTACTCGGGCGACCTCGACACGGGTGCCATCTCGGCCATCGACGGTATGGAGTCGAACCTCGCAGCCAACGGCATCCCGGTCACCAAGACCGTGATCCCCGGCCCGCACGGCTTCGACGTGTGGTGGGCCGGTCTCTCGGCCGTCCTGCCGACGCTCTTCTGAACGAACGGCCGCTTTCGAGGGCCCGGGCGCACCGCGCTCGGGCCCTCGTCCGTTTCCGGAGCCCATGCAAGGGGCCCCGCGGATCCGAGGATCCGCGGGGCCCTGACGCGACCGTTACGCGTGCTTCATGCGCAGCATCGACCACGACACGGGCGGTAGCGTCACCGACACGCGCTCGCGGTCGACGGAGGCAGAGCCGTTCGCGCGAGGGAGCACAGAATCGGCATCGTCCGCCGTCGCCTGCCACTCGTGGTCGGGGTTCGAGAGGGTCTCAGCCGACACGAGCGTCAGGTCGCCCAGGCCGCGCACGTCGACGGCGAGTTCCAGTTCCTCCGATGTCGAACGGTTCACCGCGAAGACGACGACCTCCCCCGTCTCGGCATCGTGCGTCGCGACGGCGTCGAGAACCGGGGCCTCCCCGAACTTCGCCGTCTCGTACGTCGGCGAATCGATCGCGAGGCGCAGCACCTCGCCGGCCGCATGGCGCGAGGTCAGCGCGAAGGGGTGGAAGATCGTCTGGCGCCAGGCGCGGCCGCCCGGCTCGGTCATGATCGGGGCGATCACATTGACGAGCTGCGCGAGCGATGCCGAGTGGACGCGGTCGGTGTGGCGCAGGAGCGAGATGAGCAGGTTGCCCACCACGACCGCATCGGCGACGTTGTACGTGTCTTCGAGCAGCACCGGTGCGACGGGCCAATCGTCGCCCTCGGGAACCTTCGACTCCGCACGCTTCTGATACCAGACGTTCCATTCGTCGAACGAGATCGCGATCCGCTTGGTGTGCTTACCGGCCGCCCGCACGGCGTCGGCGGTCGCGGCCACCGACTCGATGAAGTGATCCATATCGATCGCCGATGCGAGGAACGAGCCGAGGTCGCCGTCCTCCTCGAAGTAGTACGCATGCGCCGAGATCATGTCGACGTGTTCGTACGACTCGGTGAGGACCACGCGCTCCCACTCGCCGAACGTCGCCATGCTCGAGCCGGATGAGCCGCAGGCGACGAGGACGAGGTCGGGATCCATCATGCGCATCGCGCGGGCCGTCTCGGTCGCGATGCGGCCGTACTCCTCCGCCGTCTTGTGCCCGATCTGCCACGGACCGTCCATCTCGTTGCCGAGGCACCACATGCGAATGCCGTAGGGCTCATCGGATCCGTTGGCGCGGCGCATGTTCGCGAAGTGCGTGTCGCCCGTGCCGTTGCAGTACTCGAGCAGATCGAGTGCCTCCTGCACGCCCCGGGTGCCGAGGTTCACGGCCATCATCGGCTCGACGCCGGTGCTGCGGCACCACGCCATGTACTCGTCGACGCCGACGAGATTCGGGTCAGTCGAGTGCCATGCCAGATCGGGGCGGCGGGGGCGGTCGGCCACCGGGCCGACGCCGTCTTCCCACCGGTAGCCCGAGACGAAGTTGCCGCCGGGGTAGCGCACCGCGGAGACGCCCAGCTCCTTCATCAGCTCGACGACGTCGCCGCGGAAACCGTGGGCGTCGGCGCTCGCGTGCTCGGGCTCGTAGATCCCGGTGTAGACGCAGCGGCCGAGGTGTTCGACGAATGAGCCGAACGTGTGGCGGCGTACCGGGCCGATCGCGAAGGCGGGGTCGGCGGTGATGGTCGCATTCCGCATAGAAAGGATCCTTTCGGAGACGTAGTGGTCGGAGCATGCCGCTGGCGGCGCCCGGAGGACGCCGCCAGCGGAAAAGGGTGTTAGCCGAGCTCGTTCTCGAGGTCGGACTGCGCCTGGTCGAGGGCCTCCTGAGCGGGGACGCCGCTCTCGAAGACCTCGTTCAGCGTGACGGTGCGGAACAGGTTGTCGACCGACGGCCAGTTCGGCGCGGCGAACGACTGCCAGTGACCGATGCCGTCCTTGACGCCGTTCAGCACGTCGAAGAGGTTGGTCTGGAAGTACTGGTTGAACTTGTTGTCCGGGTTGTGGGTGACGGCCTCGTCCTCCCACACCGACATGTTCACCGGGTCGAAGCCGAGTTCTTCCCAGACGGCGACGTTGGCCTCGGGCGAGAGCTTCGCGAAGGCGAGCCACTCGCTGGCGACATCGGCGACTTCCGATGAGGCGATCACGGCCGTACCGGTACCGCCGCCGCCGATCGTCTTGACCTCTCCGCCCTCGACGACGGGAGCGGGCGCGATGGCGACCTTGCCGGCCAGGTCGGGCATGTAGTCCACGAAGCGGGAGGTGTACCAGGCCGGATAGACGATCGCGGCGAAATCGCCGTTGTTGATCGCGCCGAAAGCCTCCTCGTCGTCCGGGCTACCGCCCGGAATCGTCGAGATCGCGCCCGCCTCCTGCATGTCCTGAAGCATCGAGATGGTCTCGACTGCCTCCGGGCTGTTGACCTCGGGCTTGCCGTCGGCGTCCATCCACTCGCCGCCGAGCTGAGCCGTGATGAGCGGCTCGACGAAGGTCACGCCGGTCTCGGCGACGCCGAACGCCTTGCCCGTCGCCTCGTGGTATTCGGCGCCCGCCGCGCTGAAGTCGTCCCAGGTCTCGATCGTCGTGTAATCGATCCCGGCGCCCTCGAGCAGTTCGGTGTTGTAGAAGGCGACGAACGCACCGACGTGCGTCGGGTATGCGTAGATCTTGCCGTCGCGCGAATAGAGGTCGAGGCGCGCCTGCACGATGTCATCGGCGTAGTCACCCGCGGCCTCTGTCAGATCGAGCAGGGGCGGGTTGTCGCCCTTGACGAAGTTCGCGAACTTGTTGACCTCGATGTCGACGACGTCCGGCAGCCCGTCTCCCGAGTTCAGGCCGAGCTGCAGCTTGTTGTGCATCTCCTCGAACGGATAGATCGTGATCTCGAGGTCGATCTTGTTGTCGGGGTTGGCGTCGTTCCATGCTTCGGCCATCGCCTCGTAGTAGTCGGCGTGGACCTCGGCGAACACCCACATGTCGACGACGGTCGAGCCGTCCTCGTTCTTGACGGGTGCGGCGCCCTTGTCGCCGCCGCTGCTGCAGCCGACGACCGAGCCGACGGCGAGTGCGAGCACCGCCGCGGTGGGAACGATCTTGCGCAGTTTCATGATGGTGATCTCCTTCGATCTTGCTGTGTGTAGGGGGGAGGTGAAGCGTGTGAGGGCTCAGCCCTTGACGGCGCCCGCGGTCATGCCCTCGATGAAGTGCTTCTGGAACACGAGGAAGAGCACAAGCACAGGGATCAACGAGAAGAACGCGCCGACGATGAGCAGGTCGTAGTTGTTGCCGTGAGGAGTGAGCAGCGCGTTCAGACCGATCGGCAGAATGAACTTGTCCGAACTGCGGAGCACCAGCAACGGCCAGAGGAAGTTGTTCCAGCACATCATTCCGTTGAGAATGGCCATCGCCGCCACGGCGGGC
>Ga0308157_10009783_pt1 | contig 10542 bp, 9 predicted proteins | sample PhyBR1_FD_201035 | JGI IMG/M metagenome (GOLD analysis project Ga0308157, IMG submission 201035) | Phyllosphere microbial communities from UC Gill Tract Community Farm, Albany, California, United States - DLSLB.R1 | ecosystem: Host-associated > Plants > Phyllosphere > Unclassified | place: USA... | reverse complement strand
AGAAAATCCTGCCCAGGAAAATCCAATTATAAAAAGTGTAACAATTTTTTTCATAAATTAAATATACAAAAAAAGATGCCTGTTAAGACATCTTTAGAACTTATTCTACAACAAACTCCACATTTTCAATTAACGAAGTTGAAGGTGCTTTGAACGACAATTTTATTTTTGTCTGTTTATCTGAATGATCTACTTTCAAAGTTCCTTGTGTTATTTTGTAATAACCGGCTTCGCCTTTACAGTAGCAATGCTTTCCGTAAACCAGTTTTACCTGTTCTAACTCGGCGTCTTTATATTCTTTTTTAAACGCTTTTGCTGGAATCTCCAAGAACAATTCTTCTTTGTAAAAATCGTCGGCATAATTTCCTTCTGCTTTGTTTCTGTCAAAACTGTATTGTACCAAAACGGTTTCTGGATTATAGATTGTTTGCGGATACAATTGTTCAAAACCGTTTAAATTTAAAGCCTTTTCAGACTCACGGGTAGCGGTTACCTTGCCGTTTTCAGGAGCAACAGAAACCATTGTTACCTTTTTACCTAACCAGTTGGTAGATTCAACGCCTTTTGTGGTTGAACAGCTTATTGCTACAGCCGAGAAAGCCAATAGCGCAATCATTTTTTTCATATATTTATTTACCATTATAATTGTTCATTGCATTATTTAAACCCGCCAAAGCAAATTCTTTTACCGCTTTAGAAACAGTATCCAAACGTTCTTTTAAAGCAGTTGTTTCTTCATCGCTCCAATCGCCCAAAACATAATCAACCTGTTGCCCTTTTTTAAACTCATCTGATATTCCGAAACGCAAACGCGGATATTCCGAACTGTTCAAAATCAGCTGAATATTCTTCAATCCGTTGTGTCCGCCATCTGATCCTTTTGGCTTTATTCGGATCGATCCGAAAGGTAAATTTAAATCATCTGTGATAATTAAAATGTTTTCTTTGGCAATTTTTTCTTTATCCATCCAATATTGCACCGCCTTACCCGATAAATTCATGTAAGTATTTGGCTTTAAAAGAAGTAACACCTTGTTTTTTACTTTAATCTGAGTTAAAGATCCCAGTTTTACGGTTTCAAAAGTTGCACCGGCTTCATTCGCCATAAAATCAACCGCTTTAAAACCAATATTGTGGCGCGTGTTTACATAATCGGCTCCAATGTTTCCCAATCCAACAATTAAATATTTAGTCATAATGTCTGTGTTTGCTTGCGCTTGCGGTTTTGAAAACCACTTTGTTAAAAAATTCATTGCAAATGTATTAACTAATGGGTAATTTAGAACAAAACAACGCAAATTATGGATCACATACAAATAATTTGGGAATTTGTAAAAGAATGGTATTGGATTCCTTTAACCCTGATAAACACCACCGCTTTTATTACCATTTTAGTTGAAAACGGCAAGCCCGAGAAAACCATTGCCTGGTTAATGGTTATTGTGTTTCTGCCGTTTATCGGCGTTATTTTGTATTATTTTTTCGGACAGAAATTTCAGAAAGAAAAATATTTTAAAAAGCTGGACAATCGTTATAAAGTAAAGTTAGAAGAACGTTGGAACGATTTGAAACCCTTTATTAGCAACGAAATTAAGCTTACCGAAACCTACGATGCTCATTTAAACGATGTTTTTGAATATCTGGTGCATACGCAGACATCAATCCCAACATCAAACAACAGTGCGGAGCTTTTAATTAACGGCGAAGAAAAATTTTCTTTGTTGTTGCAGGATCTTAAAAATGCAAAACACCACATTCATATTGAATATTACATTTTTGATGAAGATGAAATTGGATCTCAGCTTTTAGCCATTTTGGTTGATAAGGCAAAACAAGGAGTTGAAATCCGTTTGATTATTGATGATTTTGGATCATCGCCTTTTGCAAAACGCAAAGCACATTACGAAAATTTAGGTATTCAGTTTGAAATTTTTCTGCCCGTGCGTTTTTCATCACTCGCAAACAGCAATTACCGCAATCACAGAAAAATCATCGTTATTGATGGATTCATCGGTTATGTTGGCGGAATCAATGTATCAGATAAGTACATAAATCCGAATAAATTCAACTTGTATTGGCGAGATACGGCGATAAGAATTCAAGGCGATGCTACTAAAATGTTACAGGCGCAGTTTTGGTTGCATTGGGAAAGTATTTCGGGAAAATCGTTTGCTTTGAATTATAAATATCTGCCCGAAATGAAAACGGTTTTCGAAAAGAAATTACCAATGACGTTTGCTTTTTCATCGCCTGGAAATACCCCGCCGTACGTTATGGAATCGATGATTTTAAGTATTTCGGCAGCACAGAAAAGTATTCAGTTGTGTACGCCTTATTTTATTCCGACAGATTCTTTTAAAACCGCTTTGCTCATCGCCGTTTCAAAAGGTGTCGATGTTTCACTGATGCTTCCTTCAAGAGGAGATTCATCGGTTGTTCAGGCTGCATCGTTATCATTTTTAAAACCTTTTATGGAGCGCGGAATGAAGGTTTATTTGTACGAAAAAGGATTTATGCACGCAAAAACCATCTGCATTGACGGATTATTAAGCTACGTTGGAACCACCAATTTAGACTCAAGAAGTTTCTTGATAAACTTTGAACTTTCGGCTATTGTGTTAGATAAAACCATTGCACAGCAATTAACAGATCAATTTGAAAAAGATGTTTTGGTAAGCAAACTATTCACAGCAGATTTATGGAAAAACGAGAAATGGTATTATAAAGCATTTGCATCAATCTGCAGGTTGTTGGCGCCTTTGCTGTAATTCTATTCTTCTATAAACTGATTTTCGATTCGCTCTAACTGTGCTATCAAATCATTAATTTCTCTTTGATTTTTTTTAATGATCCTTGGACGCAATACAAACCAGTTAAATGAAATCCACAATACTAAAGCTAAACAAAACACGCTTTGAATAACAAGCGTCATCTTTGAAAGATATTCGTAGATATAAAGCATGATTCCAAAAGATAACAAAACGAAATACAAGCTCATTACTTTAGTCTGAATACGGTTTTCGTGAAGTTTTATTGTTTTTAAGTTTTTTAAATAAGCTTCATTCGATTGATCTTCGTTTACTTTAGATAATGTATTTTTCATCTTGCTATTGAAAAAAATCACAATCAACATAGCTACAACAGTTAATACAATTCCAATTTTTGTACTTATAAACTGTGGTTTAAAATAGATCCAAATGAAAAGTATAAATAAAATTGTAAGAAACAGTAGTACATTAAGCATTACAGCTTTTTTTATCTTTGAGCGTTTATAGACTTCTATTTTTTTTAATACTTCTTGTACATCTATAATTGGAATATATTGTTTACCCCAAATCTTTTTTAAATCTAAATTAGTTTCCATTAGCTTTAAACTTTTGTGTAAGTTGAATTTTTATTCGATGGATTTTTACGCGAACATTACTTTTTGATAACCCGACAATTTGAGCAATTTGATCTTGATTTACATCTTCCAGTTCTAAAGAAATTATAATTCGATCTATCTCCGGAAGCTCCGCAATAAACTTATAAAGCAATTGAATATCAGGTTCAATATTCCGTTTAATTTCTTCGGTAAGATGAGTGGGAAATTCTGCTTTTATAATTCGCTTATCTTTTTCTAACTGGCGTAAACAAATATTAGTAGCAATACGGTATATCCAAGTTCCCATATCTGCTTCTTGTCGAAACGACGAAAGATTGTACCACACGCTGATAAAAGTTTCTTGTGCCATATCTTGCGCCATGACATAATCATTAACGTATCCCATGCATAATCGAAAGATCCGATCCCAATATTTTTTATAGATTGTATCAAAATCCATTATTACTTTTTTAAGAAATCAATTAACTGATTAATGTACCATTCTTTATCATCAAACATTACAAAATGTAAACCTTGATTGGCATATTTAAGTTGGGCAGAAGGCATTTCTTTATACTGTTCGTTAATAGAATCTTCTATTGTTTTAAAAGGAGCTTCTAACAAAATTAATGATGGAATTTGAACATTTTTTATACGTTGTCTTAAATCTGTATTAGAAAAATCACAGAACATTTGAGCAAATGTTTTTCTATCAGATTTTAAACCCCAACCCAAAATTTCATTATGCTTAGATTGATTTGTAGATAAACTGGCAACACTCATTTTTTGCATTTGAATAAACTGATCTTCGGGCATTTTCATAATTTGATCAACCAAATTTGAACAATCGTTATCTGCAACAGATTTAAATTCAGGATTAGTTAGCGCAAACAGACACGGTAAAGCATCTACTACAACAAATTTATTTAGTAAATCCGGATAATCCGCAGCAATTGCCATTGCTAATCCACCACCCATACTATGTCCAACAACAATAGGTTTATTTATTTTATTCTCACTGATGAATTTAGCTATTTCAGTTTTCCAATATTCAAATGAGATGTTATCTTTTGGCGGCACACCTGCAAATCCTGACATAGTTAATACGTAACACGTATAATCACTTTTTAATGAATCTACAGTTTCGTTCCAAACATCGCCAGAACTTGCAAATCCTGGTATAAATATAAGCGTTTGATTTCCTTTTCCCGTTTTAGTTACTGAAAAAGGATATTCTTGTGAGAAAGTTAAAAAAGAAAATAGAAGAATGACTGTAGTTAAGATTGCTTTTTTCATGACTGAATATTTTAAAATTACCTTTTAGATACATTAGTCTTAAAAATGTTACAGCCAAAGTGAATATTATTACAAAATCTTTTCAATCCGCATACCGGCAATCTGCTGCATACCGGTTGGTTTGGTTACGTGATCGTATTTTGGACTTTTATTGATATCGATATTGGATGTAGGAAGAATTTTCACCCAAAGAGAAATTTCGTCGTTTTTCTGAAGCTGTACTTCGGTTGGTGCAATTAAAAGTCCGGCGGCAACATCAAAATTTCCAAAACTGAATCTAAATTCAGTTTTACCAAGAATTTCTTCGTTTGGTGACTGTGGGTTTTTAATAAGATACAATTCCATGTGAATACTATCTTTAGACGAACCGCCCATTACACCCGGATTAATGTTTGCAAAGGCAGAAACCTCAAACGTTCCCGATGACGAAATTGTGATTTTATCGTTTAAAAACTGTGTGATTTTATTGTACACCACATCAACCGGTTGAAACTTTAAGGGCTGCATAACCGACGGTGTGTTTTCCAGATGAATGCTTCGGATACTTCGAATATAAAACGATTTCTCCTGTGCAAATCCGCTAAAACTCGCAAACAAAATTAGCAGTTTAATAATATCTTTGAAACCCATCTTGATCACTGATTAATTTTATATTCATAGAAAACGACGTGCAGTTTTTGTTTCTTCGGTTACAGCCAATCTCACAACTCAACAACACATTTCCCAACAAACCGGCACTAATTGCAGGTGCTACAACGGCATCTTTTTGCAGATAAACAATGGTTGGATAAACTTCAATCCGAGAAAACTGATCCTGATTATCCTGATCGAACGATTTTCGCGTGGCCGCCACATACTGCTCTACTCCTTCTGCAATTTGAACAATGCCAAAATTCACTCCGCCCCTGTTAAACTTTATCACACTTGTGCTTGGATTAAAATGGAACGATGCCGAAATTTCGTAATAACCGTTTTCGGGAATCGTTAGTTTTTGTGTTGTTTCATCGATCACAAATAAGCTGTTAGATACAATATCCTGCTTATCCATTTTTATGTAGTGAAATACTTTTTCGGTTCCCGGGCGCAGATTAAAAAATTGCTGCTTGTTGGTTTTGTAGCTGAACGATTCTTGCGAAAAGACCACCAACGGAAAAAGCATCAAAAACAAAAAAAATCTCATGCTCTTTTCTTTCAAAGATACAAAAATTTAAAAACTCCTTTATTTATGCCAAGACCTCACAGGTTTTAAAAACCTGTGAGGTCTATAATTAAAAAATTAATGCAGCTAAAATTAGCTGCATTAATCACTTTATATAAATAGAAAGAAGTACTTCTCTCTGTCATTCCGGACTTGATCCGGAATCTCACTATTTTAATATATAAATTTTTATGAGAAGCTGAATCAAGTTCAGCTTGACAGTGATACTTTTTAAACAGTCTCACTGTATTCTATGGATAAATTACTCTACACCGCCACCCATTGCTTTGTACAACTGTATGTTGGCATTCCATAAATTATACTGCGTGGTAATAATGTTTAACTGCGCATTTAATTCGCTTTCTGTTGCCGTTAAAACCTCCAGATAATTTGCCATACCGTTGTTTAACAATTCTTGCGAATAATTAACCGCAGATGTATAAGCTTCGGCTTCCTGCTGTTTTAAAACCAATTTCTTTTTGTTGATATCGATTGCATACAACGCATCAGAAATTTCTTTGCTGGCATTTAAAACACTCTGTTTGTAATTTAAAAAAGCTTTTTCTTGATTTGACAAGCTGATTTCATATTGTGTACGAATTTGTCTGCCGTTTAAAACTGGTTGCGCAATTCCCGCTACAATGCTTGCGAAAAACGACGTTGGATCGAACAATTTCTCAAATTCAACTGATTGTAATCCGCCACTTGCCGTTAATTTTAATGTAGGATAAAAACTTGCTTTGGCAACATTTGTCAATTCAAAAGCGTTTCTAAAACCTAATTCGGCAGCCTGAATATCGGGTCTGTTGTTTAATGTTTCAATCGATACACCTTCTTCCGTATCCACATTCAACTGCAAATCGGTAAAAGTTGATCGTTCCATTTCTTTAGGAAACATTCCTTCTAAAATACTTAACGAATTTTCTTGAATTTTGATGTTATTTTCAATATCCAACAACAAAGCCTGCGCGCTTAAAACCTGTGCTTCGGTTTGCTTTACGGCAACTTCGGTAACACGTCCGGCATCTTTCAATGCCTTATTGGTTTCTAAACTTTTTCCGCGGTTTTCAATTGTTTTTAAGGCAACTTTCTTCTGCGCATCTAACGCCAATAAATTATAGTAGTTTGATGCCACCATTGCAATCAGTTCCGTTTTTACTGCCTGATGTGCTGCAACGGTTTGTAAGTAAGTAGCTTCGGCTGCCAGTTTTTTGCTGGTGATTTTTCCCCAGATATCGGCTTCCCAACCTAAACTTCCGGTGATATCAAACTGATCTAATCTTTGGCGCTGACCTAAAATTCGACCAAACTGTGTATTGATAGAGTTTACCGAATGCGTATAGTTTGTACCGATTGAAAATGTTGGCAAATGCCCCATTCTGCCTTGCGACAGATATGATTGCGCCTGATTGATATTTTCTAACGCTACGCGAATATCCAGATTATTATCTAACGCTGTTTGAATATGCTGTTGCAAAGCGGCATCGGTAAAGACCTGCTGCCAAGGCAATACATTTTGCACAGCACTGTCTTTAACAACCTCGTTTGTATTAAACGAAGCGTTTTCCCAGGCATTCGGTTTCTGATAATCTTTTGTAGCAATACATGATTGTAACGAAACAGCTGTAATTGCCACAAAGGCTGTTTTATATATAATTTTCATATGAAAAATATTATTGTGTTTTGGATCATATGGAATCGTTTTTTCTTAGTGGTGTTTGCTTTCGCAAACCTTAAGTTTTATTGCGATTTCATAATTATTCTTGAATTGCTTTTTGATCAAATATCATTGGTTTGATTTTCTCTTGTAATGCTTGGAAAATCACAAACAATACAGGAATTACAAACACTCCTAAAATGGTTCCGATTAACAAACCAAACGCTGCACCCGTACCAATTGATCGGTTACCAATGTATCCAACTCCACCTGCGAAAACCAATGGCATCAAACCTAAAATAAAGGCGAACGATGTCATTAAGATTGGACGTAAACGTGCTTTTGCTCCATCAATTGCTGCCTGCACAATGGTTTCGCCGTGCTTTCTTCGCTGCAAAGCAAATTCCACAATCAAAATGGCATTTTTGGCGAGCAGCCCAACGAGCATTACCAATGCAATCTGGAAATAGATATTGTTTTCTAATCCGGCTACTTTTTGTGATAAGAAAGCTCCCATTATACCTGTTGGCAATGATAAAATTACCGCAAATGGCAACATATAACTTTCATACTGTGCTGCCAAAATGAAATAAACAAACACGATACACAATGCAAAAATTAAGATGGTTTGCGAACCTGCGTTGATTTCTTCACGTGTTAGTCCGGTAAAATCAACTCCGTAACTTGACGATAATTTTTCTTGGGCAACTTCTTGTACGGCTTTAATAGCATCACCAGAAGAATAACCCGGTTTTGGAGCTCCGGAAACGTTTGCCGATGTAAATAAGTTGAAACGGTTAACAGATTGTGGTCCGTATACTTTTTCTAATGTTACAAACTGACTTAACGGTGCCATTGCGCCAGATGTTGTACGAACGAACATTCCGTTTAAGCTTGAAATATTTTTACGATCGCCCGGTAAAGCTTGTAACATTACGCGGTATTGCTTACCAAAACGTGTAAAATCGCTTACGTAATTACCACCTACGTATCCTTGTAACGCAGAAAATATATTACTTACCGATACACCCGATTGTTTTGCACGAGCAATATCTAACTTAATTTCGTACTGTGCATAATTGGTATTGAACGGTGTTTGTGCATACATAATTTCCGGACGCTGCATTAACGCGTTGATGTATTCCTGCGTTTTTTTATCGAATTCTTTTAGATCGCCACCCGATTTATCTAACAATTTCAATTCAAATCCACCAGAAAAACCAAAACCCGGAATACTTGGTGGTTGAAAGAAAATCATTTTAGCTTCAGGGAAATTTTTACCGGCTAAACCAAAAAGTTGTTCAATTGCTGCATCTGTTGATGTTTCGTCTGTTTTACGTTCAGAAAAAGGCTTCATTTTAATCATAAGGAAACCATAGTTAGATCCAGAACCCGAAATAATGCTTCGACCCGAAATAACCGTTACCGATTCTACCCCAGGAATTTTTTCAGCCTGTTTAGAAAATTCTTTTTCCAATTTATACACACGGTCAACCGAAGCACCCGCAGGTAATTCTACGTTACCCATGATAAATCCACGGTCTTCACTAGGTACAAAACCTGCCGGCATTGTTTTATTTGCCAGATATGTTCCGCCTAAACAAGCCAATAAAATTGCAAACGATACCCATTTGTGTTTGAATAAAAACTTGAATGATCTACCGTATTTATTGGTCATTGCATTGAACGAATTGTTGAATGCATCGAAAAAGCGTTGAATAAAATTACGTTTTTTACCGTGTGTAGCATCGTGCTGTTTTAGGAACAACGCACACAACGCCGGACTTAACGTTAACGCATTTACTGCCGATATAGCGATTGCAACGATCAGCGTTACACCAAACTGTTTATAGAAAACTCCGGTTGGTCCGCTAATAAATGTTACAGGAATAAACACGGCACACATTACCAAGGTAATAGAAACAATTGCACCAGAGATTTCGCTCATGGCGTTGTTTGTTGCTGTGTGGGCATCCTGACCGGTTTCTTCCATTTTTGCGTGCACGGCTTCAACTACCACAATGGCATCATCTACCACAATACCAATGGCGAGTACAAGTGCGAACAAGGTTAAAAGGTTTAACGAGTATCCGAACAAATTCAAGAAGAAGAACGTTCCAATGATCGATACCGGCACCGCAATTAACGGTACTAATGTTGATCTAAAATCTTGTAAAAAGATATAAACCACCAAGAAAACCAAAATAAAAGCTTCAATTAAAGTGGTTACAACTTTATCGATCGAAGCATCTAAAAACTCGTTAGAATCTAAGTTGATTTTATACTTAACGCCTTCAGGTAAATTTTTCTCGATGATGTTTAATTCCTTCTTAATATCGTTGATGATATCTTGCGCGTTTGATCCTGGTGTTTGATAAATTGCCATTGCCACCGCAGGATTTCCGTTTAATTCAGAATATCCTCCATAAGTTTGCGATCCTAATTCTATTTCGGCAACATCTTGCAAACGCAGCACCTGACCGTTATTTAAAGATTTTATAACGATATCGCCATACTGTTCTTCGGTTTTGTATTTACCGCTATATTTGATGATGTATTGGAACGATTCACCAGAATTTTCTCCTAACTGACCAGCAGCTGCTTCTAACGATTGTTCGTTAATTGCTGCACTGACATCGGCAGGAACCAAACCGTGAGCTGCCATTTTTGTAGGATTCAACCATATACGCATTGAGTAGTTTCGTGCCCCGAAAACCGATGCATCTCCTACTCCGTTAACCCTTTTAATTTCGGGAATAACGTTAATGTTCATGTAGTTTTGAATATACGTAGCATCGTAATTTTCACTTTCTGAATAGAACGATAAAAACATTAACGACGACGTTTGCTGCTTTTGCGTTGTTACACCAGAACGCGTAACTTCTGTTGGTAACAAAGGCGTAGCACGCGCTACACGGTTTTGTACGTTTACCGCAGCAATATCGGGATCGATCCCTTGTTTAAAAACTACCTGAATTGATGCAGAACCATCGTTACTGGCTGTTGATGTGATATAATCCATACCTT
>Ga0308157_10009782_pt1 | contig 10542 bp, 10 predicted proteins | sample PhyBR1_FD_201035 | JGI IMG/M metagenome (GOLD analysis project Ga0308157, IMG submission 201035) | Phyllosphere microbial communities from UC Gill Tract Community Farm, Albany, California, United States - DLSLB.R1 | ecosystem: Host-associated > Plants > Phyllosphere > Unclassified | place: USA... | reverse complement strand
GAAAACCTCAGCCCGCCGGCCGCTTGAGCAGCACCAGGCCCTTCAAGTATTCGCCTTCGGGAAAGGCCACGGTCATCGGGTGGTCGGGCGCGCCGCCCAGGCGCTCGCAGATGAAGGCGTCCACGCCCGCGTCGGTGCCGGCCGAGGCGACGATCTTGTGGAACAGGTCGGCGCTGATGCCGCCCGAGCACGAGTAGGTGAACAGCACGCCGCCGGGCGCCAGAATGGACAGGGCCAGGCGGTTGATGTCCTTGTAGGCGCGCGCGGCGCGCTCGGCGTGCGTCACCGTGGGCGCGAACTTGGGCGGGTCGAGCACGATGGCGTCAAATGTGCGCCCCTCCTTGACGTACTGGCGCAGCATGGCGTTCACGTCGGCATCCAGCATGGTGGTGCGGGCCGCGTCGAAGCCGTTCAGAGCGACGTTGGCGCGGGCGCGCTCGATGGCCGGGCCGGAGGAGTCGATCGAGGTGACGTGCTGCGCGCCGCCGGCCAGCGCGGCCACGGTGAAGCCGCCGGTGTAGCAGTAGCAGTTGAGCACGTCCTTGAACTTGAGGCGGCGCGCATACGACGCGAACTTGTGCCGGCTGTCGCGCTGGTCCAGGTAGAAGCCGGTCTTGTGGCCTTCGGCCACGTCCAGGCTGAGTTTCCAGTCGTGCTCGGTGATGACCAGGCCGGTCTCGCCCGCGCCGGCGAGCCAGCCGGTCGCCTCGGGCAGGCTTTCCAGCGCGCGCACGCTGGCGTCCGAGCGCTCGTAGAGCCGCGCAAGGCCCGTCTGGGCCAGCAGCGCCTGGACGATGACTTTTTTCCACTTCTCCGCGCCGCAGCTGGAGAACTGCACCACCAGCGTGTCGCCGTAGCGGTCCACCACCAGCCCGGGCAGGCCGTCGGACTCGCCGTGGACCAGGCGCACGCCATCGCTTTGGATGTCAAACAGGCTCCTGGCCTGGATGGCGCCTGCGATGCGCGCTGTGAAAAAGGAAGCATCGATGCGCTGCTTCTCGTCGAAGCTCCAGACGCGGGCGCGGATCTTGGAGCTCGGGCTGAATGCGGCCCAGCCCAGGAACTGGCCGGCGTGGCTTTCGATGCGCACGGTTTCGCCGGCGTCGCCGCCGCCGCTGGCGATGGCGCCGTCGAACACCCAGGGATGGCGGCGCAGCAAGGAGCGTTCCTTGCCGTCTTTGAGTCGAATGGTTTTCATGGCCGCTATTGTCGCGGCTGCCGGCCGGGGCGGCCTCGCTGCCGCGCCGCCAGCCAAGGGCCGGCACCCTGCCCGCCGGGCCACCGTGCTGCGGGCGCCTAGCGGGATTCGTCCGGCGGCTTGCGGCCCGCCGGCGCCGCGCGTTCCTTGCCGCCGTCGCCGTCCGAGCGCGCGCGCGGGTGCGCCGCGTCGTAGACCCGGGCCAGGTGCTGGAAATCGAGCCGGGTGTAGACCTGCGTGGTGGTGATGCTGGCGTGGCCGAGCAGCTCCTGCACGGCGCGCAGGTCGCTGCTGGACTGCAGCACATGGCTGGCAAACGAATGGCGCAGCATGTGCGGGTGCACCGGCGTGGCCAGCCCGGCCTGCTGCGAGCGCCGCTTCAGGCGCAGCCGGATGTGCTGGGGCGTCAGGCGCGTGCCGCGCTGGCCGATGAAGAGCGCCGGGCCGCCGGGTGCGCCGCCCGGCGCCATCAGGCCGCGCACGGCCAGCCAGGCGTGCAGCGCCGCCAGCGCGGCGCGGCCCACGGGCACGCTGCGGCGCTTGCCGCCCTTGCCCAGCACATGCGCCTCGGCCCCGGGCAGGTCGATCCAGCCGCGCGCCCGCGGGCCGGCCTGCACGTCCAGCCCGACCAGCTCGCCGATGCGCAGGCCGCAGCCGTAGAGCAGCTCGGTGATGCAGCGGTCGCGCGCCTCCAGAAAGGCGTCCTCGGCGGCCGCGTCAGCCTCGAAAGCGGCCAGCTGCACCGCCTCGTCCACGCTCAGCGCCTTGGGCAGCGGCTTGGGCGCCTTGGGCGCGCGCACGTCCTGCACCGGGTTGCCCGGCACCAGGCCCTCGCGGCCGAGCCAGGCGTAAAAGCCGCGCCAGCCCGACAGGATGAGCCCGATGCCCCGGCTGCTGCGCCCGCGGCTGTGCATCTGCGCCACCCAGCGGCGCAGGTGCGCGTGGCGCACCTCGGTGAGCGCCAGCCCGGCCTGGGCGGCGTGGGCCTGCAGCTTTTCCAGGTCGGCGGTGTAGAGCAGAACGGTGCGCGCGGCCAGGCGCTTTTCGACCCGCACATGGGTGAGGTAACGCGCCACCAGCGGGTCCGTGGGCGCGGGGGGCGCGGGGGACGCGGGCGGCGCAGGGGCTGCCGCAGCGCCTGCCGCCGGCGAAGGGGGCGTGCGGCGCATCTAGCCGCGCTCGGCCTGTTCGGTCGGCTCGGCCTGTTCAGTCGGCTCGGCCTGTTCAGTCGGCTCGGCCTGTCCGCCCTGCCCGGCTGGCGCCGCTGGCGCGACCTGCTGCACCGGTTCAACGTGGCCGCCCTGTTCGTTTGGTTCGCCCGGCTCGGCCGGCTCGGCGGCCAGCACGGCCAGCGGCGCATGCAGGCGCGAGAGCGCCGCGCCGGCCAGCTCGCCCAGGCGCTCCAGGAATTCGGTGCCCATGCCGCTGTGAAAGCGCCGCGCCTCGGGCGAAGCCAGCACCAGCAGGCCCAGCACCGGCGCGTCCTTGTCGGCGCGCAGCGCGATCAGCGCCACCGACTGCGCCTGCGACGGGTGCAGCAGCCAGCGCACCGCCTCGAAGCCGCTGTTGGGGCCGCAGTACGGCACGCCGAGCGAGGCGGCAAAGGCCTGCACCTCGTCGCTGGCGCCCTGGGCAAAGCTCTCGTGCGCATGGGCCGCGTCCACGTCCCACAGCCGCAGCGCGGCCTGGGGAATCTGCAACTCGGCCACCAGGCCCTCGACGATGGCCTGCGGCAGGTCGCGCGCGCGGGCCGTCTGCAGCAGCCGGCGCGTCCAGGCCTGCATCCGGGCGGCAATGCCCAGGTTGTCCTGACCGTTGCGGATCATCTCGACCAGGCGCGTCTCCAGCCCCTTGATCTTGTCGCGCAGCAGGCCGGCCTGGCGCTCCTGCAGGCTGACGGCGCGGCCGCCCAGGCCGCTGAAGAGCTGGACGGAGGCCAGCAGCTCGGCATGGCGCTCGAAGAAATCGGGCCGGCTGGCCAGGAAGTCGGCAACGGACTGCTCGGTGAGCGAAAGGGGCAAAGGGTGCATGGCGGCAAGGTCTCCAGTTATTTTCAGGCAACGGGGGCGGGCGGCGGGCGCCCGCGGTGGCTGGGCGCGGGCGCTCAAGGCATGCCGGGCACCTCGATGTCCGACTCGAACACGGTCACCGCCGGCCCGGTCATGAGGACCGGCGCGTCCAGGGCGCCGGGCCACTCGATGGTGAGCACGCCGCCGCGCGTGTGCACCTGCACGCGTGCATCGAGCAGGCCCAGCCGGATGCCGGCCACCACGGCCGCGCAGGCGCCGGTGCCGCAGGCCAGCGTCTCGCCGGCGCCGCGCTCGTACACGCGCAGGCGGACCTGGCCGCGGTCCAGCACCTGCATGAAGCCGGCGTTCACGCGCCTGGGGAACGCCGCGTGGCGCTCGATCAGCGGGCCGGCCTGCGCGACCGGGGCGCGGTCCACGTCGTCCACCAACTGCACCGCGTGCGGGTTTCCCATGGACAGCACTGCTACCAAAACAGGAGCATCCAGCCCAGACACCGCAAGGGCCAGCGGCCATTTTTGCCATGAACCGGCCGGCACGGGGCCCAAGCCGGCGGCCTCGAACGGAATGCGCGCCAAGTCGAACACCGGCGCGCCCATGTCCACCGTCACCCGGCCGTCGGGCTGCATGCGCAGCGTGATGACGCCGGCCAGCGTCTTGACCACGACCGTGTCCTTGTCCGTCAGCCCGCGCTCGCGCACGAAGCGCAGGAAGCAGCGCGAGCCGTTGCCGCACTGCTCGACCTCGCCGCCGTCGGCGTTGTGGATGACGTACTCGAAGTCGATGCCTGCGCCCGGCGAGGGCCGCACGGTGAGGATCTGGTCGGCGCCGACGCCGAAGTGGCGGTCGGCCAGGAAGCGGTAGTGGGCCGCAGTCAGGCCCAGCGGGCCGCGGGTCTCGTCGAGCACGACGAAGTCGTTGCCCGCGCCCTGCATCTTGGTAAAGGGGATTCGCATGGACCGCATTATCGGTTGGGCTTGGGCGCGATCCAGCGCCGGGCCGGCGCTTTGCGGCCGCGCGGCAACACCCGCTTGACAAGCCGCGCCGCAGCCGCCAGGGCCCGCGCCAAGGCCGGGGTCAGCCGCCCGGCACGGCCTGCGCCGCCCGGGCCCAGACCGCTTCGGCCGCCGGCGCCAGCGGCTCGGTGGCGCGAAACAGCCGGATCTCCAGCGCCACCTCCCAGCCGCTGCCGGCGGCAGGCAGCAGCCGGCCGTCGGCCAGCTCGGCCTGCACCAGGCTGTGCGGCAGCCATGCCAGCCCGCGGCCTTCGAGCGCCAGGGTCTTGAGCAGCGCCGCGTGGTGCGAGGTCACCACCGGCTTGAAACACGCCGCATCGAACGCGCCGGGCAGCCGGTCGCGCATGATCTGGCCCAGCCCCGAGGCCTCGCTGTAGGCCAGCACCGGCACAGGTTCCGGCGCAGCGCCCTGGATGCGGTGCTGCGGCTGGCCGCCGGCACCGGGCGCGCTCACCGGCACCAGCCGGTCCTGGCCGACACAGGCAAATGCAAACTCGGGCGGCAGCAGCCGGGTCCTGACGACCGGGTGGCCGTAGCACAGCAAGAACTGCACGCGGCGCTGCAGCATCAGCGCCTCGCAAGCCTGGTAGCTGTCCGAGACCATGTGGATCGCGCCCAGCTGCAGCTGCTGCTCGAGCTGCTGCAGCCAGCGCGGGAAAAAGGCCAGCGACAGCACATGCGTGGCGGCGAACTGCAGGCTGCGGCCGGCCTGCTCCTGGGCCTCGTGGGCGCGGGTGCGCGCCTGCAGCAGCCGCAGCACCACGTCGCGCGCCGTGGCCACGAACACCTCGCCGGCCGGCGTGGGCGCGGCCGGGTGGCGGGCGCGGTCGATCAGCTCGACGCCGGCCCATTCTTCGAGCGCGCGGATGTGGCGGCTGAACGCCGGCTGGGCGATGGCGCGGGCCTGCGCCGCGCGCGAGAAATTGCCGCTGTCGGCCAGGGCGAGGAAATCCTCCAGCCATTCCAGGTCCAGCGGTCGGTTGACGGGTCCCATGCAGTTGCCTCCGTGAATAGTTGTATGCAATTGCAGTATTGGACGCCAGGACGGCGCCTGCCGATGATCGGCTTCATTCATTCATAGCCAAGGAGACTTTTCACACATGCCCACCATCGCCAACTACCGCGGGATCATTCCCGCCATCGCCTGCACCTTCACCGCCGACGGCCGCATCGACGAGCCGGCGCTGCGCCGCCTGGCTTCCTGGCTGGCGGGCCACAAGGGCGTGGTGGCGGTGATGACCAACGGCCATACGGGCGAGGTGTTCTCGCTCACGCCGCTGGAGCGTGCCGAGGTCACGCGCATCGTCGCCGACGAACTCAAGGGCCGGCTTCCGGTGATTTCCTCCATCGTCTGCGAAGGCCTGGCCGAGGCCGCCGAGCATGCGCGACTGGCCAAGGAAGCCGGCGCGGCGGCGCTGGACGTGATGCCGCCGCACCACTGGCTGCGCTTTGGCTTTCACGCCGACCACGCGCTGACCTATTTCGAGACCATCTGGCAGGCTTCGCAGCTCGACCTGGTCTGCCACGTCTATCCGGCCTACAGCAAGGCCTCGTACTCGTCGGAGCTGCTCGCCGACCTGGCGCGCCTGCCCTACGTTCAGGCCTTCAAGGTCGGACAGCGCGAGATGAGCAAGTACGCCCGGGACCTCAAAGCCATCCGCGAGGCCGATGCCACCAAGGCCATCCTGACCTGCCACGACGAGTACCTGCTGGCCTCGATGGTGCAGGGCGTCGATGGCGCACTGGTCGGCTTTGCCAGCTTCATTCCCCAGCTCATCATCGACCTGTACGCCGCCGTGCAGAAGGGCGACCTGATTGAAGCGATGCGCATCCAGCAGATCATCAACCCGCTCAAGGAGGCGGTGTACGGCGCCGGCGAGCCCACCGGCGAAGCCCATGCCCGGATGAAGACCGCCATGAAGTGCGCCGGCGTCATCGAGCACGACTTCGTGCGCGCCCCGACGCACCGGCCCTCGGCCGAGGAAGAAGCGGCCATCCAGCGCGTTGTCAGCGCCGCCGGCGTGTCGCGCTGATTCGCTGATTAACCGCCTTATGTATCGGCTCCCGTTCCCAGGAGACACAACAATGCAACGCACAACCTTCATTCGCCATGGCTTGGCCTGCGCGCTGGCCCTGGCGGGCCTGTCGGCCCTGCCGGCGACAGCGCTGGCGCAGGCCTACCCGTCGCGTCCGGTGCGGGTGGTCATTCCCTTCCCACCCGGCGGCACGCTGGACACCGTGGGCCGGCAGCTGGCGCAAAAGCTCAGCGAGCAGATGGGCCAGCCCTTTGTCGTGGACAACCGGGCCGGCGGCAACGGCACCATCGGCGCCGACGCGGTGGCCAAGGCGCCGGCCGACGGCTACACGCTGCTGTTCAACGCCTCGACCCTGACCACCTCGACGCTGCTGCTGAAAACCCCGCCCTACGACGCGGCCAAGGACTTCCAGCCCATCGCCCTGGTGGCCAAGGCGCCGCTGGCGGTCTCGATCAACAAGAACCTGCCCATCAAGGACATCAAGGAGCTGCTGGCCTATGCCAAGGCCAACCCGGGCAAGCTCAGCTTTGCGATTGGCTCGAACGCCTCGGCCGGCCACCTGTCCACCGAGCTGCTCAAACGCGCTGGCGGCGTGAGTTACCTGACCGTGCCGTACAAAGGCTCCGGCCCGGCCTACCAGGACCTGATCGGCGGGCAGATCGACGGCTTCGTCGACCCGATCCTCGGCTCGATGCAGTATTACAAGGGCGGCATGCTCAAGGTGATCGCCGTCACCTCCAAGACGCGCGTGCCGACGCTGCCCGAGGTGCCGACCGTCGGCGAGACGGTTCCCGGCTACGAGTTCTACAGCTGGTACGGCCTCTGGGGCCCGGCCAAGCTGCCCGCCGACGTGGCCAGCCGGCTCAACGCCGAGGTCAACAAGGCGCTGGCGACCGACATGCGCGACAAGCTGGTGCAGCAGGGCCTGCTGCTCTCGCCGGGCAGCATCGAGGACTTCGCGCGCTTTCAGCGCGAGGACACCGCGCGCTCGATGAAGATCATTGCCGACGGGGGCATCCGTGGCGAGTAAAGCACCGGCCGCCGGCACCGGCCATGCGGTCGTCACCGGCAGCAGCTCGGGCATCGGCCGGGCAATTGCCCTGGCGCTGCTCGAGGCCGGTTGGCGCGTGACGGGCGTGGATTTGTCGGCCCCGGCTATTGCCCACCCGGGCTTCAGCGCGGTGCAGACCGACCTGACCGACGCAGCCAGCCTTGAGGCCGCCACCGCCCGCCTGCACGGCGCCGATGCGCTGGTGCATGCCGCCGGCGTGCTGCGCCTGGGCGCACTCGGCAGCCTGGACGCGCAAGCGGGCGCGCTGATGTGGCGCCTGCATGTCGATGCGGCCTCGCGCCTGGCCGACGCGCTCGCCGGCGCCATGGCCGCGCAAGGCGAGGGCCGCATCGTCTTCATCGGCAGCCGCGTGGCCCAGGGCATGGCCGGGCGCGGCCAGTACGCGGCGACCAAGGCTGCGCTGGTGGCCCTGGCGCGCAGCTGGGCGGCCGAACTGGCGCCACGCGGCGTCACCGTCAACATGGTCTCGCCCGCCGCCACCCAGACCGCCATGGCCGACGACCCGGCGCGCGCGACCACCGCACCCAAGCTGCCGCCGATCGGCCGGCTGATCCGGCCCGAGGAAGTCGCCGCGCTGGTGCTTTATCTGCTCTCGCCGATGGCCGCCGCCATCACCGGCCAGGACATCCAGATCTGCGGCGGCTCGTCGCTGGTCCGCTAAATTTTTACCGAACCCAACCCCAGACACCATGAACATCATCGACATCATCGAATCGACCCGGCCCATCAAGTCGGACATCCGCAACGCCTACATCGACTTTTCCAAGATGACGCTCAGCCTCGTGGCCGTCGTCACCGACGTCATCCGCGATGGCAAGCCGGTCATCGGCTACGGCTTCAACTCCAACGGCCGCTACGGCCAGGGCCACCTGATCCGCGAGCGCTTTCGCCCGCGCGTGCTGCAGGCCGCGCCCGGCGCGCTGGCCGACGAATCGGGCGACAACCTGGACCCGCACAAGGTCTGGGCCTGCATGATGACCAACGAGAAGCCCGGCGGCCATGGCGAGCGCTCGGTGGCCGTCGGCACGCTGGACATGGCCGTCTGGGACGCCACGGCCAAGATCGCCGGGCTGCCGCTGCACGAGCTGCTGGCCCGGCGCTACGGCAACGGCACGGCCAACCCCCGGGTGTTCGTCTATGCCGCCGGCGGCTACTACCACCCGGGCAAGGGCATCGGCGGCCTGCTCGGCGAGATGCAAAGCTACCTGGACCGGGGCTACTCGGTGGTGAAGATGAAGATCGGCGGCGCGCCGCTGGCCGAGGACCTGCAGCGCATCGAGGCGGTGCTGAAGATGCTGCAGCCGGGCCAACAGCTGGCAGTCGATGCCAACGGACGCTTCGACCTGCACACGGCGTTGTCCTACGGCAAGGCGATGGCGCAGTACCCGCTTTTCTGGTATGAGGAAGCTGGCGACCCGCTGGACTACGAATTGCAGGCCCGGCTGGGCGAGGGTTACAGCGGCCCGATGGCCACCGGCGAAAACCTGTTCTCGATGCAGGACGCGCGCAACCTGATCCGCTACGGCGGCATGCACAAAGAGCGCGACTGGCTGCAGTTCGACTGCGCGCTGAGCTATGGCCTGGTGGAGTATTTGCGCACGCTGGACATGCTCAAGGAACACGGCTGGTCGCCCAGCCGCTGCGTGCCGCACGGCGGCCACCAGATGTCGCTGGCGATTGCCGCCGGCCTGGGCCTGGGGGGCAACGAGTCCTACCCCGACCTGTTCCAGCCCTACGGCGGCTTTCCCGACGGCGTGCGGGTCGAGGGCGGCCACGTCACGCTGCCGCCGCTGCCGGGCATCGGCTTTGAAGGCAAGGCCGACCTGTACGCCGAGATGAAGGCGCTGACGGCCTGAGGCCGCCGGCCCTGCGCCAGGCAGGGCGCGGCGCAAAAACGGCGGGCGTTCGGGCCCCTGAAAACCACCGCAAAGCCGGCCCTTCGGGGCTGGTTTTTGCACCTGCGCGGCGGGCCTTTTGGCGCCCTGCACAGGGCGCCAACTGCCGAGCTGCCGAATGTGAGCAATTTGAATAAAAAGGTTACGCGTTATTCACTTGGCTACTTATTTTCTCGCGCCTCTTTTGATACTTCACTTACAGAAAGCTCGAGAAAGTTTACGAGCGCAGCTCAACAGGTTTCATTTAGGATGAAAACCGGAGGGTGCGGGAGAACAGACCGGTACAAATCCGCATCTTTTTTGCTGGTCAAACCAACGGGGGACAATTACCGTGTCAATCACAAGTGTTTTAGCCAAGCGGTTTTCAAACTACGACGACCAGGCCTCTGTCGGGTCGAAATTGAGGGCCAAACGCATCACTCCCTTGCTGGAGATGATCGAGGACGCTTTCAAGAGGCACGGCGCGGTGTCCATCATCGACATCGGGGGGTCCGAGCAGTACTGGAGCATCGTGCCGCCCCAGTACCTGAGAGAGCGCAACGTGAAGATCACGGTCGTCAACCTCCCGGGAAGCCGGCTGCCGCCAGACCACGGCCCGTTTGCGTTTGTCGAGGTCGATGGCTGCGACCTGACCCGTTTTCCCGACCGGTCGTTTCACATCGCCCATTCGAATTCCGTTCTGGAGCACGTCGGCGACTGGGGCCGAAAGATCCAGTTCGCCAAGGAACTCGAGCGCGTCTCGCAAGCGTATTTCGTGCAGACACCGAACTACTGGTTTCCCATCGAGCCCCATTTCATGACGCCGTTTTTCCACTGGCTGCCGACGCCGGCCCGCATCTGGCTGGTCAGGCATTTGAAGCTGGGGCATTTCGAGGTGGCGCAGTCCGTGGGCGACGCGGTCGTGCTGGTCGAGCACGCGGGCCTGGTCACCAACGACATGTTCCGCTACCTGTTCAAGGACGCGCGCATCCTGACGGAAAAGTTTTGCTGGCTGTCCAAGTCGTTCATCGCCCTGAAGAAATGAAGCGCCGGGCCGCTTGATCGCTGGCCCCCCCAAGGGGCACGTGGCGGTCAGGCGGTGCGCGGTAAAAATCCGCACCGAAAGCCATAATGGCCCATGCCCCGGCCCACCCAACTCCTTTACCCCCAGCGCGAGCCCGCGCCCCTGCGCCTTGCGGCCACCCTCCTGCTGCTGCGCGACAGCGCGCAGGGCATCGAAGTGCTGATGACCCGGCGCTCGATGACGGCCAGTTTTGCCCCCGGTGCCTACGTCTTTCCGGGCGGCGGCATCGACCCGG
>Ga0308157_10009781_pt1 | contig 10542 bp, 11 predicted proteins | sample PhyBR1_FD_201035 | JGI IMG/M metagenome (GOLD analysis project Ga0308157, IMG submission 201035) | Phyllosphere microbial communities from UC Gill Tract Community Farm, Albany, California, United States - DLSLB.R1 | ecosystem: Host-associated > Plants > Phyllosphere > Unclassified | place: USA... | reverse complement strand
CACCTGCAACCCCGCCGCGTGGCGCTGGGCGACTGGCTGCGCGAGCGGCTGGAGACGGCCGGCCCTGCGGCCCAGGCGCGTGGCGTGCGGCTGGCGTGGCACGGCGACGTGTCCGGCGAAGCCGTCTTCGACCCCGTGCATGCGGCCCGCGCCATCGACAACCTGCTGGACAACGCCGTGCGACATGCCCCGGACGGGGGCGAAGTCGTGCTGTCGGCCGCGGTGGATGCCGCCCGCTGCTGCTGCACGCTGACAGTGGAGGACGATGGCCCGGGCGTTCCCGAAGCCCTGCGCCCGCAACTGTTCGAGCCCTTCGCCACCGGCCGCGCCGACGGCAACGGCCTGGGCCTGGCGCTGGCGCGCGAGGTGGCGCTGGCCCATGGCGGCGATCTGCACTACGCGCCCCGCCATGCCGACGGCAGCGGCGGCGCCCGTTTCATTTTGGAGCTGCCATGGCGTGCCTCTTAGTCGTCGACGACGATGCGGCCTTCCGCGATTCGCTGGTCGAAACCCTTCACAGCCTGGGCCACGAAGTCCATGCCGCGAGCAGCGGCGCCGAGGCCCTGCGCCGGGTGGAAAGCCACCGTTACGGCGCCATCTTCCTGGACCACCGCATGCCCGGCATGGACGGGCTGCAGACGCTGGAGGCGCTGGCCGCCCGCGTGGCGCAGCTGCCGCCGGTGCTGGTGCTGACGGCCTATGCCAGCGGCTCGGGCACCATCGAAGCCATGCGCCTGGGAGCCTTCGACCACCTGACCAAGCCGGTGAGCCGGGCAACGGTGGTGCAGGTGCTGGAACGTGCGCTGCGCTCGCATGCCGAGGCCGATGGGTCCGCCGCGCCGGCAGCCGCCCCGGCCGGCGCGGCCGATGACGGCGAGCTGATCGGCATCAGCGAAGCCATGCGCGAGGTGCACAAGCGCATCGGCCTGGCCGCCGCCAGCGATGCACCGGTCTTGATCGAAGGCGAGACGGGCACCGGCAAGGAACTGGTGGCCCGGGCCCTGCACCGCCATTCCCGGCGTGCCCGCCAGCCGTTCGTGGCGCTCAACTGCGCCGCCATCCCGAAGGAGCTGCTGGAAAGCGAACTCTTCGGCCATGTGAAGGGCGCCTTCACCGGGGCGGTGGCCGACCGGCCCGGGTGCTTCCGGGCAGCCGACGGCGGCGTGCTGCTGCTCGACGAGATCGGCGACATGGCGCTGGACGTGCAGGCCAAGCTGCTGCGGGCGCTGCAGGAAGGCGAGGTCACGCCGCTGGGCAGCCACCGGCCGGTGCGGGTGGACGTGCGCGTGCTGGCCGCCACCCACCGCGACCTGGCCGCCGCCGTGCGCGACGGACGGTTCCGGGAAGACCTGCGGTTTCGGCTGGACGTGCTGCACATCGTGCTGCCGCCGCTGCGCGAGCGGCTGGCCGACATCGTGCCGCTGGCCGAGCACTTCCTGCGACGCGCCGCCGCGCCGCAGACGCCCCAGCGCCTGTCGGCCGACGCGGCCCGCGCGCTGCTGGACCATCCCTGGCCCGGCAATGTGCGCGAGTTGCGCAACGCCATGGAGCGCTGCCATGCCCTGCACCGCGGGCCGGTGGTGTCCGCCGCCGATCTGGATCTGCGAGACGCTCCCGCGTTCGCCGAGCCGGCAGGCGGCGGGGCGGGCGCCCTGCCCGCGAGCTGGCTGGACGGGTCCCTGCCCGAGGCCGTCGCGCGCCTGGAGCGGCTGATGCTGGAGCACGCGCTGAAACAGGCCGAGGGCAACCGCTCGCTGGCCGCGCGCCAGCTCGGCATTCATCGCCAGCTGCTCTACAGCAAGCTGACGCAATACGGGCTGGGCTGAGGAGCGGAAGGACAAGAAGGACAAGAAGGAGAAGAAGGAGTGGGCATGCTGGCATATCCCCTTTCCGCTGCGTCGGGCATCGCTTTCGCGGTCACCGCCGGGGGCGTCCGGAAACCAGACAGGCTGTCGCCGTTTCATTCGCAACGCCAGCGCACCGCATTGCGCAAGTGCTTGATTCATAAGGAATTGATACCTGGCACGGGAATTGAGACGTCTTCTGCGTCACAACCCTCTGAAGGATGATTGCCATGCAGAAGACTCTTCACCCCCTGGCTCGCGCCGCAGCGCTGGGCGCCGCCCTGCTGGCCGGCGCAGCCGCCCAGGCCCAGCCTGCCGTGCCGCCCGCGCCCGCCGTGGTCGTGCAGCCCGCGCCGATGGACCAGGCCACCGTGAGCGGCACCGTGCAGCGCTGGCTGGTCAACCCCAACGGCGAGGCCGACGGCCTGCTGTTGCAGGACGGCACGCAGATCGCCTTCCCACCGCATCTGTCGGCCACGCTCACGTCGTGGCTGCGGCCGGGCGACAGCGTCCAGGCCACCGGCTGGAACCGCAAGGACATCGGTGTGCTGCGCGCCACCACCCTGCAGTCGCAAGGCCGCGTGGTGCAGGACACGCCGCCGGCCCCCGGCCAGCGCCCCCTGCCCGCCCCGCGCGAGGCCCTGACCGCGCTGCAAGCCGATGGCCGCGTGGCCCGCGTGCTGTTCAACAGCCGCGGCGACGCGCACGGGCTGCTGCTGGAAGACGGCACGGTGGTGCGCTTTCCGCCGCACAACGGCAGCGCCGTGATGCCGTTGCTCAAGCCGGGCGCCACCGTGTCGGTGCGGGGCTGGGGCACGCGCAATGCGCTGGGCACCGGCATCGAGGCCGCGCAACTGGGCGCCAACCCCAACAGCCTGCAGGACATGCTGGGCGGCCCGGCCGGCGGTCCACCGCCCGGCGGCCCCGCAGCGGGCCCCGCTGGCGCCCCGCCGCGCCTTCCCTGAACGACGGGCGCCCTGCCAGGCAGTCCACCCTGATGAATTCTTGAACCCCCTTTCAACGGAACCACCATGAGCAAACCCCAGGAACAAGCCACGGAACGCTGGTCTCTCGAAGGCCGCTTCCAGCATCTGCTGCACAGCCTGCGCGGCGAAGTCGAAGGCGTGATGATCGACGTGGAGGGCATTCCCGTGCAGTTCGTCTTCGACAAGCACGCCCACGACCCCGGCACCCGGGCCTTCCAGGCGCTGACGGCCGGCCAGACAGTGGTGGCCGAGGGCACCCTGATGGCGCCGCCACCGAAGGGCGAGGCGCCGCACGAGGTGTTCGCTTTCGAGCAGCTCGTCTCCATCGACGGCACCGCCTTCACCCCCGACGCGGCGGAACGCGAGGTGCGGGGCCGCGTGGCACGCATCCACCATGCGCGCCATGGCGAGCCCAACGGCGTGGTGCTGGACACCGGAGACTTCATCCACACCCGCCCCGACGGCTATGCGCAGTGGGGCGCAGGCCTGGAAGTGGGCGCCGAAGTCACCGCCGCCGGCCCTGCACGCCCGCTGCAAGGCGGCGCCGCGGGCCAGGTGATCGAGGCCCGCACCGTCAACGGCCAGCCGCTGGCCGACAAGCCAGCACGCTGACCCCCAGGACCCGCAGGCCCCAGAACCCACAGGAGTCGCCATGGCCACCACCACCGCTGCCCGCACCGCCCCCGGCACCCCCGCTGACCCATCCCTTCCAGCCGCCGGGGCGTCGCTGAGCGCCCTGGCGTGGATGGCGTTCTTCATGGCGGACGTACGCGACGGCCTGGGGCCGTTCCTGGCGACGCACCTGCAGACCCAGCGCATCGACCAGACCATGATCGGGCTGGTGCTGTCGGCCGGCGGGCTGGCCGCGATGGCGGCGACGCCCATCGCCGGCGCCTTCGCCGACCGCTCGCGCGCCAAGCGGGCGCTGGTGGCGGTGGCGGCGCTGGTGGTGCTGGTTGCCAGCGCGCTGGCGTTCTCCACCCGCTCTCCGGGCGTGCTGATCCTGTCGCAGGTGCTGACCGGCGTGGCCGGGGCGGTGCTGGCGGCGGCGTTGGCGGCGCTGACCCTGGGCCTGGCCCGCAGCAGCGGCCTGCGGCACCAGACGGGCCGCAACGAGGCGTTCAGCCATGCCGGAAACATCGTTTCCGCCCTGGGCGCCGCGGCCTTCGCCCACTGGCTGGGCGCGCCCTGGATGCTGGTCGTCATGACCGCCATGGCCGTGGGGGCATGGGCCTGCCTGCTGCGCATCCGCCCGGGCGACATCGACCACGTCGCGGCGCGCGGCGGCGATGCCGATTCGGCCGCGACTGCATCCAACGACCCTCGCTCCGTGGCGCCCGAAGGGCTGCGCGCCTTCCTCGGCCAGCGTGCGCTCTGGTGCTTCGGGCTGACATGCGCCCTCTTCCACCTGGGCAATGCCGCCATGCTGCCGCTTCTGAACCAGCGCCTGGCGGCCACCGTGCCCGACTCGTCGCCACTGCTGTGGACCGGTATCGCCATCGTCGTCGCGCAGCTCACCATGGTGCCGGTGGCGCTCTGGGTGTCGCGCAGCCGAAAGTGGGACCTGCAGGTCTTCGTCTACATCGCCATCCTGGCATTGCCGGTGCGGGGCGTGATCGCCTGGGCCATTGCCGACTCGTGGGCCAACATCCCGGTGCAGGTGCTGGACGGCATCGCCGCGGGCGCCATGGGCGTGGTCACCCCGCTGATGGTCGAGCGCTACGTGCGCGGCAGCGGTCGCTACAACACCGCTCTGGGCCTGGTCATGACCATGCAGGGCATGGGCGCTGCCCTGAGCCCCGCCGTCGCGAACACGGTGGTGGGCTCCGGCGGCCACTTCGGCCTGGCCTTCGGCGTGCTGGCGGGCTGCGCCCTGCTGGCTTTGCCGGTTTTCTGGGCCGCGCAGCGCTCCGCCGGCAACCCGCACGGCGCCCCGGCCGGCCAGACGACGCCCGCCGCCCCGGCTTGACGTGGGGCCACCCGCTGCCTGCGGATGCGATGCGGGCGCGGTGCGGATGAGGGGCCGATGAGGGGCGGATGAGGGGCGATGTGCCTGCGCCACGGAGTGGCTGGCGCTGCGGCGCGCAAGCAGGCACCATGCAGGCGGAGGAACCGCCCATGCCCGACCTGCCCGACCTGCCCGACCTGCCCGACCGCCCCGATCCGCACCCCGGCGGCAGCTTGCCCGGCGCCCCTTGCCGGAAAGCCGCCCCGGCAACCGCCCACCGCTCCATCCGCCCTGCGGCACGGCGCTGCATGGCGGCAGGTGCCGCCGCCGTGGCGCTGTGGCTTGCCGGCTGCGCCACCTCGGGCCCGATCACGCCCGAACAGCCCGCCGCCGGCAGCCCCAGCGCGCAAGACGAAGCCCTGCGCGCCCGCTATCCCGCCGACCTGCAGGCCTGCCGGAGCTACGCCGGCCAGGCCGGTGTGGTGCAGGACACGCTGGACGGCATGGTCGAAGGTGCGCTGGTGGCCGCCGCGCTGGTCTGGGGCCTGGGCCGCAGCAGCGACGCCGTGCAGGACTGGGCCATCGGCGGCGCGCTGCTGGGGGCAGGCCAGCAGGCGGTCCGATCCGAAGAGCGCCGCCGCCACTGGATCGCGGCCTGCATGGCCCAGCGCGGCCATGTGCAGGGCGCCCCATCGCTGGTGCTGGAGCCGCCTGCGCCCGTGCCAGCGCCGCGGCCCTTCACTCCACCACGCGCCACGGGGGTGGACACCTTCAACGCAGAGCGGCTGGCGCGGGAGCAGTCGTGCAGCGCCCAGCCGCTCGCCACCCTGGTTGCCAAGGGCCCGGGTTTCGAGACCTACAGCGTGCCCTGCGCCAACGGCGATGCGCTGGCGGTCCGCTGCGAGTTCGGCAATTGCCGCGTTCTTCGTTGACGGGCGCGCGCCCCATCAGCCCGGTTTGAGCGCAATCCGCCGGTCCGTCCACGTTTCCTGCGGTGGCGACGCGCAGCCTGACGCGCAGGCCCGGGCGTTGCGCGGTCGGCACGGCAGCCGGCTCCATCAAGCCAGCTGCAGGTACACCTTGCCGTGCTCGATGCGCACGGGGTAGGTACGCAGGCCCTGCGTCAGCGGCGCGCACAGCGCGCTGCCGTCGCGCACGTCGAAGCGGCCCTGGTGCAGCGGGCACTCGATCTCGTGCCCTTCCAGGAAGCCGTCGCACAGCCGCGCGTTGCCGTGGGTGCAGAGGTTGTCGGTGGCGAACACCTCTCCTTCCACCAAGTAGAGCGCCACGTCGCGCCCGCCGACGTTCACGCCCACCACGTCGTCTTCGGGCACCTCGTCCAGCGCGGCGGCTTCGGTCCATGGGGTATCGATGGCTGTCATGGCGTGGGTCCTCGGATCAGATGGGGTAGATGATGGAATTCAGGATCATTTCGCTGTCGTAGATGCATTCCTTGCGGGCGAAGCGCAGCCCGCCCGGCGTGCGCACCACCACGTCGAGGTAGCGGCCCACGTTGAACACCGTGGAGGGCTCCGACAGCTTGGTGCGGAACACGGCGTAGTTCGCCTCGCACTCCCAGCGGCCTTTGCCGGCCGCGCGCACACGCGGTGCGCCGATCACATGGCGCTGGTAGTAGGGGTCGTGGAACAGCGTCTCGCGGATGCCGTAGACGCGGTCCTTCAGCATGCCCTGGCTGTCGAACGAGAGCGTGGCGAGCGGCAGGCCGCGCTCATGGTTCTCGCGCGGCTGCAGGCGGTAGACGCAGTCTTCGGTGAAGAAGCCCGGCCAGCGGTCCCAGTCGGCGGCGTCCAGCGCCGAGGCGTAGTCGGCGTAGAGCTGCTGCAGCGCGAAGAAATCGGAGAAATCGATGGCGGGCGTGCCGGCGGTGCCGGCCGCGATGGTGGTGTTCGTGGCGATCGTTTCCATGGCCTCAGTCCTCCTTCTCCATCACGCCGCGCCAGTACTCGTACATGCCGCGGATCAGCGTCTCGGTCACCATGTGGTCGGTGTCGCCCACCTCGTGGCCGCCCAGCTCCACCAGCGCGCGGTGGAAGGGCTTCTGCTCGAAGCCCTGCTGCGAGAACTCGATCACCTCGCCGTCGTCGGCCGACACGAAGCCCGCCGGGCCGAACAGGTTGGACTGGCGCAGGCGCCGCTCGGTCATCTCGTCGGTGTCGTCCTCGTAGCCGAAATGCGTCCACACGAAGTCGAAGGCGTCGTGGCCCACGGGCTGGATGTGGCGCGTGGAAACGCTGTTGACCTGCTGCTGCAGGATCACGCTGGGGAACAGCGTGGTCATCACCGCAGTCGGCCCGCCCCACCAGGGCTCGGGCACGATGTCGAGAAAGCGCGGGTCTTCCAGCTGCATGCCGGCCTTGAAGCTGGAGACGTTGGACACGTCCGACTCCTGCTTCTTGGCCTCGCCGCGCGTGGACACCATGGCCGCATGGTGGTGGCGCGCGTCCATCTTCAGCTCGGACTTGTTGTCCGCCCGCCAGAGGCCGAAGGTGACGAACCAGGTGTGCAGCAGGCCGGGGTGGTACGGGTCCTTGATGTTCTCCTGCATCAGCTTCCAGTTGCCCGGAATGCGCTGGCGGTTGTAGCCGAGGATCTTCAGCTGGCGGCCGTTGAACATGCGGTCGAAATAGCCCAGGATCACCGGGCCCATGAAGTCCTCCAGCGATTCCACGTCGTGGTCGAACGAGGCGAACACCACGCCACCGCGCACGGCCACCTTGAGCCGCGTGAGGCTGTGCTCCTCCAGCTTGAAATCCGCCGGCATGCCGCCGTGCACCTTGCCGTCCTGCTTCACGCCGCGCCGGAAGGGCACGCCCTGCAGCGCGCCGTCGAGCTTGTAGTTCCACTGGTGGTAGGGGCAGACGAACTCCTTGCGGTTGCCGTGCCGCTCGCGGCAAAAGCGCATGCCGCGGTGCGCGCAGACGTTCTCCACCACGTGCAGCTGCATGTCCTCGCCGCGCGTGAGAATCACCGAGCGCTCGCCGATCGCCGTGCGCTTGAAGTCACCGGGGTTCGGTACCTCGGCCTCCAGGCCCACGTAGCACCAGTGGGCGCGGTAGAAGAAGCGCTCCAGCTCCCGCTGGTACACCGACTCGCTGGTGTAGGCGGCGAAGGGCACCCGGTGCGTGCCCGGGCCCTCCCATGTCGGGTGCAGCGGGAAGATGGCGGGGGTGGCGTGGGGTGTCGTACTCATGTCGCTGTCTCCTTGAGAATTTTTCTTGGGCTGACGAAAGGAAGCGGGCCGTGGCACACGGGTTCAGGGGGTGCTGGCGTAGAAGGCGTCCGCGTACAGGTGTTCGGGCGCGATGCCGCGCTGGCGGGCGAGCAGCGACACGGCCTCCACCATCGGCGGCGATCCGCACAGGTAGGCGCGCCAGCCTTCCAGCGAAGGCCAGTCCTGCGCGATGGCGTCGGTGACCAGGCCCGCGCGCTGGCCCGGCGCGGCGTCGACCGCGGCCACCACGGCATGCACCTGCAACTTCGGATGCCGCTCCTGCAGCGCGGCGAGCCACTGCAGGCCATAGACGTCGCGCACAGACCGCGCACCGGCATAGACGTGGATCGGATTGGGCATGCCCGCCTCCAGCGCGCCGCGCACGATGGACAGGATCGGCGCCAGCCCCGTGCCGCCCGCCACGCAGAGCATCGGGCCTTCGTACTTGCGGCGCAGGTAGGCCGAACCCAGTGGCCCGCTCACGCGCACTGCATCGCCCACCGCCAGCACGCTGGCGACGTGGGTGGAGACCAGCCCGCCTTCGACCAGACGCACGTGGAATTCGAGTGCGTCGTCGTGCGGCAGCCCGGCCATCGAATAGGGACGCACCAGGCCCGGGCCGAACTGCAATTGCGCGTACTGCCCCGGCGAGAAGTCCAGCGGCTTGGCCGGCTTCAGAAGCAGGCGGCGGATGTCGTGCGTGAGCGTTTCCACGGCCGTCACCGTGGCCTTGAGCGTGCGGGCGGTGTGCACCACCACCTCGTCGGGCTCGGGGATCTCGATGGTGCAGGACTCGCTCAGCACCGTCTGGCAGGCCATCACGTACTGCGCCTCGCCATCGCCGCCCAGCGGCGGCATGCGCAGCGCCTGGCCGGAATCCAGCACCTCGCCCGCGACCACCTTGCAGCGGCAGGTGCCACAGCGGCCGGCCATGCAGCTGTACGACACGGGGATCTGGTGCGCACGCAGCACTTCCAGCAGGTTGGCGCCGGGCTCCACGGGCAGGACGCGGCCCAGCGGCTCGATATGCAACTCCATCGGGGACTGTCTCCAGGCTTTCGTTATGGCCCCGATCATTCCTGCGATCCATTCATCAGCCAATAGAATGGCATGAATACATCGCATCACTCAGATGAATAAAGGTGCAGCGTGGAACTGGAAGAGATCGACCTGAACCTGCTGGTGGTGTTCCAGCAGCTGCTGGTCACGCGCAAGGTGTCGCAGGCGGCCGAGAACCTGGGCCTCACGCAGCCGGCGGTGAGCAACGCCCTTGCGCGGCTGCGGCGCCTGCTGGGCGACGAGCTGTTCCTGCGCACGGCGCACGGCATGCAGCCCACGCCCTACGCCGACCAGCTCGCGGAATCGGTGTCGTACGCGCTCGCCATGATCCACGGCGCGCTGAACCACAAGCTGGGGTTCGACCCCGCCACCAGCCGGCGCGTGTTCAAGGTGGGCATGACGGACATCGGCGAGATCTACTTCCTGCCGCGCCTGCTGGAGCGCCTGGCCCAGGTGGCGCCGGGCGTGCGGCTGACCACCGTGCGCAATTCAGCGACCGATTTGAAGGACGCCATGGAGGCCGGCAAGGTGGACCTCGCCGCAGGCCTGCTGCCGCAATTGAAGGCCGGCTTCTTCCAGCGCCGGCTTTTCCGCCAGCCCTATGTGTGCCTTTTCCGCCAGGGCCACCCGCTGCACAAGCGCCGCCGCATCGGGCTGGAGGATTTCGCGAAGGCGCAGCACGTGGTGGTCGTCTCCGAAGGCACGGGCCACGGCAAGGTGGACGAACTGCTCGAACGCATGGGCGTGGCCCGCGACGTGCGCCTCACCGTCCCGCATTTCGTCGCAATCGGCCACATCCTGCAGGCCACCCAGATGGTCGCCACCGTGCCCGAGAAGATGGCCCAGAGCATGGCCGAGCCCTTCGGGCTGGCGTATGCGCCCCACCCCGCCAAACTGCCGCAGGTGGCGATCAACCTGTTCTGGCACACCAAGTACCACCGGGATCCGGGGAACCAGTGGCTGCGGGGGCTGATAGTGGAGATGTTCGCGGAGAGCGACTGAGCCCGCTTCGGCCGGTGTGAGCGGCTAGCGGCCGCGACGAGCGCTAGGACAGCCCCCACTCCCGCAAGCGCCGGTACAGCAGCCCGCGCGACACTCCCAGCAGGCGCGCAGCGCGCGAGATGTTGCCCTCGCACTGCGCCATCGCCTGCTCGATGGCGCTGCGGCTGGCGGCTTCCAGCGATTGCGGACGGCCCGCCGTCGCATCGGCCGGAGCAGCGCCGTTGCCCGCCTCCTGCGGGCCCTCCCAGGGCACGGCGTCGCGGTCTTCCCTCACCGCTGGCACGTCTTCGCGCTCATCGAGATGCGCCTGCACCCACAGGGTCAGCCCGGTCGGCAGGCAGTGCGGCCGCGCCTCCCCGTGGCGGGCCAACGCCAGCAGGTGGCGCAGGGAGAGACCGAACACCTCCTCCGCCGCGAGCCCTTCCTCTGGACGACGCGCCCGATCGAGCAGTTGGGCACCCACCCCGTTGA
>Ga0308157_10009780_pt1 | contig 10542 bp, 9 predicted proteins | sample PhyBR1_FD_201035 | JGI IMG/M metagenome (GOLD analysis project Ga0308157, IMG submission 201035) | Phyllosphere microbial communities from UC Gill Tract Community Farm, Albany, California, United States - DLSLB.R1 | ecosystem: Host-associated > Plants > Phyllosphere > Unclassified | place: USA... | reverse complement strand
TTCAGCTGATTTTCTGGCTCACGGTGGTACTTAACGTGGCAGCCTTGGTGTGGCTGCATTCGCCATGGGGCCGTGAATGGTTGGCCTTATTGCACGCACAAGGGCGGTGAAAAGTTTTTTGCACCTTGCTGTGACGCACACAGTCACACAGTGTGAAGTAGTGAGCACACAGCCAGGCGAGGTGAAAAGGATTTGCCGACTTACCGATCTTTGCTAAACCGTCCTTGCACGACGGGGGCATCCGGTAAGCCGGGGTCACGAGAATCTGCGTGGCATGCCCCGTTGCGTGGAAAATGTGCGATCAGCAGCGCAGAGACGCGTTCCAGCGCACGTTCCATGCCGTCTGCATAGGCGGCCTGCTGAAAAGCTTTTTGCATGTCTTGAAGCAGCGCATCCCAGGTGGCCTGCGGCACGGCGCGCGCGGCTGCGCGGTCAGCAATGATTTCAATGGCGTGGTCCGCAAGCAGCAGGTAAATCAGCACACCGTTGTTGTGCTCCGTATCCCATGTGCGCAATTTGCCAAACAGCCCGACAGCCCGCTCCCGGGCCGTGGCGTTGCGCCAGATGTAGCTGTAAGGCAGCCCGCCTTCCACACACAGACGGATTTGACCGGTATGCTGGGATTCACTCTGGGTGACTGCGTGCTCTAGGCGTCGCAGTACTTCGGGAGGAAATGCAGCTTTGACCTGGCCTTCTGTCCAGCGATGGCGCCACAGGCGAGCAATGCGTTGTATCAGTGATGCCATGTTCTACCAGCTCCCTGAGGCACCACCGCCTCCAAAACTACCACCCCCGCCGGAGCTGAAACCTCCGCCGCCAAAGCCCCCACCACCGCGCCCTCCGCCAAAGCCGCCGCCCCCTATGAAAGGGCCGCCGCCACCACGTCCTCCGCCGCCCGAGCCATTCGCCAGCAAGGTGACCAGTAACGCGATGACGCCTGCTGCCCCGGCCAATATGAAGCTGGTGGTGAAGATAAATGCCAGAAAGCCAGCGCCGCCGCCCACAATGGCCGAGCCCATTTTTCTGCCAAAAATCCTGCGTATGACTGGCGCAATCACCATCACGGCAAAGAACAGAAAAATGGCCAGACCTTCAAGGTCTACGCTCTGCGATGTCTGGCTGGGCGTAGAGGATGTCGGTGGGGGTAATTGCTCACCGGCGATGCGAGCGGCCACTTGGTCAAGTGCCGCCAAAATGCCGCCAGCATAGTCGTTTTGGCGAAAGTGCGGCCCCATTTGCTGCTCAATGATGCGCGATGCAGCCAAGTCCGGAATGGCCCCCTCCAGCGTGCGCGCTACCTCCATGCGCATGCGCCTGTCATTCTTGGCAATGACGATCAGCAGCCCATCTCCCACGTCTTTGCGGCCAATTTTCCAGGTGCTGGCTACCCGGTACGCATACGGTGCAATGTCCTCCGGAGAGGTGCTGGGCACTATCAGCACCACGACTTGCGAGCCAGATTTCTCCTCGATCTCGCGCAACCGCGACTCAATGGCTGTGGCCTGTTCTGGGCTGAGCGTTTGGGTTTGATCGATCAGCCGCGCAGTGAGTGCTGGCACTGGTTGCAAAGCTTGTGCACTAGCGAAGTGCCATGGCACAAGCACTGCAAGAAGTAAAGCTGCCAGCGCGCGCCAGATATGCGCAAAAGCCATATGTGATCCTAAGTTGGAAGGCAGCCCGTTACAGGCAGCAGACCCTTATTTGGTGCCAAAGTCCACGGTGGGTGGGCGAGCAATTTCAGCTTCGTTTTGCACGGTGAAAGTGGGCTTGGCCTTGTAGCCAAACACCATGCCGGTCAGATTGGTGGGGAAGCTGCGCGCCAGTACGTTGTACTGCTGCACCGACTGGATGTAGGCGTTGCGTGCCACAGTAATGCGGTTTTCTGTGCCTTCCAGAGTTACGCGTAAATCTCGGAATGCCTGGTTGGCTTGCAGTTGTGGGTACTGCTCAGCTACCACCATCAGGCGCGACAGCGCACCGGTCAGTTCGCCCTGGGCTTGCTGAAATTTTTCGAAGGCAGCGGGGTCATTGATCAGCTCGGGTGTCGCCTGGATGGAGGTGGCCTTGGAGCGGGCCTCAATCACCTTGGTGAGCGTTTCTTGTTCAAAATTAGCCTCGCCTTTGACAGAAGCGACGATGTTGGGGACCAAATCTGCACGGCGTTGGTACTGGTTAAGCACTTCACTCCACTTGGATTTGGTGTCCTCATCCAGGCGCTGAAAGTCGTTGTAGCCGCAGCCCGTCAAAGCGGTGGCAACCAGTAACAGTGCAAGCAAGCGTTTCATGGTGTGTCCCTTAGATGTGTGATGTGTTGGGGCGTATTGTGGCGGTCTCGAATAGCCGTAATTTGTAGGGCAACAGCGTGCAAAGCAGCGTGTGTTGCGGTTATCTTTAACTTCTGCATGATTACAGAGACAAAAGATTCGCCGTTATGGATGACATCGTAAAACAAGCGTTGACGAAATGGCCCAATGTGCCTGACTGCTGGGGTTGGTTGGGACTGGATGTGCGCGGCAACTGGTGGTTGCGCGATGCCCAAGCACAGGCCCAAGGAACATTTGCGCAGAGTAAGGGCGCGTTGTTAGAGCACGAGAAGCTGAAAGCCTTTATTGGACGCAATTACGAGGTGAATGCGCAGGGCCACTGGTTTTTTCAAAATGGCCCGCAGCGTGTGTACGTTGAGCTTGAAAATACGCCGATGGTGTGGCGCGTACATGCGGACGGCCACGTGGTGGCGCATACCAACCAACCTGCGCAGCAAGTGCAGCAGTGCTTGGTGGATGAAGTGGGGCACGTCTATTTGCTGTGCGATGGTGTACTGGGCATTGTGCACACGCAAGACATGGTGCACGTTGCGGATGCGCTGGAGTCGCAGCGATGGACTGCACAGGAGGTGCTGATGCGCAGCTTGCCTGAACGCTTTGGTTTTGTGCGCAGCCCGCAAGCACTGTCCACTGCTGCACCCTGAAAAAGAGGGTGCGGATTTGAAAAACAAAAAGGATCCGTGAGGATCCTTTTTTGAGGTGAGGCCGCAGGCTAATTACTTGGCCGCTTCGCCCTCTTTGGCCTCGGGCTGTGGTTCTGGGAAGTTGCCGCCAGCGGAGTTGGCCATGAAAGCTACGCCGCGGGAAATTTCCAGGTCATTGAACTCACCACCACCTTGCGGGGCCATTGCTCCCTTGCCCTTCAGCGCAGAGTGAACCAGCGTCTCAAAGCCTTGGGCCAAACGTGGACCCCAGTCACCAGCTTCGCCAAATTTGGGCGCGCCTGAGACCCCTGTTGCGTGGCAAGCAGCACATTGGCCCTTGTACACCTCTTCACCAGCACGCAGTGGGCGGTCTGCATCACGAATTTCAATCGACCCCACTTTTTGGATGCGCTGGGCTTGCGCCAGCTCTTGCATGCCAACACCAGCGCCTGTTTTGGGGGCTGAGCCCACAAAGTTCACCAAGCCGATGATCAAAATCACGGGCAGGATAAAGGCAAGTGCAACCGTGATCAGCAGTTGTTTGGAGTTCTTGATCGGGCCTGTATGGGCTTCTTCGTGGTGCTTGTCGCTCATAGCGTCCTCTGGTTATCGGGGGCGGAAAAAACCAACGGAGAATTATATCGATGGGCTTTTTTGGACCCCTCGCCACAGTGACCGTTTAGCCGTCACTGTGGCGCAGAGTTGACGCACCTCAACGATTGTTGACTTCCTGCTTGCCAAGGCTGGCTTCTGACCAACCACCGCCCAAAGCCTTGTACAGGTTGATCTGATTGAGCAGTTGCGTCAGCCGGACTTGTACATCGGCTTGCTCCAGCGCAAACAGCGAGCGCTGTGCATCCAGCAGGTCAAGGTAGCTGGCAACACCATTGCGATAACGCAGGTCAGACAGGTAAAAGCGTTTGCGCTCTGCCTCGGCCTGCGCCGTTTGGGCACGTGCTTGCTCTGCCAGCGTGGTGCGCCCTGCCAGAGCGTCAGACACTTCCTTGAAGCCTGTTTGAATCGACTTTTCGTACTGTGCCACCGCAATCTCGCGACCGGCTTTGGCCGATTCGAGATTAGCCGTCAGGCGTCCACCTGTAAAGATGGGCAGGTTGATAGAAGGGCCGATATTAAAGCCCCAGGTGCCGCTCTTGAACAGGTTGGACAGTTCATTGCTGACGCTGCCGTACTGTGCGGTCAGAGAAATACTCGGGAAGAACGCAGCACGTGCCGCGCCAATGTTGGCATTGGCTGCAATCAGTTGCTGCTCTGCAGCACGAATGTCGGGGCGGCGTGCCAGCAAATCCGAAGGCAAACCGGCGGGAATGTCCGCCATGGGGGTTGTCTCAGCCAGCTTGGCACCCTGAATGCTGGTGAGCAACTGCGCAGGTATTTGCTGGCCGAGCAGCAAAGTCAGCGCGTTTTCGTCCAAGGCGCGCTGGCGTTGCTGTTGGGCGAAAGTGGCGCGAGCAGCTTCTGTCAAAGACTCCGCCTGGCGGTAATCCAGTTCAGACGAGAACCCCGCATCAAACCGCAGCTTGGCCAGTTTGATGGACTCTTCGCGCGTCACCAGGGTCCGGCGGGAAATGTCCAGCAGTTCCTCATCGGCAATCAAGGCCAGCCAGCCTTGGGCCACGCTGGTGACCAGCGTGAGTTCGTAAGCCTTGCGGCCTTCATCCGTGGCCAGGTATTGGGCCAAAGCGGCTTCTTTCAGGCTGCTGATGCGGCCAAAGAAGTCGAGTTCCCAGGCGGACACTGCCAGCCCTGCGGTGAAGGTATTGCCCAGCTCACCGGTGATCTGGCTGTTGCCACGGTTGGCGGACGCCACTCCTCCCACACTGGGAAATAGTGCAGAGCGTTGAATTTGGAACTGGGCGCGAGCCTGTTCTAAATTCAAGGTGGCAATGCGCATGTCTCGGTTGTTGGCCAGTGCCAGGTCAATGAGCTGCTGCAGGCGTGGGTCGGTGAAGTAGTCACGCCATGCCACAGCTGTGTTTTGCCCTTGCGCAGAGGCCTGAGGATAGGCCTCTGGAACAGGCGCAGCAGGGCGCTCGTAGGTCGGAATCAGCGAGCAGCCTGACAAGAGCGCTGCAACGGCTACCGCGATGAGTGAAAAGTGCTTAGGCATGGTGATCCACTCCTGCTGTGCCAGCGGGGGCGGTTGTAGTCGGTGGTGGGGTGGGCTTGCCCTTGAACAGGGTTCGAACCACTACAAAGAAGACAGGCACAAAGAGCACTGCAAGCACCGTGCCGGTGAACATGCCGCCCAGCACGCCAGTGCCGATGGCACGCTGGCTGGCTGAGCTGGCGCCTGTCGCAATAGCCAGTGGCACGACGCCCAGACCGAAGGCCAGCGAGGTCATGATGATGGGACGGAAGCGCAGATGGGCAGCTTCAAGCGCAGCTTCAATAATGCCTTTGCCTTCCGCTTGCAGATCTTTGGCAAATTCAATAATCAAAATCGCATTCTTGGCTGACAGGCCAATGACTGTAATCAGCCCCACCTGGAAATAAACGTCATTGGCGTAGCCGCGCATCAACGTTGCCAGCAGCACACCGATTACGCCCAAAGGCACGACCAAGATGACCGCCAGTGGAATGGTCCAGCTTTCGTACAGTGCCGCCAAACACAGGAAGACAGCCAAGATGGCAAAGCTATACAAAATCAGCGATTGCGATCCTGCCTGCTTTTCCTCGTAGGACTGGCCCGTCCATTCGTAGCCAAAACCTTCTGGCAGCTGCGAAATGATGCGCTCGACTTCGGCCATGGCTTCACCCGTGCTGTAGCCTGGGGCTGGAGCGCCCGAGATCTTCATGGCTGGGTAGCCGTTGTAGCGAACCGTTTGCTGAGCCCCATTGACCCAGCTGACAGTTGCAAATGCAGACAGCGGCACAGGTTGACCCTGGTCATTGGATGCGGTGATCTTGAGCAGATCATCCGGTTGCATCCGTGAGGGGGCATCTGCTTGCACTACCACACGCTGCAGGCGGCCACGATTTGGAAAGTCGTTCACGTAGGCAGAGCCCATGGCGGTAGACAGTGTGGTGTTGATGCTGTCAAAACCGACGCCAAGCGCATTGGCTTTGTCACGGTCAATCTCCACGCGGATTTGCGGAGCATCTTCCAAACCGTCAGGTCGCACCTGCGCCAAGATAGGGCTTTGTGCGGCCATGCCCAGGAACGTATTGCGTGCATTCACCAGTGCGTCGTGTCCGAGGCTGCCTCGGTCTTGCAGACGCACGCTAAAGCCCGAGGAGACTCCCAGTTCCGGTATCGGAGGAGGGCTGAGGGCAAAGATGAATGCGTCACGCACGTTCATCGTGGCGCCCATGATCCGGCCGGCCACGGCATCTGCATGCTGCTCGGGCTTGGTGCGCTCGTTCCAGTTTTTCAGCGTAATGAACGCAAGGGCAGCATTTTGACCCTGGCCGGAAAAACTAAAGCCTACGACGCCAACCATGCTGCTGACTTCAGGCTGTTTCAGCACAAAGTCTTCCACTTGTTTCATGACGTCTACCGTGCGTTCAGCGGTTGCGCCAGCAGGTAACTGAATGTTCACAATCACTGTGCCCTGATCTTCACCGGGCAGGAAGGACGTGGGCAAGCGGTTATAGATGAGCGCCACGGCACCAATGATGGCTACGTAGATGATGAGGTAGCGCGTAGCCTTGTTGAGCATACGGCCAACCAAGCTTTCATAGCGCTTGGCACCCTTGGAGAAGGTGCGGTTGAACCAGCCGAAGAAACCTTTGCCTTCAAGGTGATGGCCTGCCTCGACAGGTTTGAGCAAGGTGCCGCACAGTGCAGGTGTCAACGACAAGGCCATGAATGCCGAAAAGCCAATCGACGCGACCATGACCGTTGCAAACTGGCGGTAAATATTGCCGGTGGAACCCGCAAAGAACGCCAATGGCACGAAGACCGAAATCAGTACCACCGTCACACCCACAATGGCGCCAGAAATTTGGCCCATCGCCTTGCGAGTCGCTTCCTTGGGAGGAAGGCCTTCCTCGCTCATGATGCGTTCCACGTTTTCCACCACCACGATGGCATCGTCCACCACAATGCCGATGACCAGCACCATGCCGAACATGGTCAGCACGTTGATCGAGAAACCCAGTGCGAGCAAGGTGGCAAAGGTGCCAAGCAGTGCCACAGGGACCACGATCGTCGGGATGATGGTGTAGCGCCAGTTTTGCAGGAACAAGAACATCACCAGGAACACCAGGCCCACCGCTTCCAGCAGGGTGTGCGCAACCTTGGTGATGGAGATGCTCACGAAGTTCGAGCTGTCGTAGGGGATGGAGTAACTCATGCCCTCAGGGAAAAACTTCGACAGCTCTTCCATCTTGGCTCGCACTGCGTTGGCCGCAGCCAAGGCATTGCCCGAAGGAGAAAGCTGCACACCAATACCGGCTGCTGGCTGGCCATTCAAGCGCGCTGATGTTGCGTAGCTCTGGCCGCCGATTTCAATGCGTGCGACATCTTTCAAGCGAACTGCAGCACCAGAGGTGTTCGCTCGCAAAATGATGTTGCCGAACTCTTCGGGGGTAGAGAGCTGGCCGCGCACAGTCACCGTGGCCGTAATGCCTTGGCCTGCAATGCCTGGGAGATCGCCAATGGCTCCTGAGGACACTTGCGCGTTCTGTGCGCGGATCGCAGCGATGACTTGTGCGCTGGAGAGTTTGAATCCTTCCAGCTTGGCTGGATCAATCCAGACGCGCATGGCTTGTTCGGAGCCGAACAATTGAACCTGTCCAATGCCTTCCAGACGCTGAATTTCAGGCACTACGTTGCGCGATGCGTAGTCTCCAATGCGTACAACGTCCCACTCGGGGTTCGAGGAAGACAGCATGGAGAACAGCAAGAAGTTGGAGGCGGACTTGTCCACCTTCACGCCTTGCTGTGTCACTGCCGCAGGCAGGCGAGGCGTGGCACGAGATAAGCGGTTCTGAACGTCCACTTGTGCCAGCTCAGGGTTGGTTCCCTGCTCAAAGCTGATCGTGACAGAGCCCGTACCGTTGGATTGAGCCACGGACTCCATGTACAACAGCCCTGTTGCACCGTTCATCTCGCGTTCAATCACCGACAGCACACTGTCTTCCAGTGTCTGTGCTGAGGCGCCTGGGTAGACGGCACTCACCACAATGGCTGGAGGGGCGACAGGAGGGTATTGCGCAATAGGCAACTGAGTGATGGCGACAGCGCCGACCACCATGATGAAAAGCGCAACCACCCAGGCAAAGATGGGGCGCTCAATAAAAAATTTAGCCATGTGACAAGGTCCTCAGTTACTTGGCGTCGGTGCCTTGTGCAGCCGCTGCAGGTGCTTCAACTGGTTTGGCAGCAGCATCAGCTGGTGTCCATGGAACTGCCTTTACAGGGGTTCCTGGTGGCAGCATTTGCAGTTTCTGGAAGCCATCCACCATGACTTGTTCTCCGGCTTCAAGCCCTTGCTGAATCACCCAGCGGTTGCCGCTGGCCATACTCACCTTTACGGGGCGAACGCTTACCTTGCCATCTGCCGAGACGACGCGCACTGTGTCGCCTTGCTCGGTGCGTGTCACGGCTTGCTGGGGTACGGTGATGGCGTTGGTGGCTTGTGCCTGTTCCATGCGAATGCGCACATACAAGCCTGGAAGCAGCAGGCCCTTTGGATTGGGGATTTCTGCGCGCAGTGTGACTTGCCCGGTGCTGGCGTCAACAGCCAAATCGCTAAATAGGAGTTTGCCGGGTGTGCCGTATTCGGAGCCGTCATCCAAAATGACATGCACTTCGGCAGCTTGCTGTCCAGCAGACTTCAGTTTCCCCTCAGCCATGGCTTTTCGCAGCTTGAAAGCATCAGTTGCAGACTGTGTGAAGTTGACATAAACAGGGTTGATTTGTTGAATCACGGCCAGGGGCGTTGCTTCACCTTGTCCAACCAGCGCGCCTTCAGTTACCAGTGCTTGACCAATGCGGCCTGCAATAGGTGCCGTGACGTTGGCATACCCCAGGTTGATGTCTGCGCTGCGAACCGTTGCTTTGGCAGCAGCGACTTCAGCCTGCGCTTGCTTTTGCGCAGACTCGGCGTTGACAAAATCTTGCTTGCTAATGGCGTTGGCCTCGACCAAGGGGCGAAAGCGCTCTAGCTGCGCAGTGGTCTGAACCAGATTGGCTTCTGCGCGGGCTAAGCTGGCGCGTGCATTTTGTGCACTGGCTTCGTAAGGTGCCGCATCGATGCGAAATAGCGGTTGACCGGCCTTGACGTCAGAGCCCTCGGTAAATAGGCGTTTTTGCAAAATACCTGCACTCCGAGCGCGTACTTCGGCGACACGAGAGGCCTCAACACGGCCTGGCAGCTCTGTAATGAGACCCACTTCGCCGGGTGTCGCCGTCACTACGCCGACAGGTACTTGTGGTGCTCCTCCTCCTTGTCCCCCAGCTGGCGATGATGTGGTGTCATCTTTGCCGCAAGCGGTGAGGGCAAGGGCGCATGCCAAAGCAATCGGGGCAGGGCTGAAAAGGCGTGCCCACGCATTGGTATGACCGGAGCGGAAGAGGTTCATGATTGTCCTTAGAGGAATGGGCCTAAAGCTACACGCGCAGCAAGAACGCAAAGGTCAGTCAACTGCTTGCGTTCATTTGAAAGATGGATATACATACAATAATGAATGTATATCGGTGATTAATTGTAGCCGTGCTCCGGCAATTGATGCTTAGGCCTCGATTGGGAGTACATGCGAAAGGGGCAGAAATGGCGCGGCGAACAAAAGAGGATGCGGAAGCAACCCGCAATAGGCTGCTGGATGCTGCGCAGGAAGTATTTCATGTAAAGGGTGTAAGGGGTGCGTCTTTGCTTGATGTGGCGCAGGCGGCTTCCTTGACACGAGGCGCCATCTACTGGCACTTCAAGGACAAGGCGGACTTGTTTGACGCCATGATGCAGCGGGTTACATCGCCATTCGAACAAGCATGCTTTCCTGAGCAGGGCGGATCTGGCAGCCAAGCTTCTGCTCTGCAGGGGATTTTAGATGTCCTGCGTATGGTGCTGCATTCTGTGAATACAGACGCTGCGATACGCAGTGTGTTTGAGATCGCACTCTACAAGGTGGAGTGCGTTGGTGAAATGTTCGCTGTGCGAGAACGGCGGATGATGGGCGTCATGCGGTTCAACTCAAGGCTTGAAGGTGCGCTCATGTTGGCTGCTGAACAAGCACGGGTTGAGCTGCCAGTTTCGGCAGCCAGCGCTGCTATAGGTTTGCATGCAGTGTTCGACGGAGTTTTGCATGCGTGGCTGCTTCACGATGCCAGGCCTTTTGATCTTGAGACGGAGGGGATGGCTGCGGTTTCTGTATATCTCAAGGGCTTGGGTCTGGGTGCTGCAAAAGAAATTGCGTGAATCTTTCTAAACTGGCGAAATGTAAGGGTTAGAATCAGGGCTGCAGATTTTTTGGTAGTTCGCGTGCAGCGGGCGTCGTTAGCGGCTGTAGCTCAGTGGATAGAGTATTGGCCTCCGAAGCCAAGGGTCGTGGGTTCGATCCCCGCCAGCCGCACCAAGACTTAACTTGAAAAAATATCTAAAAATATTTTC
>Ga0308157_10009779_pt1 | contig 10544 bp, 10 predicted proteins | sample PhyBR1_FD_201035 | JGI IMG/M metagenome (GOLD analysis project Ga0308157, IMG submission 201035) | Phyllosphere microbial communities from UC Gill Tract Community Farm, Albany, California, United States - DLSLB.R1 | ecosystem: Host-associated > Plants > Phyllosphere > Unclassified | place: USA... | reverse complement strand
TCGACCGGCACCTGGTACGTCGAGCCACCGACGCGGCGGCTGCGGACCTCGAGCGTCGGGCGCACGTTGTCGAGCGCCTTCTTCAGCGTGGCCACGGCGTCGCCGTCGGTCTTCGCGTCGACACCCGCGAGGGCGCCGTACACGATGTTCTCAGCGAGCGCCTTCTTGCCGTGAACAAGGATCTTGTTCACGAGCTGTGTGACGATCGGAGCGCCGTATACCGGGTCGTTGACGACGGGGCGCTTGGGGGCGGGACCCTTACGAGGCATCTAACTCAACCCTTCTTCGCGCCGTAGACGCTGCGCGCCTGCTTGCGGTTCTTGACGGCCTGCGTGTCGAGGGCGCCGCGGACGATGCGGTAACGCACACCCGGGAGGTCCTTCACACGACCGCCGCGGACGAGCACGAGCGAGTGCTCCTGGAGGTTGTGGCCCTCTCCGGGGATGTAGGCCGTGACCTCGTTGCCGTTGCGGAGCTTCACACGAGCGACCTTGCGCATCGCCGAGTTCGGCTTCTTGGGCGTGGTGGTGTACACACGGGTGCAGACACCGGCCTGCTGCGGGTTCGCCTTCAGTGCCGGCGAGTTCGAAGACTTCTTCTTCGACTGGCGGCCCTTGCGAACCAACTGCTGAATAGTTGGCACGTCTCTCCTAGATTCTTTGCTGCACGGTGACAGCAAGGCGTGATTTTTCACGTTGACCCGCGCATCCGAACGAATGTCAGGATGTTGGTGACGGGTATGCCGTGGGGGTGAACCTGTTCGCAGGTCTTGACCCGTTTGCGCGCATGCAAAGAGCACACACGCAGACTGAACCATCATACGCTTGCGACACGCGCGCCGCAAACGCTGATGGATCACTACTCTGAGTGTATGGAGCGGTCTCTCAGCACGCGCGTCGCACAGGCGGTGGACGCCTGGCTCCGCTGGCTGCCGCGCTGGGCACCGGCGACGCACCGCGGGCGCCGATCGCCGTGCCCCCACTGCTTCGGCTCCCCCGTGCTCAGCGCCGCCGGCATCGCCGACGACACGCCGCACGGCGTGCAGCACGGGCTCTCGACGCGCATCAAGGCGATCGTCGATCAGCTCGTCGCCGAGTACACCTCCAACAACTTGCCGATGCTGCAGGCCGAGCTCGACCAGCAGGCCGCGCGCAACAGGGCGCGCAGCTATCGCCCGCGCGAACACCTCGAGCCGGAGTTCGATGGGCTTCCCCTCGATCCTGAGCCCGCGCCGGGCGCGCCCTTCTTATTCACGATCTCCGGATTCGAAGAACAGGCCGCGTCAGAGGCGCCTCCTCTGCCGCCGCTGACCGACGAGGCGAAGGTCGCGCTGCGACGCGAGGTCGCTCTCGCCGACGAGTTCGCGAACGAGGCCGGCCGTGAGATCTGCCGATTGCTCAGCGACCACCGCACCCGGATCCGCGCGGCCGTCAGCGAGTTCGTCGACCCGCAGGTCGATCAGATGCTGCGCGAGTTGACCACGTCTCTCGACGCACCCTTCGACCCCCGCGACCTAGGATCCTGACGCCCGAACTGCCGAAAACTGGGACACGAGACGCTTATTCACATACATGGCACTAATTCGCTATATTGAACACATGAGTTCAGCGCGGCTGGTAAACGTCCGACGCTCGCCGGACTGGTGAGGGCCGCAACATGACAGACCTGCCGATCAAGCACGTCGCAATCACTGTGGTGCGCGTGCCATCTCGTCTCGCGGACACCGAGATTGCATCGCCGATGGATGCCTTTCCCGAGCATCGCAGACGACGTGCGAGTTGGTACGGATCGATGGAGAGCGTCGTCCTCGAGATCACCGCCGAAGACATAACTGGAGTCGCCGTAACTCAGGGCGGTCACGCCGTGGCGGCAATCCTTGCGCGGCACCTCGGACCGGGCCTCATCGGCAAGAACGCCGACGACATCGAAGATCTCTGGGAGTTCTGTCGCCGCGCGACGCTTCCCTACGGAACCGATGGGCTTGCATCCATGGCCCGCTCCGCCATCGACCTCGCGCTGTGGGATCTGCGGGGCCGGGCACATTCCCTTCCGATATATGCGCTCCTCGGCGCGCGGCCGCGCGACCTCACCGTATACGCGTCGGGAAACGATGTCGAGGACCACCGCAGACTTGGCTTCACGGCTTCGAAATGGGGGATTGACATTGGTCCGTGGTCGCAGGACAGCGTGCACGAGGGTGGTGCTCAGCTCCGACTTGCGCGCCAACGAACTGGCAACGATCGAGATCTGATGGTAGATGCTTGGATGGGATGGACCCGAGACTTCGCGCTCGAGATGGCTCCCCTCCTTGAAGAGCTCCGCGTGGAGTGGCTCGAAGAGCCACTCCCACCGGACGCGCCGACGCGCGACCTCGAAGCGATCGCTTGTGCGCTGGGACGCACGCGCTTGGCGACCGGCGAACACGCGTACTCGCTGCGGGAGTTCAGACGCCTCGTCGATTCGGGCGTCACCGTCCTCCAGCCGGATCTCGCGTGGTGCGGCGGTCTCACGGCAGGCTTGCGTATTGCCGAGCTCGCCTCCTCCTCTGGCGTCGAACTCGCACCGCACCTCGGCGGCGCACCTTGGGGGCTGCACCTGGCAACGGCATCACGTGCTGCCGAACGCGCCGAGTGGTACGTCGGGTCTGCTCCCGGAACGGGCCTCGACACGGAGCCGAGCGTGCTTCAGCACCGGCAGTTCCCCACCAACGGCCTGATCAAGGCGAATGATGGCTCGGGATTCGGCGTCGACATAGATGCGACTGCCCTCGCGTCGTACCGAGCGGATCCGACGGTTCACGTCGCCGCGGATTCATGAGAGGAGCGCAGCACGAGTGACCATGCAGAACGATGTGAGCAATGTGAAGTCGGCTCAGCGCACGACCAAGATCCTCGAGCTTCTCAGTGAGTCGAGCGGACCGCTCAGCCTCGCCGAGATCCAGCAGGCCACCGCTTACCCGCGGTCGAGTCTGCATGCTCTCCTCAAGACGCTACGAGACGAGAGGTGGCTCCAGAGCGAACCGGGCGGATCCCGCTATCAGGTAGGACCCCGTGCGTTACTCGTTGGAACCTCCTACCTCGACAAGGATCCCGCCCTCCCGTTCGCCAACCAAACTCTCGAGGCCATTCGCGCAGCGACCGGTCACACCGTGCACTACGCGCGCCGTGACGCGGATTCAGTCATCTACCTCGTCAGTCGCGAGTCGATGGTGTCGGTTCAGCAGGTCTATCGCATCGGCCGCCGCGTACCCGCGAGTCTGACCGGCCTCGGCTTGGCGCTGTTCGCCGAGCTCACCGACGACGAAATCGCTCGGCTGGTACCTGAGCAACTGCCGCAGCACACCGATCGCTCACTTGCAACGCGCGATGAGCTGATGGAACAGGTGAGGCTCGTGCGCGAGCGGGGCTGGGCGATGGAACTCGGATACGGCGTCCCGAACGTCGGATGCATCGCCGCCACCGTGTCATACCGAATACCGGCGACTGACGCGATCAGCTGTTCAGTACCGATCGAAGAGCTCCACGACGATACGCGCCGCGCAGAGATCGTCGACATCGTGCGCTCGCATGTGAACACGCTCGCGCATCAACTGCGCCGCGAAGGGATCCGCTGACAGTTTCCCGGGGCACGCGGCCGTCAGAGACGGGAAATTTCGTGTCGCGCGATGTGCTCGTGATCGAGATGTTCGCCCGACCCCGTCTCGGAGGACATCCGTACGAGGCCGTCGAGACCGAGCGGCGCAACCGGCGAGTATCGGTGTGGCGGAAGCCACTCATAGTCTTCAAAAGGATGCACGAGCCCGCGTTCGTACCACTCGCTCGCCCACGACGAACCCACGAGTGCCATCGCCGACGCGCCATCGCCGTGGACCTCGCAGTTCATACCGAACGCTTCGGCGAGGTGCATCGTCTTCACACAGGCGGAGATGCCTCCGCCGTTGAGCGGCCCAATCCGAAGGATGTCAACGGCGTCGACCCACGCCGCGCGCGCGACGTGCGCTCCTGCGAGTGTCTCGGGACCGATGACGGGGATGTCAAGCTGATCGCTCAGCCACCGATAGCTCGCGATCGAATTCTCGTCCAGCGGCTCCTCGAACCAGGTAAATCCGAGATCCTCAATCGCGAGCCCAATCCTGAGAGCCTCCGTCCGCGAGAACCAGTGGTAACCGTCAAGCATGAGCTGCACGTCGGGTCCGACCGCGTCCCTGACGGCCGTGCACAGCGCGATCTCTCGCGCGGGGTCCGGCTCGGCGATGTCTCGCCCCCAGGAGTGCATCTTGATGCCTCTGTAGCCGAGTTCGACGAGTTCAACGGCGAATGCGGCGAATTCGTCGACCGTCGAGAGCCCACCGCGATTCACATCCGCGGCGGCCGTGCTCGCGTATGCCGGCACACACTCGCGCGCCCCGCCAAGCAGCTGCCACAGCGGCAGTCCGGCCGCACGCGCCTGCCGATCCCACAGAGCGTTATCGATGCGACACAGCTGTCGTTCTGTTAGCGACGTGATCTTCCCGCCGCGCTGACCGCGACGCAGAGCCGCGAGAATCGGCGAGATTCGCGACGCCTGCTTGCCGAGCAACAACGGGCGTATGACACCGTCGAAGAGCGAGGCCGAGAACAGGTCGGCCTGACCAATGGCGTGACCAGTATGGCCGTCAGTATCGCTCAACGTCAGCAATCCCATTTCGACCGATGAAGGGCCGGGAAGCCGCTGGCCCGATCGGTTCACTCGTAGGACTGACTCGGTCTCAAAGATGACATAGTCGACGGCATTGATCACCGCTTCTCGGCCCATGCTCAGTTACCTCCCGCACGCTCATCGTAAGCGGACTGCGCCACAGTGAGGGCATCCGCCAGATGCCCCAGGAAGTCGTTCGCCGAGATCTCGCCGCTGAGCAACTGCTGGAGCATCGGCTCCATATCGTTGCGGATCACGTCACTGTACTCCGGCAGATACAGCGGAGGAGCGAACACGACCGTATCCGGCGAAGCCAGCAGATCCCTCGCCGCCGACAACGCTTGCAGGCTACCGACCCAGGGCTCGTCCCGCGCATCCAAGTTCACCGGCAGCTGGCCCTTAAGTTCGTTTACTGTCGAGTTAACGCCAGCAGACATCAGGTATTCGATCAGCTCCCAGGCTTCGTCCGGATGGTCAGTAGAGCTGTACATCACGTACTGCTGGATGGGGTCCGACAGCACCACGTTCGGCCCATCGACCGACGGCGGGAACATCGCCGCCTCGAACTTATCGGGCAGGGCCGCTTCGTGGTTTGCGAGGGAGCCGAGGTTGTGTTGCAGCATGGCGACCTGCCCCGAGTCGAACTGCTCGACCATCTGGGCAAAGCCATTGTTGAGGTCGGCCTCAGGTGTCGCTGTCTTATACAGGGCGATGTACCGTTCGACCGCGTCGATGTTCGCCTGGTCGTCGATTGTGGATACGCCGTCGTCGGTGAACAGTTCGTCGACTCCGGAATACGCGTACATGTACTGCAACAACGGGAAGACGCCGCCGCTGCCCCCCCGGAGGGTGAAGCCGTATGTTCCGTCTTCAGAATCGGTGAAGTGGTCAGCGGCCGAATAGAAGTCGTCCCAGGTCTGAATACCATTGAGGCCAGCGTCCTCGAACCAGTCGGAGCGATACCAGAGCGCGGCGGAACCGATCGTAAACGGCAATGAGAAGAGAGAGCCGCCAGCATCTGCCTTCACGGCTTCGATCGAGCCTTCATCAAGCCCAGCCGCAAGTTCGGAGTCAGCGAGGCGCTCGTCGAGTGGTTCCAGTGCGTCCTGTGCAACGAATGGCGACAACATGCTGCCGCTGATTGATGAGACGTCAGGGGTCGATCCCGAGCTGATCGCAGTATTCAGTTTCTGAAGCGCGGAGTCGGCCGGAAGGCTGAGGAAGTCGACGCTGATGCCCGGGTGCGAGTCCTCGAAATCCGTGAGGATCTGACGAATCATCTCCTGTTCGTCAGCGTTTCCGGAGTGGTCCCAGTACTCGAGCGTGATGTCATCGCCATCGGTGCTTGAACTCGCGCCCAGGCAGCCGGTGAGGATGAACGCCATGCTCGCAGTCGCGGCGACCGCGACGGTGCGTAAGGACTTGCGTTGGAGTTTCATTGCTTTGCCTGCCTTTCGGATGAGCCCGCGTCGCGGACGTGGTTTATGCGGTCGCACGGAGTCGTCATCCCTTAATCGCTCCGCTGAGCCCCTGAACGAGGTACTTCTGGATGAATGCGAAGACGATGACGACGGGCACTGCGGCGACGAGCCCTCCTGCGGCCATTGCGCCGTACTGCACGGAGTTTTCGCCGATCGTGTAACCGAGACCAACCGGCACCGTGAAGAGTTCCTGTTTTGATAGGAACATCAGCGCGAAGAGGAACGTATTCCAGGCGCCGATGAAGGTGAATGATCCGACAGCGACGAGCGCGGGTCGCATCTGGGGAAGGACGATGAGGAGGAATCCGCGCAACCGAGAACAACCGTCGACCATGGCGGCCTCTTCGAGTTCGAACGGAATCTTCGAGATGAAGCTGCTCATGAGAATCACCGTGAGAGGCAGCTCGAACACCACGTTCGCAATAATGAGGCTCCAGAGATTGTTCACAAGCCCGAGCGTGTTGAAGATGGAGTAGAGCGGAATCAACATCATCGCCCCCGGGATAAATTGCGTACACAGGAGCATGACCATGACGCCGCCCCTGCCGCGGAACGCGTATCGCGCGAGCGCGTACCCTCCCATGACCGAAATCACTGTCGTGCAGATCATGCTGAGCACCGCCACGATGACGCTGTTCTTGAAGAACACGTCGTAGCCGAGCACCTCCCACACGTAGACGAAGTTGTCGAGTGTGAACGGGATTGGAATGAGCGACGTCGATCCCTCGGGGCGGAACGCGAACAGAATCATCCAGTAGAACGGCACGAGCGTGATGATCAGGAACACGATCAGCGGCAGAGTGATCCGAAGGTGGAAACCAGGTTCGCGCTTCGGCATCTCCTCCTTCTGGCGGCGGCGCCGCGGTTGGATAAGGGCCCTCGTCGACAGACCTGAATCGGTGGTGCTCATGTCAGTCCTTCCCGCGCGAGACGCGATTGAGCTGGAGATAGAGGATCGAGAAGAACAGCAGGATGATGAACGTCACGGTGGTCAGTGCGGATCCATAGCCGAAATCGCCCGCGATAGTCGCCTGCTGGGCGACGTACAGTGGCAGCGTCGTCGTCGACGTGCCGGGGCCACCATTCGTCAGTGTGTAGAGCAGGTCGACGTTGTTGAACTCCCACACGCCCCTGAGCAGCGTCGACAACACGATGACGTTTCGCAGATGCGGCAGCGTCACATGCCAGAATCGCCGAATGCGACCTGCACCATCCACAGACGCCGCCTCGTAGAGCTCCTTCGGCACGCTCTGTAACTCCGCGAGGAGGAGGATCGCGAAGAACGGGATCCCTCGCCAGAGCTCGGCGATCGATGCAGCCCAGAATGCAGACTCCGGCCCGATGAGCGGCGCGAATCCGCTGCCATCGATACCAAGCGGTTCGAGCAGACGGATGATGCCCGACGTCGGGCTGTACATGAGAAGCCAGATGCTCGTCGTTAGGACGCCGGAGATGGCCCACGGTGAGAATACGAGAGCACGCGCAAGCCCTCGTCCGCGGAATCGCTCGTTCACTATGAGCGCGAGTACGAGACCAACCACGAGTTGCAAGACAACCTGCACGACAACCCACCGCGCGGTGAATGCCAAGCTTGGCCAGAAGTTGGGGTCTTCGAAGAACATCACGCGATAGTTCTCGAGTCCGGCGAAGCCGTTGGCCCAAGGTGTGCTTATGTTCTGGTGGAAGAAGCTCGTAACGAGGACACTCGCTACTGGGTAGAACATGAAGATCGCGACGAGCACGATGATAGGGAGAAGCAACATCCACGGAGCGCTCCCGCGACGCCGCCGCGCCTTTGCGCGAGTAAGTGTCGTGAAGGCGCTCATCGCATCCTCTCCCCGAGCTCGACTTCACAGAATCTGCCACCGATGTAGGAGTTCGGGGAGTCAACCAGGGCAGCAGTTCCGAGAACCGCCGATGCATTGTCGTACGGCACAAAGCCCAGGTCGTTATCGGTCGACAGCTCACCTGCAGCGTTGTCGGATGCTCCCCACAGCAAGTGGAAGCCTGGATTCTTGTTCGTGATAGCGGCGAGAAAGAGCCGAGCTGCGTCATCCGGCGAGAGCCATAGTGCGCGCCCACGGTCATCCGGTGCCGGCCGCGCCGCACATTGACCGATGCGCACGACGACGACATCCAGGTCAAACCTGCTGGCAAAGAGTCGGGCGAGCGACTCGGTCGCCGCCTTACTCCACCCGTAGTACGTATCCGGACTGTCCTGCACATCGGCGGGCAACGCATTCCCCTCGATTGGCCGCTCATGGAAGCCGACGGCATGATTGCTCGAGGCGATGACGACCCGGCGTACACCGTGCCGCACCGCAGCAAGCAGGACCTCGTGCGTCCCGCGAATGTTCGAGTCGATGACGTCGTCGAACGATGCTTCCGTAGGAATTCCGCCGAGATGGACGACCGTGTCCACCCCGACCATCACCCGATCGAGAAGCGATCGATCCGTCACGGAGCCGATAACGGTGCTAGGGCCTGTGCGCCGCGACGAGGACGGCTCGCGGATATCGACAAGCCGAAGCTCAGCGACGTGCGACGTGAGCGCGGGCAGAATAAAGTCCGCGACCATTCCGGACGATCCAGTCACGAGCACAGGGGACATCAGTTCGTTCATGAGCGCTTCACCTTTCTGCGTTGAAGACATCGGGGTTGATGACGTGACGCGGGCGGGCACCGCTCGCGACTGCTGACAGCGCCTCCACGACGCTCGCCGACGCGAGCCGGGTGAACTCGCGAGTCCATGACAACGCGTGCGGAGAGAGGATCACGTTCTTCAGAGCAAGGACCGGGTCGTCGGACTCCGGGGGTTCCGGATCGTACACGTCGAGTCCCGCGCCCGCGATTGCGCCCTCTGTGAGCGCATGTCGAAGAGCTTCGGCGTCGACAAGGCGTCCGCGCCCTACATTGATGAGGTATGCAGATGGGCTCATGAGTGCCAGCTCTCGCGTCCCGATCATGCGTTCTGTCGTGGGGTTCAGCGCCGCGCACAACACGACGAAGTCCGACTGACGAAGCAGCGTCTCGACATCGACCATGCTGACGCCGAGATCTGCGGCGCGCGGGTGATGACCTCGAGAGTTCGTTCCCAGAACTCGTACGTCGAGGGGTCTGAGGAGCGCTGCAAGTTCCGAGCCGATGTTCCCGAAACCGACGATGCCGATTGTTGCGCCGGTCACGCCGCTTCCCGTGTATTCCCCTGCAAGATCCCACCCGGCGTGACGCACGAGGTGGTCTTTCTCGAGCATTCGGTGCGCGAGCGCGAGAATAAGCGTCATCGCCGCGAGTGCAACCGGACGCCGGACCGCGTCGGGCGTGTTGGTAACGATGACGCCATTGCGCGTGCAGGCGTCAACGTCGATCGTGTCGTAACCGGCACCGAACCGCGCGATGTGTCGAAGCCGTGGCGCATCCTCGATGACCTGTGAAGTGAACCGCGTGTGTGCCATGACAAGGGCAGCATCCGCATCACCCAGCTCATCGCTCGTAATCTCAGGGGACACCGATGGCAACAGTGCGTATTCGATACCGCCGACTGAAAGCCGCTCAAGTCGCAGGTCACCATGCGCGGAAGTGCCGTCCCCGTTCAGCGCGTCCGGCGTGACTATTACACGGTGGGCTCGGGCTTGCTTCATACGTTCGATCTCCTTCGATCGCGCACCTACTCGAAAAAATCTCTCGAATCGTGTCCATATATGTGAATCTAATTCATTATGTTAGAGCCTGGTGCAATCATCGTCAATACCCGCCCAGGATTAGGGCCTCAGAGCAGGTCGTCGACGATCGCCACATTCGCGTATTGGCCGATCGGCACGCACTGGCGTCGTGCCCGCGAGGTCTGCCGGCTGCTCAGCGAGCATCGCGGCCGCATTCGCGCGGCCGTCCGCGAGTAGGTCGATCCGCGGATCGATCAGATGCTCCGCGAGCTCACGACCTCGTTTGACGCCCGCATTCCCTCACCAAGCGGGACACGGTAGAGCAGGGCACGACTGAAGCGACCTTCGAAGGTCAGTCATCCTCCCACGGCCAGCGGGGGCGGCCAGCGGCGGTGCGGCGCACGGCCAGTGCTGCCCATGACGCGATGAGGGCGGCGCCGAGGATCAGCGGCGACACCCATCCCACTAGGATCTCGCTCAGCACACCGCCGACGATGCCGAGATCCCCCGTCGACAGGAGCGCCGCGATGCCCAGTGTGAGTGCGTGGACGGCAGCCGTGCCGATCGCCGTGGATCCGGCGAACCAGTAGCTCGGGCGCTCGCGCCGCGCCGGGCCGTCCAGGAAGCCGGCGAACGCAAGGATCGATATGCCCGCCGCGACATATGCGGCGATGAGGCTCACGCCCGTCGTCGTGATCACGTCATCGTCGATGATGAGGCTGCC
>Ga0308157_10009778_pt1 | contig 10545 bp, 9 predicted proteins | sample PhyBR1_FD_201035 | JGI IMG/M metagenome (GOLD analysis project Ga0308157, IMG submission 201035) | Phyllosphere microbial communities from UC Gill Tract Community Farm, Albany, California, United States - DLSLB.R1 | ecosystem: Host-associated > Plants > Phyllosphere > Unclassified | place: USA... | reverse complement strand
GCCAGTGGCAGACCACCACCTACAGCTTTAGACATCACGATGATGTCTGGCTCGATGCCAGCGTGTTCGAAGGCGAAGAATTTACCGGTACGGGCAAAGCCAGCCTGAACTTCGTCGAGGATCAGCAGAATGCCGTGTTCCTGAGTCACTTTACGGATGCGCTGCAGCCACTCAGCCGGAGCCGGGTTCACACCGCCTTCGCCCTGAACCGCTTCCAGGATGACGGCAGCAGGTTTACGCACGCCGCTTTCAACGTCGTTAATCAGGTTATCGAAGTAGTAAGTCAGCGCTTTCACGCCCGCTTCACCACCGATACCCAGTGGGCAACGGTATTCGTGCGGGTAAGGCATGAACTGTACTTCTGGCATCATACCGTCAACCGCTTCTTTCGGAGACAGGTTGCCGGTCACGGACAGTGCGCCGTGGGTCATACCGTGGTAACCACCAGAGAAGCTGATGATACCGCTACGACCGGTCACTTTTTTCGCCAGCTTCAGCGCCGCTTCAACGGCATCAGCACCGGATGGACCGGTAAACTGCAGGCAGTACTCTTTGCCCTGACCAGGCAGCAGAGAGAGCAGGTATTCGGAAAACGCGTCTTTCAGAGGCGTTGTCAGATCCAGAGTATGTAACGGCAAGCCGCTGGTAATGACATTTTGGATGCTTTTCAGCACATCAGGATGGTTATGGCCAAGCGCAAGGGTGCCTGCGCCTGCTAAACAGTCAAGGTATTCTTTATTATCTGCATCGGTAATCCACACGCCTTCTGCTTTAGTGATCGCTAAAGGCAGTTTGCGCGGATAACTCCTGACGTTAGATTCAAACTCGGCCTGACGGGCCAGATAGGTTTCGTTGCTTTTGTGGGCATCTACGGTGTCAATACGGACTTTATCCGTCATCATATCACTCCTACAACCGCCGCTTCGTTATGAGCCACGATTGAATAAAAAGTTAAAAAACAGATGGGGGCCTGAAAAAAACGCCGCCAATATAGAGCCTTTTGCCACGGGGCTCAATGGTTAATTTGTTTACTGTTTTGTGACACGGGGCTGTGGGGAAAAAATATCCCCTTTTTTAAAATGAAAATTGCATTTTATGCTAAATAAAAACAGCCTGTTACAGGCTATTTGTCCGGCGCGTAAAGTTGCAGAAAAGAGTGTGACAAAACGTGCCATCGAATGGCAAAAAAGGAGGCTGGCTGTCTCTATTCCTGCGTCATGCGTAAAAAGCGGTGCTCATGATGCATGTACAACGGAATCACGCATTAAAAAAGGACTCTCAACGCGCGTGGTGTTCTGATGCCCTTCACCATTAATAATATGCAAAGCGCTCAGGCGACCAATTTCATAGTATGGCAGTTGAACCGTAGTGAGAGGAGGCAGGAACAACTACCCAATACCCACCATATTGTCATAGCCGATTATCGCGACATCTTCCGGTATGCGAAACCCTTGCGCCAGTAGCGTCTGGTATACCATAAACGCGATACGGTCGTTGCCGCAGATAACGGAGTCGAAGCGGGGAATGCCTTTCTGCATGTGCGCCAGCAGCACTGACGGGATATCACGATAGTGCTCATCCCCTAACGCCATATAGCTGTGCGCCAGGCTGTGCGGGTCGAGCCCCGCTTCACGGCATGCGCGCTCCAGCCCCTGACGGCGTCGGGTTGTGGCCGGGTGTCCTGCAGTTAAATGCAGGCAGAGAGGTCGTCGATACCCCTCCGCGAGTAACGCCCACACAGCGGTATACTGCCCCTGTTCATCATCAGGAATATAGCTGGCGACCTTTTCGCCGTCACTTTCGCAATTGGCCAGCACGCAGGGAAGGGGGAGGAGTTTGGCCGGGAGAGGAACCTGACGTAACCCCATGGTGGTGTAGATAATCCCGTCAGGGCGATGAGCGAGGAGAAGGTCGACAATAGCGTCCGGGTTTTCATCGGTAAACATATTCATCACGAAGCTGTTCCAGCCGTGCATTCTGGCCGTTTCTTCAATAGATAGCGTGATGTCCACCGAGAAAGGTGTCGTCACCGTATCGAGTGCCAGTACGCCTATGGTTTTCGGCGAGGCGTGCGCGCCACGTATTTTCTTGGCGAATAGATTAGGGACGTAGCTCGTTGCTCTCTATCTGGCTCTACCAGGAGATGGGGTTAAAGTCAGGGGATACGGGGGGCATCTATGCCGTGCTGTCTGTTTCCGCGCTGTGGGCGCAAATCTGCTTCGGCTTCATTCAGGACAAACTCGGCCTGCGAAAAAACCTGCTCTGGTTTCTTACCAGCCTGCTCATTCATTCCGGTCCGGCCTTCTTGCTTTTTAGTTATCTGCTGCAGATTAACATGTTACTCGGCAGCATTTTCGGTGAAATTTATATCGGGCTGAAGATGAACGGCGGGATTAGGGTACTGGAGTCCTATGCCGAGCGCGTTTTCCGCCAGAGTCAATTTGAGTTTGGCAAGGTGAGGATGTGGGAATCCTTTGGCTGGGCGATGGCAACCTTTTTGCTGGGCTTCTGTTTAACATTAATCCGAAGCTGAACTTCGCGGTGGCGAATTGCGCCGGGCTAGTGTTTTTTGTGTTGCTGGTGCGCCTCAGGGTCTCTCCCCGCCGCACGCCATTCAGAAAGCGGTGTCCGGCGGTAAGGTCACGCTGGAGATTGCATTGCGTCTGTTGACGCTGCCGCATTTCTGGGCGCTGGTGTTTTTCGTTATCGGCACATGTATTTATTGCGTTTATGACCGACAGTTCCCGGTCTGTTTCTCGTCCCAGTTCTAGACATTATATGAAGGAAACGCCATGTACGGCTATCTCAACTCCTTCTAGGTTTTTCTGAAGGCGGCGGGTATGTTCCAGGGAATTGCTACTGTATTGATGATTAATGGTTACTCTTGGGGGCTGAGCTTCGTAAAATTATCAACGATATATCCGTTACCTTTCCCGGATTGACCCTAATCCTTTCCCTTTAAATGGTGACGTTCTGAATCTACGTACGGCTATTTTTTTCTGCTTTTGCATATTTTATACTTCCCGATATTTAAAGCCCTATCAATCTGGTCGTAAAGTAGCCAGAATTGACGATTGTTCTTCGTTCCTACATGTCTTGTTACTAATCCCATAACAACTACACAAAATAATATGCCCAGAAGCTGTTTTACGAGGTCGTATGGCTGATATATTAAAGCTGCGATGGCAAAAGGAGAAAAAAAGAGTGCAAAAGGGACCATATAAATCCAATGGCGTAATTGTTTTTCTTTAGAGTAACATCTTGGCGGTAAAATAACGGTTTCATCTCGAAGATTTACTATCCCATATGCCAGATAGTGCCCCTCTTGCTCGACTACTGCCATTTCAACTTTGTCACCATCAACAATATTAATATTGTTAAACCAACCACAGAATGATTTGCCATTTATCTTTCCTTTAAGATACAAGGCTGGTATGCGTTCATGAAAATCATAGACATCACTGTTCATAGCGGTGCTATCGGAGAGTATTCTCATTCCTTGGGCTAGTGCGTTTCCTTGGGCTTCCTGAAATTTCTTGTTCGCAATTTCCAACTCCATATTTGCATAAGCCCCAAGATCAAAGCAAGCTTTTGCTAAAATGACGTTCAACTCATCAATGACACCTATAATTTTACTCACATTACCCGGAGGCGGTAAAATTGGAGGTGAGGGATAATCTTTGAGTTCGTCTTCCAGACATTTTCGTATCTTATAGTTTTCTGCTTGAATTTTATAATAGTTATCAATAGCTATCGGGTCTGGATAAGCCCTTCCTTTCTCTTTTGCTATTACCTTGTACAATTTATTGATGCTATTTTCAACTTCTTGACTGTGTTTTTTTATATCAATATCATCAATACATTTTGAAGGATTATATTTTTTATCTGAAATATTTCCCTTTGAAGTGCTTAGTTCATTCATCCTGATTTTTTCCTTCATGCTTGAACATCTGATTACAAAAGCAGTCTGCGTGTTATCAAGCTTGAAAGCAATTGCTGGCTTCATGCATATTTACTATTGAATGATATCATCAAATTGCTTAGTTTAGCGGAATAATTCTAAATTATTCAAGACAACAATACTTTAAACTATCTTTGTTCTGTTGCACATATATCAAATTTATCATCTGATAATGCTGAATTTCCAACAAATTGCATGAAAACCGCTTTCTATTCAGTGTTCAAGCTAAATTGTTTGTTAAAATCTTCAAATTCTTCGCGTGTCTTGCTGTCACAGCTTGCTAAAAACATTCGCCATAAGGTAGCTGTTAAAAGGACTCTTGGAGTTCAGGTGTGATCTCTTTGGTCTATTGTTGCATAAGTCACACTGCTTGTTATGGAAATAATCACAGAGGTCATTATTACAAGCAATAACCACATACGCAACAAGAATTGGACTTAAGTAAAACTACGTTTTGTAACAACCAGCAAAGGTGGTAGTCCTCCTCGAATGTTCGGGTGTGTTTACAAGTCTCTGAGGTCTGATCGTCACTGTCTCCTTTCAGCAGTTGGTGTTGCTGTAGATTCATATCTTCGCATTGGCTGCCTCTTGTTCATCATGGAATGGGGTCCAAAAAATGTGTTAAGCGTATTTTCAAGGTAAGCAAGCGATACCTGAATGGGCGAGCTTGCAACCACAAGCAACTTCCCCTAAGCTGGCAAAAAGTATAGAGATTCAATCTACATGACTCGGGGTGCCCTTCCTTGTGAAGGCTGAGAAATACCCGTATTACCTGATCTGGATAATGCCAGCGTAGGGAAGTCAGATGCCTTCCCGGTCATCGCTTCTTCACGCAAGGCAGGAGCGAACCCATGCAGCCTGACCAGCTCGATTTAAACGTTTTACACCACTTCCGAACCCGTTCTCCGCTGACCCACTGTATGACTAACGATGTCGTACAGACCTTTACGGCCAACGTTTTGCTGGCGCTTGGCGCATCACCCGCGATGGTGATTGAGGCCGAAGAGGCTGAACAGTTTGCCGGCATCGCCGATGCGCTGCTGATTAACGTTGGCACGCTGACCTCACCGCGTGCCCAGTCGATGCGTCGGGCAATAGAAAGCGCGGTGGCGGCAGGCAAGCCCTGGACGCTGGACCCGGTTGCCGCGGGTGCCCTGACGTTCCGCACCCGCTTTTGCCATCAAATCCTTGCCCTGAAACCGGCCGCCATTCGCGGCAATGCCTCCGAGATTCTGGCCCTTGCCGGAATGAGCGCGGGCGGGCGCGGCGTCGATACAACCGATACCGCAGCCAGCGCGGTGCCCGCTGCACAGGCGCTGGCGCGCCAGACCAATGCCGTTGTGGTCGTCACCGGTGAGGTGGATTACATCACTGACGGGCAACGCACCCGCACGGTAACGGGCGGCGATCCGTTGATGACGCGCGTAGTGGGAACGGGATGCGCGCTTTCTGCCGTTGTGGCGGCGAGCTGCTCGCTGCCGGGCGACCGGATGGATAACGTCGCTGCCGCCTGCGGATGGATGAAGCGGGCCGGAACGGTGGCCGTTGCGCAGTCACGTGGGCCTGGCAGTTTTGCCAGCGCGTTTCTGGATGCGCTCTATACGCTGGAGGAGCAGGCATGAAGCGGATTAACGCCCTGACCATTGCCGGCACCGATCCCAGCGGCGGCGCGGGTATCCAGGCTGACCTCAAAACCTTCTCGGCCCTTGGCGCGTACGGCTGCTCGGTCATTACCGCGCTGGTGGCGCAAAACACGCGCGGCGTTCAGTCGGTCTACCGTATCGAGCCGGATTTTGTTGCCGCGCAGCTGGATTCAGTGTTCAGCGATGTGCGCATCGATACCACCAAGATCGGCATGCTGGCCGAGACGGACATTGTGGAGGCGGTGGCCGAGCGGCTTAAACGCTATCAGGTGCAAAACGTGGTGCTGGATACCGTCATGCTGGCAAAAAGCGGCGACCCGCTGCTCTCCACCTCCGCCGTGGAGACGCTGCGTACAAAGTTACTGCCGCAGGTGGCGCTTATCACGCCCAATCTGCCGGAAGCCGCCGCGCTGTTAGGCACATCGCATGCGCAAACTGAACGCGAGATGAAAGCGCAGGGAAACGCGCTGCTGGCGATGGGCTGCGGGGCGGTGCTGATGAAGGGCGGTCATCTGGATGACGCTGAAAGCCCGGACTGGCTCTTTACCCGCGACGGCGAAGTACGCTTTACCGCGCCGCGCGTGCAGACCAAAAACACCCACGGCACGGGCTGCACGCTCTCCGCCGCGCTGGCGGCGCTGCGCCCGCGGCATGAAGGCTGGGCCGATACGGTGCGCGAAGCGAAAACCTGGCTCTCGGCGGCGCTGGCAAAAGCCGATACTCTGGAAGTGGGTCACGGTATTGGGCCGGTTCATCATTTTCATGCATGGTGGTAACCCAGTATACTGGCAGGAAACACCACGCCTGAGAAAACAGAGATGGAACAAGCGCATACCCGGTTAATCGCTCAACTGAATGAACGGATCGCCGCGCCTGACAACACGCCGCTGTACCTGAAATTTGCCGAAACGGTAAAAAACGCGGTGCGCAGCGGGGTGCTGGAGCACGGGAATATTTTGCCCGGCGAGCGCGATCTGAGCCAGTTAACCGGGGTGTCGCGCATCACCGTGCGAAAGGCGATGCAGGCGCTCGAGGAAGAGGGCGTGGTCACCCGCTCCCGTGGCTATGGCACGCAAATCAACAATATCTTTGAATATTCGCTGAAAGAGGCGCGCGGTTTTTCGCAGCAGGTAGTGCTGCGCGGCCAAAAGCCTAATACGCTGTGGGTCAACAAGCGGGTGGTGAAATGCCCGGAAGAGGTCGCAAATCACCTGTCTATACCTCCGGAAAGCGAGGTCTTTTTGCTCAAGCGCATTCGCTATGTGGATGACGATGCTGTGTCGATTGAAGAGTCCTGGGTGCCGGTCGGGCTCATTCCCGATCCGGATGCGATTGGCATTTCGCTGTACGATTACTTCCGCAGTCAGAATATTTTCCCGCAGCGCACCCGTTCACGGGTTAGCGCCCGCATGCCGGACAGCGAGTTTCAGGCGCACATTAAAATGGACGAAAAAATACCGGTGCTGGTGATCAAGCAGGTCGCGCTTGACCAACAGCACCGGCCGATTGAGTACAGCATCAGCTACTGCCGCAGCGATCTATACGTCTTTGTGTGCGAGGAATAATTCGTCGCGAGTCGGGGCGCAGTCCCCGCCGCGGTGGCTGACCACCCAAGACGCCACGGCATTCCCCAGCAGAACGGCGTCTGCCAGTGACCATCCCGCCGCCAGCCCGGCAAGCGTGCCGCCCGCGTGGCTGTCGCCAGCGCCAATGGTGTCCACAACCGTCGCCGGGAACGCCGGAACAACGCCCGCATCGTCGCCGTCATACCACGCGGCACCGTCTTTATCATGACGCACAATCAGCGCGGCGCCGAAGCGCTGCTGCCACTCCGCACCCAGGTTTTCAGCCACTACGCCCAGTCGTTCGGCTGCGATCTCTGCTTCCTGACGATTAAGCGACACGATCGGCCTGCAGGCCATAATCCGCGCCATCAGAGCGTCGGGAATATCCGCGATGCGGGGGCCGAAATCGATAAAGGCCGTCACGTCCTGTAATCCCTCCAGCCAGCGTGTCAGCAGTTCGCCGCACGGCGAGGCGAGCTGATAGCCGGATAAATAGACCAGGCTGTTCGACGGGATGTTAAGCACATCAAGCCAGCGCTGCTGCCACTGGTTCTCCACGCCGCTAAAGGACATAAAGGTGCGCTCGCCGTCTGGCTCCACCAGCGCCAGGCACCAGCCGTTGTCGCCGGTTTCGGCCTCAATGGCGCTGTGCAGATCCTGCTTCGCCATCGCGTTGCGGATAATATCCGCCCAGACGCCGTGGCCGACGGGCAGGGCGTTTTGCGACGCAATGCCGAGCCGTTTCAGGGCGATGGCAATGTTCAGCGCGCAGCCGCCGATATTCACGCCCTGCTGTTTGAGTTCGATATCGCACCCGCGCCAGGGCAGGGCGTAGGCGTCGGCGATGACGTCAATCACCGCCGCGCCCAGCACCGTCACCGGCCGCGCGGCGTGCAGAGTGTCGAGACGTTGGGCAAACGAATTCATACGCCCTCCCTTTGCTCCCGGTAGTGCAGCAGTTTCGCGCAATAGTGGCCGAAATCGAGCCGGTTAACGGCGTCGAGCTCGGCCTTCAGCGCCGGGTCAATGGCCTGGACGCCGTGGAGCGCGCCGCAGATGGCCGTCGCCATCGCGCCAATGGTGTCGGTGTCGCCGCCCAGATTGGCGCATAAAACCGCGCAGCGGTTCGGGTCGGTTCCCGCCAGTTCGACCATCGCAATGGCCGCCGGAACGGACTCAATGGTGCTGGTTCCGGCCCCCACGAGCTGGTACACCTGCTCGCTGGCGGACTCAACCCCGTTGGCTTCCCGCACGGTCTTAAGCGCCAGCTCAATACGTGCCGCCAGCGATGCGCTGAAGGTGGTGGTTTTCGCCTCCTGCGCATAGCGGGCGATACCCGGCAGCGCATCGACGATGTTCTGCCAGCTTTCGCCGTCGATAGCGCGGGAAACCGCCCAGGCAATCACCACCGCGCCGGCAATGGCGAGGTCGGATTTATGGGTCGGGCTGGAGGCCAGCGCTACCTGCTCAACAAAGTGTTCCAGACGCGTGGCCGGAAGCAGGCAGCCCAGCGGGGAGGCGCGCATCGCCGCCCCGTTAGTCACGCCGTTGTTGTCCAGTTCGCTAACCGGCTTGCCGTCGCGAATCGCGTTAAGCGCGATTTTGGAGGTCGGGCCGAGCACGTTCTTATTAAACGCGTCGAAATCGAGCGCCCAGCGCAGAATATGCTTGCCGATAACGTCCGCGTTAATCTCCCCGTCGCACTCGATGAGCGCGTCCGCCAGGCACAGCGCCATTGAGGTATCGTCGGTGAACTCTGCCTGTTTGAAATAGCAGGCAGCATTATTCTCTGCCGGGCCGGGTAAAAAGCGGTCGATCCAGCCGAAGTGCGCCTTGACGCGCTTTCTCGGCCACAGCTCCGACGGCATGCCCATCGCATCCCCTAACGCCTGCCCGTAAAGGGCACCGAGAACACGTTCTTGTTTCATTTAACTTCCCCTTGTGTCAGCGCGGCATCGCCATCAACCACCGCAATGGCGGCGATCTCTTTATCCGATTCGCGGAAAAACAGCATAAACAGCACGGCAATCACGGCAATCATGATTGCACCAAACGTCCACATTCCGGCCCAGTTGAAGGTCAGCCCATTCACCGGCTCTTTGTATGCGAACATTTTTTCCATCATCACGCCGCCCAGGCGGTAACCCAGCAGGCTACCAAAGCCCTGACAGCACAGCGTAATCAGGCCCTGCGCGGCGGTGCGCATGTGCACCGGCGCTTTTTTGTCCACGTAGATGTACGCGGTGACGTAATAGAAGTCGTAGCTCACGCCGTGCAGCAGAATGCCGAGGAACAGCAGGGCGTAGGTGAAGTACTGTTCCGCTCCACCGTAAACAAAGAACCCGTAGCGGATGGCGGCGGTAATCAGGCCCAGCAGTAAGACCTTCTTAATACCAAAGCGTTTGGTAAAGAACGGCAGGGCAAGCATAAAGAAGATTTCGGAGAACTGGCCGAGCGTCATCCAGCCGGTGGCGTTTTTCATCCCCACTTCGGTGAGATAGCCGTTGGCGAAGATGTAATAGAAGGCCAGCGGCATGGCGAACAGGAACGAGCAGAAGAAGAATACCAGGAAGTTTCTGTCGCGCAGCAGGATTAACGCGTCCAGCCCGAGCATCACTTTGAAATCCAGCTTGCCGGTACTTTTCGGCGGCGTATTCGGCAGGAACAGGGCAAACACGCCGAGCAGGGCGGAGCTGGCTGCCGTCATCAGCAGCGGGATATTGGTATCGGAAATATCGCTGTAGCCCAGCATCTGCGGCAGGAATCCGCACGCCAGCCCGGAGGCGATCCAGCCGATGGTACCCATCACGCGGATGCGCGGGAAATCGGCCTCAACGTCGTCCACGTTGGCAAAGGCGATACTGTTGGTCAGCGCGATGGTCGGCATATAGGTCAGGGAGTAAACCAGCAGCAGCGGGAAGAAGGTGCTGAACTGGGTTTGCTGCGCGGCGAAGTACATCAGAATGGCTCCGGCGAACATCAGCACTGAAAGCACTTTCTGCGCGGCGAAGAAGCGGTCCGTCAGCGAGCCGACCAGAATCGGCGAGAGGATCGCGGCAATGGCGGTACAGGCGTAAGACCAGCCGATTTCCCCGGCGGTAAAACCGCTTTTGCTCAGCCACAGCCACAGCGGCACAAACCACGCGCCCCAGATAAACCATTCAACAAACATCATGAATGACAGTTGGACTTTCGTTTTCATTTTTTAATCCTGCATGTCAGAGAGGGTACGCCTTTAACATACCACTCAATAATACCTTTTAAATACCTTTGTGGTGATTGTTTGATCAATGTAACAGTTTTGTTGTACACGAATCGAGCCAGCAGATTGTGCTGAAAAAAAAAGCAAAGAGTGGAAAATCTGTTAAGTCGGTAC
>Ga0308157_10009777_pt1 | contig 10546 bp, 11 predicted proteins | sample PhyBR1_FD_201035 | JGI IMG/M metagenome (GOLD analysis project Ga0308157, IMG submission 201035) | Phyllosphere microbial communities from UC Gill Tract Community Farm, Albany, California, United States - DLSLB.R1 | ecosystem: Host-associated > Plants > Phyllosphere > Unclassified | place: USA... | reverse complement strand
CGGCGCAGGCCGTGTTCCTCGACGCCCAGGTCGAGTCGGAGCTCATCGACCTCGACCCGGCCGACGCCGCCGAACTGCTCGAGTCGACCGGTCAGACCGAGTCGGGCCTCGACCAGCTCGCCCGCATCGGGTTCGACACCCTCGGGCTGCAGACTTACCTGACGGCCGGTCCGAAGGAAGCCCGTGCGTGGACGATCGGCAAGGGGTGGAAGGCTCCCCAGGCTGCCGGCGTCATCCACACCGATTTCGAGAAGGGCTTCATCAAGGCCGAGGTCATCTCGTTCGACGACCTGCTCGAGACCGGCTCGATCGCCGAGGCCCGCGCTGCCGGCAAGGCCCGCATCGAGGGCAAGGACTACGTCATGCAGGACGGCGACGTGGTGGAGTTCCGCTTCAACAACTAGATCGTTAATCTGGTGCGGACCTAGCCTCGAGATCCCACACAGCTTCGCCACGGTTTTGCCCGCTGTGTCCCGTTTGTGTCAATCATCCGGAGGCTGATCGCCTCCACGATTCAGGCTGTAGCCCGTCTCAGGCATGATCTGCCTCCGGGTGCACATGCTGTCGACCCCGACGCGAAATCGCTCCTGCGGCGTAGCCATGGCCCCCAGACGGGCGGGTTGTTCCCCGTGAGTCCTCTCTGGCAGGCTCGTGAGCGATCTACAGCTTTACGAGGGATTCCAAGACGGATCTTGCTGTTGCCATTTCGAGCCAGACGCTCGGTGCCGATGAGGTTGCGGTCGCTGACGTCTACGACGAGGACAAGATTCCGGCAGGCGTCACCAACGTCGTCGAGGTCGTGAGCCAGGTCGAGGACTGTGCGCCACCACGGCTGGGGCCATGATCCAACTTCGGATCGTGGCCCTGTCCTGTTCACGAGAGAGTCAGAGCGGGTAGGTGCCTAGGTCGGCGTAGTCGTTCTTCCATTCCGAACAGGCGGGATGGGTCGACAGCCATCCTCGGATCCCGGTGAGGGCACCGATGGTCTCCTGCATGAGGTTGATTTGCTTGTGGATGAAGCTGTGATCGTTCAGGTTCGCGCGGAGCGAGTGGGCGGGCTTCTGACGCGCCTGCCGAACGCTCTTCAGCGGCGCAAGAACCTTCTTTGCGTCAGCCTCGCTTACTCCGTGATCGAGCATGAAGGTCTGGAAACGATTCAGACTTCCGATCCGCTGATTGCGGTCGTCCGTCGTGGGAGTGCCGAGGCGATCGAGGAACCGGCCGCTCAGGTTCTCCGACAGCAACTTATCGAGCTGAAGGACGAACTCATCCCACTCTCGCTGAGACGGCCGGAGCAACCAACCGAAGTCGGCAGGACGCTCCTCGATCCGGAACATGTGCTCGCCGAAGGCGAGCTGGGCCAGCTGATTGAGATTCTGTAGCTCGATGAACAGGTGAGCGAAGGGTCCGACCGCGTCCGGCCATCGGCCCATTTGTGACCCCCACCAGATCGGATGTGGTTCCAGACCATCGTCGGGCACCTGGTAGGTCTCCCACCGTCGCTGGTGCTCCGGGGTGAGTGTGATCAGGTCACAGTAGAACACAGCAACCCGCCGCTCGATAGGCGAGTCGTGGTCGTTGGAATCGTAGCCCGAGAGGTCGTAGGCGAAACCGATGTGGCTAAGCCCAACATGGTCTCTCTCGAAAACATCGTCGCCGTCGAAGGCCTCATCAGTGAGGCCCATGCTTGCTCCGGCGTCCCCGAAGTCGAATCGGAACCGCCCGTCGTTGCGGTACTGCTCAAGGACGGCGAACTCGAAGTACGCCAGTTCCAGCGTGCCCTTGCCTCTCGCCATGGCGCGGCCGTAGGGACGGCCAGTCAGACGGGTAGGCAGCCTGACGCCTTTCATCCCGTCGACGGTCGGGTACAGGCAGACGCCGTAGTCGTCTGCTGTCAGCGACTCGAGGTCCTGTTCCTGCTCCTCCTGCGATCGCCTTGACGGCCACGGCCGGATGTGGATGTTCATGTAGTCCGCTCCGGCAACGACCTGGACCATCCCGGCTCGCACCAGCTCGATCCCAGGACTTCGCGCCTCGTCGACCACAGCGCCGTGAAGATGCAGCCCGTTGAACTCACGGGAGTCGAGGTAGCGCTTTCGCACTCGCTTCAGGAGAGCAACGGCTGATGGCGTGATTTGAGGCATTCGGGTTCCCGTCACTCCGCCTCGTCTAGCCCTCGATGGCTCGCTGCCTGCATTAGACGCAGGGCGGTCAGGCGCGCAACCCGCCGCCTGCTGACCCAACGCTCTTCAGCAGCCTCGGCGCGAGAACGGCAGCACCAAGACCGACGCCGACCGCGGTGGCCAGGACGGTCTTGCCGAAGGTCGTTTCGAGGAACTTCTTGTTCTTCGCATCCTGGTCTGCGGCCATCTGCGTGGTGCGCAGGAAGCTGTCGATCAAGAAGCGGCGGTCGTCCTCGGAGTTACCGTCCTTGTCAAGCTCCCCCTGTAACATGTCCATCGTGCGGTCGATTGCCCGGTAGACGCCTTGCTGGCTCTTGTCATTCGAGGCGAGCGTCGCTTCGTAGGCGTTCCGGACTACGCCTAGCCCCTCGATGACCTGCGCCTTCAGCTCTGGATATTGTGCCAAGATCATCTTGAGTGTTTCGGGGTCAAGACGCGGAAGCACTTCGACGAAGCGCGTCAGCTGCTCAGGCGTCAGACCGATCAGGGAGTCACTGCCGATGGCGCGCTGCACCTCCGCCTCGCTGCCCAGCGGGCCCTCGTTCGCCGCGCGGTCGTCGTTTGCGTTGTTCGGCATGAGATCTCCGCTCGATCCTCGGGCTGTCGTTGAAGGTTACCGCACGACGCAATCCACGCACTAGGCCGCTTGTCTCGATGTCAACTAACGAGCGTTTCGTGTCACCCCTTAGTTGATATGGGTACCCGTAATCACTAGACGGTTGCCATTCAATCAGTCCGCCAAGGAGCGGGAAATGAGTCGTAGAGCGGGCTGACGAGCTTGGCGTAGTTGCTCTGAGACTGATAAGTGTCCGTTGAGACGGCAGACCGCCCGGCTCTTCTTTGCCTGGTGCCGAGTGGGAAACAAAGTTCAGGGGTGTAAAACCGTGGCTCCAAAGGGTGAGCGATTCGTACGTAGCCGACCAAAGCTTATGCTGCGGATCGTCAAAACACTCAACGACTGCTGCGACTTGTGCTCGTGCGTTCCATTGCCGAAGCCGTTCCACAGATCCGGGTGTTCCTCAACGGCGGGCAGGTGCTCGCCGTGACCGACTCGTTCGACCAGACGGCGACGAAGCACGGCATGCGAATCACGGACGCCGGCAACGCGATCGACTCGATCACGGTCGCCGCACCTGATCGCCCCACGAACGCCCCGCACACGCTCTCGTAGCCATGTGCGGGGCGTTCGACGTTAGACGAGGTCGGCCTGCAGCTCGGGCCAGAACGCGACGAGCTCCGTGACGTTCTTGGGAGTCTGCAGGTCGTGTCCGAGCAGCACGGCGTGGTCGAGAGCGGGGCCGTAGTCGAGTTCGACCCGAAGAGTGCTCGCCGCGCTCCAGTCGCCACTGACGAGGTTCGGGACCCGGACGAGAGTTGCTGACCGGAGCGCATTCCGCCGCAGGATCGTTGCGCTCGCCATCAGCCCTGCTCCATCGATCACGACGACGGTCCGCTCTGTGAACGCGACCACGTGCACAGGGGAGACGGGTAGGTCGGGGTCTTCGATGGCGGCATGCATGAACTCGACGTCCGCGTGCCCTATTGCATGGGCGAGCAGCGACGCAATGTTCGCTTTGAGGGTCGGCGAACGGTCGAAGACGTTGGCATTCGGCCAGACGAGGTTGCTGCTTAGCACGAGCCGGTGCAGAGCGATCGCGGTGTCACTGTCGGTCATGGTCGTCCTTCCGATCGGGTCGGGGACGTGCCCCGCTGCCCCCACAGCGGAGCGTAGGGCAGACTGCCGACATGGGTCGCGCTCACCGCAGGAACAAACCGCAGACGGCCGCGAAGCGAGCACGAGAGCAGGACTATCGAGACCGCCGGTGCGGCGCTGCGCTCAAGCGGAAGGCGTACCGGGAGCTCGCCGAGCAGCTCCGACCCGTCGACGACGTCGGTGCGCACCTGGTCGTGGAACTCGTGATGCGGGCCGCTGTCGCCGGCGACGAGAGTGCGCTGCGGATCCTCACGTGGCGTGAGCACCTGAACGCGGTCGGCGTCGAGTACGTCGACGAGAGGACGTGGGACGCCGTCGCCGAACGCACGCCGGCGGGACTCCGCGGGGCAACGCCACCGGTGCAGATTGGATGACCGCATGACGCTGCCACTGTGGACTCCGGTGCGAGGACTCGCCCTACGAGGACTCGAGGAAGCTACTCATGTCGTCGAGGGCGACCCAGGGAACGAGTACGTCGCGCTGGGCACCGCCGCGTTCTGGGCGGCGTCCCTCGACGAGCAGCTCATGCGCAGCTTCGGCGCCGACTACGACGCCGTGCGCGATGCCGACGAACAAGGGCGGGTGCTGCCCGGGATCCGCCTGGTCCGGAACGGGATCACTCACGGGGCGGTGATCGCCGTCCGGCCGGCTGGGTTGAGCTGGCCACTCACGTTCCCGCTGGACTGGGGGACGTCGATCTACGGCCCACTCGGCACGCTGCTCGCCGATTGGATCGGCGACCGGCACCAGAACAAGTCCGTGCCGCAGCAGGACGCCGTCTACCGTGCACATCTCGAAGGGCGCGAGCTCCCGGGTCCGTTGAACGCGGCGATCGGCTGGTTCACGCGGCTCGAGCGGGTTCAGTGGGACCTCGACTTGCTCTAGAAAGCCCGGAGCCCCTCCCGCCGCACGGGCGGGTTGGCGCCGAGCCACACGTCGACGTTGTCGCGCAGAACCCGCCACGTCGCGTTCCTGGCCCGCTGAACACCGGGAACTCGCCGGCACGGCAAGCGTCTGTGATCGTGCGCCAGTGGCATCGGGCGTACTCGGCGGCCTCACGGGCCGTCATCCAATCGTTTATCACCCCAGTCTCGTTCGTCAGTCGTTCGTCAGGACAGTCGGGTTCGGGCGTCTGTGGCCGGTGCTCGACCAAACGCGGATTCCCACAGTTATGCGGGAGACATGGGTGGTCGTTTGTGATCGGCGAGTACGCGGACGTTCCGGCTCAACAACCGACCTCGGCGCGGGTGCTCGTTTCGGGCGAAGCTTCTGCGGTGCCAAAGCGTTCACATGGCTTCGAGTTGTTGGCGGATGCTGCTCGTCACGTGGGCCGCTGCGCGGGACAACGCCTGCTTGCTGGTCGGGGCCGATGTCGTCCCTCCGGCGTCGGGTGACTCGTCCGCTGGCGTGGGGAAAGCAAACGTCGTCGACCCGACGAGCAACCAGCTGTCGTCAGCCCTGAAAGGTCTTCGGGTCGGGGCGGACCATCCCGAAGGAGGTATCGCCCGGAACAGCACTTCCGCTGGTTGAGTCTGTCCCCCCTCTATCGGATTCGTAGCGAAGGCGAGCAGGGTAGGAAATCCGGACCGTTGCGTGTAGGCGATGGCTTGGTACTGATCACCCTTCGCGGCCGCGTCGAAACTCTCAGTGGTCATGTACTTCGCATCGATGAAGAAGCGGTCGCCCGAAGGTGACGTCACCATGAGATCCGGGAGTTTCTCCGGTCTTGGCTTCCAGCCCTCAGCTGTCGGCTCGAAGAGCATCGGAAGCTTCGATTGCGGTGCGACGACGCACCCGGCATCGCGGAATGCGCGCTCGAGGAGCTTCTCCCACAGAGAACTCGTCGCGTACTTGAGGTTGGCGATGACCGCATCACCATCGCCGCGCTCGATAGCTGGCTTGTGCTTCTCCTGGAGGACGCTCAACGCGAGTCGGAGGATGCCGAGGTGCGCTGGATCTCGTATCGACGGAACCAACGTGTTGCCGTGGAAGATGGCCTCACGCACCGTCAAAGTCGCGACGTCTCGCAGCTGCGCGAGACCGCCCATCACAAACTCGCGCTGACCAGGAGCGTCCCAGCACCGCTCCAGGGCTGTTCGGACGACCTGCCACAGCCGGTGATCACCGGTGAGCTCGTCGTACTCGCAGGTGACCCTGACGTCGTTCCGAACGGAGCGCGCAATGAGCGCGCCTGGAACCAAACGCCCTCTCACCGTTGTCGCGCTGTCGATGCGAGACCTGTACGCCGGCTTCCGCCGCGGAACGAGCCGTGTTGCAGCGTGGACGAAGGTTGCGATGGCGAATGCCTTGAGCTCTGGGATGTCGGCGATAACTTCCATTCCGCTCGCTGACGGTGGCCTGGTGCCCTTGACCGGGACTGGCTTTTGCCCGCAGCTGAGGAGCAAACCCCACATCGCTGTGACATGACCTCGTTCGACCTCGCCTCGCCCTCTCAAGACGTTCCTCCTCACCGGCTCTCGTGACCAAAGAGCGTCCAACGCGCCGCCTGCAACGCTGTCGTCAGATGCAGAAGCTTCCGCGGTGCTGGAGAGCGTCGGCGTCGGCGCGAGCCTCTGCGCGGCAACGTCCTGCCATGCCCGGGTGAAGCGGACGTAGTCTCCTTCGAAAATTTGAATGGCCCCGCCGCCGTCGGGAGTGTCGACGACGGATCCTGTGGAAGTCGGACGCCAGACTTTCGGGAGCACGTGCACGACCAGCACAGCATCGGAGTCCGGAGGCGCGAGGACGGTGAGGCCGACGCCGTTGCCGTTCGTGCTTGCCCGAAGTGTTAGTCCTTGGTCGGTGCTCGTGTCTGCCATCATCGGACGGAATCAACGGCCCGACCGTCGGCATGACGGACGAGTTGTTGGACGGACACAGACGGCCGGCGTCCGAGGCCTTTCCCGCGATAGGATGCATTCATGCTGACGCCCATGCCGGACAGCTCGATCGCCGGAATGTCGTCCAGGCGCTCCGGGGCCAGGTTGAACGTGAAGGCGATCTCAGCCAGCTGACCAAGGAGTCCTTGCGCAGCAGCGCGGGGTGTCGAGGCGCTGTAAATGTACGCGTGGCCGAGCCGGGCGTCGGGTCCGACCTCGTTCAGCAGTGTTTCGTTGGTCTCGTCGTACCACTCGACCACCTGGTCCCAGTCTGCTCGGGTGGCAGCATCTCCTGTATCGATTTTCCCGGTGTAGTTGAGGTCTATCCGAAGGGCGGTGGCGCTGAGGGGCTCCATCGTTAGCCAGGCGAACCGACGGCGCAGCGCGAGGTCGAGTGACCCGACTGAGCGGTCTGTCGAGTTCATCGTGCCGAGGATGTGCAGATTGTCGGGCACCACGAGTACGGAACGCTCGTGTGAGCCGAGGGCGGTTTGCAGGGTGACGCCCACGACTCCTTCCGGAGCATTGGGCATGACGGCGTGTCCTCCGAGTGCTCGAGGATCGCATCGCTTGCTCTTCTCCATCGGCAGCAGCAGATCGCCGAAGACCTTTGCAGTGTTCGCGCGATTGATCTCGTCTATGAACAGGAGATGCTCGGTGTGTGGTTGTTCGGCGGCACGCTGGCAGGCACGTACGAACACGCCCGGTACGCCCGTGAAACGTCCATCCGCTGTCGGGCGCAGGCCGGAAACGAATTCTTCGTAGCTCGTCGACGGATGGAAGACGATGACGTCGATGTCTTCGTAGAGTCCGCGGAGCGCTTCAAGGAGATGCGATTTACCCGATCCGGCGACTCCTTCGACGATGACGTTTTTCTCGTTCCCGAGCATTTCGTGCACCTGAAGAACGACGCTACTGGCGGCGTCATGGGCGGAGCGTTCGGCGACTTCGGCTTCGTCCGGGAGGCCTCGTGCTTGCGCTTGTAGAGCCGCGCCTGGTCGACCCACGACCTGCAGTGCGTCGACGTCGATGGTGGTTCGCTCGTTCACTACACTCAGGTATTCGAAGAGCGAGCTGAATCCGTCGGTCCAGTTTGTGACGGAGCCGACCTCACGGGAGTAGGTCTCGAGCTCCTCCCCAACCTCAGCTGACACGCTGGCAGCAATGATCTGGTGCGCTTCTCGCCCGAGCTTTCGACACCAGGCGTTGAACTCGGTGTCGCCACCGGGGAGGCCGACGAGTTTGAATTGGAACCTCGGCGTGGCGCGGAATCCCTCTCCGATCAGCTGACGGAGCTGTGCGACCGACACGGTGAAGCGCCTGTCGGTGTCTCCCTGCCAGCGCCTTGCGATCTCCAGTCGCTCAGCGTTGGTGGAGCGAGACGGGGTCAGCCAGGCTGGAGCGCTCGCGCGTCCGGAGAAATCGGTCGTGCTCATCTTGTCCATTCCGAGATGGTGAACCGGCCGTGCACCGTCGCTCGGCTGGAGGTGAGACAGGCAATGTATCCCAGACAGGTGAGAATACGTCGATTAGCGCCATGCTCAAACGACCGGAGCGGAGTGTCGCGCTCGGTCCTCGAGGAATGGGATAGCTCTCGATGACGTGCGGAGAACGCGTTGCGAAGTCGACTCCTTCCTTGGAAACGAGAGCGGGTTCGAGCTGCTGCGACATCTCCGTGGGTTGACGCTTCGGTTGCACTGGTCTGAGGCGTAAGCAGTGGACTAGGTTCGGCTCGTCCGAGTGCCCGAGGAGGCCCCATGTCGTACGTCGTCGACTTCGTGCACGTGTCCACGGTGGGTCTGGAGTCCTCGCCGGTCGTCGACGCACTCGCCGGGCTCCGGGCCAACGAGGCGCGGTACTTCGCGAACAAGTACGACCACGTGTTCACCACGCACGCCGCAGCTGACGTGCCGGACCTGGTCGCCTACGTGCGGCGGGTGCTCGAGGAGGAACGCGGGCTGGTCATCGCGTCACCACCGCTCGAGGCGACGGAAGCGCTCGTCGACGACGTGCGCTGGACGTACGTGTTCTACGAGTCCGGCTTGGCGATCAACGTGCTCTACACGCTCGAAGCGGGCGGCAAGCGTGCGGTCGGCTTCAAACTCTCCGACGGGATGGACGTGCCCGAGGAACTCGCCGACAAGTTCAAGTTCGCGCGGCAGAAGTCGAAGCTCGCCGGCACGGTCCGCGGCTCGTTCTTCGTCGTGAAGGGGGAGTACTGACGTCGGCCCGCGAGAACAGTGCGAGGTTCCGTGCCTGGTGCGACGGTCGCGGCCCCGCACCATGCACGGAACCTCGCACCGAAGCGCGGCGCGCTACGCAGCCCACGCACGACGAAGCGCCGCCGGGGATCCCGGCGGCGCTTCGCGTTCGTCCTGGAGGAGCCTAGGCCGCGAGGGCCATCTCGCCCGCCTGCACGGACTGTGCCTGCAGCAGGGTGCGGCTGGCCTCGCCCGCCCAGGAGCGGCCCGGGACGGTCCAGCCGGCCTCGCCGACGGCGTCCAGACGGGTGCCGCGGGTGACGAAGGTCTGCAGGTCGTCGGCCGCGATGCGGACGAGGTACTCGCGCTGCGAGCGGTCGTCACGCACGGGGAACTCGGCGATGCGGTCGGGGGTGATCGTCGGGGACGCGAGTGCGGTCCCGAACACGGTGATTCGTTCGTTGCTGGTCATGGTGCTGTACTTCCTGGTCATTCGGCGCCAGGGCGACTCGGTGTCGGCGGACGTCTCAGTCCGGCGCGACGCATCGAGTGCGGGGCGCGCACGTCGAGTTTCAACGTGCTGCTGATCCGTTCGGATCAAGCGGTGGTCTCGGTTGGAATGCGACTCGGGTGAGTCGGTCTCGAGACGTTGGTGTGCGCGAGTCAGATGGGTTCGCTGCAGTGCACCAACCAAGAACTATACGCACCCGAAGCGCAGAAGTCCAGCGCAGACCAGGAAGACGGTTCAGGACGCCAGGAACGCGTCCCATCGCGAGCCACCCGCAGCCACGTTGCCGGAGCCGTCGAGCCGAGCAGCGGCCGAGGACGGCTTGCGCGAAGCCTGCGCGTGGATCAGTTCGTCGAACGTGCCGGAGAACCCGAGGCGGGGCAGTGCTGTGGCGACGGCGTGCAGGTCGTCGGTGGACCACCGCGAGAACCCGGCACCGGAGACGTCGAGCGAGGTCGCGACCTCGAGCAGGTGCCCCTCGGCGTCGACCGCGGGGTCGACGGAGGTCCACATGTGCCGCTCGATGACCTCGCCGACGCGTCGAGCGCGCGCTGCGTCCCACCCGGCGCCGAGGGCGAAGACGGAGCCGACGGCACCGCCGGCGTCTTCGAACGGCACGGCGTGGGCGTCGAACGACGGTGTGACGCCGAGGTCGTGCAGCATCGTCGCGACGAACAGCAGCTCGGGGTCGGGCTCGAGGTCGACGGTCGGGGCGAGCAGGACCGCCCACGCCCACGAGCGCAGGCAGTGGTTCACCAGGGCGGGGGAGGACCAGGTACGGACGACGTCCAACGCCCGTGCGGCGACGGGGGAGGGCGGGGTGAGCAGGGCTTCGACATCGACCGACATGGCACGACAGTAGCGGCAGGAACGAGCCGTAACGGGGCGGAAACGTGCCGGGCCAGAACCGGAAACAGCGCCCCGTTAGCTTTCGGTTCACTGAGTACCCGCTCAGCACCCCTCCACCCCACCCGAAGGAACTGCGCCCATGCAGCACCGACCACGGCTGCGCCCACGCGCGACGATCGTCTCCTCGACGCTCGTCGCCGCCGGGGCGTTCG
>Ga0308157_10009776_pt1 | contig 10547 bp, 8 predicted proteins | sample PhyBR1_FD_201035 | JGI IMG/M metagenome (GOLD analysis project Ga0308157, IMG submission 201035) | Phyllosphere microbial communities from UC Gill Tract Community Farm, Albany, California, United States - DLSLB.R1 | ecosystem: Host-associated > Plants > Phyllosphere > Unclassified | place: USA... | reverse complement strand
GCGCGACGGATCGCTGCTGCTCGCCGAAGACCAGAACGGCGTGATCTACCGCGTGAGCTATCCGCGCCGTTGACCACCGCCGCCGCCCGCGGCACGACGGATCGCCACTGAACGCGAGTCCGGGCTGGACCGCCCGGCCCGCATCCCGGCCCCGGTTTTTCCACCTGTCACCACGAGGTTCTGCATGACCCAATCCCTGCTCCCGACCGTGCCCACGGCTGCGGCCACGGCGGCCCTGGCGCTCTTGCTGAGCGGCTGCGCTGCGACCGGCAACTTCGACATGCCGCGCACCGGCACGCCGCCCACGGCCCCCGCCAACGGCATGCCACCCATCCACGACGCGCGCGCCAATCCGGCTGCTGCTCCTGAAAGCGCCACGGCGCAAGTCGCCCTGTCGAACCCAGCGGGCGGCGCCGGGGGCCAGGCCACCCTGCGCGAGCTGCCTGGCCGCTTGGGGGTGGAGATCGCCATCGAGGTACAGGGCATGGCGCCCGGGCGGCACGGCTTTCACATCCACGCACACGGCGCCTGCGCGCCCGGGCCGGACGCGGCCACCGGGCAGATCGTTCCGTTCGGCGCCGCAGGCGGGCACTTCGACCCGTTCATGACGCGCAATCACGGCCGCCCAGGCCAGTCGGCGCACGACGCGCACGCCGGGGAACTGCCGAACATCGAGGTCGGCGCCGACGGCAGGGGCCGCCTGCGCTACACGAACCCGCATGTGACGTTGCAGCCTGGCGAGACGAGTGTGCTGGGCCGGACGCTGGTCGTGCATGAACGGGCAGACGACTACGCGAGCGACCCGGCGGGCGACTCGGGCGGACGCATCGCCTGCGGCCTGATCGAGCCGGCCGGCCCGAGCATGGTGACTGGCCGCGCCGTGTTCGAGGGCGCCAATGTGTTCCCCGAAGGCATCGCCATCGACTCCGCATCGGGCGTGGCCTATGTCGGATCCAGCACCGAAGGCCACATCTACCGCGTTGCTCCCGGGGCAGCCCAGGCGGAGCTGTTCCAGTCTGGCGGATCCCCTGGGCGCCAGGCGGCCTACGGCATGGAGATCGACCGCCAAGGCCGGCTGTGGGTGGCGGGAGGCCCGACCGACACGGTGGCGCTTGTCGACCTGAAGACGGCCGCCACGCTGCAAGTGGTGGAAGGCCCGAAGGACGGCCACGCCTTCCTCAACGACCTGGCGATGGCCGGCCCCTTCCTCTACGTGACCGACTCCTTCCGCCCGGTACTCTGGCGCATCGACACCCGCCAGGGCCCGTCCGCCCGGCTGGAGCCCTGGCTCGACCTGCGCACCACCCCCGTTCGCTACAAGCCCAACGAGATCAACTGGAACGGCATCGTTGCCTCACCCGACGGGCGCTGGCTGCTGGCGGTGCAGCAGTCCACGGGCGAGCTCTGGCGCATCCACACCGAAACGCGCGCGGTGACTCCCGTGCGGCTGGAGGGCGGCGATCTGCAGCATGGCGACGGCCTGTTGCTGGTGGGCGCCACCGACCTCTACGTGGTGCGCAATGCCGCCCATGAGCTGGTACGGGTCACGCTGGCCACAGGCTGGGACAGCGGCCGGGTGGTGCAGCGCCTGCACGACCCGCGCCTGAAATACCCGACCACCGCCGCCCTGGCCGGCTCGGCGATGTGGGTGGTCAACGGCCAGACCGACAAGCAGAAGGCGCCGCCGCCGCTGCTGCCTTTCGACGTGCTCCGGATCGGGCTGCCGCGCTGAGCGGGCAGATCGTCGCCAAGCCTGCGGGTGCCCGGCGCATCAGGCTGGCCAGCCCTTGCGGCGAGGGGGCTGGCCAGCCCTTGCGGCGAGGGGGCTGGCCGCCGAATCACTCCCACTCGATCGTCGCTGGCGGCTTGCTGCTGACGTCGTAGGTCACGCGGTTGATGCCGCGCACTTCATTGATGATGCGGCCCGACACCTTCTTGAGCAGCGCGTAGGGCAGCTCAGCCCAGTCGGCCGTCATGAAGTCGCTGGTCTGCACCGCGCGCAGGGCCACGACGTAGTCGTACGTGCGGCCATCGCCCATCACGCCCACACTCTTGACCGGCAGGAACACCGTGAAGGCCTGGCTGGTCAGGTCGTACCAGCTCTTGCCGGTGGCGGGGTCGATGAAGTTGCGCAGCTCTTCGATGAAGATGTGGTCGGCCTCGCGCAGCAGGTCGGCGTATTCCTTCTTCACCTCGCCCAGGATGCGAACGCCCAGGCCCGGGCCCGGGAACGGGTGGCGGTAGACCATGGCGGGGGGCAGGCCCAGCGCCACGCCCAGTTCGCGCACTTCATCCTTGAACAGCTCGCGCAGCGGCTCCAGCAGCTTCAGGCCCAGCTGCTCGGGCAGGCCGCCGACGTTGTGGTGGCTCTTGATGGTGACGGCCTTCTTGCTTTTGGCGCCGCCCGACTCGATCACGTCGGGGTAAATGGTGCCTTGGGCCAGGAAGGTCGCGCCCTTGTGGCCCCCATCGCCCGCCTTGAGCTTGGCGGCTTCCTGCTTGAACACGGTGACGAACTCGCCGCCGATGATCTTGCGCTTGGCTTCGGGCTCGCTCACGCCGGCCAGCTTGCCGAGGAAGAGTTCGCTGGCATCGACGCGGATGACCTTCGCGTGCAGCTTGCCCTCGAACATTTCCATCACCAGGTCGCCCTCGTTCAGGCGCAGCAGGCCGTGGTCGACGAACACGCAGGTGAGCTGGTCGCCGATGGCGCGGTGGATCAGCGCGGCCGCCACCGACGAGTCCACGCCGCCGGACAGGCCCAGGATGACCTCTTCGTCGCCCACCTGCTCGCGGATCTTCTGGACGGCTTCCTCGATGTAGTCGCCCATGACCCAGTCCGGAGAGGCCTTGCAGATGCCCAGCACGAAGCGGTCGAGCAGTGCCTTGCCCTGCACCGTGTGCGTGACTTCGGGGTGGAACTGCACGGCGTAGAAGCGGCGCGTCTCGTCGGCCATGCCGGCGATGGGGCAGCTGGGGGTGCTGGCCATGAGCTTGAAGCCCGGGGGCAGCTCGGTGACCTTGTCGCCGTGGCTCATCCACACGTTCAGCATGCCGTGGCCTTCGGCCGTGGTGTAGTCGGCGATGTCTTTCAGCAGTTCGGTATGGCCATGCGCACGCACGGCGGCAAAACCGAATTCGCGCTGGTGGTGGCCTTCGACCTTGCCGCCCAGCTGGTGCGCCATGGTCTGCATGCCGTAGCAGATGCCCAGCACCGGCACGCCCAGCTCGAACACGGCCTGGGGCGCCTTGTCGGTGGTTTCCTCGTACACGCTTGCATGGCTGCCGGACAGGATCACGCCCTTGAGCGAGCCGTCCTTGGCGTATTCGCGGATCCACTCGTCGGTCACGTCGCACGGGTGGACCTCGCTGTAGACGTGGGCCTCGCGCACGCGGCGGGCGATGAGCTGCGTGACTTGCGAGCCGAAGTCGAGGATGAGGATTTTCTGGTGTTGCATGATGGTCGATCGGGTGCGAAACGGTGGTCGGGAAAAGGCGGAAAGAAAATGGCGGTAAATCAGAACGTGGACAGATCAAGCAACGCCACGCCGGTGCGCTTGGCGGCCTCGGCCTGGGCGGCATCGAACGTGGCGAGCGGCAGGCGCAGCGAGCGCGCAAGCCAGAGGTACGCGGCGTCGTAGACCGGCAGGCCGGTGTCCAGCGCGACGTCGAGCACGGCCTTGTGCTGTGCCGGCGCCAGTTCGTGCAGTTCCACGCGGTGGCGGATGGCCTCGAGCACGGCCCACAGGCCTTCGACGGCGCCTGCGGGAATGCGGCCGGCATGCACGCCGCTGGCGATCAGGTTGCCGCACTCCCACTGCCAGAGGTTCGGTGCCTGCGGCTCAACCTCGTCGCGGCGGATGCGGGCATAGAGGCGCCGCGTGTGCTCGCTGGCCGCATCGGGCAGCAGCCAGGCGGCAGTCACGGAGGCATCGAGCACGAAGGCGGTGCTGGTCATGCGGCGGTGCTCCGCCCGCTGCGGCGCAGGGCCGGCGCCGCCGTGTGCGCGGTCGCGGCACGGATGCTGGCATGCAGCGCATCGATCTGCCCCAGCTCGCGCGCGATCTGCTCGTCGGTGATCACCGGCCGGCGCCGCACCGGCAGCATGCGCACCACCTCTTTTCCGTGCCGGGTGATGCGCACCTCCTCACCCTGCTCCACCGCTTCGATGAGCGCGGAAAAGCGGGTCTTGGCTTCGTAGATGCCGACGGTCTGCATGCGCAAAGGGTTCCGGAAAAGAGAAAAATCTGGCCTGAACAAGAATTCAGACCAGACTTTACCAAACCGACCAAACCCTGGCAATCGGACCACCATCGCCAAGAAGGGTGACGAGATCGCGCCCGCCCAGGAAACGGCGGAGGAACCGGGCGCCATGGCGTGCTCCCATGGCGCCGAGCACTCCCGCCATGGCCTGCGGTCGCCGAATGCAGGCCCCCGATGCCGACAGGAGACAAACGCAGGTCGGATTCTGAACATCCGCACATTACCAGCATGGAACAGTAGGGGCCTTGCTACCTCCGCCCGCCTCCTGCAGCACACCCAAGGTACTTCCATGCGCTTCGACCGATTCTGCCGGGCCGCCTCGACGGCCGCCTTCATCCTGGCTTGCATGGGCACCGCTCAGGCCACTGACGCACCCGCCTGCCAGCAGGTGCGCTTCGCCGACGTGGGCTGGAGCGACATCGCCTCGACCACCGGCCTGGCCTCGGTGGTGCTCGAAGGCCTGGGCTACAGGCCCACGGTGACCATCGCCTCGGTGCCCATCACCTTCTCGGGCCTCAAGACCCGGAAGATCGACGCGTTCCTGGGCTACTGGAACCCCAGCATGACGTCGATGATCGAACCTTTCGTCAAGGCAGGGCAGATCAAGGTGCTCGACCCAGCCAACCTCGTGGGCGCCAAGTACACCCTGGCGGTACCCGAGCCGCTCTACAACAAGGGCCTCAAGACCTTCGACGACATCGCCAAGTTCCGCAAGGAGCTGGATGGCCAGATCATCGGCATCGAGCCGGGCAACGACGGCAATGCGCTCATCAAGGGCATGATCGACAAGAACCAGTTCGGCCTCAAGGACTTCAAGCTGGTCGAATCCTCGGAAGCCGGCATGTTGGCCGAGGTGCAGCGCGCCGTCCGCATGCACAAGGACGTGGTCTTCCTGGGCTGGGAGCCCCATCCGATGAATGTGCAGATGAAGGTCCGTTACCTCGAAGGAGGCGACGAGGTCTTCGGCCCCAACTTCGGCGAAGCCAAGGTCTACACCGCACTGCCTCCCGACTACGAGACCCGCTGCCCCAACGTCGGCCAGTTGCTGCGCAACCTGCGCTTCACGACCGAAATGGAGAACCAGGTCATGCTGGGCATCGTCGGCAAGGGCCGGCCCACCGACGTGGCCCGCACCTGGCTCAGGAAGAACCCCGACGTGCTCGACTCCTGGCTCAAGGACGTCAAGACTTTTTCTGGCGGCGATGGCCTGAGCGCCGTCAGGAAGAGCCTGGGGCTGTGACGCCCCGGACCTGATCAAAGCCCGCATCACCGCTGCCCTTGCCCCCATGGAGCGATGCCGAATGGCGCCGCCCGGGCTGCGCCCCGCACCCCGTCCAACCGCTGCCTCATACGAGACCTTGCCGTGAAGCCCGCCCACCTCACCTTCCTGTCCATCACCCTGAGCGCCAGCCTGGTGACGATGCTTTCGGCGCCCGCCCAGGCCCAGGCCCAGACCGCCGCCGCCGCGCCCGAGGCCTCGCCCATCGCCGGCAACTTCGCGATCACCAGCAACTACGTGTCGCGCGGCTTCACGCAAAGCTGGGGCAAGCCGGCCGTGCAGGGCGGCATCGACTACGCCCACGCATCCGGGTTGTTCCTGGGCACCTGGGCATCCAGCATCAGCGGCACCGAGTTCCGAGGCGGCAGCACCGAATGGGACATCTACGGCGGCTACAGCGGCACGCTGGCCGACGTCGGCTACACCGCCGGCCTCTACCAGTACCTCTACCTGGGCAGCAGCTCGCCCCTGGTCGACGGCCGCAAGTACAACTACACCGAAGTGAAGCTGGGCGTGAGCAAGGGCCCCCTGTCCTTCAACACCTTCATCACGGTGAGCAAAGACTATTTCGGCACTTTCGACGACGGCCGCGGCTCGCTCTACCTCGACTTCAACTTCAACCCCGAGCTGGGCGACGGCTACACCTTGCTGACCCACGTGGGCACAGGCATCCTGGCCCATCATTCCGGAGCCAACTGGGTGGACTACAAGCTGGGCCTGTCCAAGGCCCTGCCCGGCAGCTGGACGCTGAGCGGTGCCCTGACCTATGCCTCCGACAAGGACAGGTTCTGGACCGGCTCGAATTTTGCCGCGGATGCCAGCGGCAACACCCTGGGCAAACGCCTGGGCAAGCCCGCGCTCGCGCTGACCCTGAGCAAGACCTTCTGATCGATTCCTGCTTCCTTCCCGATCCCTGCATGAACGGGCCGACCGCATGGCCGAGCCCCCTGCCTCCCATGACCCTCTCCATTTTCAGCTTCATCGCAGGCCAGCTGGTCCACGGCCAGGGCCCGTCCTTCGACAACCTCAACCCGGCCACCGGCAGCTCCATCGGCCATTTGCACGAGGCCGGCGAAGCCGACGTGGCCCAGGCCGTGGCGTCGGCCCGGGCGGGCCAGGCCGAATGGGCGGCGATGGGCGGGGCCGAGCGGGGCCGCATCCTGATGCGCGCCGCCGTCCTGCTGCGCGCCCGCAACGACGAACTGGCCGCGCTGGAGGTCATGGACACGGGCAAGCCGCTGCAGGAGGCGCTGGCGGTGGACGTGGTCAGCGGCGCCGACTGCATCGAATACTTCGCCGGCGCCGCAGCCACGCTCACCGGCCAGCAGTACCCTTTCAAGACGGCCCTGGCCTACACCCGGCGTGAACCGTTGGGCGTGTGCGTAGGCATAGGCGCGTGGAACTACCCCATCCAGATCGCCTGCTGGAAATCGGCACCCGCGCTGGCCGCCGGCAATGCAATGATCTTCAAGCCCTCCGAGCTGACGCCGATGAGCGCCGTCAAGCTGGCCGAGATCTACCTCGAAGCCGGCGTTCCCCCCGGGGTCTTCAACGTGCTGCAAGGCAAGGGGACCACCGGCGCCCTGCTGGCCGCCCATCCCGATGTGGCCAAGGTGTCGGTGACCGGCTCGGTGCCCACGGGCAAGCGGGTGATGGCCGCCGCTGCCGACACGCTCAAGCGCGTCACCATGGAACTGGGCGGCAAGTCGGCGCTGGTGGTGTTCGACGATGCCGATCTGGAGCAGGCCGTCTCGGCAGCCATGCTGGCCAACTTCTACACCCAGGGCGAGATCTGCACCAATGGCACACGGGTGTTCGTGCAGCGGGGCCTGCACGGCCGCTTCCTGGCCCGCCTGGCGGAGCGCACGGCCTTGCTGCGCGTGGGCGACCCCATGGACCCACTCACCGAGGTGGGGGCGATGATCTCCGCCGCCCATGGCGACAAAGTGATGTCCTACATCGCCAGCGGCCTGGCCGAAGGCGCGCGCCTGGTGCTGGGCGGCCATGCCGTGGACGTTCCCGGCTGCGACGGCCGCTTCGTGGCACCCACCATTTTTTCCGACTGCCGTGACGACATGCGCATCGTCAGGGAAGAAATCTTCGGCCCGGTGATGAGCGTACTGACCTTTGACGACGAAGACGAAGTGGTGCGCCGCGCCAACGCCACGCGTTTCGGCCTGGCCAGCGGCGTGTTCACGCAGGACATCAAGCGCGGTCACCGCATGGCAGCCTGCCTGCAGGCGGGCCTCTGCTGGATCAACAACTACAACGTGACCCCGGTGGAGATGCCGTTCGGCGGTATCCGCGAGTCGGGCATCGGCAGCGAGAACAGCATGCTGGCGCTGGAGCACTACACCCAGGTCAAGACCGTGTATGTCGAGCTGGGCGACGTGGCCTGCAACTACCGCTGAGAGGGCCCCGGACGTGATCAACGAATTCGACTACATCATCATGGGCGCCGGCTCGGCCGGGTCGGTGCTGGCCAACCGCCTGACCGAAGACGGAGACGTGAGCGTGCTGGTGCTGGAAGCCGGTCCGGCAGACCACAGTCTTTTCATCCACATGCCCTCGGCCTTCGCCTATCCGCTGGCCAACGACAAATACAACTGGTACTACCACACGGAGCCCGACCCGTTCATGAACGGCCGGCGCATCTACTGTCCGCGCGGCCGGGTGCTGGGCGGCTCCTCGTCGATCAACGGCATGGTGTACATCCGGGGCCACGCGCTGGACTACGAAGGCTGGGCCAGCCACGACGGCCTGGCCCACTGGTCCTACGCCGACTGCCTGCCCTACTTCCGCAAGGCCGAGACCCGCGCCAAGGGCGGCGATGCCTACCGGGGCAACAGCGGCCCGCTGCACGTGTCCACGGGGGCGTGCCGGAACCCGCTGTATCAGGCCTTCGTCGCCGCAGGCCAGCAGGCCGGCTACCCCTACACCGCCGACATGAACGGCCACCAGCAGGAAGGCCTGGGGCCGATGGACATGACGGTCCACAAGGGCCGCCGCTGGAGCACCGCCATGGCCTACCTGCGTCCAGCCATGAAGCGGCCCAACCTGAGCGTGCGCACGCGTGCGCTGGTCACCCGCATCCGCTTCGAAGCACACGACGGCACGCCCCGCGCCGCCGGCGTGGAGGTGCGCAACGGCCACCACACCGACTTCATCCGCGCGCGCCGCGAGGTGCTGCTGTGCGGCGGCGCCATCAACTCGCCGCAGTTGCTGATGCTCTCCGGCGTGGGCGACCCCGATGCGCTGCGCGCCCTGGACCTTCCCGTGTACAGCGCGCTGCGGGGCGTAGGCCAGAACCTGCAGGACCACCTCGAAACCTACGTGCAGTACGCCTGCAAGGAGCCGATCACGCTGTATTCGGCCATGAATCCGCTGGCCAAGGCGCGCATCGGGGCCGAATGGCTGGTGCTTGGCACCGGCCTGGGGGCCACCAACCATTTCGAGGCCGGCGGCTTCATCCGCAGCGAAGCGGGCGTGCAGCACCCGGACCTGCAGTACCACTTCCTGCCCATGGCGATCAGCTACGACGGCACCGCGCCGGCCAGCTTTCACGGCTTCCAGGCACACGTGGGCCCGATGCGGCCCACCAGCCGTGGCCATGTGAAGCTGCGCTCGGCCGACCCCACGGCCGCGCCCGAGATCCTGTTCAACTACATGAGCACCGAGCAGGACCGCAAGGAGATGCGCGCCGGCGTACGCCTCACGCGCGAGATCTTCGAGCAAGCCGCCTTCGACCGCTTCCGTGGCAAGGCCGTCTCGCCCGCGGAGACGGTGAGGACGGACGCGGAGATCGACGCCCACATCCGCGAGCATGCCGAGAGCGCGCTGCACCCTTCATGCACCTGCCGCATGGGCACCGACGAGAGGGCGGTAACCGATGGCGATGCCCGTGTGCATGGCGTGGACGGCCTGCGCGTGGTGGACGCCTCCATCATGCCGGACGTGGTCAGCGGCAACCTGAATGCGCCGGTGATCATGATGGCGGAAAAGCTGGCCGACGTCATTCGCGGCCGCCCCCCGCTGCCACGGTCCACCGCGCCTTACTGGGTCCACCCGCACTGGCAGACCCGGCAGCGCTGAGCCGCGGCAAGAAAGGCGCCCGGCACCGGCCTGGGAGACCCGGGACAAAGGTTCTCGCGGGCAGGCCAGGCGGCAGAGGCCGGAAACGACAAAGGCCCGAACACCGCTTTTGCGTGCGTTCGGGCCTGTGGATGCCGACGGATCAGTCGGCGCGGTAGTTGGGGGCTTCCTTGGTGATCTGCACGTCGTGGACGTGGCTCTCGCGGATGCCGGCGGTGGTGATCTCGACGAACTCCGCCTTGTCGTTCATGTCCTGGATGGTGGCGCAACCGCAGTAGCCCATGGCTGCACGCACGCCGCCAGCCATCTGGAAGACGATGGAGACCATCGAGCCCTTGTAGGGCACGCGGCCTTCGATGCCTTCGGGCACCAGCTTGTCGGCATTGGGGTTGCCGGTGCTGGATTCCTGGAAGTAGCGGTCGGCCGAGCCCTGCTGCATGGCACCGATGGAGCCCATGCCGCGATAGCTCTTGTAGCTGCGGCCCTGGAACAGGATGACTTCGCCCGGCGCCTCTTCGGTGCCGGCGAACATGCCGCCCATCATGATGGTGCTGGCGCCGGCGGCCAGGGCCTTGGCGATGTCGCCCGAGTAGCGGATGCCGCCGTCGGCGATCAGGGGCACGCCCGTGCCGCGCAGGGCCGTGGCCACGCTGTCGATGGCCATGATCTGGGGCACGCCCACGCCCGCGACGATGCGGGTGGTGCAGATGGAGCCCGGGCCGATGCCGACCTTGACCGCATCGGCTCCCGCCTCGACCAGCGCCAGTGCGGCGGCGCCGGTGGCGATGTTGCCGCCGATCACATCCACCTGCGGGTAGTTCTGCTTGACCCAGCGCACGCGCTCGATCACGCCCTTGCTGTGGCCGTGGGCCGTGTCCACCACGATCGCGTCGACACCGGCCTTGACCAGTGC
>Ga0308157_10009775_pt1 | contig 10547 bp, 13 predicted proteins | sample PhyBR1_FD_201035 | JGI IMG/M metagenome (GOLD analysis project Ga0308157, IMG submission 201035) | Phyllosphere microbial communities from UC Gill Tract Community Farm, Albany, California, United States - DLSLB.R1 | ecosystem: Host-associated > Plants > Phyllosphere > Unclassified | place: USA... | reverse complement strand
CCCCAACATGCAACTTAATCAACCTATACAACTACTCTCAACGCTCCGCTTATGTGGGGTTCCCCTGTAACGGTTTAGCTCGAATCTTTCGATTTTCACTATCGCTACGTTGCACCAGTGACACTTATTCCTTCCACATGCAACGCATGCCAACCGAAAATCGGGCACGCAGAAGCAGGCAAAACTTGCTGAAAGAAGCTTATTTGATGAAAAAAAACACTTAACTAACGAAGACTTATCATCTGGGGCTTGAAATTACTGCACATAACTGTGAAAATAGAGTTCAGGTACAAGCCTTTTGGTGAAATCTGCACGAGTTGGTAGCTCTGCTGATCTTCGTTACTTGATGGTGAGACATCAAATAACTGCGTACCGACAAATTTAAAGCCCTCCTTGGCATATGTCAAGGAGGGCTTTTCGTTTTGCAGGAAATAATATTATAAAAAACATGCATATATTGATTTGTACACACAAAACATTATGGGTGTGCGTTTTCGGTGTAGAATTTCTTAGAAATCATCAATTAAAGAATTTTTTCAGGAAACTATGAATGGCAAAATTATCACTTACTGAGGTCTCAAAACGCTTTAAAGTGAGCCGTTCAACTGTTTACAGAGCGATCAAAGAAGGAAAGCTATCTCGGAGTGCTGATAATCAGTTTGATCTGGCTGAAGTAATCCGTTGCTTTGGTGAACCAGTAATTAAGACATCCCCTGAAGACCAGTCTAAAGCCCCAGTAAAAGACGATGCTGATTTACGTCAGTTGGTCGATTTTATGAAAAGAGAGATTGAATCTTATAAAGAACGTGAACAGCGTTATTTGGATCAAATTGACCGGTTCCAGCTTTTATTAGGACACAAAGAGTCTTCTGAAAAAGTGTCTCATGACACACCTGTGACACGTTCCAACGATACACCATGCGACACTTCTAATGACACACCTGAAACTATTGGTACACAAGCAATGAAACAAAATGAGACGTCTCATGATACATCTTTGACACATCTCAATGGTGCACCACGAGACACTTTTGAGACGTCTCATGACACACTAAAAAAACAGCCTAAAAAGCGTGGTTTACTTGGCCGTGTTATAAGTGCTGTATTTAATGATAATTAATGTGATACACCCACTTAATATAGAGAATGAATATGAGCATTTTTGAGAAATTTTTAGATATAGAACAAAAATATAACGTTAGATTGCATGAGGGTGAAAATTTTAAACAAGCCCTTTATAACGGTAGAATGACGGACTCTAATGACTGCATCATTGATAAAATAGAACTCGCTCTAAAACACTATCCTGATAAAAAGAATCTTACTTTATCTACTTATGAATCAGATGAAACATCTGAAGTTCCATTTTGCTATGCCGTGGTAGTACCCCACTAAAATTAAGCCTCAACTAAAAAATGAAGTTCAATAAAAATGGCATCCATTGGGATGCCATTTTTATATTCCTATCATCTAGATAGAAGAAATTTTCAATCCGCATTTAAAGGGTAGTGGAACACCCATTTTTCAATTTACATTGAAAGGTAGTGGGATACCTATTGATTCACATTAGTAAATTTAGGTTCATAAGTCAAACTAGCGAATGACTCACTTGAAACACTACCTGACACACCTGAAACTATTGCTACACAACCAATGAGACAAAATGACACGTCTCATGACACATCATAATAATTGCCGTATTTTACTATCCTCCAAAGGAAATTGCTCCTTTCAGTTTTCCTGCCCATATCAAAGTAATACCACCAAGAACAACGACAAGTCCCAATAAGACTTCAGGGCGATCCTTAAAGTGTTTAGCTAAAGTTACTACCATTGCGAAAAAATCATGCATGTTCATTCAATCCAAAAAGCTTTGAAGAACTTAATTACACTCGTATACGTATATCGGTTCGTTGTGTATTTTCGGCACCTAACAAACAATACGAGAGTATTTAAGGCTATAAATAACCCTTAAATTTTCGGATAAAATGAAAAAAAGTATCAGCCGGAAGGACTTCCGTTTATTTTTCATATCGACCAAAATTTAAAGCCGACACCCATTATAAAGATGAAAAAACCGTTTTTTTGGCAAAATTCCACGTGCTGTCAACAGAAAAAATCTAAGATTGATTATGCAAAATATCTAATCAAAAGCGTGGAACATTGGTTAATTAATAAGCGTGGAACGTGAAAAATCATAAAAAAAGCCCAGTCGGGATAGAGTGGGCTATAAACATTCAACTACAGCGTTGAATTTAAAAGGAAAACATTAAGCATTTCGCATAAGGCGTATTATGTTAATTTTAGAAAAACTTTAAAATTGATATTCGTTATATTCCCAGTCATCCGCAACCATATTCTTAAATTTTTGTTCCAACACCGTCTTATCTACTTGCTCTGTATCTTGCTTCAAATCAACATAGTAAGTATTTTCAACTGGATTAATTGTTACCTTAGTAATTTCTACAGCTTCAACCTGTCCATCAGCATTTACAAGTCCAATATCTTCAAACATCATTCCAGCCACTGGAATAACATTACAGTCTATGTCTTTTGAAATATAAAAGACTTCTAATGGATACTTAGCTACATATCCTCTTGTTACTCTAATTTTCATAAAATTCCTTTATAATAAGGTTGTTAGTACTTAACTCTCTAGATATAAACTATCTTAATAAATATTATTTTCAACAGTTAATTGGGATCAAAAATGAATCAAGAACAGTTTCAAGAATGTATGAAAATCTGGATAAAACCAGAGACATGGCATACAAATCATCCTTGTGATACCAAAAGGTTTAATCAAGCTATTCAGCAATTAATGGCTATAAATGGCGCCAAACTTCTTCATCCAGAGGATTTTTCTAAACAACTTTATATAGCATTAGCTAATGAATATCCGAAACTGAGCCAAAACTTTATTAGTGAGCAGGTGGAAGATGCTAGTCAAAAATATGATGTTATTAGTAGCTACTTATATGATATAAGAAATTGATATTGTTATAAAAATCAAATAATAGACGTATACATGGTTAGAAGAGAATCAGATCCATTCATTGTCTCAATTAATTTAAATCCATGACGCTCATACAATGCTATGAGTTTTGGCTGATTCTCACATTCTAAGATAATTACCCGTCCACCAATGAGAGCTTGGGCTTGGGAAATCACATTGTAAATTTCACTTAGAATCACATCTAACTTAATCGGATTAGGCTTAACCAAACTATTCTTACCGATCTGACCGATCAAATATACTTTTAATGTATTAGCCGTTTTACTCATGCCATTCAGTTTTTTAACAGCTGTTCCTGAGAGGCTTTCTGTATTAATTGTAATTTCTTTGAATGAGATCGAGAAATAGGCAAGTATATCCCCATTATCCCCATCTAGAATTAGATAAGTGCGCGAAATAGAAGAGTTTTCAAAACGTATCCCTTTGCCTTTATTTAGTAAAAAGCTTTCAACATCGGGATTTTGAGGACAGGCAAAGCTATCATTCAAGAACTGGCAAACAGTATCGTCACCATGTTCTTGAATTAACGCTTCGAGTTGGACAATCGTTGTTTTAATAGCTTAATACCCTTTGCATTCTCGGCATTGTAATCACGAGCAGAAATCTCAACTTTGCGAGGATTTTCTAGATCATTGATTATAGCATTAATTGCTGTAGGGCTTTCAATTACAAAGCTTTTATTAAACGAGACAGTAGCCATTACACGGTACTCCTCTAGTTCTGGCAATATCATGAAGTTTCATTAAAGTTCATTAAACTTCACGAATCTTCATTATTCGCTATAGTAAATATTTTCTATTGAAAAGTAAAATTCTATTTTATATTTTCAATTGTAAATATATGAAAAATAATAAAAATGTATTTATTTATTTTTGTACTCACAAAACAATCCATGCATCTAGAAAAAGCCCTATATTGTTTTGTGCGTACAAAACAATATAGGGCTTTTTTATCTAAAGAATAAATTTAAAAAACAACAATTTATAAATTTTCTTTTTTATATCTATCACTATGAAGCAGAATAATTTGAATTAACTCAGCTCGATTCAACTCGAACAATGATTGCAGTTGCATCGCGAGATCCTCTCGATCATCTTCAGGAACCTTTCCTGAACTTCTTAGGCTAATCCGGCAGCCAATAACAGACTGTGCTAGCTCATATAGTTCCTGATCATCCAGTTCCTCAATTTTCATGATCTAACTCATCCTTGGGCCATTTTTCATACGTGGGGCATTCTTCAGCTCACTATTTGGTGTATTTAAGTTTTGTGTGGGCTGATTCTGTCTTTGCTGCTGTAGCTGTTGGTTAAACTTGCTATGTAGTTCGCTCTTAAAGCGTTTATCAAAACGTGCTGACGTATCTTGCCTAAACTCTGTCAAATATTTGTCTGAATAACGGATATGCAGCTTATTAAACGGAATTTCGTAAATCTCCCCCTTAATTCGAGCTTTCATAATTGCTTCGTCTTTAACCCTATAGGCATCTACTACCTGAAGCGAAGTATCTTTTTCAAAGTGCTCTTTTTTGAATAAACCGGTCTTTAAAATGAGTTCCTGGTCTAACTGGAGCTGCTCACCCTTGGCGATATTCATTTGCCCATTAAATTTAACAATTTCATCCCCTAAAATGGCCTTGCTTCTTAGGCTATTTCGGACTTCCTCAATAAGCTCTTGTTTGCTGAAATGCTGATCTGGCATAGTCATGGCCTTAAACATGCTATTGAGTTTATAGATTTCACGCTTCTCTGAAATGCTATGCCGGTGTTCCTGAAGATAGTTTTTAATTAATTCATCTTTAGCCTGAACCACCGAATAATCAGTAGAGAAATTTTTAACTTCTGTACGGCCTAATGTTCGCTTCAGGTTATCGAATGCTGAGAGTTCTTTTTCCTGATATTGGCCATCAGGCTGTCTAACCCAGATTTTTTCTTCCTGATTGAATCTAGTCGCGCTGTAATTCAGTTCCACATTGCCTTTATGACGGGTCAAAGCTACATAGGTCAGATTGGCATTCATATTCTCACTGGCAAGAATATAGGTATTCTCTACGGTCATTCCTTGTGAGGAATGGATTGTATTTGCATAACCATGCTTAAAATGCTGATAGCTATCTAAATCAATCTTCTTGATCTGGCCGCCCCGATCTGACTCAACCATCAGGCCTTTAATCTGCTGTTGGGCATTACGCTCAAAGCCAATAATTCTGGCTGTTTCACCATTGGAGATGTTTAAGGCATGGTTATTCTGTTTGAATACGATCTTGTCTCCAGTCGCAAGGTCGATTTCACCCTTATAAGTATTTACCTTTTGGCTTTCTGCAGGGAGTTTACCTTGCTTGATCAGGACGGAACGGGCCATTCTGTTTAATTCGTCCACGTCCCGATTTGAGTGAGCAAGTATCAGCTTACTTTCACTGTGATCAAGAGACCATGAATGAATTGTTTTGGCTAAGGCAACCTCATGGGATTCACATGCTTTGACCTTGCCTAAAGCCTGATAAATATCTAAAGCCTTATCAACTTCATGCTTAGATAAATATTCTGAAGCTTTACGCATTTCAGTGGTTTTTTGACGCTGAATATTCTCTAGGGTCGCTATATTTTTATGGTCTAGGTTTTTCTGGATATGATTAAACGCTGAACCGGCCATAACTGCATTTAACTGGTAGCTATCACCCACTAATTTAAGTTGTGCGTTGTGCTGTTCAGTAATCATCAAGAGTTTTTGCATATCTCTTGAACCAACCATACCGGCTTCATCCAGAATCAATACAGTCTTATCATTAATTGCTAGATTTCCACTTTCATATCGAGCCAAGAAGCTGGCAATGGTGCTGCTCGGAATATTACAATCTGAAGCAATCGCTTTTGCTGTGATGGCCTGAAGTGCAATACCATAAACTTGATAATCAGAATCCTTATAAGCTTCAGATACAGCACTCAATACATATGATTTTCCTGTACCTGCTGAACCATTCAATAAACTGATCCGGTCTGTCGAAGTTAGTGTATAAAATGCCTTTTCCTGCTCTGGATTAAACGTTCGTGTTTCGGCAACTCGAACTGCATTTAATGGCAATTTATCAATGAGTGTTCTTGGCTTTTGTATCCGGCTATCTTGGTTCGCATTGTAGATCAGTGTTGATATAGATTCTTCAATTCCAACCAGTTCATTTGAAGATAAAACAACACTGTCCTTACCATATAAAACTGCCATTTCAGGGCATGTCAAAACAGCTTCACGGGCTTTTAAATATTGTTCCTCACCATCAGTATGATTAACCAAGAATCTATCAAGTTCACGCATGGTAAAAACAGACTGAGTGGCCGTGAGCACTTTCAACACTTCACTCGGTTTCTCAATAATGGTTTCACCATTTTGATGCTTAATATTTTTAATGTTTTCGTTAATACTGTACTGATCATGACTGACGTAATCAGCCCTGAAATTCTGGCTCTGGATCTCGGTACCAATAGCTTGATAACTACGGTGGTCGATTCGGGCATCTAATCCCAATTTTTCCATATAGTCGTTGGCATGGTTTGCCCATTCCATCCGGACATCCGAAACGAATATTCTTGCTGAGAAGTAGCGGTCTTTCCCTGCACCACCTAATTCAGGATTCTTAGGATTGTACCGTTTGAAAAATTGCTGTTCTGTACGATCAATACCATCCAATTTTCGTTCACAGAACATCAGGTGTACGTGTGGATTTTGTTCACCATCACTGGCTAAAGGTGTATGAATTGCATAGGAATACGTAAAGTTTTTGCCTAAAGTCTTTTCTACAAATTGTTGAACTAGCTCTTGTCTTTGTTCTTGGGTTAATTCTCTAGGCAAAGAGATTTCTAATTCAGTATAGACCCGGCCATTGGCACGTTCATATTTATCTGCTGCTTTCCAAAAATGCTGAGCATCTACTGCCCATGATGGCAAGTTACCTGATTGGATTTGCTCGATATCGTCTCTTTTATACTTACCTTCACGATTAATATAGGCGTAATGGCTTGCCCCTCGACTTCCCGAAGAACCTACGTTTTTACCGGTTTTAACTGATAAATGATAGTTCGCCATTTTGACCTAATTCGATAACCGCTTTTTGGTTTCTCGGAGAGAAACGCGGAAGCGTGCATTACTCATTGCTATTCGTAATGATACCCCTCACCTATCCAATTTCAGTATTTGAATTTCGTAACGGATTTCCTTAAAAAGTAAGCATCTGTTTTTTATTAGAAACTTTTCAATAGACGTAAAAAAACCACATATTCAATGTGGTTTTCGGTATCTGTAGATTGTGCTTAATAATATGAATCATCTTCAAATAAAGATTGCTGAAGCAAAACACCTAAGCCACCTGCTACTACAAGATAGAGTAACTTCATATACCACATTCCCCACCAAACAGTGATTTGAGTTGCGCCAAACTCCACCTTTTGCGAATCATCTGAATAATAAGAAAGTTGCGGAACGGTATGAAAGCTTGCCGTTGAAGCCTGTAAGGCATAATCACTTAATGCAGGAAAGAAACAAGCTACTAAAAGCACAGCTAAGGCTGGAACTGCGAACCTATTAGGTAAACTAAGCTTCGTCTTCCCCCATAAAAGGAAACACCATCCAATTAAAAAACCAATCGTTAAAGCAACCGTTTCAGGCTCTAATCCGACTTTTTTTGAGATTTTCCAGATACCAAAACATATGACACCAATAACGATTAAAACGATGGCTAAAAATAATTGATATCCATCATTGCTGTTATTTCTATTATTACTCATATCATCAACCTAAAAATTTGAGTTTCAGTTCTTCGGTCAGCTCGCCAAAATCACAGATTTTGACGGCTTCACTCGAACTAAAACAGTAATCAAGGAGGGTAAAATTAAAATTTTTCAATTCGCTTCGTTAACACTTAGCTCTATTTGTTTCGGGTTATTATTTAGAAAAAAGCTTTTTCAACCCTGATTTTAATCCTGAACCACCTTTATTCATAATTCCCTGCATTCCTGAACTTGAGGCTTCAAATCCACTGCCAACAAGAGAGATTGCAATTCTAGGGATGGCTAAGAATAATCCAACTACAATTACAAGCGCAATTTGTAGGATAAAGGCAATAACAAAACTAGAACCACTATCTTTCCCGACAACTGAAGTATAGGCAGTTGTAATGCCGCTTAGTACCAAATCACATGTCACAATCATCAGTAAAACAATAACATTGGGTGTCAGTACTGCATGTAACCAGTTAGTGGCAAATCTACGAGTTGCGGGGAACATGGCCGCTGCAATAAAAATTGGTGCGACTGCTATTAAAATCGCGATAATCATTTTGCAGATAACCCAGATCAGAAAGAAAATTCCACATAGCACACATGCCAATAATAGGAGAGTTAAATACACGCCAACAAAGAACAAACCGGACACAACATTGCTAATTCCCATATCAACTTTTTCCATTGATTTGGCAATCACATCAAATACAATCGTTACAAAAGCTCCAAGAGTCGATTGGGCATCAGTTCCTGTCATTTCACTGATCAAATTAGGAATATCTTCAAGGAACACTTCAGCAATGTATGGATAGAACGCATCCCAAGAAAAGACAATCGACCAGATCAGTAGCATAATGATAAAGTTTGCTATGACATCATCAAAAACAATAGCTCTACCCAACATCATTTGAAAGCCCTGAAAGGTCAGCCAGATCACGATAAATCCGGCAAAAACGGGCAAAATTGGAGCTGTAATTTTTTGATAATAAGTTTGCAAGCTAGATTTGAGATTTTGGTCAACATTATGTTGAATTGCATCAACAAATTTTCCAAGCAATCCCATCCCTTGTTCAGTGACTTTACTCATTTCCTGATAAATCGCATTTCCCTTATCTGGACTTGGAGCATTCGGTATCGTGATAGATCCATCAGGATTTCCAAGGTCTTGCCCTGGCGTATAATTATCAACTGCATAAACAGAGTTAATTCCCAGAAAACTGAATAAGATCAGTAAAATATGAATAATTCTCTTCATCTCAATCCCTCCTATTCATTGACTGGAATTTGAGGAGGAAAAGTAGAGGTCTTTTTAAGTCGAACTCCTTTATACACATCAAGCTTGTCACCAACTGCAACGAAACATTCTGTTTTCATTGAACCTTCGACACAGTAAGTATTATCTTGTGCAAACTCGAGGACTTTTTGGGTATGTGATATTTTTTCAGGTAATTCAATCGGTAAAAGAGGATTAGGCTTTTTAATCCTGAATTTATCTTGCTCAACTGAAAATCTATCTGAATCTTCAATTTTTTTAATAACATAGTAAGAATAAAAAACACTATCCTTTGAAACATTTTCAGGAATCCAAACACCTGAAATATCAGGTTTAGAACAAGCCGTGAGCAATACCGAAAAAGTAGTCAGGGCAATCCCTTTTATTAAGTTTTTCATTATATTTCCTCCCTCCCAACAGGCTTTACACCATCCCAAGCATCTTGCTGCCCAGCTAATAAATCCGGTAATTTTTTAGTACGGTTTTTCTTAACGTATTCACGCATTAATGCCCTGATCTCTTGGCTTGCATTCTTATCCTGAGCCTTACAGATCGCTTGAAATTCTTTTTTCAGGCTTTCTTCAACCAAAATTCCAATTTGTGTAATTTTCTCGGCCATACATCCTCAAAATTTCATTTAATGTTGGCCACAATATAATTTTAATGAGGACTAATTTTTGTATTAATTTTGAAAAAAACCCTTGTAAATCAATTGTTTTGTGAGTACAAATCAATATGGGTATAAATGGAGATGACTATTTTTTCGAGTACAGCCAATGCAAAGCATGGCTACGCAGAAAAATTGGCATCACTGAAAATTTACATAAGCTATAAAACGCACTGGTTTACGTTTTAAGAAACTTTAACGTTATGAAGCTAAGAAACCATAGGAAAGTTTAAAAAACTCGAAATAACTCAAAATAGAGCGTTTTAGATAAGTAATTTTGAATTATCTAAAGTAGTTTTGTTTGAAATCTTATTAATCTAGAAAATTAAGAATCAATTTAAAAAAAGCCTAAGCAAATAATAATTTTTTTAGTTTAAATAATATAAATCAAATAGTTGGCACAAATATTGCAAAAGGGAAAAGGCACTAAACTCATCCTCAACGTATCACACATCCCTCGCTTTGCTCGGGCTGATGGTGAACGTTGAGTGAGTTTCGGCAATACTCACCCTAAGGGCGAGCATCTAAAAAGATGACACATCCCTTAAGTATTGCCGAATTAACCTAATGGGCTGACGGAGCCACGCATCGGTCGTATCCGCACCATGCTTCGCACACATGGCAGACAAGGACTAAAGGTCTTGCACCTCTCCCCACGCGCTCCTTGTCGAAGTATGGCGATATCTCTGCGAGGGTTTCCCCAACATGCAACTTAATCAACCTATACAACTACTCTCAACGCTCCGCTTATGTGGGGTTCCCCTGTAACGGTTTAGCTCGAATCTTTCGATTTTCACTATCGCTACGTTGCACCAGTGACACTTA
>Ga0308157_10009774_pt1 | contig 10548 bp, 10 predicted proteins | sample PhyBR1_FD_201035 | JGI IMG/M metagenome (GOLD analysis project Ga0308157, IMG submission 201035) | Phyllosphere microbial communities from UC Gill Tract Community Farm, Albany, California, United States - DLSLB.R1 | ecosystem: Host-associated > Plants > Phyllosphere > Unclassified | place: USA... | reverse complement strand
CTGGACATCGACGTCGTGCGCGAGAGCGAGCGGCTCGGCATGCCCTCGATCCCCGGCGTCGCGACGGCGAGCGAGGTGCAGCTGGCCGGGCGCGAGGGGCTCACCTGGCTCAAGGCGTTCCCCGCCGCGGTGCTCGGCCCGTCGTGGTTCACCACCATGCGCGGACCGTTCCCGGACGTGCGCTTCGTCGCGACGGGCGGGATCAACGCGCGCAACGCGTCATCGTTCCTCGACGCGGGCGTGCGCGTCGTGGCGGTCGGCAGCGCGCTCGCGGATCAGACCGAGCTGGCGCGGCTCGCGGAGGTGATGGGCCGATGAGCTCGCGCGTCGTCACGCCCCTCGATAAGTCGTTCCCGGCCTCGCTCCACGGAACCCCCGTCGACGCCATCGACGCCCCGCTGGGGGCGTTCTCGACACCGCTATTCGCGGTGGACGGTGCCGCGATGCGCCACAACATCGCGACCATGGCCGCGTGGACCGATCAGCGCGGGCTCGAGCTCATGCCGCACGGCAAGACCACGATGGCGCCCGAGCTCTGGAGGCGCCAGATCGACGCCGGCGCGACCGGCATCACGGTCGCGACAGGCTGGCAGGCCCTGGTCGCCCTCGATGCCGGCGTCGCCACGGTTCAGCTCGCGAACAACTGCACGGATCCGGCGCTCCTCACCCGTCTCGCCGCTGTCCTCGCCGAGCGCCCGGCGCAGGAGCTGGTGTGCTGGGCGGACTCGTTCGCCGCCGTCGACGCCCTCGAGGCAGCCGGCGGCAGGATCGGCGTGCTCGTCGAGCTCGGCGCACCGGGCGGGCGCACCGGCGTGCGCAGCGAGGACGAGGCGACCGCGATCGCGGAGCAGGTGGCGGCGTCGGCGACGCTGGACCTGCGCGGCGTCGCGGGCTACGAGGGCGCGCTGGCGCACGATCGCGCACCGGAGTCGCTCGCGACCGTGCGCGCCTACTGCGATCGCCTCGCGGCGCTCGTGGAACGGATCCGGCATCTCGTGGACGGCGATCCGTGGCTCTCCGGCGGCGGCAGCGCGTACTTCGACGTCGTCGCCGAGAGCTTCGCGGCCGCGACCCGGGTCCGCGCGATGCTGCGCTCGGGGGCGTACCTCGTGCACGACAGCGGCTTCTACCGCGGCATCTCCCCCCTCGACGAGACCCGGGGCGTCGAGCCCGACGACGCATTGCGCTCGGCCATGGTCGGCTACGCGCGCGTCGTGTCGCAGCCCGAGCCCGGCCTGGCGCTCCTCGACGCGGGCAAGCGCGATCTGCCGTTCGACGAGGGCCTGCCGACCGCCGTCGCCGTCTCGGCCGCGCTCGGCGGCGCCGAGCGGCCGATCGATGCCGAGATCACCGCCCTCAACGACCAGCATGCCTTCCTCAGGTGGGAGGGCCCGACTCCCGTCGCGATCGGAGAGGTCGTGCGCCTCGGTCTCTCCCACCCGTGCACCGCGTTCGACAAGTGGCGCCTCGTGCCGACCGTCGAGGACGGCGTCGTGACGGGGGCCGTCGAGACGTACTTCTGAGCGTCGTCAGCCGTTTCGGACCTCGTCGAGGTAGCCGTAGACGGTCACCCGCGACACCCCGAGGCGGCCGGCGACCTTGTCGGCCGCCCGCTTGATGTGGAACGCGCCCCGGCCCTCGAGCAGTCGCAGCGCCTCGATCCGGTCATCCTTGTCCATCGCGGTCGAGGGCTTGCCGACCGCCGCGATCGCCTCCGTGATCATGTCGTCGAGCACGCTCGACACATCGGGGCCGATGAGCTCGCGCGGCCCGTCGGCGTCGCTCTGCGGCGGATCCGGCAGCAGCGCGCCCATGGCCGCGATCGCGGTCTGCACCCGCGACAGATCGCGGTTAATGCACAGCGCGGCGATGATGCGCCCGTCGCGGTCGCGAAAGTAGACGGACGAGCTGATCAGGTCGCGCCCGTCGGACGTGCGTCCGCGATAGCCGTACTCATTGTGATCCGCGTCCTCATCGCTCAGCACCTCCACGCCGAGGTTCGTGGACGGACCCCCGACCTCACGGCCGCTCACGTGGCCGTTGACGATCGCGGCGACCGAGTGATCGAGGTCGCGCTTGCTGAGGTCGTGCAGCACGACCTCGCAGTCGGTGCCGCCGACGGCCGCGATCCCGTGCATCAGGGGCGTCATCGCCCGCCGCACCTCGTCGAAACTCGCGAAGCGCACCTCCGCCTCCGTGTCGTGAACGACGCTCACGGGTCCTCCTCTCGATCGTCGTTCCATCATCGCATCTCGGATAATAGATTTTCTGTAAACCAACTAGAATCGGTGTACAAAGCTTGGTAGGTTTCTCCGCATGAGCAACACCAAAAACCCGCTGTACACGCGCGCACAGAAGCGCACGATCGCCGGCGGCTCCATCGGAACTCTGATGGAGTACTTCGACTACTACCTCTATGGCCTCGCCGCTGCGGCCGTCTTCCCCACGGTCTTCTTCGCGGGCGACGATCCGTTCATCGCCCAGCTCGAATCGTTCGCCTCGTTCGCGGTCGGATTCCTCCTCCGGCCGCTCGGTGGGATCGTGTTCGGCTACATCGGCGACCGGTTCGGCCGCAAGCTGACCCTGCTGATCACCGTCATCGGGATGGGCATCGCCACTGCCGCGATCGGCCTGATCCCGCCCACCGCTTCGATCGGCCTACTCGCGCCCGTCCTGCTCGTCGCCTGCCGCATGCTGCAGGGCCTGTTCGTCGGCGGCGAGATGGGCGGTGCCGCGACCATGGTGGTCGAGCACGCCCCCATCGGTCGCCGCGGGCTGTTCGGCGCGTTCCTCATCTCGGGGGCGGGCATCGCGAACGTGCTGTCGGCCGGCATGATGGCCGGCCTCGGCCTCACTCCCGATTCGTTCTTCATGACGTGGGGCTGGCGCCTGCCCTTCCTGTTCTCCTTTGTGCTGGCGATCGCCGCCGTCCTGCTGCGGCGCCACCTCGAGGAGTCCGATGAGTTCAAGACCCACTCGCAGGCAGTCAGCCTCAACCAGGTCAAGCGCACGTCGCCGCTCGTGGAGGCGTTCCGGCACCCGAAGAACACGATCCTCGGCATCGTCATCGGCCTGCCCCAGTCGATCGCGGGCTACATCATTCTCACCTACGGCCTCGCCCACATGGTGACCTCCGGCGTGCCCGCCTACGTCGGCTTCATCGGGACCATGATCGTCGGTGTGCTGCAGATCGTCGTCGCCCCCGCATACGGCGCGCTCTCCGACAAGATCGGCCGGCGCACCGTCTACATCGCGGGGTGCCTCGGGTTCGCGATCCTCATCTGGCCGACGTTCATGCTGTACGACACGGGAGACCAGTGGCTGATCTGGCTCGGCATGATCATCGGGTTCGTCATCCCCGGCGTCGCGATGCAGGGCATCCTCTCGACGATGCTGACCGAGATGTTCGACGTCGAGCAGCGCACGACGGGCGTCAACATCGGCTACCAGTTCTCCAACACCCTCGGCGGAGGCCTGGCGCCGCTGATCGCCACAGCCCTCGTCGGCTGGGCCGGCGCCGTCTGGCCGCTCGTCGTCTACGCCGCCGTCATCTGCGTGGCCGGGGCGATCGCGACAGCCACCGCATCGATCCGGCCCGACACGGCGACGGCGGGAAGGCTGCACGAGATCCGATGACGCGCATCCTCATCCGCGGCGGGAGCGTCGTCGACCCCGACGCCGCTGCCCCGTTCGCGGCCGACGTCCTCGTCGACGACGGCGTGATCGTCGAGGTCGGGCAGATCGACGCGCCCGATGCCGAGATCGTCGAGGCCGCCGGCCGCTACGTCGTGCCGGGCCTCGTCGACGCGCACTCGCACGCCGACGGTGCCGTCTTCGATCCCGACGTGCAGCTCGCGCTGCTCCGGCAGGGCGTCACGACCGTCATCGGCGGGCAGGACGGCGTGTCGTACGCGCCCGGCGACGGCGCCTACGCGTCGGCCTACTTCGCCGCGATCAACGGCGCGCACCCGTCGTACCGAGGGTCCACCGTCGCCGACCTGCTCTCCACGTACGACGGGCGCGTGCCGCTCGGCGTGGCCTACCTCGTGCCGGCGGGAACCGTGCGCCACGAGGTCATGGGGTCCGCCGAGCGCGCCGCGACGGACGACGAGCGGGCGCGCATGGCGGCCCTCGTCGCGCGCGGCGTGGCCGACGGCGCCGTCGGGCTGTCGAGCGGTCTCGACTACGTGCCGGGGATCTTCGCCGACGCCGACGAGATCGCCGCGCTCTGCGAACCGCTCGCCCTCGCAGGGCTGCCGTACGTCACGCACATGCGCGGCGGGTACGAGGAAAATTCCGAGGTCGGCGTCGAGGAAGCGGCGCGCATCGGTCACGCGGCGGGGGTGCCGGTGCACATCTCGCACTTCCACACCCGCGCCGACGAGGCGCACCGCCTCATGGACGACCTCGTATCGCGCGGCGTGAGCGCGAGCTTTGACGCCTACCCGTACACGCGCGGGTGCACGCTGCTCGGCATGACCATGCTGCCCCCCGAGGTCAATGCGATGCCGGCGGGCGCGGCCGTCGCGCACATCGAGCGACCCGAGGTGCGGGCGCGCCTGCGCGCGGAGTGGTTCCCGGAGGTCGACCGCTACCCGAGCCTCGGGCCGGAGTGGCCGGACCTCGTCACGATCGCGCACACACCCGCGCCCGAGTTCCGGTGGGCGCACGGGCTCACGCTCGCGCAGATCGCCGATCGCCGCGGCACCGATCCGATCGACGCCGTGCTCGATCTGTTGATCGCCTCGCGCCTCGAGGTCAACGTGGTCATGGCGGTGCGCAATCAGCGCCCGGTCTCGGACCTCGGCCGACTGATCGCGCACCCCGCGCACGTCGGAGGCTCCGACGGCATCTTCATCGGACAGCACCCGCACCCCCGCGCGCGCGGGACGTTCGGGGCGTACCTCGCCACCTACGTGCGCGACGAGGGCTTCCTCGACTGGCCCACCGCGATCCGGCACCTGTCCACCGCCCCCGTCGAGCTGTTCCGGCTCGGCGACCGCGGCAGGATCCGTCCGGGCGCGATCGCCGACATCGCGATCGTGGATCCGCACGCGGTCCGCGACGCATCGACGTACGATGAACCGCTCCACGTCGCCGAAGGGATCGACGACGTCCTGGTGTCCGGCGTGCGCGTGCTCGCGCACGGCCGGCTGACCGGCGCGAACCCCGGTGGGGGCATCCGCGCCACGCACCCCTGACCATCGAGACACCCTCAGAGGAGAAGAATGACCCACGCGAAAACTGCCATCGTCACCCCGAACGCCCCTCAGCCCGCGGGCCCCTACAGCCAGGGCATCGTGAGCGGAGACCTGCTCTACACGGCCGGGTTCGGCCCGCAGGATCCGGCGAACGGCAACGCCGTCTCCCCCGATGTCAAGGAGCAGACGCGCCAGGTGCTGCGCAACGTGCAGTCCGTGCTCGCCGAGCACGGTGCGACGCTCGACGACGTACTGAAGTCGACCGTGCACCTCGCCGACCTCGCCGACTTCGCGGAGTTCAACGAGGCCTACGCCGAGTTCTTCTCCGAGCCGTACCCCGTACGCACGACGGTCGGCTCGCAGCTCGCGAACATCCTCGTGGAGATCGACGTCGTCGCGCGCATCAAGGCCTGACGGCGTTCGGCGCGGTTCCGTCGGAACCACCTGAAGGCGACTTGGGTTCTGTCGGAGAATTGCGCGTTCCGAGGCTTCGATGTCCGGAACGCGTAACTTTTCCGACAGAACCGTACCCTGCGCCGGTCGACTAGGACGTAAGCGGGAAAAGTCCCTACCCCGAGTCGCGCAGAACGTCGGCGTCGGCGGCGAGCTCGTCGATGACCACGCTGTCCTGGTCCACGCTGCCGTTGCGATAGGCCTGCCTGGCAACCATGTGCGCCGAGATCGGCGCGGTGGCCATTTGGATCAGCACGATCGGCACGAGGAACGCGAGCGTCGACCACGACCGCATCGCAACCGCGACGCCGATCGCGATCACCATCATGCCGAGCACCTGCGGCTTCGTCGCGGCGTGCAGCCGCGCGGGCACGTCCGAGAACCGCAACAAGCCGATCGATGCGGTGAGGCACAGGAGTGCGCCGATCAGCACGAGTACGAGGGCGATGGTTTCGAAGATCATCCGTCGGCCCTCTCCCTCGCCCGATCGCGTCGGGCGACGAAGCGCGCAACCGCGACGGTACCGAGAATGCCGGTGGAAGCGATCATCAGCATGACGGGCAGCATGTACGTGTGCTGATTGATCACGGCGTCGGCGCCGAGAATGCACAGCACCTCGCTCAGCAGCACATCGCTCGCAATGGCACGGTCGAGGATGGAGGGCCCGAGGATCATCCGGATGATCGCGAGCAGTGCGGCGATGGCGAACACCGTCGCGATCGCGACGATGAGGATGGTCTGGATCGTCATGAGCCTCCTCCAAGCCTTCGCTCGGCGAATATCGGCGCGTCGGCCATCACGGTCGCGAGCTCCGCGCGGGATCCCACGGCCCGCACGATGAGCTTCTCCCATTTCAGCGCGGCGGCGCGCGCGTCCTCGACGTCTTCGGCAGACTTCACGCCGAGCACGTGCATGAACAGCACTCGATTGCGGCGATCCGACTCGATCACGGTGCTACCCGGCACGAGCGACAGCGCGACCGCCACGTGCGTCATGATGAGATCATCGTCGACTCGCAGCGGCGAGCGCACGATCGCGGACGTCGTGTGCCCGGGCTTGACGGCCTGCCATGCCACCTGGAGGGCACCCATCACGAGATGCCCCAGGAACGAGAAGATCGCGACGAACAGCCACCAGAAGTTCACACGTCCCGTAAGTTCGGCTGCGGGCAACCGGAAGACGTTCGTGACGATGATCGCCACGATCACCCCGGTCACGGCGGCCAATACCGTCAGCTGACCCCAGAGCAGCATCCAGAGCACGACGAGCCACGCGAAGAACGGCAGCTGCGCCCAGAAATGTTTGAGGACCTCGCGCACACTCATGTCGCCTGCTCCACGTCCTCGAGCTGCACGAGAGAGATCGGCTGGAGCAGGCTCTCGCCGATGCGCGCGCAGATCTCATACAGGGGCCCGGCGAACACGGTCAGCGCGATCGTGACAGCGACCATACCGACCGCCGCGCCGGTCATGACGCGAGGAATCACCCGGCGCTCGCCCTGTTCGTCAGCCGCGGGAGCCGCGACCAGATACCCGAACCGAGCTTCGGCCGAGTCGTCCGGCGCATCATCGCCGGCGCGCCAAAACGATAGGTTCCACGCCCTCATCAGGGCGTACAGCGTGAGCAACGACGTGAGGATGCCCGCGCCGATTCCCACCCACATGATGGGCGTTGCGACCGTGGCGGCTGCATCGAACAGCGCGAACTTTCCGATGAATCCCGAGAACGGTGGGAGCCCGCCGAGGTTCAGCGCCGGAATGAAGTACAGCACCGCGATCAAGGGGGCCGCGGCGAGCAGTCCCTTGACACGCACGATCGAGGTGGATCCGGAGAAGCGCTCGATGAGGCCTACCGCGAGGAACAGCGTTGTCTGCACGATGATGTGGTGCACCATGTAATACGCGGTCGCACCGATCGCCTCGGCTGTTCCGATGGACAGTCCGAAGATCATGTACCCGACGTGACTGACGAGCGTGAAGGACAGGATCCGTTTCAGCTCGGCCTGTGCGATCGCGCCGAGGATGCCGACGATCATCGTGAGGACCGCGATGATTCCGAGCACGAGATTCAGGTCACTGTTGCCGAACAGCTGCGTCTCGGTGCGGATTATCGCGTAGACGCCGACCTTCGTCAGCAGCCCCGCGAATACCGCGGTCACGGGCGCGGGCGCGGTCGGGTAGGAGTCGGGCAGCCAGAACGACAGCGGGAACACCGCTGCCTTCACCGCGAAACCGACGAGCAGCATGATGTGCAGCACCATCTGCACGTTCGGCGGAATCTCATCCATGCGCTCAGCGATCTGCGCCATGTTCACGGTGCCGAGCGCGCCATAGATGACGGCGATTGCCGAGAGGAAGACCACGCTCGAGACGAGCGACACGACGATGTAGACGGTTCCTGTTCGGATGCGCGATTCCGTGGACCCGAGCGTGATGAGCACGTACGACGCGACAAGCAGGATCTCGAAGCCCACGTAGAGGTTGAACAGGTCGCCCGCGATGAACGAGTTGAAGATGCCGGCGGCGAGGATCAAGTATGACGGGTGGAAGATCGAGATCGGGGTGTCGGCATCGCCGTCGGCGGCGCCCTGCCCGACGGAGAACAGCAGAACCGCGAGCAGCACGACGCTCGAGATCGCCACCAGCATCGCGGCGAGCCTGTCGACGTACAGCACGATGCCGAACGGCAGCGGCCAACCGCCCACCGATACCGCGAGAGGCGTGCCCGCGTCCACGGCGAACAGCATGACCGCCGACAACACGAACGTCGCCGACAGCGTCACCACCGACACCACCACCTGAGCACGACTGCGATGCCCGAGGAGCAGGGTAAGGGCGGCGCCGATCAGCGGCAGCAGGACGAAGAGGGGAACGAGGAGACTCACGAGCGGCCCTCCACATCTCGAGGCGGCTCATAAGCGGCCGTGAGCGGTGACACCTCGCCGTTGGTGAAGTCGGTCGTCTCCTCGTCCTCGGTCTCGGCGTCCTCCTCCTCGACGTCCAGCGCATCTTCGGTCTCTTCCGCGCTCTGGCGCAGCGACAGATCGTCCTCGTCATCGACCAGAGTGTCGGCCTCGCCGAGCTGCCATGACCGATAGATGAGCGCAAGAAGGAACGCGCTCACCGCGAACGTGATGACAATGGCTGTGAGCATGAGCGCCTGCGGAAGCGGATCGCTTATGCCCTCTGCGCCATGGAACGGCGAGACTCCCGGAAAGCCCATCGCGATGAGCAGCAGCAGGTTCGTCGCGTTGCCGAGCAGCATGAAACCGATGAGCACGCGCGTGAGACTGCGTTCGAGCATGGCGTAGACGCCGAGCGCGTAGAGCACTGCCATCACGATGACGAGCGTCGCGGAAACGGTCATGCCCTCGCCCCCTCCTTCGCGCGACCTTCGGTGATCTGACGGTCGACCTCCGAGCCCAGCGAGCGAAGAACATCGAGCACCAGCCCGATCACCACGAGATAGACGCCGATATCGAAGAAGGTCGACGTGACGAATTCGATGTGGCCGATCACAGGAATCTCGGCTTCCCACACCGCACGAGTCAACGGGTTGAGTCCGAACAGCATCGGCGCGGCCGCCGTACTGACAGCGAGCAGCAATCCGAAACCGAGCATGCGAGCCGCATCCGTCGGCGCTGCGATGCCGAGTTCGTATCGGCCGCCGGCGACGTAGCGCATCACGAGCGCGAGGCCCGCGACGAGGCCGCCCGCGAATCCGCCGCCCGGCAGGTTGTGGCCCGCGAAGAGCAGATAGATCGAGATGACGATGATCGTGTGGAACAGGATCCGCACGATGACCTCGAGAATCATCGATCGCGATTCGGACGCCATCGTCGTGCCGCCGACGAGCCACGCGCGCTGACTTGCGCTGTTCTCGGCACCCGCAATGCGGAGCCCTCCCGTCGTTTCAACGAGGGGACGGTGGCGCGCGCGCCGGCGCGACCCGCTCGGAAGCCGCTTCCGCAGCGTGCTGCGAGTCTGGCTGATGAGATCGCCACGGGCCGTCACGAACACGAGCGACGCAACTCCCGTTGCGGCGAGCACGAGCACGCTGAGCTCGCCCATCGTGTCCCAGCCGCGCAAGTCGACGAGCGCGACGTTGACGATGTTCTGCCCGTGGCCGATCGTGTATGCGAGCTCGGCCCATTCGGTCGACACGGGTTCGTGGATCCGCGCACCCGCCGCAACGACCGCGACGACCGCCATCGTCGCGCCGACGGCGACACCGATGACCGCGCGGACCACGGCGTTGCCGGATCCGTTGTGGCTGCCGAGGCGCGAGGGGATCCGGCGCAGCACGAGCGTGAAGGCGACGAGCATAACCGACTCGACGAGCACCTGCGTGACCGCGAGGTCGGGCGCGCCGAGGAAGCCGAACAGAGTCACCATGCCGAGGCCGGTGACCGAGACCAGCACGACGCCCGAATACCGCTTCTTCGCGCGCACGGCGACGATCCCAGCGAGAATCATGAGCGCCGCCGCGATGGGCTGCGCGGGGTGTTGCCAGGCATCGAGGTTGAACGCCCATTCGCCGCCTGAGAACAGCGCGACCGCCTCGGCCGCGACGAGCACGACGAAGATGGTTCCGACATAGATCGGCAGGGATCCGGTCTGGGTCCTGCGGGTCACGAGCACGGCGAGGCGGTCGATCGACCGAGTGACGACGTAGTAGACGTCGTTCGCCTGGAACGGAAGCATGCGCCCGGCGCGGCACCATCCGGTGCGGATCGAAAGCCAGAACACCACTGCGCCCGCTGCGATCGCGAACGCCGACATCGCGAGGGCTGGCTCGAGGCCGTGCCAGAGCGCGAGGTGGTAGTGCCCCTCGCCTGCAGTGTCGGCGTACGGAGCGAGCAGTCCGTCGACGAACGGTCCCGCGAAACCGGTAG
>Ga0308157_10009772_pt1 | contig 10548 bp, 8 predicted proteins | sample PhyBR1_FD_201035 | JGI IMG/M metagenome (GOLD analysis project Ga0308157, IMG submission 201035) | Phyllosphere microbial communities from UC Gill Tract Community Farm, Albany, California, United States - DLSLB.R1 | ecosystem: Host-associated > Plants > Phyllosphere > Unclassified | place: USA... | reverse complement strand
GCGCCTTCATGGCCGCCCTGATCGCCGTCTGCGCACTGGCGCCGGTGCTCAACCTCTGGGTGCCCGAAGGCCACGCGCTGCACCTGAGCACCTATGCGGTGGCGCTGCTGGGCAAGATCATGTGCTACGCCATCGCCGCGCTGGCCATGGACCTGATCTGGGGCTACACCGGCATCCTGTCGCTGGGCCACGGCGTGTTCTTTGCACTCGGCGGCTACGTCATGGGCATGTACCTGATGCGCCAGATCGGCACCGATGGCAATTACAAAAGCAACCTGCCCGACTTCATGGTGTTCCTCGACTGGAAGGAACTGCCCTGGCACTGGACGTTCAGCGACAGCTTCGTTGCCACGCTGTTCCTGATCGTCGCCGTCCCCGGCTTGGTGGCCTTCGTGTTCGGCTACTTCGCCTTTCGCTCGCGCATCAAGGGCGTGTATTTTTCCATCATCACCCAGGCGATGACCTTTGCCGCGATGCTGCTCTTTTTCCGCAACGAGACCGGCTTTGGCGGCAACAACGGCTTCACCGACTTCAAGCGCATCCTGGACATCCCGATTGCCACGCCGGCCATGCGCATGACGCTCTTCGTCATGACGGGCCTGACGCTCTTGGGCTTTTTCCTGTTCGCCAAATGGCTGGTGGGCAGCAAGTTCGGCCGGGTGCTGCAGGCCATCCGCGACGCCGAAACGCGCGTCATGTTCTCGGGCTACAGCCCGCTGGGCTACAAGCTGACCATCTGGGTGATCTCGGCGGTGATGTGCGCCGTGGCCGGGGCGCTCTATGTGCCCCAGGTCGGCATCATCAACCCCGGCGAGATGAGCCCGGCCAGCTCGATCGAGATCGCCATCTGGACGGCCGTCGGCGGGCGCGCCAGCCTGATCGGGCCCATCGTCGGGGCCTTCATCGTCAACGGCGCCAAGAGCTGGCTGACGGTGGCCTACCCGGAGTTCTGGCTGTATTTTCTCGGCGCGCTGTTCATCGGGGTGACGCTGTTTCTGCCCCAGGGCGTCGTCGGGCTGGTGAAGAAACTGCGCAAGGGAGGCGAACAATGACCCCGGATCTGCTGGAAGAAGGCGCGCGCCGTGTGGAAAGGCACGGCGCCGCGCCCACGGGAGCGAACAACACCGCGTCCGGCGGGCGCAGCGCCAGCGCCGGCCGCATCGCCACGGCGGGCGAGGTCGATGTGACGCACGGCCGCATCCTGTACCTGGAAGACGTGAGCGTCAGCTTCGACGGCTTCAAGGCGATCAACAAGCTGAGCCTGGACATTGCGCCCGGCGAGCTGCGCTGCATCATCGGCCCCAACGGCGCGGGCAAGACGACGATGATGGACATCATCACCGGCAAGACCCGGCCCGACGCGGGCACGGTGTACTTCGGCAGCACGATTGACTTGCTGCGCCACAAGGAGGCCGAGATCGCCCAGCTGGGCATCGGCCGCAAGTTCCAGAAGCCCACGGTGTTCGAGCAGCTCACGGTGTTCGAGAACCTGGAGCTGGCGCTGAAAACCAACAAGGGTGTGAAGTCCTCAATGTTCTTCAAACTGGACTCCGCGCAGAGCGACCGGCTGGCCGAAATCTTGGTCACCATCCACCTGGCCGGCAGCGTGAACCGGCTGGCCGGCAACCTGAGCCACGGGCAAAAGCAGTGGCTGGAAATCGGCATGCTCCTGATGCAGGACCCGAAACTGCTGCTGCTCGACGAGCCGGTGGCCGGCATGACCGACGAGGAAACGGCGCGCACCGCCGAGCTGTTCTTGAGCCTCAAGGGCAAGCATTCGCTGATGGTGGTCGAGCACGACATGAGCTTCATCCGCACGATCTCGGAGATCGTCACCGTGTTGTGCGACGGCGCGGTGCTGGCGCAGGGCACGCTGGACGAGGTGCAGGCCGACGAGCGGGTGATCGAGGTCTATCTGGGGCGCTGAACATGATCCTGAACGTCAAGAACATCAACCAATACTACGGCGGCGGCTCGCACATCCTGCGCGGCGTGAGCCTGGAGGCGCACTTGGGCAAGGTCACGGTTCTGCTCGGGCGCAACGGCGTGGGCAAGACCACGCTGCTCAAGTCGCTGATGGGCCTGGTGCCGATCAAGACCGGCACCATCGAATTTGGCGGCCGCGCCATCCAGAAATTCACGCCCTACGAGCGCGCCCGGGCCGGCATCGGCTTCGTGCCGCAGGGCCGCGAGATCTTCGCGCGCTTGACTGTGGAAGAAAACCTGCGCATGGGCCTGGCCTACAAAAGCGCGGGCACGCCCATTCCCGCCGAGCTGTTCGAGCTGTTTCCGGTGCTCCAGCAGATGCTCGGCCGCCGGGGCGGCGACCTGTCGGGTGGGCAGCAGCAGCAGCTGGCCATCGCCCGGGCGCTGGCGGCCCGGCCCAAGCTCTTGATCCTGGACGAGCCGACCGAGGGCATCCAGCCGAGCATCATCAAGGACATCGGCCGCGTCATCCGCATGCTGGCCGACCGGGGCGACATGGCGATCTTGCTGGTCGAGCAGTACTACGACTTTGCCGAGGAGCTGGCCGACGACTACCTGGTGATGGAGCGCGGCGAGTTCATCGCGCGCGGCCTGGGCAAGAACATGCCGGCCGACGGCGTGCGCCAGATGGTGGCGATCTAGCCGCCTTCAGGCGGCCGGGGGCAGGGCGCCCGGCGGGCCGGGCAGCAGCCGCTGCACCAGCGGGTGCAGCACCTTCTTGTGCGCGGCAATCGCAAAGTAGTGGTCCTCGACGCCCGCGCAGGTGCCCACCCGCACCACGCCGTAGCGGCTGGTCAGCTCGTCATGCACCAGCGCGGGCGCGGGAAACACGCCCATGCCGGCCGCGCCAAACGTCTTGAGCAGGGCGCTGTCCTCGAACTCGCCGGCAATCTGCGGCCGCACGCCCAGGCGCTCGAACCACTGGTCGAGCCGGGCGCGCACCGCCGCATGGGCAGTGGGCAGCAGCACCGGTGTGTGCGCCAGCGAGCGCGGAAAGTCCGCCTGCGCCGAGGCCAGCAGCGCCGCCGGCGCGTACCAGGCCAGCGGCGACGTGCGCAGCGCATGGCTGTAGAGCTTGAGGTTCGGGTTCGGCGGCGCCGCCCGGTCGGCCAGCACCACGTCGAGCCGGTGCAGGGCCAACTCGCCCAGCAGGTCCTCGAACTCGCCCTCGTGGCACAGCAGGCGCAGGTTGGGCGCGTGCATTACCGGCTGCATCAAAAGCCGCACGGCCAGCTTGGGCAGCGCGTCCGACAGGCCCACGGTCAGCCGCACCCGCGGCGCGCCCAGCGCGTCGCCCAGCAGCGCGGGCAGCTGCTCGCCGAGCTGGAAGATCTGCTCGGCCTGCCGCATGGCCACGAGGCCCGCCTCGGTCAGGGCCACGCCGCGTCCGGCCGGCTTGAGCAGCACGCAGCCCAGCGCGCGTTCGAGCTCGCGCACCTGCGTGCTGACAGTCTGCACCGCCATGCCCAGCCGCTCGGCCGCCCGGGCCATGCCGCCCTCGTTGGCCACGACCCAGAAGTAGTACAGGTGGCGGTAGCTGAAGTGCAGGCTCATGCTCAGGTTTTTCGGAAATTTGATTGAAGAATTATCTGCTTTTTAAAGAGTGACAGGCGCCGTACCCTGCAGGCCTTCCGTCACCTCAACCCGTTGAAAGGTACCTCGCAATGCGCACCTACCCCCGCAACAGCCCGCAGGCGGCCACCCGCATCCTGGCGCTGGCCATGCTGGCCGATGCCCACGCCTGCAGCGACGAGCACGCGGTGCTCGAACGCCTGCAGGCGCATGCGGCGCTGGGCCTGTCGCACCATGAGCTGCAGGCGGTCGTGCAGGCTTTTTGCGAGGACCGGCTGGCCTGCTCTGGCGGCCTGAGCTGGCTCGATGCCTGCCTGCTGGACCACGGGCCGCTGCAGCAGCTGCTGCAGGAGGTGGACGAGCCGGCGCTGCGGCGCAAGGTGATGGCGCTCAGCCTGAGCCTGGTGGCGGCGGACCGGCAGGTGACAGAGCAGGAGGCGCTGCTGCTGGCCGCGATGGGCCGGCAGTGGGACATGCACTTTGCGCCGCCGGCCCTGGCGCAGGGCTGAAGCGGCCGGCGCCCCATTTCTTGACGACGACACCCCCGCCACCCCATCGACGCCAGCGACGCGATCAACGCCATTGACGGAGCCACACCATGGACCTTCTGCTTCACTTCCTGCACAGCCCTTTTCTGGGCAAGGCCGCCTGGGTCTGGCTGCTGTTCGTCGGCATCGTCGCGCTGCTGCTGGCGTTCGACCTGGGCGTGCTGCACAAGGACGACCGCGAGATCGAGGTCAAGGACAGCCTGCTGCTGTCCTCGGGCTACATCGGCGTGGCGCTGCTGTTCGGCGCCTGGGTCTGGTGGTTCATGGGCGCGCAAAGCGGCACCGAGTACTTCACCGGCTTTCTGATCGAAAAATCGCTGTCGATGGACAACGTCTTCGTCATCGCGATGATCTTTGCCGCGCTCGGCATTCCGCGGCGCTACCAGCACCGGGTGCTGTTCTGGGGCGTGCTGGGGGTGATCGTGCTGCGGGCGCTGATGATCGGGCTGGGTGCGCTCTTGGTGGCGCAGCTGAGCTGGGTGCTCTACCTGTTCGGCGCGTTTCTCATCGTCACCGGCATCCGCATGTGGCGCACCGTCGGGCACGAGCCCAACATGGAGGGCAGCGCGCTGCTGCGCTTTTTGCGCCGGCACCTGCGCATCACGCCCGCGCTGCACGGCAACGCGTTTTTCGTGCACCAGGCCGACCCGGCGACCGGCCGGACGCTGCGCTGGGCGACGCCGCTCTTTCTGGCGCTGTGCATGGTCGAGCTGATCGACCTGGTGTTCGCGGTGGACTCGGTGCCGGCGATCTTTGCCATCACCAGCGACCCGTTCATCGTCTACACCAGCAACATCTTCGCCATCCTAGGCCTGCGCGCGCTGTACTTTGCGCTGGCGGCGATGGTGCACCGCTTTACCTACCTGAAGTACGCGCTGGCCTTGGTGTTGGTGTTCATCGGCGGCAAGATCATGCTGGTCGGCATCATCGGCAAGGTGCCGGCGGTGATCTCGCTGGGCGTCACCTTCGACCTGATCGCCGGCGGCGTGGCGCTGTCGCTGTGGAAAACGCGCGGCCAACGCGGGCAGCAGCGCCGCCTGGAAAACGCCTGAGCGCCCGCTGGGCAACGCTGCTGCGCGCCGGGCAAAGGCCCAAGCTGGGCGGCTTTTGGCGCGCTTCAGCCCTCTACGCCTTGTCCGGCCTTACTTGGCCGGCACAGTGATCTCGCCCTGGCGCAGCACGCCGCCGCCGGCCACGCTGCCATCGAGCCTGGCCTGGCTTTCGACGCGGGCGCGGCAGGAGGCCTTGTCCTCGGCCTCCTTGAAGACGTCGCAGCGCCGCATGGCGTTGGCCGCATAGTCCGCGCCGTTGCCCAACCTGCCAGCGCGCTTTTCGGTCTGGGCGTTGCGCACTTCCTGCAGGCAGGCATTGCGCTCCTGCGGCGTGGCGCGGGTTTTGCAGGCGGCCGTCTCGCTCCTGGGGTTGCCCGAGGTGTCCAGGCCGGCGCTGTCGGGCGAGGCGACCTGGGCGCTGGCGCCGCCGGCGGCGAGCAGGCCGGCCAAGGCGAGGCCGGCCAGGGGTCCCAGCGAGGGACGGGTGAGGGCGGAAAGGCGCGAAGCGATGGAGGTGGACATGGTGCGGGCTCCCTGAAAAGTTTGTCCCCGCAGCATGCGGCACGGCCCGGCTTGGGGCTGACAGGAAATTCGATGAACCGGGGCGCGCAATGGCGGATAAGCCTGTAGGACGCAGCTTTCAGCCCGCGCCCAGGTCTTTGGCCTTGGCCCGCAGGTCCGGGGCTACATCGCCCAGATGCGCGGCGCGGCGGCGGGCAACTGCCACAGCTCGGCACGCCAGGCCTGCCAGACCTGGCGCAGCAGCGCCATCGCCGGCTCGACCAGCGGCGCCAGCACGCGCACCACCACCACCTGCGCGTCCGGGCTGGTGGCGCCGGCGCTGGCGGCCAGCGGGTGCGCCTCGATCGCCTGGCGCGCCGCGTCGAGCGCGCCCTGGCGGCGCTGGCGTTCGAGCTTGCTGCCGGCCACGAAAAACACCGACGCCATGCAGCGCTGCCCGGCCAGCCCGAGCGGGCTGTCCAGCAGCAGCGTGTCGCCGGCCTCGATGCGCGCGCGCTCCAGCCACACGCCGGGCAGCTCGATGTGCTGGCAAAAGCGGCCCTGCGCGAACGGCTGGCCGGCCGCCGGCAGGCCCAGGGCCGTCACGTCCCAGCCGATCAGCTCCGCGCCGGGCTCAAGCTGCATCGTCAGGCGGTTCTCGGCCAGGCAGCCGCTGTAGCACAGCGCTTCGAGCGGCAGCCACTCCAGGCGCGCGCCGGCCTGGAGCGCCAGCCGCGTGCGCTGCAGCGCGGTTTCGCCGGTCGAGCGGTAAAAGCGCGTGGCGCCCGGCGTGGTGACCAGGCCGTGCGCGCCGGGGCCGGCCGTGAACTGCAGGTCCAGCGTGTCGCCGCCCACCAGCCCGCCGGGCGGGTGCACGATGACGTTGTGGCAGACGGCCTCGCCCTCGGGGTAGAGGCTTTGCAGGATGCGCAGCGGCCCGCTGTGGCGGAAATGGGCGACGGTCTTGCCCGCCTGGCGTGTGTAGTCGAGGGCGAGGCTGGCGTTCCAGGTCATGGGTGGGGGGATGTCAAAAAGATTGCCTGCTATCAAAAAAATAGCTGCCTGCCCAGGCGGGGCGTGGGCGGGTAGCACTTTTTACCGGTATTTGAAGGCCCCGCCCGCTGGCAAGGGCGGGGCGGGGCCGCAAGGCCGTCGCGCTCAGGCCGGCGCCAGCCTGTCGCGCGCCTCGCGCATGCGCAGCGCCAGGTGCGCCAGCGCTTCCTGCACCTGGTCCACCAGCACCAGGCACAGGTCGCCCGGCTGCAGCCGCGCCAGCGCGGTGTCGATGGCCAGGAACTCGCCGCGCACCTCCTCGACGTGGCGGGTGCGGCTGGCGCCCTGCAGGCCCTCGCGCAGCAGCCCCATCACCTCGCCGTCGGCCCGCCCGCGCTGGGCGGCGTCCTGGTAGAGGATCACGTCGTCGAAGGCCGCGCCCAGGATGACGGTCTGGTCGCGGATGTCGCGGTCGCGCCGGTCGCCCGCGCCGCTGATGACCACGCTGCGCCGCTCGGCCGGCATGGCGTTGACGGCGGCCACCAGCGCCAGCATGGCGTCGGGGTTGTGGCCGTAGTCGGCGATGACGGTGGCGCCGGCGTAGTCCATGACGTTGAAGCGCCCGGGCGCGTTGTGGCTGTCGGTCATGAAGCTGGCCAGGCCGCTCTTGATGGTGTCCCAGCTCAGGTTGACGGCCCAGGCCGCTGCCACGGCGGCCATGACGTTTTCGACCTGAAAGCCGATGGTGCCGCCGCGCGTGACCGGAATGCCCTGCAGCGCGATGCGCTCGACGCGTGCGCCCTCGGCGGCCACCAGCATCGGGCCGTCGATGTAGACGGTGCGCTTGCCCTGCGCGCGGTGCGTGGCCATGCGCGGGTGGTGGCGGTCGGCGGCAAAGAAGATCACCTGGCCCGGGCAGGAGGCGGCCATGTCGGTGACGATGGCGTCGGCCGCGTTGAGCACCGCGTAGCCGGTGGGGGCGACGTTCTGCACGATCACGCGCTTCAAGACCGCCAGGTCCTCGACGGTGGTGATGTAGTTCAGGCCCAGGTGGTCGCCGCTGCCGATGTTGGTCACGACGGCGACCTCGCAGCGGTCGAAGCCCAGGCCCTCGCGCAGCACGCCGCCGCGCGCGACCTCGAACACCGCCGCGTCCACGTCCGGGTGCATCAGGACGTTGCGCGCGCTTTTCGGGCCGCTGCAGTCGCCGCTGTCGGTCTGGCGGCCGTTGATGTACACACCGTCGGTGTTGGTCATGCCGGTGCGCAGGCCGCTGGCGGCCAGCAGGTGGGCAATGAGGCGCGTGGTGGTGGTCTTGCCGTTGGTGCCGGTCACGGCGATCACCGGGATGCGGCCGTTGTCGCCGTCGGGAAACAGCTCGTCGACCATGGCCGCGCCCACGGCCCGGCCCTTGCCGTAGGAGGGCGCCAGGTGCATGCGCAGGCCGGGCGCGGCGTTGACCTCGACCACGCCGCCGTTTTGCGCCTCCAGCGGGCGCAGCATGGTCTCGCACACCACGTCGACGCCGCAGATGTCCAGCCCGACCATCTGCGCGGCCGCCACGGCGCGCGCGGCCACGGCCGGGTGCACCTCGTCGGTCACGTCGGTGGCGGTGCCGCCGGTGGACAGGTTGGCGTTGTTGCGCAGGATGACGCGCCGGCCCTTGGCCGGCACCGACTCGGGCGTCAGGCCCTGGCTGTCCAGCCGGGTCACGGCAATGGCGTCAAAGCGGATCTTGGTGAGCGAGGTGGCATGGCCTTCGCCGCGGCGCGGGTCCTGGTTGACCAGGTCGACCAGCGCGCGCACCGTGTGCACGCCGTCGCCCACCACCTGCGGCGGCTCGCGGCGCGAGGCGGCCACGAGCTTGTTGCCGACCACCAGCAGCCGGAAGTCGCAGCCGGGCAGGAAGCGCTCGACGATGACCGACCCATGGTGGGCGGCGGCCCCAAAGGCCATGTCCAGCTGCGCGCGCGTGGTGATGTTGACCGTCACGCCCTTGCCCTGGTTGCCGTCCTGGGGCTTGACCACCACCGGCAGGCCGACCTCCAGCGCCGCCGCCCAGGCGTCGTCGGCGTCCGCGGCCGGGCGGCCCAGCGGCACCGGCACGCCGGCGGCACGCAGCAGCTTTTTCGTCAGGTCCTTGTCCTGGGCGATGGACTCGGCCACGGCGCTGGTGGCGTCGAGCTCGGCCGCCTGGATGCGGCGCTGGCGCGCGCCCCAGCCGAACTGCACCAGGCTGCCGCGCGTCAGGCGCCGGTAGGGAATGCCGCGGGCCACGGCCGCATCGACGATGGCGCCGGTGCTGGGCCCGAGCCGCTCGTCCTCGTCGAGCTCGCGCAGCCGGGCGACGGCCGCCTGCAGGTCAAAGGCGCTGCGCTCCAGCGCGGCCTGCACCAGCGCCTGTGCCAGCTGGAAGGCCAGGCGCCCCACGGCCTCCTCGCTGTACTCGACCACGACCTGGTAGGTGCCCGGCTCCAGCGTGGCCGCGGTGCGGCTGAAGGTGACCGGGCAGCCGGCGGCCGCCTGCAGTTCGAGCGCGGCCGCCTCCAGCACATGCGCCAGCGAGACCGCGCCGGTCTCGCCGCTTTCGCGCAGCACGCCGATGTCCGGAAAGAGCGCGCGCAGGCGCGGCTCGAAGCCGGCCAGCCGGTCGATGCAGCATTCGTCCGGCGCGCAGGCCACGATGGCTTCCAGCGCGGTGCGGCGGCTCCACAGGTTGGGGCCGCGCAGGGCCCGGATGCGGGAAACGTCCATCAGTCTGCCCTCCCGGCAGGTTTGGGGTTGGATTCGAAGGCTTCCAGGCCCGCTCCAATCAGGTTCAGGGGAATGTCCAGCGCCCAGGCGGCGGCCACGGCGGCCAGCAGGGCGCTCTCGGTGATGCCGCTCTTGGCGTGGCGCTTGCGCCAGCCGGCCAGCTTGCCCAGGCCGGGCAGGAATTTCTCGCTCGCGCCGGTGGCCAGCACCACCTGGTTCTGGCGCACGTGGACGGCGCGGCCGTTGGCCTCGCGGTGCGCGGCCAGCGCGGCCTCGCCGGGCTCCAGGCTGTAGAAGAGCACCTCGCCGTCGCACAGCGGCGCCATCTCGGCCACGCCGGCATGCGCCGCGTTGAGCACCGCCGCGCCGCCGGGCAGCACGACGTCGACCTGCGAGCGCATCGCCTTGAAGAGGCCGGCCTCGCCCTGGATGTCGAACTCGCCCAGCTCGGCCGCGCCTTTGAGGTCGGTGACCACGCCGACCTGGCAGCGGTCGTAGGCCAGGCCGGTGCGCAGGATGGTCTGGGCGCCGTTTTCAAACACGGCGGCCTGTACCGCGCGGTTGATCAAGAGGCGCTGGCCGGCCTCCCAGGTGGTGGCGTCGGCCTTTTCGACATGGCGCTGGTCGAGGAACAGGCCGTCTCGGCAGGCCAGGCCGGTGTGGCGGCCCGACAGGTGCAGCAGCCAGGCCACCAGCCGGGCGATGTGCTGCGTGTCCTCGGTGCCGGCGATGCCGACGATGGGAATGCGGCCGTCGTTGACCGGGGTGCGGTGGTGGTCGGCCTCCGGCGCGGGCGGGAACAGGTGCTCGCAGATGGCCCGGCCCACCGGGCGCGGCGCGCCCTGCGCCGGCTTGAGGTGCATCAGGAGGCCCGGGCCGGCGTTGACCTCGACGATGGCGCCGCGCTGCGCGTGCAGCGGCCGCGAGATGTCCTGCGCCACCACGTCGATGCCGGCAATGTCCAGCCCGACGACGCGCGCAGCCAGCGAGACGATGTAATCGACTTCGGGGTGGACCTCGTCGGTGCAGTCGATGGCCACGTTGCCGTTGCGCTGGATCAGCACCTCGCGGCCGGCCGCGGGAACGGACTGCGGGCTCAGGCCCTGGCGCTGCAGCTCCAGCACCACGGCCGCGTCCTCGGC
>Ga0308157_10009771_pt1 | contig 10548 bp, 6 predicted proteins | sample PhyBR1_FD_201035 | JGI IMG/M metagenome (GOLD analysis project Ga0308157, IMG submission 201035) | Phyllosphere microbial communities from UC Gill Tract Community Farm, Albany, California, United States - DLSLB.R1 | ecosystem: Host-associated > Plants > Phyllosphere > Unclassified | place: USA... | reverse complement strand
CAGATCCTTATACTCAAGAAGCGCTAGCAGCGCTTAGGAGCTCTGCTTGTATCGTATCAAATTACCCACAAGTTATTCTAGAAGATATCCGTGCTGATGTGGAAGAAACATTTGCCTTCTTAGATCGAGTAACCCATGCCATTCGTGCTATTCGAGCTGAAATGCAAATGCCTCCAAATATGGCTATTGATTTATTTGTTCAAGCACAACCTCAAAATGAACAAAGAATTGCTTTAGAGAAAAACTGTGGTTTTTTAAAAGCACTTATCCGCATCCAATCGATTACCTTTGTAGAAGAAACTCAGAATCTTCTCTTTAGTGCAGAAACCCTTATTGGTTCTTTAAAATTACAGATTCCCCTGCCACAAGAATTAAAAATTAGAGAAAAAATCCGTTTGGTTAAAGAAAAGGAAAAACTCATCCAACAACAAAATAAGCTTCGCACTCAACTTGCTAATACAAACTTTCTAGAAAAGGCGCCTTCTTCTCTTATAAGTACGTTAAAAGACAACCTTTCCCAAGCGGAAAAAAAACTTGAAGAAACCATAGAAAAATTAGATCAGCTAGAGCATTAATTAAAATCTCCAATCTAGTGCTACATCTATTTCATGCACTTTAGAACCATTCCCAAATCTACCCTCATAACCTAAAGATACACTAAAATCACCTTGAGAAGAGAGGAGAAATTGTGTACCTACAAGAGCTTGGTCTATTACTTGGTTAAAGCTAGTCGCGGAAAAATTTGGTTCACAAAATGTGTCTCTTCGAAAACTAGCTGTGTAATGTCTACCTGTTAAGGGAGTTGTTCTCAGCCAACCTACATTGACGCTAGGAGCTAAACATAGATTACAACAAACCCATTCTTTGACGAATTTTAGATTGACCAACGAGCGTAGAAAGGAAGCATGTTTTCTTTTTACGGCTAAGTCTATGGAGTTAGCCCCGCTTTCTTGAAAGCTTTCTTGAAAGATATTCAACTGATCAATCAAAAGCTCTGGTTGGACAAAGAAGTGATAAAAAGGCTCAAACTTAAAGCCTGCTAAGATCACCTCGGAGAGATCCCAAGTAGTGGGATGGCTGCTTGCTGTGCGAGATATTCCTGGAAATACAATTTTTCGATCTACATCATAAAAATTACCCGCTCCCAATACAAGAAAGTCAAAATAAAAACTTCCATTATGATACCCTAGGTAAGGACCTAAATATACTGAATCGGCTCTAGCTTTTCCGGCTTGATGTTTCCAATGCAAATGAGAGTAGGAATAACCAAGGCCAAACCCGAGCGTCCAATCATTACTCAATAGATGCTCTATCCCAGCTGTTACTCCATAGGTGTGATTGGTAAACCCTAGGGCTTCCTGATTTAGCTGAAGACGATTTTTTTGTGAATAGACAAGCCCTAGTGGGTTGATCCAAATGTTAGTAGATTCGCAGGTTGCATAACAACTGGCTCTTTGGTTTACAAAGAAGGTATTTGCTATACTAAAATTGTTTTCCAACTCGTTTAAGGCAAAGGCTCCAAACTGAGACGGGGTTAATCTATTTAAGGCTTGTGCATACTGGCTTGCGGAAAGTTCTAATAAAGCTCCTGTAACCGCAACAAAATCAATATCGGTAAAATCAAAAGAAGAACAGAATAGATAATCCGCTACAACTCCTGCATTACCGCTTGGTTTAGCAGGAGTGATGAAAGAGGAGGAGAGAATCAAGAGTCGCACTTGCGTAGGGAGGGAATAATCGACGACGTAATTAACAGGTCTGGTGCTAAAATCACTGCTAAATTGCCCTGTAACAGATCCTGCGGTAAGAAAGGTATAGATTGTCCCCTCTTGATAAATTCCCGGTTCAGGATTTACTTGTAAAACTCCATCCAATGTAGCGGTTCCTGCCACTTGAAGCAAGCTACTAGCTCCTGCTTCATCGATTTCTATATCTAATATCCCAGAAGGGCCTTGAGTATAATTTCCATTTACGGTTAGAGTTCCAATCGAGCTGCCAGGTTTAACTATACCGTAGTTGATTACATTTTCTACAGTTCCTATACCAGCTAGCATGGCATTAGCAGATATCTCTAACTCTCTTCCTATCTTGCCTTTCATCATAAGAGTGCCTTCATGAATAGAAACCGTACCTAAAAAACGGGAACAATCACTTAGAAAGGTTATCATTCCAGGTCCTTGTTTGATCAGGTTTCCATTCCCTGTCATAATCCCCTCATAAGTTCCAGAGCTTATTTGATCAAAAACTAATTGAGCATCGTTTAAAATATTCCCCTGTAAGCTATTTGTGTTTCCTTGCAAAGCTCCATCATTCACTGTAGTTCCCCCGGAGTAGTCGTTATCACCTGTTAGAACAAGAGTTCCCAAACCCTGTTTTATAAGGGCACCAGAACCTCTGATTACTCCTGCATAGCTTGTGTCATTTTCCGTTGCGGTAATTAGTGTTTTTTCTCCTAAAAGAATCTCTCCTCCACTACCGCTTAAATCACCTATGGTTTGAAATAAACCTGTGGTATTACTTATGTCAAAGGCTCCTGCATCAATAGTAACAGCTCCTGTAGAAAAGAGTTTTCCTGGACCTGAAAGAGCTAGTGTCCCAGCATGAATTGTTGTTCCTCCAGAATAGGTATTGGCTCCACTCAAAGTTAGTGTTCCACTACCCTGCTTAACAAAAGACCCCGCTCCATTAATGATTCCTACATAACTTGTGTCATTTCCAGTTGCGGTAATCAGTATTTTCTCTCCTAAAAAAATAGTTCCTCCTCCAATTAGATCACCAATGGTTTGTGAGGAGGCAGTAATTTCGCTAATATCAAAATTTCCTACATTGATAATAACAGTACCGGTAGGCAATATGGTTCCTGATCCTGAAAGAGCTAATGTCCCTAAAGTGATCATTGTTCCTCCAGAATACGTATTAGAGCCTGTAAAAACCACTTTTCCTGTATTTCGTTTATCAATAGCTCCAGTTCCTAAGAGAACCCCATCATATGTTCCTGTATATGGTTGATCGAATACTACAGAAGCACTGTTTAGAATATTTCCTTGCAAACTATTTGTATTTCCCTGCAGAACTCCCTCATTCACTGTAGTTCCCCCAGAATACGTGTTGGATCCTGTTAAGATGAGTTTTCCCGATCCTTGTTTAATAAAAGCACCGGTTCCGCTAATGATTCCTGCATAACTTGTATAATTAGAATCTCCAATGGTTAACGTATTAGCCCCTAATACAATTTGACTCCCCTCAACTCCATCAAGGCTTCCAATACTGCGTGCATCATTAGCTTCTGCAATGTCAAAAACGCTATCTGCTCCACTTAGAACAACCGCGTTATCTACTGCTAAAGAACCATCACCAGAAAGCGCAAGCCGTCCAGAAGAGATCGTTGTTGTTCCAGTATAAGTATGTATTCCACTAAGTGTAAGAGTTCCCGATCCTTGCTTAGTAAAAGAGCCCTCTCCACTAATCACACCTTCATAAATTGTATCATCAGATGACCCTGCAACGAGTGCTATTGTTCCCAAGACAATTTCTCCTCCTGTACCGCTTAAATTATAAATGGTTTGCGAAGAGGCTGAAATAGAACTAATATCAAAGGTTCCTGCAAGGATCTCGACAGATCCCACGAAAGGCAATCTTCCCAACAAGACTAACCCCCCTCCATTAATCGTTGTTCCTCCTGTGTGATTGCTACCTCTTAAGATAAGTGTTCCTGTGTTTTGCTTGGTTACAGCTCCTGTTCCTGTGATCATTCCATTATATGTTCCGGTACCCACTTGATCCAATATAACTAAGGCATCATTTTCAATATCTCCTTGTAGGCTGGTTGTATCTCCTTGTAATCCTCCTTCAATGATTGTAGTCCCTCCAGTATAAGTGTTCTCTCCTACTAAGATTAATGTTTGCGACCCCCGTTTGATAAGAGAGCCTTCACCACTAATAATCCCTTCGTATACGGTAGAGAGCCCCTCTTCTATGATCAGTATCTTTGCTCCTAAGACAATTTCCCCTCCAGATCCGCTTAAATTGCTGATTGTTTGAGAATCAAATCCCATAGCGCTGATATCAAATATCCCTTCAGAATTGATTACTACTTCACCAGTAGGGGCTAAACTTCCAGAGCCAGAAAGGGCTAATAAACCGCCAGTGATTTCTGTTCCTCCGGTATAGCTATTACTCCCTTCTAAGATAAGCTCTCCCCCACCTGATCTCATAAGGGATCCTGAATCCAAAGTTCCCGATAAAGTTAAAGAAGAAGTAGTAGGAATATTTACATTAAAAAATCTATTCGATGTACTAAATATACGGTTTTGATTCCCGCTTCCATCGATGACTAAAGAATCCCCAGTAGATGTGATAAATTCCCCTTCTACTTCAATTGCAGGCAAGTCGCTAAAAAGCTGAATCGTACCAAGGCCTTGATCAAAGGTAACGGTATTACGTTGTGAATCTCCTGAAGCATTTAAATCCATGATTGATTGCCGAAAGCTTCCAGGTCCACTGTCTGCATTATTCGTAACCTGAAAGTCAGCACCCCATATAAACCTAGAGCTCAAAATCAAAACATAACAAGCTAAACGCAATAATCCCTTCATTTACAATCTTTTTATGTTTATTTATTCTATAAATAGTAGAATATTTTTTAGAACAAGTAAAACAAAAAAATGTTAAATAAGCCTTCTTCCCGAGAAGAAAAAGGCTATAAGACGATTTAATCGAACGCTGCTTTTTTTTCTTGGCTCAGCAATTGAAAAAAATGCTGCGCTTCCTTGCAAGCAACAGAAGATAGGCCTATTAATCCGATTAAATTGGGAAAAGTCATTAAACCATTCATGATATCTGCTAGAGGCCAAACTATTTCTATACTCATAATGGAGCCTAAAAATACACAAAAGCAAAACAGGATCCGATAGCTTTTTTGCAAAGATCCTTTGAAGAGAAATTCCATGCTTTTTTCTCCATAATACGACCATCCAATAATGGTAGTGTAACCAAATAAGATGACTCCCAAAATCACAATAAACTCCCCTCCGGGAATGATAGAGCGAAAAGCCTGAATCACAAGAGCTACTCCGTTGAGCGCTTCCCCATTTGCTCCTATTGTTCCTAAAACATCGGTTACCGAGATCACAAGCGCTGTAATTGTGCATACAACAAAACTAGAAAAAAACACCCCACTCATAGAAATCAAGGCTTGTCTTCCTGGTACATCGGTTTTTGCAGCAGCAGCAGCAATGGGTGCACTTCCCATACCTGCTTCGTTTGAAGAGATCCCTCTAGCTGCGCCTAACTGGATTGCCATCATAACAGATGCTCCTAAGAAACCGCCAACTGCTGCTTGTCCTGTAAAAGCTGTTTGGATAATTGTTAAAAATCCTTCCCAGACACGATCATAGCGCACACATAAAATAAATAAACCTGACACAATATATAAGAGGGCCATAATTGGTACTAATAAACTACTAATCTTAGCGATATTTTTAATACCTCCAAATAGAACAAAAGCAGTAAGAACCGCCATAATCATTCCAGGCCAAACAACTGAACAAGAAACAAACTCGGTACAAGCTATTGCAATAGAGTGTGCTTGTATGAGATTTCCCCCACAGAGAGTAGCTAGTAAACAGCAAATAGAGAAAATTACCCCTAGCCATTTCAATTGCAGACCATTTGCTAAATAATACATAGGTCCACCGCACATTCTCCTGTTTACATCTATCTCTCGATATTTCACTGCTAAAATAGCTTCAATGAATTTAGTCGCCATCCCTACAAGAGCAATCATCCACATCCAGAAGACAGCGCCAAATCCCCCCGCAACAATTGCGGTTGCAACTCCTGCAATACTACCAATTCCAATGGTTGCAGCTAATGCGGTCATCAGTGCTTGAAAGTGACTAATGTCTCCTTCAGCATCCTGATCCGATCTAGTGAATGCTAGTTTTAAGGAATAACCTAAATAACGAAACTGCATTCCTTTTAAACGAATCGTAAAAAATATTCCTACACCAATGAGTAGGAAGAATAGGATATAGCTCCACATCCATTTATCTAATTGATTTAAATACCAAACAAATACTTTATAAGTCATTTTTACCTTGGGTTATAAATTCTAAAGACAACTTCTTTTGCGTTAGCAGTTGCGTGTTTTTTATACATATGCTAGGTTGAAATCAATGTTTTTTCTGACCTAGAACTTTATGAAGCAAATACAAATACCTTCCCCTGCTATTTTAAAAAAGCAATGTCCTTCTTCTAAATCCGCACAAGAGTTTCTTATACAATCCAAAAAAAAAGCAAATGCGATTGCGGCGGCTGTTGATCCTAGCAAAGTATTTTTTATCGGCCCCTGTTCTATTCATGATATCGACTCAGCTATTGCTTATGCTGAATGCTTTAAAAAGCTTTGCACTACTTTGAGTAACCACTGTTTTTTAGTGATGCGCGTTCATCTACAAAAACCTCGTACAATTACAGGATGGAAGGGTTTAATGTACGACCCTTACTTAGATGGGAGTAACGATATTCAAACAGGATTACTCTGGTCTCGCAGACTTCTAACCACTCTTGCTGAAATGCATATTCCTTGCGCAACGGAGTGGCTCGATCCCCTTTCTTCTTGTTTCTTAAGTGATTTAATCACTTGGGGATTCATCGGAGCTCGTACCTCTAGTTCTCAAGTACACCGTGAACTAGCCTCTAGTCTTTATTTCCCTGTAGGTTTTAAAAATCACACAGATGGTTCTTTAGAAGACGCTATTCATGGAGTTTTATCTGCTAAAGAGAAGCACACTTTTATGAGCATCAATCAAGAAGGGATTGCATGTGCCTTTCAATCTGTGGGAAATCCTCATACACACCTTGTTTTAAGAGGTTCTCATCAAGGAATTAATTATGATTCCAAGTCAATCAAAACAGCCTTGAAAAAATTAGCTGCCGTTAACCTACCCCAGCGCATTATCATTGACTGTGCGCATGATAACTGTGAAAAAAAATTTCAAAAACAAAAAAACGTCTTTGAATCTGTCTTAGAGCAAATTTCAAACGGCGGACATGAAATTTTAGGAGTGATGATAGAGAGTCATCTAAAAGAAGGCAACCAAATTCTAAAGTCGGATAAGTTAGAGTTTGGTCTTTCTATTACAGATCCTTGCTTAAATTGGGAAGAGACCGCTGAGTTGATTTCTCAAGCTAACTGCGTGATGTGCTAATCTTCAATCTTAACTAAATTTACCCACAATTGATGTTTACATTCCTTATAGATACATCCATCCTCTGTGAGAATAGCCGCTTTATAGGTTAGAATTCCTCCTTTTTCCTCATATTCACTATCAAACAACTTGTAATATTCATAATTGAGCTTATGTGTAATGGGAAAACAAATTCTTTGCTCTGTATGATCCCAAAAGATCATATCTAATACAGCAACCGGATTTAAAGCTAAAATTTCACTAGGTACACACCACTGAACAACTAACATTTGTCCAATAGGAGGAGCTTCTTGTCTTGGATCAGGGGTTCCCACATGCGTACTAGCTAAATAACGCTCATCTACCCATTTTTGCATAACAGATACGTAATAAGGCCCACAAGAACATAAACTCAGCAAAAGAAAAAACCACATTCCCATTTGTAACATAATCTTCTATACTTAAATCCTAATAGATGAGGTTATCGATGGCAAAGCATTTAAAGCAAGCGGTCTCTGGAATTATCTTTTGCTCTGAGAAGAAAAAAGTCCTCCTGATCAAAAGAAGAGATATTCCTGTTTGGGTACTTCCAGGAGGAGGCGTGGAAGTACAAGAAACCCCTGAAGAAGCTGTGATAAGAGAGGTTCATGAAGAAACAGGCTTAAGCGTAAAAATTGTACGTAAAGTAGCTGAGTACGCGCCAGTAAATAAGCTTACCCAATTGACACATCTATTTGAATGCTCTATTGTACAAGGGAATCTACAAACAGGCAGTGAAACTAAAGAAATCGGATTTTTTCTATCTTCCAAACTCCCTTTATTACCCCCTCCTTATTTAAGCTGGATTCAAGATACCTTGTCCCATCAAGAATGTGTTATCCAAAAAAAAATTGAAGGAGTGTCCTATCTTATTCTGTGCAAATTTTTATGCCTGCATCCGATTTTGGTTACTCGCTATCTGATGACCAAAATAGGCATTCATATCAATACCTAAATCATCTTGTTAGGATTAATAGCAGCATCAAATTGTGCTTCTGTTAAAAATTCCAGCTGCATTGCTGCTTCTTTAAGAGAGATATTTTCTCGATACGCTTTAGAAACAACTTTTGCTGCTTTGTCATAGCCGATGATAGGATTTAAAGCGGTAGCCAGCATCAGCGAGTTCTCCAAGTAACAGGCAATACGAGCTTTATTGGGTTGTATACCGCTTAAGCACTTATCCTGGAAATTACGAACTACATCAGACAGCAGTTGAATGGATTGGAGCAGGTTATAAATCATCACAGGTTTAAAGACGTTTAATTCAAAATTTCCCTGTGATCCCGCAAAGGTAATAGTTGCGTCATTTCCAAATACTTGTACCGCTACCATAGTCATTGCTTCACATTGAGTAGGATTTACCTTACCTGGCATAATCGAAGAACCAGGCTCATTCTCTGGTAAAATCAGCTCAGCAAGACCACATCTTGGACCAGAACCTAGCCAACGAATATCGTTTGCAATTTTCATTAAAGAACAACTCAGTCTCTTTAAAGCTCCACTCATTTCAACAATAGCATCATTTGCTGCTAAAGCCTCAAATTTATTAGCAGCTGAGACAAATACAAGTTGTGTTTGCTGACTAATCACCTCAGCTACTTGTTTGGCGTACTTAGGATGAGTGTTAAGCCCTGTTCCCACAGCGCTACCTCCAAGAGCTAGCTCTGAAAGAGGGTTTAAGGCATTTTCAATAGCAGAAATCCCCTGTTTAATCTGCGTAGCATATCCAGAGAATTCCTGTCCTAAGCTTAAAGGAGCAGCGTCCATAAGATGCGTGCGACCAACCTTGACAATCTTTTGAAACTCTTCTGATTTTTGCTCTAAAGCTGAGCAAAATCTCTGCAAATTAGGAAGCAAATTCTGACACACAGCAAGCTTTGCCGCAATGTGCATAGCACTAGGAAAAACGTCATTTGAAGATTGGGATTGATTTACATCATCATTAGGATGAACCGGATCTTTGCTCCCCTTTCTTCCACCTAGTTTCACATTGGCACGGTTAGCAATCACCTCATTGACATTCATATTCGTTTGTGTACCAGATCCTGTCTGCCAAATGACTAAAGGAAATTGATCATCCAAATCTCCTTTTAAGATTTCTTCGCATACACTAACAATTGCTTTAGCTTTCTGAGGATCCAATAAACCCAACTCTTGATTTACCTTAGCAGCAGCAAGCTTTACTATAGCTATTGCATGAATCAAAGAAATAGGCATCTTTTCTGTTCCAATAGCAAAATTGGCTAAAGAGCGTTGTGTTTGCGCCCCCCAATAACAATCCTCTGGAACATCGATTTCTCCTAAAGAATCTCTCTCTTTACGCATATACATATCTCTTAAATTTCTAGACCTTTCTTGTATCTTAAGATCTGTAATTTAGGCAAACTGAAATGCATATAACTCCAAAAGAGAGTTTAAAGAAGTTTTAAAAACTAGATTTTTGGTAGTCTTAAACAGGTAGTGATTATCTAAGTTTCAATTTATAGATAAAAGATATATTATACTCCAAACTTAGGTAGTCCTAAACAGGTAGTGATTTCAAGTTATAATCACAAATAAACATTTTAATTACACCAATATGATTGGTTATTTTCTTAGAAAAAGATAACGTTTTTCGAACTAATCTTGCACATCTTTGCCTGATCGTACAGTTAAATCTTTCAATATAACTTGTTTTTCCGGATCCTTGATATTTTTGTTTTCCTGTGTGGATAGAACCATTTCTTCTTATAGTATGTGAACAACAGTTAGGGCAAGAAATATTCATTTACAGCTCCAATAAGTTTGGAGTATAATATATCTTTTTTCTATAAATTGAAACTTAGATAATCACTACCTGTTTAGGACTACCCAAAAAATAGTTTTTGATGCTACTAAAGAACTTATTCCAAAGGGAACAGAGATATCTGAATTAGATTTAGAAATTCTGAAAACAATAGAAGATCTTAAGGAGAGGTTATGAGCAAAGTTGTCGAGTAGGTGTGGGAACGATGATCGCTCGTAATAACACAATTTTATAAGGAAAAAAACAAGTTCAAAACATGGCAGTGGTTTTCTTGTAGTGAACCACCGAATCCTCTTTTTCTACCTATCCAAACTTTTTTAAATATGGGATATCGATTTACTGATTTTTTTGATAAGGATAAAAGCTATGAAACAATAAGAGAAATGTTGAAATATAACTAAATAGTTATTTGTAAAAAAAGGAGCTCAAACAAGCTCCTTTCATTTCTTAAAATTACTTAACGTCTAAAACAAAATAGGAGGGAAAAGCAAAGTTGTTATTAGGGCGTGGCGTAGCAACAAGAGAAACTCTTTT
>Ga0308157_10009770_pt1 | contig 10548 bp, 9 predicted proteins | sample PhyBR1_FD_201035 | JGI IMG/M metagenome (GOLD analysis project Ga0308157, IMG submission 201035) | Phyllosphere microbial communities from UC Gill Tract Community Farm, Albany, California, United States - DLSLB.R1 | ecosystem: Host-associated > Plants > Phyllosphere > Unclassified | place: USA... | reverse complement strand
CGCTTCTTCCTTATTCACAGGAAGGAAACCTTCGCCTTGCGTGAACTTGGCGCGCCAATCGGTCTGGAACAGGAAGTCGAGCACTTTCCATGCCTCCTCCTTGTTCTTAGAGTTCTCGAACATGATGACAGAGTCTGTCACGCCATAAGTTCCACGCGCACCCGTTGGGCCAGCAGGAATTGCAGTGACGCCATATTTCAGGTTCGGTGCCTCTTCCTTAATCTGGTTCGACAAGAATGGCGCTGTGATCATCATGCCGACCTTGCCCTGCTTGAACAGGTTCTGCACATCTTCACGTGCATAGGAGGTGACGCCAGGCTGCGTCAGACCATCATCAATCATGGATTTATAAAGCTTGGCTGCTTCAAGTGCGCCGGGCGAACTCAAGCCCGATGTGCCATCCTTGTTGAGGATTTCAGCCCCTTGTGACCACATGGCATAATAATAATAAACATCGGTTTCAATTTCTTTGCCCTGAAGGCCGAAACCATAGTTTTCACCGCCCAATGCCTTGATCTTTTCAGCGGCAGCTTTCACTTCATCCCAGTTTGCTGGAGGATTGGTGACACCTGCTTTTTCCAACAAATCCTTGTTGTAATACATGGCGCGGGCAGAGGCCGCGATTGGCAAGCCGTAAGTTTTATCTTCGAGTACCGAAGGCGACAGGAATGTTTCGATGAAGCGCCCTTTGAAAGCGTCATCCATATAGCCGTCAAGCGGCTCTGCAATACCCTGTTGTACGAAATCAATCAACCAGCGGGTGCCGATGATGGAAAGATCTGCGTTGGTACCAGCGGAAATATCGGTTGTGAGCTTTTGTAGCAGCACATCCCATGGCACGACTTCGAAATTGAGCGTTATGCCGGGGTTCTCGGCTTCGAAAGCCTTCTTTACTTCATCAAAATATGGTTTGGTTTTCGAGCTGTATTCCGCAACCGTCATGCGTACTTCGCCCGCTTGTGCGAATGAGCTCAGTGCCAGAATGCTCAATCCGGCCAGAAGGCCAGCCTTCCATTTTCCTATCGTCATGTTTCCGTTCCCTTTTTTGGCATTGCCTGATGCAATTTCATGCTTATTTTTGTTATTTTCTTACATTATCGGCAAATCAAACGCTTTCAAGTAAAAAGTTTTGTTGCAAACTTACATTTTCACTTTTACGCTAAAGCCAAATAAGGGCGCGAAAAGCGCCGTATAAAGGGGAATAAATTGGAGAATTCAGGCGATTTTGCCGGAAAATCCGTATTGATAACCGGCGCTGGCGGTGGCGTGGGGACGGCTCTTGTTGAGCTCTTTACCTCTCGCGGTGCGCGCGTTGTCGGTTGCGATCTGACGCTTGAGGCAATGCAGAGCGATTGTATCTCCAGCCGTCACGTTTTTGACCTTGGTACTCCTGAAAGAGTGGAGCAGGCAGCGAATAATATTATAGCTTCAGATGGTGTGCCCGATATCGTCATTAACAATGCTGGCTGGACCCGCTCGGATAGTTTTGAGGCTCTTGAGCAAAGCAATATCATAACTGAAATCGATATAAATCTGACGAGTGTTTCAGTGCTTTCTAAGGTTCTGGCAAAGGCAATGGCAAGTCGGGGAAGTGGTGCTTTCGTTTTCATTTCGTCGATCAATTCGCTGATGCATTTTGGTAATCCAGCCTATGCGGCGGCTAAGGCTGGTATCAATGCCTTTGCTCGCGCTTTGGCCGTGGAATATGGCCCCAAAGGTCTGCGCGCAAATGTGGTTTGTCCGGGCTCAATTCGAACGGCTGCATGGGATCATCGCATTGCGAAAGATCCAACGGTTCTCGACAAGTTGCGCAAGCTTTATCCACTGGGACGTATTGTCAATGTGGAGGAGGTGGCGGAGGCTGTAGCATTTTTGGCGTCTGATCGAGCCTCCGGCATCACCGGCACGGTTCTGCCGGTTGATGCTGGCCTGATGGCTGGATGCAGGCCTTTTATTGATGATATTTTAGGTGGGAACTAAGCCATGAAGAATGTCTCTTTGCGCGGAATTACCAAGACGTTTGGCCAGCTTAATGTGCTTGATCGTGTTGATCTTGATATTGAAGATGGCGAGTTTCTCGTTCTGGTCGGCCCATCCGGTTGTGGAAAATCTACGCTTTTAAGAATGGTCGCTGGGCTTGAGCCAATTTCCAATGGTGATCTCATTATCGGTGGTGAACGCGCTAATGAATTGTCGCCACAAAAGCGCAACATCGCGATGGTGTTTCAATCTTATGCGCTGTTTCCGCATATGTCTGCGCGTGAAAATATTGGTTTTGGCCCGCGCATTCGCGGTGAAGATAAAGCAGCGACCGCTGCCAAGGTGGATAAGGCCGCAGGCATTCTCAATCTTCACTCCTATCTGGATCGGTACCCGCGCCAGCTGTCCGGTGGTCAGCGCCAGCGCGTGGCTATGGGGCGTGCCATTGTTCGCGAACCGTCCGTATTTCTGTTTGACGAACCACTGTCTAATTTGGATGCACAGCTCCGAGTGCAAATGCGCACTGAAATCAAAGCTTTGCACCAGCGGCTTAAATCAACAGTGATCTATGTTACCCATGATCAGATTGAAGCTATGACTATGGCAGACCGGATTGTCGTGATGAATCAGGGCAAGATTCAGCAGATCGGAGCGCCGCTTGATCTATATGACCGTCCGGCAAATAAGTTTGTCGCGGGCTTTATCGGATCACCGTCCATGAGCTTTATTCCAGGGTCCGTTTCTGAGGCTGGAATATTTAGCAGCAGCGATGGTGAGAGTATTGCTGTGCCCGGACGCGGAACGACCAAAGGCTTGGCCGAATTGGGCATACGACCTGAAAATTTCGTCGTCGATACTGACGGAAAGGGTCTGTCACTCATGGTCGAAGTTGTCGAACCGACGGGACCGGAAACGCATGTTTACGGAAAAATTGCCGGTTCCGCCGTGCGAGCCGTCTTTCGCGAGCGTATTCATCTTGCACCCGGAGAGCGAGTCCCTGTAACGGCAAGGCCTGAACATATCCATCTGTTTGATAAGGAAAGCGGACTACCGCTTTAAAAACTGCATGAGTAAAATCGCCGATATCCTATCGCAGCTTCATGCTGTGGCACAGGACGGATCAAAATCCGATAGGAGATTGGCGGCATTGGTGCTTGCGGAGCCTCATTCCATATCAAAAGCTGCAATTTCAGAAATTGCACAGCGAGCAGGTGTGAGTGAGCCGACTGTTACGCGCTTTTGTAGATCCCTCGGTTGTGACGGTGTTCGTGATTTCAAGTTTTTTCTTGCACAGGCGCTCGCTATTGGTGGTCAATATCTGACCGCGGAAGCACCGACGCGTGATGTACGTGAGGCGCGGATCGCGCTTGCAGTTACCGATGGTGCCATTTCCGCAATTCAGCGCGCCTGCGATAACATTGATATGTCGCTGATCATAAATATTGCCGAGCGAATTGCTGTGTCATCGTCTGTGCTTTGCATCGGGTCCGGCGGTATTTCTTCTATGATGGCAACCGAAATGCAAAACCGGCTTTTCCGGCTGGGTATTCCCGTGGTTTCCCATGTAGACGGGCAGTTGCAGCGGATGTATGCGGCCATTGCCGGGCCCGAAATGACAGTTATCGCCTTTTCGATATCAGGCTATGCGCGCTCGGTAATTGAAGCTGTCGAAATTGCTAAGCAATACGGCGCTGATACGATTGCAATTACTGCACCGATTTCAGAGCTTGCGGGAACCGCAAACATGGTTGTGCCGTTTCTCGTTAATGAAGATGGAAATCTATTCAAACCAACGTCTTCGCGCTTTGCTTTGTTGGCAATCGTTGACTTAATCGCAACTGCGACTGCTGAAACACGCGGCCCTGAAGTGCTTGAACGTCTGCGACGCATCAAACAAAGCCTGAATATGCTTAAAGTAGATGATCCAAGTTTGCCGCTGGGAGACTGAATGAATGGGAATACCTAAAACGATTGGCGAGATTGATACGCCTGCTATCCTTATCGATGTTAACCGCGTGCAGGCGAATATAATTAAGGCCCAGGCACATGCCGATGCGATCGGCGTGCAGCTTCGTCCGCATATTAAAACACATAAGCTGCCATATTTTGCGCGGCGGCAGCTTGAGGCTGGAGCTGTTGGCATTACGTGTCAAAAGCTTGGTGAAGCTGAAGTTATGGCGGATGCGGGCATCATCGATATTTTCTTGCCCTATAATATTCTGGGTAAGGAGAAGCTTGATCGGCTTTATGCTCTTCATCAGCGCATCACAATCTCGGTAACGGTTGATAACGCGACAGCTCTAGAGGGACTGGCAAAGCGCTTCACCAATGCAGGGCGACCGCTTAAAGTTTTGGTGGAATGCGACACCGGCATGGGGCGCTGTGGCGTGCAAACAGCCGAAGAGGCACTCGAACTTGCCCGGCAGATCAACGAGAGCAAAGGTCTGCACTTTGGCGGCCTGATGACTTATCCCGCGACTGGCAAGGCTGATCAGGCAGAAAACTGGTTGCGTACAGCGCGTGATCTTTTGGCTGCTAATGGCCTTCAATGCGAAATTATCTCAAGCGGCGGCACGCCTGATATGTGGCTATCGCCAATCGACAGTGTCGTTACTGAATATCGCCCCGGTACTTATATTTATTTCGACCGTTTTCAGGTGGCAAAAGGGGCAGCAACGCTTAACGATTGCGCTTTGACTGTATTATCCACAATTGTCAGCCACCCCACAGCAGATCGTGCGATTATCGACGCTGGTTCAAAATCACTTTCCAGCGATACGCTTGGATTGCCTGATTTTGGCGAACTGGCTGGTCGGACTGATGCACGGGTTACAGGTCTGAGCGAAGAGCATGGCACGCTTAAGGGCGATCTCGCTGGCTTAAAGGTTGGTGAAAAGGTTAGGGTTATTCCTGATCATGTCTGTGTCGTTTCTAATCTTTTCGATGAAGTGCATCTGATCTCCGGCGACGATATTGTCGATATTTTGCCGGTTGCCGCACGCGGAAAGCTTCAATGATGACGGATAATCCTTTCGCCGGTGACAAAGACCGTGAGCAGATTTGGGAAATGCTGGTTCGTCGCGATATCGAGGCTTTTGTTACGCAGAATTGGTCGTTAGTGGCTGATGACTTTGATGAAGCGCGCTTTCTCGGTATTCATGCACACGGTGAAGCAAACCCGGACAAATGGGATGCAGTTTTCCCGACACTTGCTTCCTATCGCGATGAATGGTTGCGGCAGGCAGCAGGGAGTGCTGCAACAGATTATGCCGAATCTCTTGCCGATGGCGTGCATCGCGCAACACGACTCAATGTGATTGATATCAACGGTGATGTCGCAGTTGCGCGTAAAAAATTTAACGGAACTATCGCCAAAGTAGACGGAACACAGGATATTCTGAACTGGCAAACGCTTTATTTCTGTCGTCGCGATGGGGATCGTTGGCGCATCACTGGCTTTGTCGGGTATATGGTTAACGACTGATTTAATCGCGTTAAATAATCTCGCAAATTTGGGCACGGATCGGTTGATCCGCGCTCATTTTTCTGGCAAATGATGCCATATATTGCACAAGTATAATCATACAAATTCACTGTAATTATGCGGAATTATATTCTGCGAATACTAAATTGTCTCATGTCGCAGCCGATTGCATATTTGTCGCAGCTCGCTCCTGTGCAGCCCTTCCAGCGGATTACTATCGTAGGCAGGTTGACCGATTAAATCCGATAAGCGGATAGGTTGGTTAACCTTCATATTTCGTCGCGCAGCCCATCAAAAACAATCAAGGGGACGGGCCGTGCAAAGATGAATCCGTGACTGTGGGTGGACATGTCTGGAAATGGCCTATATAAATAGATCACACCAATCGCTAATCATTCCATGTGGGTATGTCATTGCCCGCAAGTTGCGCATGTCCAATTCGCGCATGAATGAAGAAATAAAAATGATAATAAGGAGATTAAACCCACAAGAACAGTGGGGTTAAACATAATGCATGGTATTTTATACAAGGATGAAAGTATGAAGTCGCCAGCTAAGACAAAGATAAGCTTGAATAGCGTGTTTAAAGTCTTCGGCGACGATCCGAAGCTTGCGATGCAGGAATTGCGTGCAGGTAAGTCAAAGGCCCAGATTCACAGCGATCATGGTGCCACAATCGGTGTAGACAACGCGACCTTCGATATTAAAGAAGGCGAAGTATTCGTGATCATGGGCCTCTCTGGTTCAGGTAAATCAACGTTGTTGCGCCTTCTCAATCGCCTCATAGAGCCCACTGAAGGCTCCATCGAAGTTGACGGCCGCGATATTGTGAAAATGTCGAAGCGTGAGCTTATCGATCTTCGCCGTCGCGATATGAGCATGGTGTTCCAGTCATTTGCGCTTCTTCCAAATAGGATCGTAATTGATAATGCTGCGTTTGGCCTTGAAGTGGCCGGGATGGGCGAGGCTGAACGTCACGAAAAAGCGTTGAAAGCGCTGTCGGCAGTTGGTCTTGAACCCTATGCCAATTCGATGCCAGATCAGTTGTCGGGCGGCATGAAGCAGCGCGTTGGTCTTGCAAGAGCATTGGCAAGCGAACCCACCATCCTGTTGATGGATGAGGCATTTTCGGCGCTTGATCCGTTGATCCGCACGGAAATGCAGGATGAATTGAAGCGTCTTCAGGCGGAAAATAGTCGCACAATCATTTTCGTAAGCCATGATCTTGATGAAGCTATGCGTATTGGTGATCGTATTTGCATTATGCAGCACGGCAAGGTCGTTCAGGTTGGTACACCAAACGAAATCGTCTCAGCGCCTGCCAATGATTATGTTCGTTCGTTCTTCCGCAATGTTGATGTTTCGCGCGTCTTTAAAGCTGCAGATGTCGTACGCGAAGATGAGCTGATCACCTTCGATCAAGCACAAATGTCTTCGGCACTCGAACGCCTTGATGCAAGCGGCAAGGCATATGGCGTGTTGCTGGATGCCGACCGTATTTATCGCGGTGTTGTGACACGCGATGCGCTCGCAAGTGGCAGTTTTAAAGCTGAAAATGACCAGCTTGATGGTGCTGCTGCAATTCAGGCTGATGCACCGCTGTCGGGGCTTCTCGTGCGTGTTGCTGAAAGCCCTTGGCCGGTGCCAGTCACCGACCGGAACAATCGCTATCTCGGCGCTATCAGTAAATCGGCATTGCTTGAAACGCTCGGCCGCGCAGGTTGATCTGCGCGCCTCATTTCTCTCAGGCTTTCGGGATTAATCCCGTTTTGGACGCCCGCAAGGGACACAAGTCCAGCCATAGGTAACTCGATCTGAAATGGACGGTAAACCATGGATTTCAATTTTAGTATTGGCGGTGGGGCAGATGTAGTGGTCAACTACATTCTCGATCATTTCACGCCTGCACTTGATATTATTGCAGCCACTATCGGCTTTGTAACCGATGGTATTCAAAATGCTCTTCTCGCAATTCCACCATATGGCGGCGTTGCAATTCTAACGCTGCTGGCCCTCTGGCGGGTAGGCTGGAAATTCGCGATTTTTGCAGTTCTGGCTCTTGCCCTCATTATTCATATGGGGCTGTGGAGCGGTACGATGGAAAGCCTCTCACTTGTGCTGGCTTCTACAATTATCGCGGTTGTGATCGGCATCCCGCTCGGCATTGCGATGGCGCGTAGCGATGCAGTTGCATCGGTTGTTCGTCCTGTGCTTGATCTCATGCAGACAATGCCCGCATTTGTCTATCTTATTCCAGCGGCAATGTTTTTCGGCCTTGGCGCTGTTCCGGGCACAATTGCAACGGTGATCTTCGCAATGCCGCCCGTGGTGCGTTTGACCAATCTTGGTATCCGCCAGGTACACGCGGAATTTGTTGAGGCGGGTCTCGCATTTGGTTGCACATCAAGGCAGTTGCTTTTCAAAGTACAGCTCCCAAATGCCATGCCGTCCATCATGGCAGGCATGAACCAGACAATCATGCTGTCGCTCTCGATGGTGGTTATCGCATCTATGATCGGTGCGGGTGGTCTTGGTAATACGGTTCTGACAGGCATTCAGCGTCTTGATGTGGGCAAGGGCTTTGAAGGTGGTCTGGCCGTGGTCATTCTAGCCGTTATTCTCGACCGCATCACCCAGAGCTTTGGCAAGGGAAATTCTGGCGGCGTACTGGGATTTTTCAAAAAGCTGTCATTCATGAAGAAAGCAGAGGGGGAGCAGTCCTCATCCTCACTTCGCAATCAACAAGCATAAATAAAAAATGGGAACTCTTTCAATTCAAAGGAGAAGTTATGTTAGGTAAACTGACAAAATTCGGTCTTGCGGCGGTTGTTGCAGGTAGCATGAGTGCCGGAGCAGCCTTCGCGCAGGATAGCAAGACGGTAAAAATCGGCTGGGCTCCATGGTCTGATGCAGAGTTCGTAACAAAGCTTGCTGCAAAACTGATGGAAGATAATCTCGGCCAGAAGGTCGAGCTGGTACAGACCGATGTTGCACCGCTTTATCAGGGCGTGAGCCGTGGTGATGTGGATGCGATGATGATGGCATGGCTGCCGGAAACGCATGCTGATTACTACAAGCGCGTGGAAGATAAGGTCGAAAACCTTGGACCGCTTTATGAAGGTGCCAAGCTCGGCTGGATCGTACCGGCGTACATTCCGGAAAGCGAAATTAGCTCCATTGAAGATCTGAAAAAGCCGGAAATTCGTGAAAAGCTGAAAGGCGAAATTCAAGGCATCGATCCGGGTGCGGGTCTGACTCGTCTGTCGGAAGAAGCGATCAAAAAATATGGCTTGGACTACAAGCTGAATGTATCGAGTGAAGCAGCGATGCTGACGACAGTTGATCGTGCGACGCGTTCGGACGGTTGGTTTGTTGCTACCTCCTGGAGCCCGCATTGGATGTTTGGCAAATATAAGCTTCGTTATATTGCTGATCCAGAAGGTGCATTGGGTGGCGCAGAACATGTCGATGCGATTGCGCGCAAGGGTTTCAAGGAAGATAACCCCAAAGCGGCAGCGCTTCTGACCAAGATGAGCATCCCTATCGATGAGCTTGAAACTGCGATGTTTAATGCGCAGGAAACTTCTTATGAGAAGGCCGTTGATAAATACATCGCCGATCATCCAGATCGCATTAAGGAATGGCTTGCTGAATAAGCGTAGCGCTTTCGAGAAGACAAAACCCCGGCATCTGCCGGGGTTTTTGTTTGCATTGATGCGCATAAAACCAACAGCGAGATCACCAATTAGATTGAAGTACTCTCAATTGAAAAGGAGCAGGCTCCTCCCCAAGAACCTGCTCCTTAATGCATCGCCCCCGCCTGCGGATGGTCGATGCTGTATACATAAGTCATTGATTAGTAATAACTAATTAAAGACCCTTAATCTTATGATCAACTTTAACGCACAATTGTTTTGCAGTGCAACTTGATTCTGATGTTCGCTAAAGGAATTCTGACATTTTTTAATTGTATTGAAAAAGCTGTCAGATTTTGCAGGCACTTACTCCAGCCCGCACGCGCGCAGAAACAGCGTTGAAACTTCTTTCTCGATGCGATCAAGGTCCAGCGGCTCGTCTTTACTAAGCGACATCATGCTTCGGACCTGTGTTTCAAAGTCGGCATAGTGCTGGGTGACAGCCCATATGTGCATCTGGAACAGCAGTGGGTCTACCGGCTTTATACGGCCATCATCAACCCATGACTGAATGAGTTTCACGGCATTATGGGTTGCTGAAACGTGCTTCTTCCAATGGCGGCTCAGAAAAGGCGCACCATTGGCAATTTCAGTCGTGAACAGCCGTGAGGCTTTCGGGTTCTTCTGGCTGAATTCAAGCTTGGCGCGAATATATTGCCGGATAAGCGTTGCAGGGTCTTCCTCATTACTGACGCCGAGAAATATGTCTTCCCACTCATCAAGGATATAAATGAGAATATCCTCGTAGAGTTCTTCTTTGCTGGAAATATAATAATGGAGCTGCGGCTTGGTCAGACCAGCGCGTTGCGCAATGCCTTGCGTGGACGCGCCGGCTAGTCCTTTTTCGGCAAATTCATCGATTGCGGCTGTACGAATGGCACCCTGAATGCGACGCCTGCGGCCGAGAACCTTGTCTCGTCCGGTCAGCTCACTATCGTCATTCTGGTTGTCTGTGGTCATTCGTACCAGCCGCTATTAGAATTGCAGGAGGGTTATTGGCCCAATTGCTTCTTGATGTCGAGACCCGCACCCTTGTTAACAAAAACGTCGGTTGCAACCTTGGTCATGTCCAGCTCGTCACCGCTGACAATGCCGGACTTGCGTGCGAGTTCGTAGAACTCTTTCACTCGGTTCATGTCGACTGCGCCAATGCCCTTTTCGAGCGTGTCGCCACTGTCGATCAGCTTAAGTTCCTTAAGACGTGCGAGCTCCGCATCCAGCGTTTCCTTGCTCATGTCAGCATTGTCTTTGAGGATCAGCTCATAGGCTTTGCTGTTGTCGCCATAAAGGAAGTTGTTCCAGCCTTCGATGGAAGCCGTTACAAAACGCTGAACCAGCTCAGGATTTTCTTCGATCAGCTTTTGGCGGGTTTCGATGGTGTTGGCGTAG
>Ga0308157_10009768_pt1 | contig 10552 bp, 6 predicted proteins | sample PhyBR1_FD_201035 | JGI IMG/M metagenome (GOLD analysis project Ga0308157, IMG submission 201035) | Phyllosphere microbial communities from UC Gill Tract Community Farm, Albany, California, United States - DLSLB.R1 | ecosystem: Host-associated > Plants > Phyllosphere > Unclassified | place: USA... | reverse complement strand
TTCGCGGTCATTGCGCTCAACGCGGCCCTCACGCTCGCGGCGTGGCGCACCGCGGTGCGCGACCGAGGCTAACGCTCCCTACGCCCGCGGCGCGCTCTCGCGCACGACAAGCTCGGTGGGCAGGGTGAGGGTCCTTCCCGCTCCCCCGTCGATCACCTCGAGAAGCATCGCGACCATCTCGGAGCCGATGCGCTCCCAGGGTTGCCGCATCGTCGTGAGCGCGGGCTCAAAGTCGGCGGCGAGCCCGGAGTCGTCGAAGCCCGCGACGACGACGTCATCCGGCACGCGCACACCCGAACGCTGCAGTCGCTGGATCACGCCGACGGCCATGCTGTCGGAAGCCGCGAACACCGCGTCGAAGCTGTCGGGCTGAAGGCTCGCGACCGCGGCAGCGCCGCTCGCCCGGCTGAAGTCGCCCACGACGACGAGCGACTCGTCGAACAGCTCGCCCATCTCGTCGCGGAAGCCCTCGAGGCGGAAGCGCCCACCGGGGGTGTCCTGCGGGCCCGCGATGTGGGCGATCCGGGTGGATCCGCCCGAGAGCAGGTATCGGGTCATCTCGCGGGCGGATTCGTACTCGTCGACCGAGACGGAGGGGAACTCTTGGTCGGGGCCGAGGGGCAGGCCGACGCAGACCGTCGGGACGCCCGCGCCGAGAAGGCTCGACACGAAGGGATCGCTCTCGTGCGACGAGACGAGCATGACGCCGTCAACGTGCCCGCCCTCGACGTAGCGCAGGATGCCCTGCTTCTCATCGGCGGTTCCGGCCGCAAGCAGCACGAGGGTCTGCCCGCGCGCGGTGAGCGCCTGGGCCGAGTAGCGCAGGAGCAGCGAGTAAGTCGGATCCTCGAAGAGGAGGTGGTGCGGCTCGGTGAGGAGGAAGGCGACCGAGTTCGATCGGCCCGTCGCCAGGCTCCGCGCGTGATGGTTGGCGGTGTAGCCGGTCTGGCGAATGGCGACCTCGACCGCCTCGCGCGCATCCTCGGATACCCATTTGCCACCGTTGAGCACGCGCGACACCGTGCCATACGACACACCCGCAACGACCGCAACATCGCGGATCGTCGGCTTCCGTGGCCGCTTTTCGACGTTCATGAGATAGACAATAGCCCCCTTGTGCACAAACCTGTGACCGGTTACAGTTCCATAACAACCTCTCGCTGACGATGGTTGTCGGGGAATCTCCCCCGCAGACTGTAACCGGTCACAGAGATGTGGCAGACGCACACGATACGACGGAGTAGTTCTTTCCATGACAGCGAACGCTGGCGCGCTTTCTCGAACCGCCTTCCCCCAGATCGACGGCCTCGCCTACGGCGGCGACTACAACCCCGAGCAGTGGTCGCGCGACACGTGGCGCGACGACGTGACGCTGATGCGAGAGGCGGGAGTCAACCTCGTCAGCCTCGGCATGTTCTCGTGGGGCCTCATCGAGGTGCGCGAGGGCGAGTTCGACTTCTCATGGCTCGACGAGATCCTCGGCCTGCTGCACGAGAACGGCATCTCGGTCGACCTCGGCACCCCCACCGCGTCGCCGCCCGCGTGGTTCTTCGCCACCTACCCGGAGTCGCGCGTGGAGACGGCCGAGGGCACGAAGCTCGGGTTCGGATCCCGCGGCATGGTGTCGCCGTCGGCGCCCGCCTACCGCGAGGCGATCGCCCGCATCTCGGGTGCCCTCGCGGAGCGCTATGCCGACCACCCCGCCGTGGTCATGTGGCACATCCACAATGAGTACGGCGCGCCCGTGTCGCAGGATCACTCGCCCGCCTCGAACGCGGCGTTCCGCGAGTGGCTGCGCGAGCGCTACGGCTCAATCGACGCGCTCAACGCGGCGTGGGGCACGGCGTTCTGGGGCCAGCACTACACCGAGTGGGATCACATCTCGACTCCCGCGGCGACCCCCACGGTGGCAAACCCATCACAGAAACTCGACTTCCACCGCTTCAGCGACCACCAGCTGCGCCAGTGCTTCATCACCGAGCGCGACGCGATCAAGCGGCATTCTGACCTGCCCGTCACGACAAACTTCATGGCGAATCAGCACGGCGGCGTCGACCTCTGGGAGTGGGCGAAGCTCGTCGACGTCGTCAGCGACGACCACTACCTCGTCGCGGCCGATCCGCACCCCGAGGTCGGCCTCGCGATCGCGGCAGACCTCACCCGTTCCGTCGCGGGCGGTGCCCCGTGGATGCTCCTGGAGCACTCCACAAGCGGCATCAACTGGCAGCCCACCGGCATCGCCAAGCGCCCCGGTGAGATGGCCCGTAACTCGCTCGCTCACGTCGCGCGCGGCGCCGACGCCGTCATGTTCTTCCAGTGGCGCGCCTCCCGCAAGGGCGCCGAGAAGTTCCACTCGGCGATGCTCCCCCACGCAGGCACCGACTCGCGCATCTGGCGCGAGGTCGCGCAGCTCGGCGCCGACGTGCGCGCGCTCGCCCCGCTCAAGGGATCCCGGGTGAAGGCCGACGTCGCGATGCTGTGGGACTACGAATCGTTCTGGGCCCAGGATCTCGAGTGGCGCCCGGTCGACGACCTCGACCACAACGAGCGGGTTCGCGCCTTCTACGAGCGCCTCTGGCGCGACGGCTTCACGGTCGACTTCGCCCTCCCGAGCCACGATCTCTCGGCGTACCCGCTCGTCGTCGTCCCTGCGCAGTACATGCTGCGCGCCGAGGACGCGGCAAACCTCACCCGCTATGTCGAGAACGGCGGCACCCTCGTGGTGTCGTATTTCTCGGGCGTCGTCGACGAGAACGACGGCGTGCACGAGGGCGGCTTCCTCTCGCCGCTTCGCGACGCGCTCGGCGTCGACGTCGAGGAATACCTGCCGCTGCGCCGCGGCACGAGCGCGGAGGTCGTCTGGTCTGACGGCTCGTCGTCCGACGCCGACCACTGGCAGGAGCACCTGCGCGTCTCCGGCGCCGAGGTCCTCGCGCGCTTCGGCGAGGGCGGCGGCAAGGACCTGCCCGCGATCACCCGCGGAACCCACGGATCCGGTCGCGGCTGGTACGTCGCGACCCGCATGTCGACCGACGCGCTCGCGGACGTCTTCCGCGGCGTCTACGCGGACGCAGGCCTCACGCCGCGCGATCTCGGCGAGGGGCTCGAGGTCGTGCGCCGCGAGTCCGCCTCCGAGTCGTTCACGGTCGCGATCAACCACTCCGACGCCGACCACGAGCTCGCGGTCGCGGGCGAAGACCTGCTGACGGGCGAAAGCGCGGAGTCGTTCACCGTCTCGGCCGGCACCGTGCGCGCGATTCGCGCGAGCCGACACTAACCACCCCACCCGCTCCCACAACCCAGCCGCAACAGCGCGGCCGAAGGAGAACCCCATGAACAAGCGGATGTTCATCACCGCGACCGCCGCCGTCGGCGTGCTCGCGCTTGCCGGTTGCAGCGCCGACGCTGAGCCTGCCACGACCGAATCCCCCGCGGCCGAGCAGGCCGGCGGATCCGGCGCCGAGATCGTCGTCTGGACCGACGCCGAGCGCGAGGACGCCCTGCGCGCCGCCGCCGAGTCGTTCGAGGCCGACACGGGCGCGACCGTCACGCTCGTGCAGAAGAACTTCGAAGACCTGCGGAACGACTTCATCACGCAGGTGCCGACGGGCGAGGGCCCCGACATCACCGTCGGCGCGCACGACTGGCTCGGCGCGCTCGTGACCGCCGGCGTCGTCGACACGATCGACCTCGGCGACAAGACCGACGACTTCGAAGACGTCGCGGTCGAGGCGATGACCTACGACGGTCAGCTCTACGCGCTTCCCTACTCGGTCGAGACCGTCGCGCTCGTGCAGAACACCGACCTCGTCGGCGAGGAGATCCCCGCGACCTGGGACGAGCTCGTCGAGCGCGGCCTCGAGGTCAGCGAGCGCCCGATCGCCGTCAACACCGAGGGCGAGACGGGCGACGGCTACACGATGTACGGCTTCCAGACGTCGTTCGGCGCTCCCCTGTTCGCGCAGGACGAGACCGGCTCGTACTCGAGCGAGGTCGCCATGGGCGGCGAGAACGGCGAGGCCTTCGCGCAGTGGCTCAGCGACAACAGCCCGAGCGGCACCGGCTACCTGTCGACAACGATCGACTACGACATCAACAACGAGCTGTTCAACTCGGGCGAGGCTCCCTTCACGATCCAGGGCCCGTGGGCTCTGTCGACCTACACCGACGTCGACAACATCGTCGTCGGCCCGATCCCGTCGGCCGGCGGCGAGACCGCCTCGCCGCTCGTCGGCGTGCAGGGCTTCTACCTCTCGTCGCAGAGCAAGAACGCGCTCCTCGCGCAGGAGTTCCTCGTCAACTACCTGTCGACGGAAGACGCGCAACGCACCCTCTACGAGGCGGATCCGCGCATCCCCGCGCTCACGTCGCTCGCCGACGAGGTCGCGTCCGACCCGATCGTCGCGGGCTTCCTCGCCGCGAGTCAGAACGGTGTTCCCATGCCGTCGATCCCCGAGATGGGCGACGTCTGGGACCTCTGGAACGGTGCCGAGGTGCAGATCCTGAACGGCGCTGACCCCGCGAGCACGTGGAACACGATGGTCGAAGACCTCGAGGCCACCATCAACTGATGTCTACGCAGCTCTCCTCTCCCTCCCGTCCGCGCGGCGCCTCGCACGCGCGTTCCTGGAGCGGCCGCGGCGCGGGCTTCCTCGTGAAGCTCCTGCTGATGGCGCTCGTGAACGCGCTCGGAATCGCCGCCATCCTCGCCGCATGGTCGGCCGAGTCGTGGATCATCCTCGGCGCGGCGGTCGTCCTCACGGCAGCCGCCGACGTCGTGTACTTCACGAAGCGGGCCCTCCCGCTGAAGTACCTCTTCCCCGGCCTGTCCTTCCTGCTCGTGTTCCAGATCTTCGTGTTCGGCTACACCGGCTACATCGCGTTCACGAACTACGGAACCGGCCACGCGGGATCGATGGAGCAGGCGGTCGACGCGGCCCTCATCCAGGATGAGAAGCGCGTCGAGGGAGCGGAGAGCTACCCCCTGACCGTCGTCGAGCGATCCGGCGAACTCGGCTTCGCGATCGTCGACGGCGACCAGGTTCGCGCCGGAACGACGGAGGAGCCCCTCGCCGTCGTCTCCGGCGCGACCATCGGCGATAACGGCGCCCCGGCGACCGTTCCCGGATACGACGTCGTCACCCGCGCGGAAGTGCTGAGCGACACCGATCTGCAGCATCAGGTCGTCTCACTCCGCGTTCCCGTCTCCGACGACGCGGAGGACGGATCCATCCGCACCCGCGAGGGATCCACCGGATCCGTGTACACGTCGAGCCTCGAGTGGGACGCCGACGCGCAGACCCTCACCGATACCTCGACGGGCCTCGTCTACGAGGCCTCCGAGGATGGCAAGTTCCGCGCGTCCGACGGATCGGAGCTCGCCGCCGGCTGGTACGTCGGTGTCGGTTTCGACAACTTCGTCCGCGCGGTCACGGATCCGGACCTGCGCGGCCCGCTCGGGCAGGTGACGCTCTGGACCTTCGCCTTCGCGATCCTCTCGGTCGCGAGCGCCTTCGGGCTCGGCCTGCTCTTCGCGCTGATCTATAACGACCCGCGGATCCGCGGCCGCGCGGTCCTCCGCACCCTGTTCATCCTCCCGTACGCTTTCCCCGCGTTCATGTCGGCGCTCCTCTGGCGCGGCATGCTCAACAGCGAGTTCGGCATCATCAACGACCTGTTCTTCTTCGGGGCGAACATCAACTGGCTCGGCGATCCGTTCCTCGCGAAGATCGCTATTCTCTGGGTCAACCTCTGGCTCAGCTACCCCTACTGGTTCCTCGTGTGCACGGGCGCGCTGCAGGCGATCCCCGAGGACACGCTCGAGGCCGCGACGATCGACGGCGCGGGGCGCTTCCGCCGCTTCCGCTCGGTGATCCTGCCGCAGCTTCTCGTGTCGACGGCGCCGCTCGCGATCTCGTCGTTCGCGGTGAACTTCAATAACTTCACCCTGATCTTCATGATGACGGAGGGCGGGCCGTCGTTCGGCGGCTCGACCGCGCTCGGCCATACCGACATCCTCATCTCGGCGATCTACCGAATCTCCGGCGTGCAGGGCGGATCGGCCGATTACGGCCTCGCGAGCGCCCTGTCGATCCTCGTCTTCATCGTGATCGGCATCATCTCGGCGATCTCGCTCCGCCAGACCCGCAAACTCGAGGAGATGAACTGATGTCCACCACAACAGAACTCGTCACGACCGGCGGCCGCGGATCCCGTTCGCGTAGCCCGCGCGGTGCCGCGCGCCGGATCCGCTGGTGGGCGGAGGTCGGCTGGAAGTACCCCGCCGCCCTCGTCGTGCTCTTCTACGCGGTCTTCCCCCTCGTCTACGTGCTCTCGGCATCGTTCAACCCGCGCGGCAGCCTCGCCGGCTCGTCGCGCCTATTCAGCGCGTTCTCGCTCGACAACTTCGCCGCGCTCAGCGACACGCACTTCTGGACGTGGATGGGCAACACCCTGTACGTCGGCCTCGCGGCCGCGGTCGGCGCCGTCATCATGGGCGCCGCGGGCGCGTATGCCTTCAGCCGCTTCCGCTTCACCGGGCGCCGCGTGGGGCTCACGGCCCTGCTCGTGATCCAGATGTTCCCCCAGGCGATCGCGTTCGTCGCGGTGTTCCTCATGCTGCTCGCGATCGGCGAGGTCGTTCCGGCGCTCGGGATCAACTCGCGCATCGCGCTCATCTGCATCTATCTCGGCGGCGCCCTCGGCGCGAACACGTTCCTCATGTACGGGTTCTTCAACTCGATCCCCCGCGACCTCGACGAGTCGGCAAAGATCGACGGCGCGACGCACGCGCAGATCTTCTGGCGGATCATCATGCCGCTCGTCACGCCGATCCTCGCGGTCGTCGGGCTGCTGGCGTTCATCTCGTCGTTCGGCGACTTCATCCTCGCGAAAATCGTCCTGACGAGCGAGGAAAACTGGACGCTCGCCGTCGGCATGTACCAGTGGGTCTCGAACCAGCTCACGAGCCGCTGGGGCCTCTTCGCCGCGGGAGCCGTGCTCGCGTCGATCCCCGTGCTCGCACTGTTCCTATCGCTGCAGCGCTACATCGTCGGCGGCCTCACCGCGGGATCCGTCAAGGGATAACCCGCTTTCCTCTCCCCACCTGCACGAAGGAGTGCCCATGTCACCTCGCCCGATCGTCGCGATAGCCGCCGGAGCCGCCCTCGTGGCGGCACTGGCGGCGCCCGCGGCCGCCGACACCGCCCCGGATCCGATCACCGTTCCCGCGGTCGACGGCATCGACGACGACTTCATGCTCGGCGTCGACGTCTCGTCGGCCCTCTCGCTCGAGGAGTCGGGCGTCGTATTCCGCGACGACGACGGCGCCCCCGCCGACCTGTTCGAGGTGCTCGCCGATCACGGCGTCTCCGACGTGCGGATCCGCGTCTGGAACGACCCGTTCGATGCCGCCGGCAACGGGTACGGCGGCGGCAACGTCGACGTCGACCGGGCGCTGGAGATCGGCCAGCGCGCCGACGCGGCCGGCCTCGGCGTTGTCGTCGACTTCCACCACTCCGATTTCTGGGCCGATCCCGGCAAGCAGCACGCGCCGAAGGCGTGGGCGGGCTACACTGTCAGCGAGACGGCGAGCGCGGTGCACGACTTCACGGCCGACGCCCTGACGCGCTTCGCCGGCGCCGGCATCGACGTCACGATGGTGCAGGTCGGCAACGAGACCAACAACGGCGTCGCCGGCCTCTCGGGCTGGGACGACATGGCCGAGGTGTTCCAGGCCGGATCCGCCGCCGTGCGCGAGAGCGCGCCGGACGCGCTCGTCGCGCTACACTTCACGAACCCCGAGACCGCGGGGCGCTACGACGCCGCCGCCGCGGCCCTCGACGCGCGCGGCGTCGACTACGACGTGTTCGCCTCGTCGTACTACCCGTATTGGCACGGCAGTCTCGAGAACCTCACCACGGTGCTCTCGCGCGTTGCCGACACCTACGACAAGAAGGTCGCGGTCGTCGAGACCTCGTGGGTGCACACGCTCGACGACGCCGACGGGCACGAAAACACCATCACCGCGGCGTCCGAGGCGACGGCCTTCCCGATCAGCGCCCAGGGCCAGGCGACCGCGTTCCGCGAGGTCGTGCAGGCCGTCGCGAACGTCGGCGACGCCGGCGTCGGCGTCTTCAGCTGGGAGCCCGCGTGGCTGCCCGTCGGCTCCCCCGACGAGCTCGAGAACAACCGGCAGAAGTGGGAGCAGTACGGATCCGGCTGGGCGGCGAGCTATGCCGCCGAGTACGACCCCGACGATGCCGGCCGCTGGTACGGCGGATCCGCCGTCGATAACGAGGCGCTCTTCTCCGCCGACGGCACCCCGCTCCCCTCGCTGCGTGTCTTCGAGTACGTGCGCACGGGCGCGACCGGGCCGGTCGTCGTGACCGAGATCCAGCGCGTTTCCCTCACGGTGAACGAGGGCGACGAGGTCTCGCTCCCCTCGCACCTCCGCGTGACGTACAGCGACGGCACGGTCAGCGAGGAGGCGGTCTCGTGGGAGGCGCCCGGCTCGTACTCGCTCGGCAGCCACACGGTCGAGGGCACGACCGAGGCCGGCCACGCCGTCACGGCCACCGTCACGGTGCGCGAGCGTTCCTACCTCCCGGGCGGCGGTTTCGAGGGCGACGGCGCGGGCGCCTGGTCGCTCGCCGGCACCGGCGGATCCATCGGCTGGCAGGCCGACGCCGTCGAGGGCGAGAACGCCCTGCACTTCTGGAACGACGCCGACTTCACCGGATCCGCGTCGCAGACGGTCTCGGGTCTCGAGCCCGGCCGCTACGCCGCGATCGCGACGAGCCAGGGCGCGATCGCCGAGGCCGACGCCGTGACGCTGACGATGACGGCCACGCCAACGCACCTTCCCCCGCAGGCCTCGGACCGCGCCCGCGCTGCGCAGACGCGCACGGCCGAGGCACCCCTCGCGTTCGACGGCTGGCGGGCGTACGCCACCGCCGAAACGCCCGCGGTTCAGGTCAAGAAGGGCGCCGACGTCACGGTCGAGATCTCGTGGGATCTCACGGCCGAGTCGTGGGGCACGATCGACGACGTGCGGCTGATCCGCGTCGGCTAGAAGGAGATGCAAAACGGGCGGGGCGCATTGCGCTCCGCCCGTTTTGTCATCGCGCTCAGTCGCGAGACAGCGGCAGCCGGCTGCCGATCTCCTGCAGCTTCGTGTTGGCCGGGAGGAGCGCCGTGTAGAGCTGCTCGAACACCGGCAGCAGCTCGGCGTACACGCCGCTGTCGTCGCTGACGGGCTCGGTGATGCCCTCGACGGGCGACATCTCGGCCGCGACGTCGATCGACGCGATCAGGCCGAGCGCCTGCATGCCGAGGAGCGCGGCGCCGAAGCCGGATCCCTCGGTCGATGCAGGGAACGCGATCTCGGATCCGAAGGCGCTCGCGAGCGTCTGCCGCCAGATCTCGTGCTTCATGACGCCGCCGGTCGCGCGGATCTCGTCGATCTCGAGGTCGGCCTGCGCGAGTGACTGCTTCACGAGCGCGAGCTGCAGGGCGACGCCCTCGACGGCCGCGCGCACGAGGTGGGCGCGGCGGTGAGCGCGGGTGAGGCCCACGTAGGCGCCGCGGGCGACGCCGCCCCAGCGGGGGGCGCGCTCGCCGAGCAGGTACGGCAGCATGAGCAGCCCACCGGATCCGGCCGGGACGGTCATCGCCTCGTCGAGCAGCTGGGCGGTCGACAGCTCGGCGTCGCCGTCGGCAAGCTCGCTGCGCACCCAATCGAGCACGATGCCGCCGTTGTTGATGGCGCCGCCGATGACCCAGCGGTCCTCGGTCAGGGCGTAGCAGAACACGCCGCCGTTCGGGTCGACGACGGGGCGGTCCACGGCGACGCGCAGGGCGCCGCTCGTGCCGACGGAGCAGGCCGCGACGCCGTGACGCACGGCACCGACGCCGAGGTTCGCGAGGGGTCCGTCGCCCGCGCCCGCGACGACGGCGGTCTGCTCGGGCAGGCCCACGGCCGAAGCGACCTCGGCTGTGAGGCCCGGGACGATGTGCGTCGTCGACACGAGCTTCGGGAGGTTCTCGGGGGTGATGCCGGCGAGCGACAGCGCCTCGTCGTCCCAGTCGAGGCGATGGATGTCCATGAGACCCGACGCCGAGGCGAGCGAGTGGTCGGTGACGAGCTCGCCCGTCATGCGCCACATCACCCAGTCTTTGATCCCGGCCCAGCGTGCGGCGCTCGCGTGGAGCTCCGACTCGTGAGCGCGGAACCACATGAGCTTGATGAGCGGCGACATCGGGTGCACCGGCGTGCCGGTACGGCGGTGCAGCGCGAGGCCGGCGTCGGTCGAGCGCAGCGCCTCGGCCTCGGCGGCCGCGCGGGTGTCGCCCCACGTGAGCACCGGGGTCAGCGGCTCGTTCTCGTCGCTCAGCGCCATGAGGCTGTGCATCGCGCTCGAGAAGCTCAGGCCGCGCACGTTATCGGCGCCGACCTCGGCAACGACCTCGCCCAGCCCGAGCACAACCGCGTCGAAGATTCGGTGCGGATCCTGCTCCGCGCGGCCCGTGGCCGGCACGTCGAGCGGGTATC
>Ga0308157_10009767_pt1 | contig 10552 bp, 7 predicted proteins | sample PhyBR1_FD_201035 | JGI IMG/M metagenome (GOLD analysis project Ga0308157, IMG submission 201035) | Phyllosphere microbial communities from UC Gill Tract Community Farm, Albany, California, United States - DLSLB.R1 | ecosystem: Host-associated > Plants > Phyllosphere > Unclassified | place: USA... | reverse complement strand
GAACTAAAACTACTTGCAGAAGATATTTTCCGCTATTTCGGGTTGGGCTGCAGAAACGTGACGCGCCTCTTTTTGCCCGCAGATTTCCTGATTGACCGGCTATTTGAGAGTTTTATCAGCTTTAAAGATGTCATTAATCACAACAAATACGCGAACAACTATGAGTATAACCGCGCTATTTACCTGCTTAATCAGGAAAAATTCTGGGACAACAATTTTGTAATGCTGAAAGAGGACGAAAATCTGTTCTCACCGCTTTCTGTAATTAATGTTTCACGTTATGACGACATTGCCGAAGTCGAAAAATTCCTGGCAGAAAATTCAGAAAACATCCAAACCGTTGTTGCAAAACCCGAACTTGGTCTTGCATCGATCAATTTTGGTGAAACCCAGCATCCGTCGCTCTCTACGTATGCAGATCACGTGGACACGATGCGCTTCCTCGAGGTGATTTAGTTTCCGGAATTTTAAAGTTTATTAATCTGCGGATTCAAATAGGTGGTGAAAATCATGATGCTGTCACCAAACTTTTGTTCTATCAGTTCTGAAATATTCAGCAGTTCGATTTCGACGAAGTCTTTGCGCTTTTCTGCACTGTCGAATATCAGCAGGAGGTTCGTATTGTGACCTTCGTTGATCATTTCGCTTTCCACGTCAGACAGCATATATTTTTCCACGTCCATCAGATTTGCAATCATTTCGGGCAGTACGTTTTGCGTATACTCCTGCCAGGCTTCCAGCTGGTCCAGAGGGGAATGAAAGGTCACACTTAGAATGCTCATCGCTATGCTTTTTTGTAAGTTTTGTACATAATTATAGGCGCAAAAATCGGTAATTTTTTCGTAAATTAGCACGTTCTAAATTTTAAAGTAAATAGAGCGGCAGATGGCCACCATAAAGGTCTGGCTGTCATTATATTAATAAAAATTATGCAAAAAGAAGGAGAAAGGTTAATTCCCATCAATATTGTTGATGAAATGAAGTCCTCTTACATCGATTATTCGATGTCGGTAATTGTATCCAGAGCGTTGCCCGATGTAAGAGACGGTCTGAAACCGGTTCACAGAAGGGTTTTGTACGGTATGTACGGGCTCGGCGTTTTTTCCAACCGAAAACATCTTAAGTCTGCCAGAATCGTAGGAGACGTTTTGGGTAAATATCACCCGCACGGCGATTCCTCGGTTTACGATGCTATGGTACGTATGGCCCAGCCGTGGAGCTTGCGTTATCCGCAGGTAGACGGGCAGGGTAACTTCGGTTCAATGGACGGTGATCCGCCTGCAGCGATGCGATATACTGAAGCCAAGCTTAAGAAGATTTCGGATGAGATCCTCGCAGATTTGGATAAGGATACCGTTGATTTCCAGAATAACTTTGATGATTCGCTCACGGAACCTACCGTAATGCCGACGAAGATCCCAAATCTTTTGGTAAACGGAACCTCGGGTATTGCAGTGGGGATGGCAACCAATATGGCGCCGCACAACCTTTCGGAAAGTATAGATGCTATCGTCGCATATATCGATAATAATGAGATCACGATAGATGAGCTAATGAAGCACATCATCGCGCCCGATTTCCCTACTGGGGGGATCATTTATGGGTATGATGGGGTACGTGACGCTTTCCATACAGGCCGAGGCAGAATAGTGCTTCGCGCGAAAATAAATTTTGAAGAGGTTGGCAACCGAAATGCAATCATCGTGACTGAGATTCCATATCAAGTCAACAAAGCCGAGATGATCGCGCGCACCGCTGAACTCGTAAAAGAAGAAAAAATTCCGGGCATCTACGAAATTCGTGATGAGTCTGACCGTCAGGGACTTAGAATCGTATACGAGCTTAAAAATGATGCCATCCCGAATGTTGTACTAAATATGCTTTATAAGTACACGTCGCTTCAGACGTCTTTCAGTGTAAACAATATCGCACTGGTAAAAGGACGTCCGGAGCAACTTAACCTTAAAGATATCATTCATCATTTTGTAGATCACCGACATGAAGTAGTGATCCGCAGAACGGAATATGAGCTGAAGAAAGCCAGAGAACGCGCCCATATCCTTGAAGGTTTCATGAAAGTGATCGGAACGCAGGATGACCTTGATAAGGCGATCCACATCATCCGTCACAGTACGAATCCCGCGGAGGCGAAAGAGGGTTTGATGAAGGAATTCGACCTGTCAGAAGTTCAGGCACAGGCAATACTTGATCTGAGACTTGCGCGTCTTACGGGTATGGAACTCGATAAGATCCGCGCTGAGTATGAAGAGATCATGAATTATATTAATGATTTGGAAGACATCCTCGCAAAAGTAGAGCGTCGCTTTGAAATCATTAAAAATGAAATGCTGGAGATGAAAGATAAGTACGGTGACGACCGCCGTTCTGAAATCGATTATTCCGGTGGTGAGATGTCAATTGAGGACCTTATTCCGGATGAAAAGGTAGTTCTTACCATTTCGCATGCAGGTTATATCAAACGTACGTCACTTTCAGAATATAAGGTTCAGAGCCGTGGAGGAGTAGGAAACCGCGCCGCGACAACACGTGACGAAGATTTCCTCGAGTATATCGTAGCTGCTACGAATCACCAGTACATGCTTTTCTTTACTGAAAAAGGAAAATGTTACTGGCTGCGTGTATTTGAAATTCCGGAAGGATCTAAAACTTCAAAAGGACGCGCAGTACAGAATCTCATCAATATCGAGCCTGATGACAAGATCAAAGCATACATCAGAACAGATGATTTGAAAAATACCGAATATGTAAACCGCATGAATGTGGTGATGATTACGAAGAACGGTACCATAAAGAAAACGTCGCTTGAAGCCTATTCCCGCCCAAGAACTAATGGTGTAAATGCGATCGAGATCCGTGAAGATGACCAACTGTTAGGCGCAAGACTTACGGAAGGTGATTCTGAAATCATGATTGCTACGAAAAATGGTAAATGTATCAGATTCCCTGAAGAGAAGGCTCGTGCCGTCGGCCGTGGTTCCATCGGTGTTCGGGGTATCTCACTTGAAGATAATGACGAAGTTATTGGTATGATAGTTGTCAATGACGTTGAAAATGAGACCGTTCTGGTAGTTTCCGAGAAAGGTTATGGCAAGCGTACAGCCGTTGAAGATTACCGGATCACCAATCGCGGTGGGAAAGGTGTGATTACGCTGAACATCACCGAAAAAACCGGTGAACTAATCGCGATTCAGAATGTGACTGATGAAGATGACCTGATGATCATCAATAAATCTGGTGTTGCCATTCGTATGAGCATGACCGAACTTCGCGTTATGGGTAGAAATACGCAGGGTGTAAAAGTGATCAACCTGAAAGGGAATGATTCTATTGCAGCCATCGCAAAAGTGGAAAAAGATGAAGATGTAGAGGATGAAACGGAAGAAACTACCGATGAACTTCCTGCTTCCGTAAACAGTGACCTTCCCGAATTCAGCGAGACTCCAAAAACCGGAGATAATGCATTCACCAATTTAGGTGATGAAAAAACGCTGAAAAAAATCGAGGAAGATGAAGAAAAAGAAAACCGCGAATCACAGGATGATGTAGACAGCGCGGATTAAGAATACTAATTTTTAATTTTACTTTAATGAGAAAAATATTTTTAAGCATTGCATTGGTTTCTACAGCCTTTGCATTCGCACAGAAAAAAGAAGTTGCTGCAGCTGTGAAGGCTGTAGATGCCGGTGACCTGGCAGCGGCACAGTCGCAGATTTCTGCCGCAGAATCTGTGATTGGCGACAAAACTTATTTGCTGGAGCCTGCACTATTAGAACAGTACTATTATGCTAAAGGTTTGTCTTTGCTCAAAGCCGGAAAAAATTCTGAAGGCGCAGCTTATTTAGCTCAAATGAGCGATTTGGGTAAAAATAAGATTTACACAGGTCGCGACAGTTCGAAAAACCGCGTCTATTTTGTTGGAAAAGCTGAAGCTGATAAATCCGGTATCCAGGGTTTGAAAGAAGAAACTTACACCCCTACATTAAGTTCGAAAATCGGAAATACAATCAATCCGATGATCGAGAAAGCCAATAAAACAGCTATGGATGCATATTCGGCAAAGAATTATGCTACTGCCGCTCCGAAGTTCAAAGAAGTATACGATTTACTCAAAGCAGGTGGACAGGATAACAAGCAATATCTGTATTATTCAGCGCTTAATTATGCATTAGCTGACAAGAAAACGGAAGCGATCGATATTTACAGCGATCTTATCCAATCTGGCTTTACAGGTGTTCAGACGACTTACTCTGCGACAAATAAGAAAAGCGGTGAGTTGGAACCAATGGATAAAGTAACCTGGGATCTCAACAAAAAACTGGGTGCGGCGTCAGAATATTCTGATTTTAAAACCCAAACATCGCCAAGTATCGAACTGGAGCTGTATGAGACCAATGCTGCACTTCTAGTGGAGGCTGGCAGAACAGATGAGGCTTTGAAACTGATCGAAGCAGGGATTAAAAAGTTCCCGTCAAGCGGAAAACTCACAGAACTTCAGGGAACGGCTTATTACAAATCCGGTAAGATGGATGAGTTTGTAGCCAACTTGAAGGTCCTGACTCAAAAAAGTCCGAACGATGCAAACAACTGGTATAACCTCGGTGTCCTTCAAAGTAAAGACCCTGCTACAACAGCTGATGCGGAAGCATCTTACAAGAGAGCTGTTGAGTTAAAACCAGATTTTGCGCAGGCTTGGCAAAACCTTACCTACCTTACGATGGGTGATGATGCGAAAGCTATCGATGATTACAATGCTGCCCGCAAAGCCGGTAAAACAGACCAAGCAAACAAAATTATCGAAGCCAGACGTGCACGCCTTGCTGCCGCGCTGCCTTATGCTGAAAAATGGTACGAGAACGACCAGCAAAGCCTTGATGCTGTAAGTTTGCTTAAAGGTTTGTACATGTCAAACAAAAAAGAAGCGAAATTCCAGGAATTCAAAGCAAAAGAAGCCGCCATGCAGGCTGCCGGAAAATAATTGGAATTCATATTTGACCAATATAGAAGCATCGGAAATATCCGGTGCTTTTTTTATTCTAAAACTACTGAGAAGCGATTTTTAGGTCTTTTAGGTTTTCTAAAATCCCATTTCTTCGTACATTCACATTAAAATATTTTAAATATGACTTCATCTGAAAAAATAGCGGCGCTGCGCCGGAAAATGCTTGAAAATAATGTTGATGCTTTCATAGTCTATTCTGCGGATCCGCACATGAGCGAATATTTACCTGATGAGTGGCAGGAGCGTTCGTGGCTTTCGGGTTTTACGGGTTCGGCAGGTTTCGTGGTTGTTACGCGGGAAAAAGCAGGTCTCTGGACAGATGGGCGCTATTTTGTACAGGCGCCGAAAGAACTTGAAGGTTCAGGGATCGTGCTGATGAAAGAAGGTGAGGAGTCTACACCGAATTATATTGATTGGATCATTTCGCAAACGCCCGAAAATGGTAAAGTCGCCGTAAACGCACTCGCCACATCCAACACCAACTGGGAAACTTTGGAGCAAAAACTGGCTGCAAAAAATATTACGCTTGTAGATCTGCCTTTGCTTAAAGAAGTATGGCTCGAAAGATCCCAAAATAAGAAGAAAAACCCTGTATTCGTACATCCGGTTGAAAGAGCGGGCAAATCTGTGAAGGAAAAACTCAGTGACATACGTTCGAAAATGAAAGAAAAGAACGCTTCGCTTCATATCATTTCAAGTCTTGATGATGTGGCGTGGACACTGAATCTGCGCGGCAGCGATGTACAGTCGAATCCGGTTTTTTTAGGCTATATCGTTCTTTCGATGGATGATGCTGTCTTATTCATTGATCAAGAAAAACTTGATGATAACGCAATTCAGCAAATGCAGGAATCATCGGTAAAAGTGATGGATTATGATGCATTTTTCGGTTATCTGAATGAAATAAAAGAGCAAAAGATTCTTATTTCACCCAACAGCAACCAGTCTGTTTTCGAAGCGTTGAAAAACAACAATACTTTCATTAAAGCTCCGGTTCCGGGAAATCTGATGAAAGCCATTAAAAATGAGACCGAACTGGAAGGTTTCCGCACGGTGATGCAGCGTGACGGCGTGGCTATGGTGAAATTCCTTTATTGGCTTACACACACGGCCGGAAAAGAAGCCATGAATGAGTATTCCATCGGTGAAAAACTCCGCGGTTTCCGTGCTGAAGGTCAAAATTTCGTCGGCGAAAGTTTCGGCAGTATTGTCGGCTTTAAAGAAAACGGCGCCATCATGCACTATTCGGCACCGAAAGAGGGCAGCAAAGAGGTTACTAATGAAGACACGATTCTGGTTGATTCTGGCGGACAGTACCTTGAGGGAACCACCGATATCACGCGAACATTTGCACTCGGAACTGCTTCTGACGAATTTAAGCGAAATTCAACATTAGCTTTAAAAGGTTTGATCCAGTTGTCCATGGTTAAATTCCCGAAAGGTACGCGCGGCGTTCAACTTGATGCTTTTGCGCGTCTCGCGCTGTGGATGGACGGGAAGGACTATAATCATGGTACCGGACACGGCGTGGGTAGTTTTATGAACGTACATGAAGGTCCGCAAAATATTAGAAAAGACATGAATTTTCAGGATTTAATCCCGGGAATGGTGCTGTCTAACGAACCCGGATTTTACTACGAAAATCATTACGGCATACGCCATGAAAACCTCATCGCGGTCCAGGAAGTTGAAAAAACCGATTTCGGAACTTTCTATGCGTTTGAGACTTTGACGGTTTGTCCGTTTGACCGCAACGTAATCGAAGTAGATTTGCTTACGGAACCTGAAAAAATGTGGTTGAACGAATACCACGATTGGTGCCGTGAAAAACTTGAAAAAGATTTGGAAGGAGAAGTAAAAGCCTGGTTCCTTGAACAGGTGAAACCACTGTAAATATTTAAATTAAATAGAAGCGGCTGCAGATTAATTTGCAGCCGCTTTTTTTATTTCATCAGGTCTAGTCCGTCGTGTGAAAGAACCAGACTTTCCGTAGCCAAATGGCTGTCGCCGGACATCAGCACTGGCCCGATATAGCGGGAGTTAAAAGCGTTGCGCACGCGCCACGTTACATCCTGTTTGTGTATTTAGCAATCTTATTTAAATGGTTCCCAGGCATTTGCAGCAATAGAAGTTCCGAATACTGTAAAAAGACCACATACAAATTTTATTTTTCGGCGCGCAGAGGCGCACCACAATTTTTTGGTCAAAAAAACCCTGTGTCAAGACCAATGGCCATCCATTTAAAAGCGAAAACTCCAATTTATAATACCTCTTATGCAGTCATTACAAATCCGTAAATTTGCGGTATGAAGCAAGACACGATTTGTGCGATCGCGACAGCGAACGGTATGGGCGCACTCGGCATCATCAGGCTTTCGGGCGATGACGCGGTGGAAATAACTAACAGGGTTTTCGAAGGTAAAAATCTGGAAATAGTGAAATCGCACACCGTTCATTACGGATTTATAAAAGATGGCAGTGAAAGTATCGATGAAGTAATGGTTACGGTCTTTTTGGCGCCAAAAACGTTTACAACAGAAAATTCCGTTGAGATTTCCTACCACGGTTCTCCTTTTATCGGTAAAAAGATCCTCGAAGTTTTACTGAAAAACGGCGCTCGCATGGCCAAAGCAGGCGAATTCACCATGCGCGCATTCATGAACGGACGGATTGATCTTAGCCAGGCCGAATCTATTGCAGACCTTATTGCGTCTGAAAACGAAGCTTCGCGAAAAGTCGCTCTCAAACAGCTTAAGGGCGGCATCACGGATGAGATTTCTATTTTGAGAACCGATTTGCTGAATTTTGTTTCGTTGGTAGAACTTGAACTCGATTTTGCTGAGGAAGACGTAGAATTTGCAGACCGCACGGCGCTTACGGCGCTGCTGAATAAAATCGAATTAAAACTAAAATCCCTGATTGAAAGTTTCACGTACGGAAATGCGCTCAAAAATGGGGTAGCGGTCGCCATTCTCGGGAAACCGAATGCGGGAAAATCTACGCTGCTGAACGCACTTTTAAAAGAAGAACGCGCGATTGTAAGTGACATTGCCGGAACGACGCGGGACACGATCGAGGAAGTGATTCATATAAAAGGAAATGCTTTCCGGCTTATCGACACGGCGGGTTTGCGTGAAACTACAGATGAAATTGAGAAAATTGGGGTAGAAAAGGCCAAAGAGAAATCTGACAAAGCTGATATCCTTATTTACTTAATCGATGCAGCTTCAACCGACATTTCTGAAGATATCGCGATGCTGAAACGCCTGTTGCGTGATGATTTGGAGACCGTCATCTGCTTTACAAAAATGGACAAAAAATCGGCAGCCACACATTCATTTGAAGAGAAAATTAAAGCGGAAACCGGCCAGCAGAGCTTAAAATTCCTTGAAATTTCGGCTAAGGAAAATGTTAATCTGGACGAGCTTAAAAATTCACTTACTCACTTTGTCGAAAGCTTAAAAACTGATGAAAATGTGGTCATCACGAACCAGCGCCACTTCGAAGCTTTGCAGAAGTCGCTTCAGGCAGTAAAGGCAGTGGAGGATGCGGTTACAGAAAAAATTACAACTGAACTTCTTGCTTACGAATTGCGCAACGCACTGGAATACCTCGGCGAAATCTCCGGTGAATTCACCAATGATGAAGTGCTTGGAAATATTTTTTCGAAGTTCTGTATCGGAAAGTAAATCACCGTTCATCCTGTTCAGAATCTTCGGGAACGGCTTTTGCTGCGCATCCGAAAAAAATAAGATGTCACTCCAAAGATTTATCACTGCCCAAAACAGTACCTACGCTGATGCACTTAACGAAATAAGCAACGGAAAGAAACAATCGCACTGGATGTGGTTTATTTTTCCGCAGCTGACAGGTCTGGGCCGCAGTGAAACCGCAAATTTTTATGGTATAAAGGATTTGCAGGAAGCACGTGAATATCTGAAACATCCACTGCTTGGCGGACGTTTGCGCGAGATTACCGGAGCATTGAACTCACAGTCCGGGCGGGATGCACATGCAATATTTGGAAGTCCGGACAATCTTAAGCTTCAATCGAGTCTTACGCTTTTTGCTCTCGCAGATGGAAGTGCTGAGTCAGTTTTCACAGAGGCGCTGGCAAAATTTTTCAATTCGGAACCAGACCAGCGCACCCTCGAAATTTTAAATTATAATCAGCCGGATCGGAGTTAATTGTTTAAATAAAGTATCAAGTCCAGGCAAAAACATGAGTGGAAATGGCTGCTTTATTTATCTTTACGATCGGTATGCAGCTAAGACCCATTCTACACAAAATCGCGCACTGGGAGACCTGGGACTGGCGTATAAAATACGTCCCGATTGTTCCCATATGGGTCTGGAACTGCTTCCGTGCGCGCTCCTGGTGGTTTTTCACACCATCAAATCCCAAACTTGAATTCGGCGGATTCGAAGGGGTGACCAAAATGTCGATTTATGAGCATTTGCCGCCCGCAACCTATCCAAAAACAGTAGGCATGAAGGCGAATATTCCGTTCAGTGAGCTGGAACAGACAGTTTCCGAAACTTTTCAGTATCCGTTCGCTGTAAAACCCGATGTGGGCCGGATGGGTTACATGTTCCGGATCATCAGCAACGCGGCACAGCTCAGATTGTATCATGAGGCGATGCCGGTAAACTACGTGGTGCAGGAATTTGTGACCTATCCGCTGGAGGTGAGTGTCTTCTATTACCGCTTTCCTGATGCGGCAAAAGGAAACGTTACCGGTTTTGTTCGGAAAGAATTCCTCGAAGTCGTAGGTGATGGCACTTCGACATTAGATGAACTGATGACAGCGTGTCCGAAGTTACGCTTCAGGCTTCCAGAAATGCGGGCAAAACACGCAGACAGACTGCATTTTGTGTTACAAAATGGCGAACGCATCTGCATGAGCAATGCGCTGAACCTGAGTCGTGGATGCTCACTTCAAAGTCTTGATGAAGAGATTGATGCTCGTCTGGTCTCCATTTTTGATGAGATCAGTTCGTATTCCGACACCCTTTATTATGGCCGTTATGATATTAAGTGTGCTTCGATCGAAGACTTAAAGCAGGGTAAAAATTTTTCAATCCTTGAATACAACGGATGCGGTGCCGAGCCTCATCACGTCTATGGAAATGGTAATACACTTTTCGAAGCCTGCCGCATCCTCGCGCGTCATTGGAACATTCTTTATCAAATTTCAAAAGCACACCGAAAACGCGGTGTGCGCTACTACCGGTTTAATCAAGGTTGGAAAACTATGCGGAACTGCAGAAAATATTTCCATGAGCTGAAAAAAATCGATGCCAATTTCCCGGAATTTTGATAACAGACCCCATTTCTGGGAGTTAATTCGTGCCAATTTTGGATTTCTTACGCCGGAAAAAATTCTTTATTTGATAACATTTATCAGCTATTGGTCGTGATTTGGCAGAATCTGAGTTCTGTCATTTGCATATTAATTAAAAATGGGTACTTTAGCTGCCCGTTATTTCACCCTGATCATCATACGCGGCGTTTTTCGGTTTTTAATGATA
>Ga0308157_10009766_pt1 | contig 10552 bp, 20 predicted proteins | sample PhyBR1_FD_201035 | JGI IMG/M metagenome (GOLD analysis project Ga0308157, IMG submission 201035) | Phyllosphere microbial communities from UC Gill Tract Community Farm, Albany, California, United States - DLSLB.R1 | ecosystem: Host-associated > Plants > Phyllosphere > Unclassified | place: USA... | reverse complement strand
GCATCCTTCTTCGGAGCGGCCTTCTTGGCTGCGGTGTCGGCCTTGGCAGAGGCAGCAGCCTTCGCCGGAGCCTTCTTCGCAGCAGGCTTCTTCTCGGCGGCAGCCTTGGGGGCTGCGGCCTTCTTCGGGGCCTTCTCGGCCTCGACGGCTTCGTTCTTCTCAGCCATTAGTCGATCTCCTCAACCTTGACGAGGTGTGCGACCGCACGGACATAGCCGCGAGTCTGGGCGTCGTCAGGGCGGACGGTGGTGTCACCGATGCGCTTCAGACCGAGCGAACGCAGCGTATCGCGCTGGTTCTGCTTCTCGCTCACCTTGGACTTGATCTGCGTGACCTTGAGCCGGGCGGCCATCAGGCACCTACCTTCTGTGCAGCGAGAGCCTCAGCCTCGGCACGGACGAGACGCGCAGGTGCGACCTGGTCGAACTCGAGGCCACGACGCGCGGCAACCGCACGGGGCTCCTCGAGCTGCTTCAGAGCCGTCACCGTCGCGTGCACGATGTTGATCGTGTTCGACGAGCCGAGCGACTTCGACAGCACGTCGTGGATGCCGGCGCACTCGAGCACGGCGCGCACGGGACCACCCGCGATGACACCGGTACCGGCAGCGGCCGGACGGAGCAGGACCACACCAGCGGCCGCCTCACCCTGCACGGGGTGCGGGATGGTGCTGCCGACGCGCGGAACGCGGAAGAAGTTGCGCTTGGCCTCTTCGACACCCTTCGCGATCGCGAGAGGAACCTCACGGGCCTTGCCGTAGCCGACGCCGACCAGACCGTTGCCGTCGCCGACGACCACGAGAGCGGTGAAGCTGAACCGGCGTCCACCCTTCACGACCTTCGACACGCGGTTGATGGTGACGACGCGCTCGAGGAACTGGTTGTCACCGCGGTCGCGCGAGTTGCGGTCACGACCGCCCTGGTTGCGGTCACGGCCACCGCGGCGGCCATCACGCTGATCGCGAGTCGGCTCGGCCTGCGTGGTGCCGGCGGCCGTCTCGGAAGTGGCAGCAGCCGCTTCGGTCACTTCGTTCTCCTTGTTGTCACTCACAGTGCCAGGCCCCCTTCACGAGCGCCGTCGGCGATGGCGGCGACGCGACCGGCGTAGCGGTTGCCACCACGGTCGAACACTGCCTCGGAAACGCCTGCAGCCTTCGCGCGCTCGGCGACGAGCTCGCCGACCTTGCGGGCCTTGGCGGTCTTGTCACCCTCGAACGCGCGCAGGTCGGTCTCGAGCGTCGAAGCCGACGCGACGGTGTGACCCTTGCTGTCGTCGACCAGCTGCACGAAGACGTGGCGGGCCGAGCGGTTGACGACGAGACGCGGACGCGACTCGGTGCCCACGACCTTCTTGCGAAGGCGGGCGTGACGACGCGCGCGGGCGTCAGACTTTGACTTGAGAGCCATGGTTACTTACCACTCTTTCCGGCCTTGCGACGCACGACCTCGCCGGCGTAGCGCACACCCTTGCCCTTGTACGGCTCGGGCTTGCGGATCTTGCGGATGTTCGCAGCTGCCTCGCCGACAGCCTGCTTGGAGATACCGCTCACGGTGAGCTTGTTGGTGCCCTCGACCGTGAAGGTGATGCCGGCGGGCGGGTCGACCAGAACCGGGTGCGAGAAGCCGAGGGCGAACTCGACCGAGCTGCCCTTCTGAGCCACGCGGTAACCGGTGCCGACGACCTCGAGACCCTTGGTGTAGCCCTGGGTCACGCCGATGATGTTGTTGTTGATGAGCGTGCGGGTCAGGCCGTGAAGCGACCGCGACGCGCGCTCGTCGTCGGGACGGGTGACGAGAACCTGGTTCTCCTCGACCGCGACCTCGATGGGGCTGGCCACCGTCAGGGTGAGCTCACCCTTGGGGCCCTTCACCGCGACCTCACGGCCGTCGACCGAAACGGTCACGCCCGCGGGAACGTCGATGGGAAGTCGTCCAATACGCGACATTTCGAATTACCACACGTAGGCGAGAACTTCTCCGCCCACGCCCTTCTGCTCAGCCTGACGGTCGGTGAGAAGACCGGAGGAGGTGGACAGGATGGCCACGCCGAGGCCGCCGAGGACCTTGGGGAGCTCCGTCGACTTCGCGTAGACGCGGAGGCCGGGCTTCGACACGCGCTTGATGCCCGCGATCGAACGCTCACGGTTGGGGCCGTACTTCAGCTGCAGGGTCAGGTTCTGGCCCACGCGAGCGTCGGAGGTCTCCCAGCCGGCGATGTAGCCCTCCTGCTGGAGGATCTCGGCGATGTGCGTCTTCAGCTTGCTCGACGGCAGCGTCACGGAGTCGTGGTGCGCCGAGTTCGCGTTGCGCAGACGGGTCAGCATGTCTGCGACCGGGTCTGTCATTGTCATTGTTGGTTTCCTTTGTTCATACGGTTCCGGCTGCCGTTACACGACAGACGGCCTGCGATGACACGCAATCTTCAATTGTACGGCATGACGGGAGCCGGATGCTGCGCGTGAACGCAGCATCCGGCTCTCACATGTCGAGGCTTACGCCTGCGCGTCGTCCGAGCGGAACGGGAAGCCGAGTGCGCGCAGCAGGGCGCGACCCTCGTCATCCGTCTTCGCGGAGGTAACGACGGTGATGTCGAAACCGCGAACCCGGTCGATCTTGTCCTGATCGATCTCGTGGAACACGCTCTGCTCCTGGAGACCGAAGGTGTAGTTGCCGTTGCCGTCGAACTGCTTGTCCGACAGACCGCGGAAGTCGCGGATGCGGGGCAGAGCGAGCGAGACCAGGCGGTCCACGAACTCCCAGGCGCGGTCACCGCGGAGGGTGACGTGAGCGCCGATGGGCTGACCCTCGCGCAGCTTGAACTGTGCGATGGACTTGCGCGCCTTGGTGACGATCGGCTTCTGACCGGTGATCTTGGTGAGGTCGTCGACCGCACCATCGATCACCTTGCTGTCGCGAGCTGCCTCGCCGACACCCGTGTTCACGACGACCTTGACCAGGCCAGGGATCTGCATGACGTTCGCGTAGCCGAACTGCTCCTGCAGAGCCTTCTTGATCTCAGCGTTGTACTTCGCCTTCAGGCGGGGCTGCACCTTGACAGCCTCCGCAGCGTCAGTCGTTGCCATCAGAGGTCCTTACCGCTCTTCTTCGCGTAACGCACGCGGACGGTGCGCTTGACGCCGTCCTTGGTCTGCTCCTCGACCCGGTGGCCGACCTTGGTCGGCTTCTTGGTCGAGGGGTCGACGACTGCGACGTTCGAGATGTGGATGGGAGCCTCGATCGTCTCGAGGCCACCCGTCTTGGTGCCGCGCTGCGTCTGGCCGACGCGCGAGTGCTTGGTGACGTAGTTCACACCCTCGACGATGACGCGGTTCTGCTCGACAAGGATCTCGAGGACCTTGCCCTGCTTGCCGCGGTCGCCGCCCTTGGCCTGGGTGCGGCCGGTGATGACCTGAACCAGGTCGCCCTTCTTGATCTTCGCCATGATCAGATGACCTCCGGTGCCAGGGAGACGATCTTCATGAACTTCTTGTCACGAAGCTCACGGCCGACCGGACCGAAGATGCGGGTGCCGCGGGGCTCCCCGTCGTTCTTCAGGATCACGGCGGCGTTCTCGTCGAACTTGATGTACGAGCCGTCGGGACGGCGCGTCTCCTTCTTGGTGCGGACGATGACCGCCTTGACGACGTCGCCCTTCTTGACGTTGCCGCCCGGGATCGCGTCCTTGACGGTCGCGACGATGGTGTCGCCCAGACCCGCGTAGCGGCGGCGCGAGCCACCGAGAACACGGATGGTGAGCAGTTCCTTCGCGCCGGTGTTGTCGGCGACCTTGAGGCGGGACTCCTGCTGAATCACTTGGCCTTCTCCAGAATCTCCACCAGACGCCAGCGCTTGGTGGCGCTCAGCGGGCGGGTCTCGTTGATGAGGACCAGGTCGCCGATGCCGGCGGAGTTGGTCTCATCGTGCGCCTTGACCTTCGAGGTGCGGCGGATGACCTTGCCGTAAAGCGGGTGCTTCACGCGGTCCTCGACCTCGACCACGATGGTCTTGTCCATCTTGTCGCTGACGACGTAGCCACGACGCGACTTGCGGTAGCCACGAGCCTCCGCATCGCGCACGTCGTGTGCGGCGTGCTCAGCCTCGACAGCGGCTTCCTTCTTGGTGGCCATCACTCAGCCTCTTCCTTCGTGGCGTCGTCAGCGGCATCCGCCTTCTTCGCCTTCGACTTGGTCGCCTTCTTGGCCGGAGCCTCGACGGGAGCAGGCGTCGCACGGATGCCCAGCTCACGTTCGCGGATCACGGTGTACAGGCGCGCGATGTCGCGCTTGACGGCGCGGATGCGGCCGTGGCTCTCCAGCTGGCCGGTGGCCGACTGGAAACGGAGGTTGAACAGCTCCTCCTTGGCCTTGCGCAGCTCCTCAACGAGGCGCTGGTCTTCGAACGTGTCGAGCTCCGCCGGGGCGAGCTCCTTGGTGCCGATCGCCATTACGCGTCGCCCTCCTCGCGCTTGATGATGCGTGCCTTGAGCGGCAGCTTGTGAATTGCTCGGGTCAGTGCTTCACGAGCGAGCTGCTCGTTGACACCCGCGACCTCGAAGAGGACGCGGCCCGGCTTGACGTTGGCGACCCACCACTCGGGGGATCCCTTACCGGAACCCATTCGGGTCTCAGCCGGCTTCTTGGTGAGCGGGCGGTCGGGGTAGATGTTGATCCACACCTTTCCACCACGCTTGATGTGACGGGTCATCGCGATACGAGCGGACTCGATCTGACGGTTGGTCACGTACGCCGAGGTGAGCGCCTGGATGCCGTACTCGCCGAACGACACCTGGGTGCCGCCGGTGGCCTGGCCATCACGCTTCGGGTGATGCTGCTTGCGGTACTTGACCTTGCGGGGAATAAGCATCAGGCAGACGCTCCTTCTGCGACGGGGGCCTCGTTGCGCGGCGCGCGGCGGCGGTCGCCACCACGGTCGTCACGACGGGCCTTCGGTGCGTTGGCCTGCTCGCGAGCAAGCTCCTTGGCGGTGAGGTCGCCCTTGTAGATCCAGACCTTCACGCCGATGCGGCCGAAGGTGGTCTTCGCCTCGTAGAAGCCGTAGTCGATGTTCGCGCGCAGCGTGTGCAGCGGCACACGACCCTCGCGGTAGAACTCCGAACGGCTCATCTCGGCGCCGCCGAGGCGGCCGGAGACCTGGATGCGGATGCCCTTGGCGCCAGCGCGCTGCGCGCCCTGGAGACCCTTGCGCATCGCGCGACGGAACGCCACGCGAGCAGAGAGCTGCTCGGCGATGCCCTGGGCGACGAGCTGAGCATCGGCCTCGGGGTTCTTGACCTCGAGGATGTTCAGCTGGATCTGCTTGCCCGTGAGCTTCTCGAGGTCGCCGCGGATGCGCTCGGCCTCGGCGCCGCGGCGACCGATCACGATGCCCGGACGGGCGGTGTGGATGTCGACGCGGACGCGGTCACGGGTGCGCTCGATCTCGATGTTCGAGACGCCGGCGCGGTCGAGCTGCGTCTGCAGCAGACGACGGATCTTGATGTCCTCGGCCACGTAGTCGGCGTAGCGCTGACCCTTCTTCGTCGAGTCCGAGAACCAACGAGAGACGTGATCAGTGGTGATGCCGAGGCGGAAGCCGTACGGGTTTACCTTCTGTCCCATTACTTGCTCGCCTTCTTGTTGCTGTCGCCAGCGGCAGCCGGAGCGGCCTCGGGCGTCGAGAGCACGACCGTGATGTGGCTCGTGCGCTTCTTGATCTGGAAAGCGCGACCCTGTGCACGAGGCTGGAAGCGCTTGAGCGTGGTGCCCTCGTCGACGTACGCGTTCTTCACGTACAGGTCCTGCTCGTCGAGGAACTCGCCGTCACGATCCGCCTTGACCTGCGCGTTGGCCATGGCCGACGCGACAAGCTTGTAGATCGGCTCGCTGGCGCTCTGCTGTGCGAACTTCAGGATCGCCAGAGCCTCCTGGGCCTGCTTGCCCTTGATGAGCGCGACGACACGACGAGCCTTCTGCGGGGTCACGCGGATGTGCTTCACGCGTGCGATCGATTCGACCATTAGCGGCGCCGCCCCTTCTTGTCGTCCTTCTCGTGGCCGCGGAAGGTGCGGGTGGGCGCGAACTCGCCCAGCTTGTGACCGACCATGGTCTCGGACACGAACACGGGGATGTGCTTGCGTCCGTCGTGGACCGCGATCGTGTGACCCAGCATGGCCGGGATGATCATGGACCGGCGAGACCAGGTCTTGATGACGTTCTTCGTGCCGGCTTCGTTCTGGCCGATCACCTTGCGAAGCAGGTGCTCGTCGACGAAGGGGCCCTTCTTAAGACTGCGAGGCATCTTCTCTTACTCCTACTTGCGCTTCTTGCCGGCGTTACGACGACGCACGATGTACTTGTCGCTTTCCTTGTTGGCGTGGCGGGTGCGACCCTCAGCCTGGCCCCAAGGAGTGACGGGGTGACGTCCACCGGAGGTCTTGCCCTCACCACCACCGTGGGGGTGGTCGACCGGGTTCATCGCGACACCACGCACGGTCGGGCGGACGCCCTTCCAGCGCATGCGGCCGGCCTTGCCCCAGTTGATGTTCGACTGCTCGGCGTTGCCGACCTCGCCGATGGTCGCGCGGCAGCGCGCATCGACGTTGCGGATCTCGCCCGAGGGCAGACGCAGCTGGGCGTAGGGGCCGTCCTTGGCGACGAGACGGACGGATGCACCGGCCGAACGCGCCATCTTCGCGCCGCCGCCGGGGCGGAGCTCGATCGCGTGGATGACGGTACCCGTCGGGATGTTCTTCAGCGGCAGGTTGTTACCCGGCTTGATGTCAGCCGCGGGACCCGACTCGATGATGTCGCCCTGCTTCAGCTTCGCCGGCGCGAGGATGTAGCGCTTCTCACCGTCGAAGTAGTGCAGCAGCGCGATGCGCGCGGTGCGGTTGGGGTCGTACTCGATGTGAGCGACCTTGGCGTTGACGCCGTCCTTGTCATTGCGACGGAAGTCGATGACACGGTACTGGCGCTTGTGGCCACCACCGATGTGACGGGTCGTGATGCGGCCCTGGTTGTTGCGACCACCGGTCTTGGAGAGCGGGCGCAGCAGCGACTTCTCGGGCGTCGATCGAGTGATCTCGGCGAAGTCAGCCACCGACGAGCCGCGACGGCCCGGGGTCGTGGGCTTGTACTTGCGAATAGCCATGATTTGTCCTTATCCCCCGGTCAGCCGACTGCCGTGAAGATGTCGATGGTGCCCGACTTCAGGGTCACGATCGCGCGCTTGGTGTCCTTGCGCTTGCCCGTGCCGAAGCGGGTGCGACGAGCCTTGCCGACGCGGTTGATCGTGTTGACGCCGGCGACCTTGACGCCGAAGATCTTCTCGATGGCGAGCTTGATCTCGGTCTTCGAAGCGCGCGGGTCGACGAGGAAGGTGTACTTGCCCTCGTCGATGAGCCCGTAGCTCTTCTCGGACACGACCGGCTTCAGGATGATGTCGCGCGGGTCCTTGTTCAGGGCCGTCTGGAGAACAGCTGCCTGCTCGCTCATGCGGAGACCTCCTGGTTGGCGCCGGTCTTGGAGGCGATGAAGCCTTCGAGAGCGGCCTGGGTGAAGACGATGTCGTCGGAGACGAGCACGTCGTAGGCGTTGAGCTGGTCGAACGTCAGCACGTGCAGGTTCGACAGGTTGCGGATGCTCTTCAGCGTCACGTCGTCGCCCCGCTCGATCACGACGAGGACGTTCTTCGACGAGACGACGTTGGTGAGGAAGTTCACCGCGGTCTTGGTCGAAGGCGTTCCGTCGATGCCGAAGGACTCGATGGCGTGGATGCGCTCACCGCGGAAGCGGTCGCTGAGCGCGCCCAGGAGGGCGGCGGCGATCATCTTCTTGGGGGTGCGCTGCGAGTAGTCGCGCGGCTTCGGGCCGTGCACGATGCCACCGCCGGTCATGTGCGGCGCGCGGATGGAGCCCTGACGGGCGTTACCCGTGCCCTTCTGCTTGAAGGGCTTGCGGCCTGCACCGGAGACCTCACCGCGACGCTTGGTCGAGTGGGTGCCCTGGCGCGCGGCGGCGAGCTGCGCGACGACGACCTGGTGGATCAGCGGGATGTTCGTCTTGACGTCGAACAGTTCGGCGGGAAGCTCGATCGAGCCAGCCTTCTTGCCGTCTGCCTTGAGGACGTCGAGCGCGAGAGTCGAGTCAGCCATGATCAGGCACCCTTCACTGCGTTGCGGACGTAGACGATGCGGCCACGAGCACCGGGGACAGCGCCCTTGACGAGCAGCAGGCCCTTCTCGATGTCGACGGCGTGCACCGTGAGGTTGAGAACGGTCACGCGCTCGCCACCCATACGGCCGGCCATGCGCATGCCCTTGAAGACGCGGCTCGGGGTCGACGACGCGCCGATCGAACCGGGCTTGCGGTGGTTGCGGTGCGAACCGTGCGAAGCCGAGACGCCCTTGAAGTTGTGACGCTTCATGACACCGGCGGTGCCCTTGCCCTTGCTGGTGCCGACGACGTCGACCAGCTGGCCGGCCTCGAACGTGGCGTCGACGGTGAGCTCCTGGCCCAGCGAGTAGTCAGCGGCATCCGCGGTGCGGATCTCGGTGACGTGACGACGCGGCGTGACGCCTGCGGCCTCGAAGTGGGCGGTGAGGGGCTTGTTCACCTTGCGGGGGTCGATCTGACCGTACGCGATCTGGACGGCGTTGTAGCCGTCCTTCTCGGGGGTGCGGATCTGGGTGACCACGTTCGGCGCGAGCTCGATCACGGTGACCGGGACGATCTTGCCGTCCTCGGTCCAGACCTGGGTCATGCCGAGCTTGGTGCCGAGCATGCCCTTGGAAATCTTTGCGTTGATGTCAACCATGGCGGACCTCAGAGCTTGATCTCGATGTTGACGTCAGCGGGCAGGTCGAGACGCATCAGCGAGTCGACAGCCTTGGGCGTCGGGTCGACGATGTCGATCAGACGCTTGTGGGTGCGCATCTCGAAGTGCTCGCGGCTGTCCTTGTACTTGTGGGGCGACCGGATGACGCACACGACGTTCTTCTCGGTCGGAAGGGGCACGGGGCCGACGACAGTCGCACCCGCACGGGTCACGGTGTCGACGATCTTGCGTGCGGACGTGTCGATGACCTCGTGGTCATACGACTTCAGGCGAATGCGGATCTTCTGTCCCGCCATTGTCTGCTCTCTCTCTTTAGGCGTCTTACCGTCCGGGGCCGGGTGACCCTGGGGCATTGGACGCACGACGGCGCTGGTTCGCGCCAGGCACTTCGCTTCTCGGACTCGAGGGCCTGAACCCTGAGCCCTTCGAAGGGCTGCACCACTGTTCTTCTGTCATCCCGCACGTCTTGCAACGGACGGATGCCGACCTCCGCCACGCATGACGGAGCCTCTGCGAAGAGGTGTCGGGGATGTCCTGCCACCCGCGGCCTAGGTCCCTGCGCTGCATCCCTTGCGAGACGACGCCGCCTATGCACTTTCGTGATGGTGATCCGGCACGCGGAGCGCGCCGAAATGTCGAACCTGTCTATTCTGCCATGCCCGATTTCACTTGTGCAAACCCGGGCGTGTCGCGCCTCGGATCATGCCCCGTCGATCGCGTCGCACACAGTCTCAGGAGAGCGGGGCGAGGCATCCCCATGCCTCGCCCCGCTTGGGGAGGGCGTCCAGCGCGAGGGGGCGCACCGGACGCGAGGAAGGCAGCGCGAAGGGACGCCGCTCTCCTCGTTCGAGGGCGCGGCGAGAGACCCGCCGCGCGGGCAGGGAGGAGCCGAGGTGCGCAGAGCGCACGCGTCGCACGATGATCCCCAAGATCGTTCCCCAGTGTCGAACGCGGAAAAGACCCGCGCATCGTCGGAATGCCGAACCCCTTCGGCATTCCCGGCCGCAAGATCCCCAGACGGCCGCTGGCTATTCTACGGGATGACCACGGTGGAACGCGATACCGGCCGGCGGAATACCGGGTCCCGCACTGGGCGGGCGCACGAAGAAGCGGCGGCCCTCCCTGGGGAGGACCGCCGCTCGAATACGTGCGAAGGACTACTCGTTGCCGACGGCCTTGTCTGCACCCTCACGGATCTCGTCGATCTTGTCGGCCGCACCGGGGGCGATCTTCTTGGCGAAGTCGGCGACACCGTCGAGCACCTTGTCGCTGATGTCCTCAGCCTGCTCGCTCTTGACCGCCTCTTCGATCTTGTCCTTGTTCTGCTCGAAGAGATCCTTGCCCTTGTTGACAGCGTCCTCGATACCCATGTGTGATTCCCCCTTCTGAGGTGTGTGCTGCCGGCCGACGGGCCGACAGCACTCATTCTGCATGGCCGTCGCGATATACGGAAGAGACGCGCAACCGGGAAACACAAAGGGGCCGAGCCCGAAGGCTCGACCCCTTTGCGAAGGAAGCGGATGCTTACTTGATGATCTTCGTGACCGTACCGGCGCCGACGGTGCGTCCACCCTCACGGATGGCGAAGCCGAGGCCCTCCTCCATGGCGATCGGCTGGATCAGCTCGACCGTCATGTCGGTGGTGTCGCCGGGCATGACCATCTCGGTGCCCTCGGGCAGCGAGATGACGCCGGTGACGTCCGTGGTGCGGAAGTAGA
>Ga0308157_10009765_pt1 | contig 10554 bp, 7 predicted proteins | sample PhyBR1_FD_201035 | JGI IMG/M metagenome (GOLD analysis project Ga0308157, IMG submission 201035) | Phyllosphere microbial communities from UC Gill Tract Community Farm, Albany, California, United States - DLSLB.R1 | ecosystem: Host-associated > Plants > Phyllosphere > Unclassified | place: USA... | reverse complement strand
GCCTCGAACACGCCGCTGCCGAACCACGCCGAGAGATCCTCGAGGAAGGAGTCCTCGACGGAGAGGCCCTCCTGGAGCCAGGTCGCGTTCACGAGCGAGGCGCGGGAGGGCTCCGGGCCGTCCTCCTCGTCGGCCTCGCGCTGCTCATCGCCGACGGTCGCCAGCACCTGCGAGAGGGTGTTCGCGCTCGCGGCGAGATCCTCCATCGGCGCCCCGAGGACCTCCTCCATCTGCGCGCGAGTGTCCCCGGAGGCGCCCATCCCGATCATGGTGAGCGCGACCTGCACGGACAGCGGCGAGCAGACGGCGTTGACCTCGCCGCGGTCGATCGCCCCGAGGATCCTCGCGGTGAAGGGGACGACCGCCGGGCCGGCGTCCTGGGGAGCGCCCGGCTTCTCGCGCGGCACCTCGGCCAGGAGATCCGGGGCCTCGCCGCCCCCGTCGTCCGCTCCGCAGGCCGCGAGGCCCAGCAGGACCGGGGGCGTCAGCGCTCCCGCGGCGAGCAGCGACCGGCGGCGGAGCGGTGCGGGCCGGCGGGGCGGGGTCAGCGGGCTCATGGCTCCATGGAATGCGGAATCGGGACCCGGCGCAAGCAGCGCCGGATCCCGATCCGATGTCGGACCAGGCCCCGAGGGACCTGCTCCGAGAGGTCAGCCCTTGATCGAGCCCTCCGTGAGACCGCCGCGCCAGAAGCGCTGCAGCACCAGGATGAGGATCGCCAGCGGGATCACCGACAGCAGCGCGCCGCCGACGGTGAGCTGGTAGAACTCCGGCAGTCGATCCGTCTGGGCCCTCCAGTTGTCCAGGCCCAGCGTGATCGGGTACAGCTTCTCGTCGGCCAGCATGACCAGCGGGAGCATGTAGTTGTTCCAGATCGCGACGAACTGGAACAGCAGGATCGTCACGATCGCCGGGACCAGCTGCGGCAGCGAGAGGCGGTGGAACAGCCCCAGCTCGCCGACCCCGTCCAGACGACCGGCCTCGAGCATCTCGTCGGGCACCGCGGCGCTCGCGTAGATCGAGGCGAGGAAGAGCCCGAAGGGGCTCACCAGCGAGGGGATCAGCACCGACCAGTAGGTGTTGGTGATCCCGATCGAGCTGAACAGGAAGAACAGCGGCAGCGCGACGGCGGTGCCGGGGACCAGCACGCCGCCGAGCACCAGGCCGTAGACGATCTTCCGGCCCGCGAAGCGGTACTTGGCCAGCGCGTAGCCCGCGGCGACCGAGAAGTACGTGGCCAGCACGGAGCCGACCCCCGAGTACAGCAGGGAGTTCAGGCCCCAGCGGGGGAAGATGCCGCCGTTGGCCGTGAGGACGGCCTTGAGGTTCTCGAACAGCTGGAAGTTCTCGCCGAACCAGAAGCCGCTGGAGCCGAAGAGCTCCTCGGTGGACTTGGTGGCGTTGACGACCACCCAGTACACGGGCACCAGGAAGTAGATCGCCACGATCGCGAGGATCGCGGTGACGATGATCGTCGTGGTGGGCTTGCGACCGGCGTCGCGGCGCCCGGAGGGGCCGTCTCCGCGAGCGGCCCGGGCGGCGTTCCCCAGGGGCTTGCTGCGGCGTGCGGTGGTGGTGGCGTCGGCGGTGCTCATCGGCGCTTCTCCGTCCAGTTGGAGACCCCCAGCGCGATGGCCGAGAGCAGGAAGGCGGCGACCGCGATGATCACGGACTGCGCCGCGGCCATGCCGATGTCGTTGTACTGGAACGCGAAGGCGTAGGCGGACATGTTCGGGGTGTACTCCGAGGTGATGCCTGCGCTCATGGTCTGCAGCAGCCGCGGCTCGGCGAACAGCTGCAGGGTGCCGATGATCGAGAAGATCACCGTGAGCATCAGGGCCGGGCGGATCAGCGGCAGCTGGATCGCGAGCGCGACGCGCAGCGAGCTGGCGCCGTCGAGCTTGGCGGCCTCGTAGAGCTCACCGGGGATCGACTTCAGCTGCGCGATGATGATGAGCATGTTGTAGCCCGTGTAGGTCCAGGTCACGATGTTCGCGATGGACCACAGCACCATGTTCGGGCCGAGGAAGTCGACGTCGAGCCCGATCGCTCCGAGCACGTCCACGATCGGCGAGAGGCCCGGGATGTAGAGGAAGGACCACAGGATCGTGGCGATCACGCCGGGGATGCCGTAGGGCAGGAAGTAGGCGGCACGGAAGAAGCCGGGCCACCTCGCCGAGGCGCTCTCGAGCAGCAGCGCGAGGACCGTGGCGGCCACGATCATCACGGTGACCTGCACGGCGCCGAACAGGATCATGCGCCCGATCGCCTGGAGGAAGTTCACGTTGGTCAGCGCGGCGATGTAGTTGTCGAACCCGGCGAAGACGCTCCTGATGCCGGCCTCGCCGAGCAGTCCCGAGCGCTCCACGCGGGTGAAGCTGTAGCCGATCGCCATGATGATCGGGACGATCATGGTGCCGATGAAGAGCACCAGGAAGGGTGCCAGCAGCACCCAGGGGGCGGTTCTCGATCTCATCGTGCCTCCTCCGCGTTCAGGCCGATGGTGCGCATGATCTCGACGATCTCGGTCTGCGCGTCGGCGAACAGGTCGGCCAGCGGCACCTCGCCGGTGACCGCGGTGGTCATGCCGTCGCCGACGATGGCCTGGACACGCTGCATCAGCGGCGCCCAGGTCCAGTCGAGGTTCTGGCCCTCGGCCATCGGGACGATGACCTCTTCGTTGTAGTTCTGGCCCGAGAAGAACTCGTCGGGCTGCTTGCGGACCTCGCCGATGTAGTCCTTCGCCGGCGACCAGCCGATGCCGGAGTTCTCGATCATCGCGTCGATCCCGGCGGGGTCGGTGCACATCCAGGTGAGGAACTCGATCGCCTCGGCCGGGTGCTTGCTGTTCGAGGCGACCGCGGCGGAGGAGCCGCCGTGGCCGCCGGAGGCGTAGCCGTCGGGCCAGGTGGGCATCGGGGCGACCGCCCACTTGCCCGAGCCGTCGGGCACGGTCTTCGCCAGCGCGTCGGACCACGAGCCGCTGATGGAGGCGAGCACCTTGCCGTCGGCCGCCGCCGCGTACCAGGGGGTGGTGAAGGACCCGTAGCCGGTGCCCACGAGCTTGTCGGCGAAGATGCCGTCCCAGAACTCGGCGACGCGCATCGAGGCCTCGCCGGTCATGTCGACGATCCAGCCGTCGCCCTCGGGGCGGAACCAGACCGCGCCGGACTGCATCGCCCAGGCGATCGGGTGGGAGCCGTCGGAGGGGTCCAGGCTGATCAGGCTCTTGCCGGCCTCGGAGACGGCGCCCGCGGTCTCGCGGAACTCCTCCCAGGTCGTGGGGGCGGCGAGGCCCAGCTCGCCCTCGAGCACCTCACGGTTGTAGAAGGTGGCCACGGGGCCGGTGTCCTGGGGGACGCCCCAGAGGGTGTCGCCGACCTGCGCCTGGGTCAGAGCGCCCGGGTCGAACTTCGGGGCCTGCTCGTCGAAGCCGTAGCGGGAGAGGTTCACGATCGCGCCGGCGAGCGCGAACTCGGGGATCTGACGCAGCTCCACCTGGGCGATGTCCGGGCCGCCGCCGGCAGCGATGGCGGAGAGGATCTTCGCGTAGCCGCCGGAGTTCCCGCCGGGGATCCAGGTCGCGTCGACGTGGATGCGGTCCTGCGAGGCGTTGAAGACGTCGCAGACCTTCTGGAGGTCCTTGAGCCAGGCCCAGTACGTGAGGTGGACCTTGCCGTCGGCCGCCGGGATGGTCGGCGCGGCGTTGACCTCGCCCGAGTTGGGCGGGGCGCATGCGGCGAGCCCGGCGGCCAGTGCCGCACCTCCCCCCACCAGCGCAGATCTCCGTGACAGTCGTGGCTTCATCGCTCTCCTCATCAGTGCTCCTCGTCGAGTGCCCATCGAGCCTAACCGCTGACGAACCCCCATCCACGCACAGATTCGTGAACGTTCACTATTCGAGACCTCCGGACGGCCCGCGCGGTGCTGGCTCCTTGCAGGAGATCGGCCCCGCTCCCCTCGACGGGCCGACCACCAGGTCGAATGCCCTTGCCGCCGTGCCGACACCGCCGGCGCTCCGGACCAGGCGCTCCGTGTGAGGTCCGTCCCGCTCTCTCCGCCTCACCACGGGGCAGCCCCCGCACCCCTGCCCGGCAGGTGTCGTACAGGTGTAGCCTCAGCGCCCGACGTCACGTGCTGACGCCCCCGCCGTCGCCCCCTCCTCCGAGCCCGCGACCCCGACCTCCCCGTCCCTCGTCCCAAGGAACTTCCTCATGGTCGACCTCCGACTCGACGCCCAGTGGATCGACTACGCGATCATCGCGTTGTACTTCCTGTTCGTCCTCGGTGTGGGCTGGTACGCCAAGCGCGGCGTCTCCAACTCCATCGAATTCTTCCTCTCCGGCCGCTCCCTGCCCGCCTGGGTCACCGGCCTCGCCTTCATCTCCGCCAACCTCGGTGCGGTCGAGATCATGGGCATGTCCGCCACCGGCGCCGAGTTCGGCATGCCGACGATGCACTACTTCTGGGTGGGCGCCGTCCCGGCGATGCTCTTCCTGGGCGTGGTGATGATGCCCTTCTACTACGGCTCGAAGGTCCGCTCGGTCCCCGAGTTCATGCGGATGCGCTTCGGCAGGGGCGCGCACCTGGTCAACGCCATCAGCTTCGCGGTCGCGCAGCTGCTGATCGCCGGCGTCAACCTCTACCTGCTGGCCACGATCGTGAACCGTCTGCTGGGCTGGCCCCAGTGGGTGGGCCTCGTGGTCGCCGCCGCGTTCGTGCTCTTCTACATCTCCCTCGGCGGCCTCACCGCCGCGATCTACAACGAGGTGCTGCAGTTCTTCGTGATCGTCGCGGCCCTGCTGCCGCTGACCCTCATCGGCCTGCACCGCGTGGGCGGCTGGAAGGGCCTGACCGAGAAGGTCTCCGGTGACGGGATGCTCGGCGAGGAGCAGCTGCACACCTGGCCCGGCCAGGCGCTCTCCGGCTTCGACAGCCCGCTGCTGTCCGTGATCGGCATCGTGTTCGGCCTCGGCTTCGTGCTCTCCTTCGGCTACTGGACCACGAACTTCGTGGAGGTCCAGCGCGCGATGGCCAGCAAGTCCATCACCGCCGCCCGGATGACCCCGATCATCGGCGCCTTCCCGAAGATGTTCATCCCCTTCATCGTGATCATCCCCGGCATGATCGCCGCGATCCTGGTCGGCGAGCTCACCGAGTTCAAGCAGCTCGACGTGGGCGGGGACGCCGCCGGCGCCGCCGCCACCGGCGTGACCTACAACGACGCGCTCCTGCTGCTCATGCGGGACGTGCTCCCCAACGGCCTGCTGGGCGTCGCGATCGCCGGCCTGCTGGCCGCGTTCATGGCCGGCATGGCCGCGAACATCTCCGCGTTCAACACGGTGATCAGCTACGACCTGTACCAGCAGTACGTGAAGAAGGACGCGCCGGACGGCCACTACACCAACGTCGGCCGCATCGCGACCGCGGCGGCCTGCGTGATCGCCATCTTCACCGCGCTGATCGCCGGGCAGTTCTCGAACCTGATGGACTACCTGCAGACCCTGTTCGGGTTCTTCAACGCCCCGCTGTTCGCGACCTTCATCCTCGGCATGTTCTGGAAGCGGATGACCCCGACCGCCGGCTGGACCGGCCTCGTCTCCGGCACCCTGGCCGCCGTGGCGCTGTGGTCCTCCTCGACCTTCTTCGGCGCCTTCGAGCTGCCGGGCCAGGGCCTCGCCTTCGTGAGCGCCGCGACCGCCTTCGTGGTCGACATCGTGGTCTCCGTCGTGGTCACTCAGGTGACCGCGCCGAAGCCCGCCCATGAGCTGAAGGGTCTGGTGTACTCCGAGACCCCGCGGGCCGACCTCGTCGACCAGGACGAGAAGGACCTCCCGTTCTGGCGGCGCCCGGCCCCCATGGCGGGCATCGCGCTCGTCATGGTCATCATCCTGAACATCATCTTCGCGTGAGCCGACGAAGGAGAGACACCATGAATGCACACAAGGAATCCAGCGACTCCGCGACCGAGGGCGCGCACGTCGAGACCGTCGGCGCCTTCGACATCCGCATCTTCATCGGCTCGCTGATCGGGCTCTTCGGCCTGCTGCTGGTGGGTGCCGGGCTGTTCGGCTTCGACGACGCCGAGGCCGCCAAGACCGGAGGCGTCAACGCCAACCTCTGGGCCGGCATCGTGATGGTGGTCGTGGCGCTGGGCTTCGTGGCCTGGACGAAGCTCGAGCCGCTGCGCATCGTCGTGAGCGACAACGAGGAGGGGGCCGAGACCCCCAAGGACATCGCCCCGGCCGGCTGAGGCCGCGGCACGGGCGGGCCACGGGCCCGCCTGCCGTCCGCATCGACGACGCCCCCGCTCCCCTCCGCCGCGAGAGGGAGCGGGGGCGTCGTCGCGCCGGGGCACGTAGCATCAGTGCCGACGCCACCGATCAGAAGGAGCCCGCGTGACCGAGCAGCCCCGCACCGCCGACACCGCCGCAGGACAGGCCGACTCCGGGCGGGCCTCCGACCCGTCGGCCGCCGCGACGCCCGAGGACCACCTGGTCACCACCCTCCACTCGCTCTCCCTGCCGGACGGTCCGCTGGACTACACGGCCACCGCCGGCACCGTGGTGCTGAAGGAGGAGCCCGAGGGCGAGGAGTACGGGCGCGGGGCCGCCTTCGCCGAGCTGTTCTCCGTCTCCTACGTGGTCAGCTCCGGGGACGCCGCGCGACCGGTGGTGTTCGCTTTCAACGGCGGCCCGGGCGCCTCGACGGTGTGGCTGCACCTGGGCCTGCTGGGTCCGCGCCGCGTGGACTCCGGGGACGCGGGCGCACCGGCCGCTCCCCCGCACCAGCTGCTCGACAACCACGAGACGATCCTGAAGGACGCGGACCTCGTGGTGGTCGACGCGATGACCACCGGCTTCTCCCGCCCGGCGCCCGGTCAGAAGCCGGCCCGCCACCACGGCCTGGCCGAGGACCGCGACCTCATCGCCGCCTTCGTCATCGACTGGCTGACCCGCCATCAGCGCTGGACCTCGCCGATCTTCCTGGCCGGCGAGTCCTACGGCACCACGCGCGCCTCCGCCGTGGCCGCGCGCCTCATGTACCGCTACTACGTGGCCGTGGCCGGGATCGCCCTGATCTCCCCCGTGCTCGACTTCGGCAGCATCGTGTTCTCCGCGGGCAACGACCGGCCCTACCTCCACTACCTGCCCACCTACGCCGCGATCGCGCACGCCCACGGCAAGCACGAGGACCGGATGCTGCAGGACGTGGTCGACGAGGCCGAGGCCTTCGCCGAGCAGGAGTACCCGGCGCTGCTCGCGGCGGGGCTGCGGCTCGCCCCGGAGCAGAAGCAGGAGGCGGCCGCACGGATCGGCGCCCTGATCGGCGTGGACCCGGAGTGGGTGGAGCGCGCGGACCTGCGGGTGGAGCACCTGGCCTTCCTCGCCGAGCTGCAGCGGGACCGCGGCCTGGTCACCGGCCGGATCGACGGCCGCTTCTCCGCCCCGGCGGGGAACGGGAACTCGGCGCGGATGGAGACCGATCCGTCGATCGACCAGCTCGCCCCCTCGTACACGGCGACCATCAACCAGTACCTGCGCGGGGAGCTCGAGTTCTCCAGCGACGTGGTCTACGAGATCATGTCCGGCCGGGTGCATCCCTGGAGCTACAAGGACTTCGAGAATCGCTCCGTCGAGGTCGCCTCGGACCTGTCCCGCGTGCTGCGGAAGTCCCCGCACACGAAGGTGCTGGTCTCCCACGGCTACCACGACGCGGCCACGCCCTTCCATGCGAGCGAGCACGTGCTCGCCCAGCTGGCGATCCCGCGCGAGGACTACGCCGAGCGGATCCGCATCGAGTACTACGAGGCGGGGCACATGATGTACTGCCACGAGCCGAGCCGCCTGGCGCTGTCCCAGCACCTGAGCGAGTTCGTCACCGGCGCTGGTCCCGCGGCGGCACCGTCGGCCGACGAGGACTGACCCCCGCTCTCACCCCTCCCCCCGGATCCGGGGTGCCTGCCCGGCCGCGGCTCACTCCGGCGGGGCGAGCTTCCCGAGCGTCTCGTTGAGCGCCTCGGTCGAGGAGGGGTGGGTCCAGATCCCGTCCCGCAGCTGCGTGGCCGTGGTGCCGGTGCGCATCGCGAGCGCGAGGAGGTTGATGACCTCCTGCGCGTCGACGTGGAAGAGCCGCGCGCCGAGCAGCTGATCGGTCCGCGCGTCGACCACGAGCTTCACGATCCCCCGCGGGTCGCCGACCGCCTTGGGACGGGGCATCGCCTTGATGGTCGCGACCTTCTGGACGGCGACCAGCACATCCCGCCCCTCGGCGAGCGCCTCCCCCTCGGTGAGGCCGACGGCCGCGAGCGGCGGGGTGAGGAAGGTCGTGGTCGGGACCGCGACCCGGTCCGCGGTGCTGCGCGCGCCGTCGCCGGTGAGCTGGGAGAGCACGATGCGGAAGTCGTCGAGCGAGAGGTAGGTGTGCTGGGCGCCGCCGTGCACGTCGCCGATCGCGAACACCCCGTCGGCGCTCGTGCGCAGCCGATCATCGACCACGATCGCGCCGCGCTCGTCGGTCTCGACGCCGGCAGCCTCGAGGCCCAGGCCGTCCGTCGCTGGACGGCGCCCGGTGGCGAGCAGCACGGCCTCGACCTCGAGCCGTCGCTCGGCGTCGCCCACCTGCGCGATCACGCTCGCGGCCGTCGCCCCCTCCTCGATGCGCGTCGCCGAGGCGGAGTGCCACAGCGCGATCCCCTCGCCCTCGAGCACGGCGGCGACCTCGTCGGCGACCTCGTCGTCCTCGTCGGGCAGCAGGCGCTCCCGGCGGTTCAGCACGGTGACCTCCGCGCCGTACCCGGCGAACATCGCGGCGAACTCGAGCCCGATCGGCCCGGCGCCGATGACCGCGAGGCTGCGTGGGAACGGGCTCACGTGCTGGAGCGAGGTGGAGTCGTGGACCCGCGGGAGGTGCGCCCCGGGCAGGTCCGGCCGCACCGGGACCGCGCCGGTGTTCACCACGACCACCGGCGCGGTGACCACGAGCAGATCCTCCCCGCCGGCCACCTCGACCGTCCGCTCCCCGACGAAGCGCGCCCGGCCGTCGATCAGCGTGACCGTGTCGAGATCGGCGAGCATCGCGTGGTTGACCTCGCGCATCGCTCCCACGACGGTGTCCCGGCGGGCCACGGCCCGCCCCCAGAACTGCTGCGGGTCGTCGTCCTCGCGGCGCTGCTCGGCGTCGTGGACGAGGGTCTTGGTGGGCACGCAGCCGATGTTGATGCAGGTCCCGCCGTGCATGGTGTCGAACTGCTCGACCAGGGCGACGCGGGTGCCCGAGGCGGCGAGGGTCGCGGCGAGCGTCTTCCCGCCCTTGCCCCAGCCGATCACGAGCACGTCGACGGCGAGGCGCCCCGTCGTCGACTCCGTCATCGGCTCCGCCGTGTGCTCCGTGGTGTGCTCCGTGGTGCTCATGGGGCCACGGTAGACCGTGGCGATCCCCTCCGCCGGGCCCTCGCCGCCGCGATCCTGATGAACACCCACAACCGTCTGTCGATCGCCTCCCACCACCCCGTGCCGGGCCCCTCCTGATCGGAACCGCGGCCGAGTCCGCGACGGCTCTCCCACCGCACGGTCGTGCGGCGCGCTCGGTGGCCACCGGCACGGTGAGCGATCGGTCGATCTGCGTCCGGGGCGGGCGTCCGCGTGGTGGACTGGGAGCATGACCGGTGCACTCATCGAAGACCACGCCCTGCTGTCCGACCAGCGCGCCTCTGCACTCGTGACGCGGGAGGGAGACATCGACTGGCTGTGCCTGCCGCGCTTCGACTCCGACGCGCTGCTCTGCTCCCTGCTCGGCACCGAGGAGAACGGGCACTGGTCGCTGCGGATCGCCGACGGCGAGGTGCTCTCGCGCCGCTACCTCCCCGGCACCATGGTGCTCGAGACGACCTGGCGCTCCCCCACCGGCACGGCGGTGATCACGGAGTTCATGCCGATCACGGAGGCGAGCGGGACCGCCGACGCCGTCGACGAGCCGGTCGCCGCGACCGCCGGCTCGCGTCCGGGCAGCGCCTCCTCGCTGTCCGGCGACCTCCACGACCTCGCCGACCTGGTGCGCGCCGTCGAGTGCGTCGAAGGAGAGGTCGAGGTGGTCCAGGAGCTGAGGATCCGCTTCGAGTACGGGCAGGCGGTGCCGTGGGTGCGCCGCGGCCAGGACGTGGGCGGCGAGGGCGTGCTGATCGCCGTCGCCGGCGGCGACGGGATCGCCCTGCACGGCCCCGCCCTGGTGGGGAAGCATCGCGCGCATCACGGGAGACATCCTCTGCGCGCCGGGGAGACCGCCGCCTGGGTGCTCACCTGGTTCCCGTCCTGGCAGTCGGTCCCTGCCGCACCGGATGTGGAGGCCGCGCTCGCGACCACGGTCGCCGAGTGGTCCCACTGGCTCGGAGCGGTGCGGGTCGAGGAGGAGTACACCGAGCCGGTCACCCGCTCCCTGCTCGTGCTCAAGGCGCTCACCCATCGCCGCACGGGCGGCATCATCGCCGCCCCCACCACGAGCCTGCCGGAGGACTTCGGCGGAGTGCGCAACTGGGACTACCGCTTCTGCTGGCTG
>Ga0308157_10009764_pt1 | contig 10555 bp, 8 predicted proteins | sample PhyBR1_FD_201035 | JGI IMG/M metagenome (GOLD analysis project Ga0308157, IMG submission 201035) | Phyllosphere microbial communities from UC Gill Tract Community Farm, Albany, California, United States - DLSLB.R1 | ecosystem: Host-associated > Plants > Phyllosphere > Unclassified | place: USA... | reverse complement strand
TACCCAACGGAAAATTAAACGGCCAGTTCTCACTTCAGGTGGTGTCCGCTGATTTGGATAATGATGCGAGCAAATATTTCCGGGTTGAAGAGTATAAAAGACCAAAATTCGAGGTAACCATCGATCCGGTAAAAGACGAATATAAGTACGGTGAAACCATTGAAATTAAAGGTAAGGCCGCGATGTTTTCGGGCGTTCCGCTCAGCAATGCGACCGTGAATTACGAAATTAAAAAACGTAATATCCGCTGGATGTATTTCTATTGGTTTCCGCGCGGGAACGATAATCAAAACTCTATTTTAGGTGAAGTAAAAACCAATGAAAAAGGGGAGTTCACCATTAAAGTGGCGCTGGAAAAAGATGAAACTTTAAAGGGGATTCAGATTGATAATTACGAAATTAATGCGTCGGTCACCGACATTAATGGTGAAACGCAATCTGCGACGGAAAATGTGAAAGTTGCGTCGGTGTCGCATTACATTAAAGCGGATGAAATCAAGGATTCTTTCACCGACGAGCCGGTAAAAATTCAAGTTGAAACCAAAAATTACAACGACCAGAATTTAGCAAGATCTTATCATGTAAAACTTTTAAAACTTCAGCCTGAAGAAAGAATTTTCCGTTCCAATTTTGAAAGTGAAATTCAGGATTTACCGAAATTTTCAAAAGCAGAATTCATTCAAAAATTTCCGCATGATTATTTTTCTAAAGAAGAAAAAGAGCTAAAAGTTGATAAGGTAATTTTGGAGAAGATTCAAGAGGCAGGAACCAAGAATCAAAATAAACGCGAAGAAAGTCTTGATTCTCGACTCTTGAATCTTGGTTCTTTACAAGCCGGAAAATACAAGCTGGAACTGTTCAATATTGAAGGGAAAGACACCATCAGAACTGAAAAAACTTTCGAAGTTTTCGATAAACGTTTTTTAACCGATTCGCAAAAACCTTTTTTGAAAGTTATCCAGCCAAAACTGGAATATCAAAGGAACGAAAAAGCGAAAGTTTATGTGTATTCCGCCGTGCCAAATGCGTTGGTGAACATCTACGTTCAAAATGGAAATGGCGAAACATTTACGGAGCAAAAAACGTTTAAAAATGGCGTTTTAGAATATTCTGTGGCTTTTCCGAAAGATGGAAGTATTGATCAACTCAATCTTCAGTTTCAGCTTGTGGCTTTCAACGAGGTGAAAACCGAAAATATCAATTTAGCCATCAGTTCCGACAAAAAACCACTTCGAATTGAAACCGTTACTTTCCGCGACAAGGTACAGCCAAATTCGAAAGAAAAATGGACGGTGAAAGTAGTCGGTGACGAGAAAGAGAAAATCAATGCTGAAGTTTTGGCCAATATGTACGATAAATCGCTTGATCAGTTTGCCGGCAATTCCTATTCATGGCAGCAGATTTACCGCAAATATTTCATCATGAACTCTTACGCGGTTCAGGATTATTTAGCGCAGGAAAACTACAGCAAAAGAGTTCCCTATTTGAATCAGAAAAATATTAACATTCCAAGATTTAATTGGTTAGATGGCGAAGTTTATGGCAGAATCACTCACCGATATGCCGTTACATCGGCCAACATTCAGCATGAGTCGGCCGCTAAAATGGAATCCCGCACACCGCCGTCTCCACCGCCTTCATATGCTGTTGACTCATCGGCGCAGACTGATATCGAATCCGTCGTAGTTCTTGGAACACGACCAAAGAAGGAAAAATTGGATAAAATTCCTGTTCGCCAAAACCTCAACGAAACCGCTTTTTTCTACCCGAATTTAATGACCGATAAAGACGGAAATGTTACATTTGAATTTACCTCGCCGGAAGCTTTAACCCAATGGAAACTGATGTTTTTAGCACACACCAAAGATGCACGCGCGGCAACATTAGAAAAAACGGTCATTACGCAGAAAGAATTTTCCGTAACGCCGAATTATCCACGCTTTTTGCGCGAAGGTGACGAACTGAATCTGCAGACAAAACTTTCGAGTTTGGTGGACAAAAAATTAAACGGAACGGCGCAACTCCAGATTTTGGATGCTTTCAAGAACGAAGATATTTCAGGTAAATTCAATTTAAATGACATTCAAAAATCTTTTGAATTAAAAGAAAACGGAAATGGAGTAGTGAGCTGGAAACTAAAAGTTCCAAACAATGTTTCCTCCATAATCATAAAAATAGTTGCTAAAGCAGGTAATTTTTCTGATGGTGAGCAAATGGCAATCGCAGTTTTACCGAACAGAATGTTGGTTACCGACGCGGTGCCGATTTTCGTGAAAGAAGGCCAGACCAAAACTTTCATTTTAGAAAATTTAGCAAAAAATGCCTCTACAACGGCGAATAATTTCTCAAACACTTTGGAGCTGACGACCAATCCGATCTGGGAGATTATGTTTGCTTTGCCGAGTTTGAAAAACGACCAAAACAATTCTGCGGACGTTATTTTCAATAAATGGTTTGCAGATGTTTTGGCGGCGGAAATCTTTAAGGCCAATCCGAAACTAAAAACCGTTTTCGAAGAATATCAAAGCAAAGGTTTGCTGACTTCGAATCTGGAAAAAAATCAGGAGCTGAAACAGCTGCTTTTGGAAGAAACACCGTGGGTTTTGGAAAGTCAGAATGAAACCGAACAAATGCAGAAAATTGCAAGATTATTCGATGCCAATACGATGCGGAATTCCATTAATGATGATTGGGCAGAGTTACAGAAACTGCAAAATCCCGACGGCGGATTTTCCTGGTATTCCGGCTATCCGAGTTCCTATTCAACCTCGCTTTATATCCTGAAAAACCTTGGTAGAATCAATGTTTGGCTGAAAGGCAATACCGCGGATTATCAGTCTTCCGAGCAAAAAGTACTCGTGGCAAAACTCGTTAACTATGTCGATCAGGAAGTTCTTAAATATGGCGAAATCGATAAAAAATTTGTCGTGAATAATTTCGTCCTCGATTATCTGGATACGCGCAATTATTGGGAAAAAGAGTTTCCTTTAAAACAAAAAGGCACCGCGCTGAAAAACGCGGTCATTTCTAAAGCTAAAACACAAAAAATCACCGATTTCACCTTCTTTGGTTTACATCGCCTCGCGATTTTATTTAATGATTACGGTCAAAAGGAAATCTCGAAAAAGTTCCTGACTTACCTTAAAGAAACTTCCACAGACACAGAAACTCAGGGCCTCTATTGGAAACAAAACCTCAACGATTGGGGCTGGTATTCTTCGAAAACCGTGAATCACGCCGGCGCTCTGGAAGCTTTTGAAAAATTGGCGCCTCAAGACGTGAATTTTATCGAAGAGCTTAAAATTTGGCTCATCACGCAAAAAGAAGTCAATTCGTGGGGAAGTTCGCGCGGCACCGCCGAAGTTATCTTCACCATCCTGAACTCGGGGAAATCCTGGACCACACCAGAAAGTGAAAAAGCGATCATCATTTGGGGCGGAAAAGAATTGGAAAATCCCGACGCAAAAGCTACTGGTTATGTGAAAAAGACGGTGAAATCTGAGAAAATTGATAAAAATCTCGGCACCGTAACCGTTACAAAACCAGGTGCTGGAATTATTCAGGGCGGACTTTTCTGGCAGTATTACGAGGATTTAGATAAAATAACATCGTCAGAATCTTACCTCTCAATCACCAAAGAATTGTACAAAAAAGTGAAAACCGTCAATGGCGAAGAACTCGTTAAAATTACAGCAAATTCACCATTAAAAGTCGGTGATAAAGTCACCGTTCGCATGATTTTAAACACCGACCGCAATATGGAATATCTGCATCTGAAGGACATGCGCGCCGCCGGCTTCGAGCCGCTCATCGTCATCTCGGGCTACGAGTGGAAAAACGGCCTCGGCTACTACCAATCCACAAAAGACGCCTCCACCAACTTTTACATTCAGTACATGCCGAAAGGAAAATACGTCTTCGAATACGATTACATTTGCAACGCCTCCGGAATCTTCAGCAATGGCATCACCACGCTGCAAAACTACTACGCACCGCAGATGAACGCGCATTCGCGAGGCACGAAAATCACCATTTCCGAGTAGTCATTGCGAGGCACGAAGCAATCCTAAACATGCAATTAAATCCGTTTCATTTTTGAAGCGGATTATTTTGGGCCATCCCGAAAAAATTACCGGCTTAAACCGGCAATTTTTCGGGACCGCGCTTTCCATTGCAATCTTTTTTATTCGCCGCCGCTTTTGCCTTTTCCCATAAAAAAGGATTTCCATTGCAATCGCTTGTCCGGTTTGGCATTTTCAAAAAAAACACCGTTTTAAGCCGGTATTTTTTAAATATATTTGTTAGAACTAAAAATCAGAAAATATGCAGGACGTCTTTAACGCGCAGCAAGCACAGCAATATATCGACAGAATTAACAAACTTACGCAGGAAAGTTCCGCCAAATGGGGGAAAATGTCGGTCGACCAAATGCTGGCGCACTGCAACGTAACCTACGAAATGGTATACGAACCGCAGAAACATAAAAAACCGGGCGGAATTGCTAAGTTTATTTTAAAGAATTTTGTGAAAGCAAAAGTCGTTGGCGAAAAATCGTATCCGCAAAATTCGCCAACCGCACCGCAGTTTATCGTTTCCCAAAACCGCGATTTCGATTTGGAAAAAAAGCGGCTCATCGGTTTTATCCAGAAAACGCAGCAATTAGGCCGCGAAGCGTTTGATGGCAAAGAATCATTTTCTTTCGGAAAACTCAAGGCGCAGGAGTGGAATAATATGTTTGCAAAACATCTGAATCATCATTTAGAACAGTTCGGCGTTTAACCTTAAAACACAAAAAAAATGAAAAAATTTCTCTTCTTTTTAATTCTGCTCAGCAGTTTCACTTTCGCGCAGATGCCGAATATTTCTGAAGTTTGGCTGAACAAATCGCAACCCTATTTCGGTACAATTGGTCCGGAAAAAATCAAAGTTAAAGTCATCCTTTCCGAACAAAACCGAAAAAATGACCAGCAATATTACCTTTCCGGAAATTCTTTGGTTGAAAATAATTTAAGCAAATTTGAAGGAAAACTCACGCTCACCAAATACAAAGACGGTAAAAAACGCAGCGTAGTTTATGGCGAATATGAACTCGCTGAGGAGCCGCATGGTAAGCATTCCGGAATTTTTACCGGCAAAATGATTTACACTTTTTTTTGGAACAAAAAAACGCAGCAAATTGAAAGACAGTTTATTGAATTTGTCGGTAACTGGAAAAGCTACGACGGAACTTTAAATTACAAAACCACCTGGACAAACCAGGAATAATTATTAATTATCAATTATCAATTGTCAACTCTCAACTCTCAACTCTCAACTGTCAACTCTCAACTCTCAACTCTCAACTCTCAACTATTCACTAACCATTAATCATTAATCATTAACAATTAATTAAAACATGGCAACAATAAACGCATATCTCACTTTCGACGGCAACTGCGAAGAAGCTTTCAATTTCTACAAATTCGTTTTCGGCGGAGAATTTCCAATGGTCGGCCGATTCGGCGATATGCCGCCCGCCGAAGGCATGCCGCCACTTCCGGAGGACGCAAAAAACCGCATCATGCACATCACGCTTCCCATTTCGGAAGAAACCATTTTAATGGGCAGCGACACCATGCCAGGCGTGCACGAGCACAAAATCGGCAATAATATTTCACTTTCCATCAACACCAATTCGCGCGAGGAAGCCGAGCGCGTTTTCCACGGACTTTCCGATGGTGGAAATGTCACCATGCCGCTTTCCGACACGTTTTGGGGCGCTTATTTCGGGATGTGGACGGACAAATTTGGCATCAACTGGATGGTAAATTACGATGATCCTTCCAAAGCTCAGGCGCACTAAATATTTTATTAGTAGCTAACAAGGTTGCGCACCTTTTGGGAGATTTCAACCGGCTTTTCGCTATATCTTTTGCTCCGCTTCGCTCCGCAAAAGGATGCCGCTGCAATCCGGGCTAGAAGAAGATTTTCGCTCCTTTTAAAACGAAAAAATTTGCTTCTACAACAGCAAAAAAAGCCGGAAAAAATTTCCGGCTTTTTGGTTATATTTTTTGGTTTTGCTTAAATATTCGGATTTTCCAAAATTACTGCGTAACCCTGTCCGACACCGATACACATTGTTGCTAAGGCATATTTTTTTCCGGTTTTCTTCAATTCTAAAGCAGCGGAGTAGGTAATCCGCGTTCCGCTCATGCCCAGCGGGTGACCGAGCGCGATTGCGCCACCGTTCATATTTACACGCGGATCGTCGTTGGCAATTCCGAGTTCTTTTAAAACCGCAATACTTTGCGCTGAAAAAGCTTCGTTCAGTTCGATGACATCCATTTGATCCAAAGTAAGATTGGCTCTTTTTAGCGCCAATCTTGTAGCCTCCACCGGTCCAATTCCCATGATTCTCGGTTCCGTTCCGGTTACAGCGGAAGTCACGATTTTTGCTAATGGCTTCAGGTTATATTTCTCTATTGCCTCATCGGAAGCGACAATTACAGCGGCGGCACCATCATTTAATCCTGAGGCATTTCCGGCAGTAACGGTTCCGTTTTTCTTCACAAAAGCTGCGCGCAGTTTTCCCAAAATCTCCATGGTGGAATTTGGTTTGATGAATTCGTCCTGATTCACCACGGTCGGTTCACCTTTTCGTTGTGGAATTACTATATCTGAAATTTCTTCTGCTAAACGTCCGCTCTCCTGTGCTTTTTTGGCTTTCAGCTGGGAATTTAAAGCAAATTCATCCTGTTCCTCACGCGAAATCTGGTACATTTCCGCCAGGTTTTCTGCGGTTTTTCCCATCGCGTCAGTGCCGTACATTCTTTCCATTTGCGGATTGATGAAACGCCAGCCGAAACTGGTGTCGTACATTTTCTGGTCAGTTCCAAAACCACTTTCAGCTTTTGAAATCGCGTAGGGTCCGCGCGACATTCCTTCCACACCACCGGCGATAAAAAGATCGCCTTCGCCCGATTTTATGGCACGCGATGCCTGAACGATTGCACTCATTCCGGAGGCGCACAGTCGGTTTACGGTTTCACCAGGAACGGTTACCGGAAGTCCTGCCAAAAGCAAAGCCATTCTTGCAATATTCCTATTGTCTTCACCGGCCTGATTCGCGCAGCCGATAATCACGTCATCAATTTTATTCAAAGGTAATTCGGGATTTTTGGCGACAAGGCTTTTTATCACGGCAGCCATCAGATCATCTGTTCTTACCGGCGCTAAACTTCCTTTGAAATTTCCAATGGCAGAACGGGTTCCGTCGATAATATATGCATTTTTTGGTGGCATCTGAATGATTTTTTTATGGTGTTAAAGATACGTTTTTTAAGGTTTATGTCTATGGCGGAGGTCATAGGAGCGGGAAAAACTGGATTTTCAGCACTGATATTCCCTCTTTTCGCTTTAGCTCAAATTCGGTAGTACTTTAATTAAAAATTTGGGGCTGAAACGGTAATTTCTTCACTTTTAATGAATTCCAGCAAAGGGCTTATGAAACGGTCGAAAACTTCAATGTGCGGCGAATGTCCCACGTTTTCCAGTTCCACGAGTTTTGAATTTTTGATTTTTTTCTGGGTTTCTTTGCCTAAACTTTGGTAAAGTCCCATCAGTGGTTGCAGTTCCTTTGGTGCATTTCCTTTACCAATCGCGGTTCTGTCGCGCGTTCCAATGATTAAAAGTGTTGGTACGGTAATTTTTTCAAAATCATCAACGACAGGTTGCGTGTAAATCATATCCGTCATGAGCGCCGCATTCCAGGCGGTTATTGGGAAATCTTTAGAAATCGTCCAGCCGGCCAAAAGATTCAGCCATTTGTCATATTCCGGATTCCATTTCCCGTCGTAATAAAATTTCAGCTGGTAATCTTTATAGGAATCGTAAGTGTTTTTCAGCTCCGAAGCGTAGAGTTTATCGATGTTTTGGTAAGGTGAAAAATTTCGGTAATCTTCCAGTCCAATCGGGTTTTCAAGAATCAATTTTTCCACGCTTTCCGGATACATCACTGCCATTTTTGTCGCCAACATTCCACCCATAGAATGACCGAGTACAATAAATTTATCGATTTTTAAATCGTCTAAAATCGATTTCGTATTCTCGGCAAGCTGCTGAAAACTAAACTGATACTGTTTAGGTTTTGATCATTTTCCAAAGCCAATCTGATCCGGCATTATCACGCGGAAACCTTCTTTTAAAAGCACTTTCGCCGTTTCTTCGAAATAGTAGCCGTTGAAATTTTTACCGTGGAGCAGAATAATGGTTTTACCGTTTGGCTTTTCCGGTTTTGCATTCATAAAAGCCATTTTCAAGGTCTGTCCCTGATTTTTCACTTCTTTGAACTGAACGGGAAATGGATAATTTACCGTCGAAAGTTCGGCATCCAACGGTTCCAGCTTAGACAAATTCTGCGCGTTGCAGGAAACGAATAATAGTACAAAGACGGAAAAAATTAGCTGCTTAAATGACATTATTTTTGATATTCCTCAAATTTACGAAACTATTTTTCGCCGTTAAAAGCACATAATTTTTGGAATTAAATATCGCGTCCCGCAGCTTTATTTTTAAATAAGAGAATCACGCTGCTGATAACTAAGACAACCGCTGCAATAATCGCGAAAGTCTTAACTACAGCATTAATTTCGCTGTTCGTCTCCGCAATCGCGACAAAAGCCCAGGCGCCGACAAACGCAAAGAATGGTGCGTTTTTTCGCCACGTCATTAATAGATGAATAACAGTCGCGATGCTGATTAAAATAATCGTCCAAGCTGTTTCGGAAATTCCGAAGCCGTTCCAGCCAATTTTTTGAAGCCAGGAAGCGGTGGCAACGATGAGCGCGACGCTCATCCAGCCGGCATAAATCTGAAACGGAACATTGATGAGCCACTTTTTCAAGCCGCTTTTAGCAAAATCTAAAGCAGGTATTAAAATCATCAGCAAAGAAATCATAGCGATGACCAAAATCAAAACTGAAAAACCCGCGTAACCGTAGAGCCAGACTACGATCCAGGAACAGTTCGCCACGCAGGAAAGCACGAACCACCAACCAATTTTTTCCACGAAATGATCGGTGTTGTTTTTTTCGGGTTTAAATAAATTTCGTCCCGTGTAAATCACGAAAGCCAGCATCAGCAGATAAATCAAGCCCCAAATTGAAAAAGCGTAACCGGCAGGTGTGATTAAAGTTTTGTATTCATCGGAGACATCGCCGATGGTTTTCCCGTCGAAAATGCCGGCATTACTGAGATAATTGAAAATGATGGTAAAAACCAGTGCGAAACCGTTGGCAATTTGTAATGTTTTTTTCATGGTTTAGTTTTTTAAAATCTAAAAAAATGCTGTTTTAGCAGCATATTTTTTATATTCAGAAAAATTCATTCCGAAATTTTAATCGTAGGCTTCCCACCAGTTTTCATAAGTTTTGGTTTCGACCTGCCACGGAACGATTTCACCAATTTTGGGCATTATAAGCGGTAATTTTTCGGTTTTGTTGAGCTCTGTAATTTTTTCCAAAGGTTCTTTCCAGCCGTGCAGCGAAAGTTCAAACTTGGAATTGTGAACCGGAATTATGCGTTTTGCATTTAAATTTTTCGTCGCGACCAAAAATTCTTCCGGAAGCATGTGAATATAGCGCCAGTCTTTGTTGTATTGCCCCAATTCTAAAATGGCGAGATCAAAGCCGCCGTGTTTTTTACCAATTTTTTCAAAGTGGTCATCAAAACCGGAATCGCCGCCGAGATAAATTTTTCGTTCAGGCGTTTCGAAAACAAAACTTGCCCAAATCGCCTGATTTCTTTTTAAAGTTCTACCGGAAAAATGACGTGCTGTTTCGGCATAAATTTTAAAACCATTGCCTAAATCTGCCTTTTCACCCCAATCAAGTTCGATGATTTTTTCAGGTTGATAACCCCAATATTCCAGATGTTCGCCGGTGCCGAGGCCTGTAATAACCTGCTTGACTTTCGGCTGCAGTTTTGTCACAGTCTCATAATCGAGGTGATCCCAGTGATCGTGGGAAATAATCAGATAGTCAAGCTCCGGAATGTCGTCAGTCGTATATAAATCCGAACCTGCAAAAGCTTTTGTCGTGAAGGAAAACGGCGACGCATTTCCGCTGAAAACCGGATCAACCAGAATTTTTTTGCCGTCAATTTGCAGAAAATAGGAGGAATGTCCCATCCAAACGTACACATTTTCATTTGGATCCAAATTTTTCAGATCACCTTTCGTAAAATTAAATTTCTGTTTTGGTTTCACATTTTCATTTTTGCCGAACAGAAAGCGGTACATCACTTTCGGCATGGAAGTATCTTCCGCGAGTTGCGGCGTGAAACTCAGATTATCAAAACTATCGTTTTTGTAATGCGGTGATTTTTTGATTCTTTCCAAACGCTTTCCCGACGGTGCTTTCCCGAATTTTGGATGTTGCAAAATAAAATAGCCGGCAACCACCAAAACTGAGATTAAAATTAAAACTGCGATCATCATTTTCCTTAGAACTTTCATTGATTTTGGTTAATTTCATTCACTTCTAAAAAGGAAAATGAATTAAAAATTTTACATAAAAAT
>Ga0308157_10009761_pt1 | contig 10557 bp, 12 predicted proteins | sample PhyBR1_FD_201035 | JGI IMG/M metagenome (GOLD analysis project Ga0308157, IMG submission 201035) | Phyllosphere microbial communities from UC Gill Tract Community Farm, Albany, California, United States - DLSLB.R1 | ecosystem: Host-associated > Plants > Phyllosphere > Unclassified | place: USA... | reverse complement strand
GTTCGGCCGAAGGCTGCTGGTCTGTCGACAAGGTGGGTGCCGGGAACGCGGCTAACGCAAGGGCAACCTCTTCGTGATGCTCTGCTGCTATGTCAGCGTCCGCCCGTTCCCTTGCCGCCCGTTTCGTCCGCTTCCGCCACACGGAGAGCGGGAGCGTCCTCGTGATCTTCGCGCTGGCGCTACTGCCAATGGCCTTCCTCGCGGGCATGACGATCGACTACGCACAGAACACAAACCTGCGCCAACAGGCCCAGGTCGCCGTCGACGCCACCGCGCTCGCCCTCGCAAAGCTGCCGCTTGATACCACGGACAAGGATCTCGCGGCCAAGGCGGAGGCGCAGGTGCTCGCCGCCTTAAAGGGTCTGTCGATCGACGCACTCACCGTCACCATGCGCCATAACGGAGACCTCATTGAGGTGGCGGCCAAGGGGGCGACCCCGACCTCGCTTACGCGGCTCGCCGGCTTCATGAGCATGCCGCTCGACGTCTCCGCCACCTCGAACCGCTCGATGACGAACCTGGAGATCGCGCTCGTCCTCGACAACACCGGCTCGATGAAGGGTACGAAGCTGACGAACCTGAAGGCGGCAGCGCGCGACCTGGTCACCAACCTGTTCAAGCAGGCCGACCCGGCTAAGCCGAACGCGCTCAAGATTGGGATCGTGCCCTTCTCGATGACGGTCAACGTCGGCCCGGGCTTCGCCGGCAGCGACTGGCTCGACATCAACGCCAAGTCGCCGATCCACCAGCAGATCTTTAACGCGCAGGGCGCCTCCGCAAACCGCTTCTCACTGTTTGCCGATATGGGCAAGACCTGGGCAGGCTGCGTCGAGAGCCGACCCGCGCCCTACGACGTGCAGGACACCGCCCCCTCACAGGCGAACCCGGTCACCCTGTTCGTACCGTTCTTCGCCCCCGACGAGTCGGACAACGACAGCAACGCCGTGAACGACTATATGGCCGATCTGCCCTCGGGCGGGTCGGCGGGCGGAGCGAGCAACCGCCAACTGCAGGGCATGACAGCGAAGTACGACAAGAATGCCTTCAAGGTTTCGACCACCGCCCGGCAGACCGGCACGAACTACCTCTACGGACCGAACGCGGGCTGCGAGATCCAGCCGCTCACCCGCCTGACGACGAGCCAGTCCCAACTCACCAACGCGATTGCCGCGATGACTGTCATCGGAGACACCAACATCCCGATGGGCCTCGCCTGGGGCTGGCACCTGCTCTCGCCCAACGCCCCATTCAGGGACGGCGTCGCCTACGGCGAGACCAAGACCAAGAAATTCATCGTGCTGATGACCGACGGGCAGAACCAGTCGGCCGTCTCAAATTCGGACAACCGCTCCTACTATTCCGGTCTCGGCTTCATTTGGCAGAACCGCATCGGCACGACCTCGAACGACAACGCTGTCCGCACCAGGGCCATCGATGCGCGCCTGTCGCTGCTTTGCGACAACATCCGCAAGGCCCGCATCCAGGTCTTCGCCGTGCGCGTCGAGGTCAACGACGGCGACAGCGCCGTACTGAAGGCCTGCGCCAGCAGCCCGAACATGTTCTTCGAGGTGAAGAATTCCTCCGGCCTGCCAGCGGTGTTCCGTGCGATCGCCGACCAGATCAGCGAGCTGCGGATCTCCCAATGAGTGCGTTTTCCAAGCCTCGCCGGATATCCCTCGTCTCCAGGATGCTCGCCCGGTTCCGCTCGGACGCGGAGGGCGTCGTGGCGGTCGAGTTCGCCCTCGTCGGCCTGCCGTTCCTGATGCTGGTGGCCGCAATCTTTGAGTGCTGCCTCGTCTGCCTCGGGCAGCTCACCCTCGACACGGCGATCGACCGCGCCACGCGCGCCGTCTTCACGGGTACCTTCCAAGAGGCGAGTGACGGCACCGACCCGAGCCAGCGAATGCAAAAGGACATGTGTGCGGGCTTCGTGATGTTCAGCTGTACCGACTTGAAGGTCGAGGTCACGACCGCGGCTTCCTTCGCAGAATCCGGTGCGGGCGATCCTTACGATGCCGAGGGGAAGGGGCTGGCAAAGGATTTCGGCTCGCGCTTCGATTGCCCAGGCGGCAACGACATCGTCACCGTGCGCGCGGCCGCGACCATTTCGCGGTTCTTCCCCTTCCTCGACCTCACGCGCCGCCCGGTGGGGCGAGACCGCCAGCTCATCATGTCGACGGCGGTGTTCAAGGCCGAGCCCTACGCCGATGGGAGGTGCCGGTGAACGCCCTGCTGCGGCGCTTCCGGTGGAACCGCGACGGCATTGCCGCCACTGAGTTTGCCCTGATCGCGCCGATACTGATCCTGCTCCTGATGGCCTCGGTCGAGTTCCCTCGCGCGCTCGGCATGAGCCAGAACGTGACGCGGGCGGCGCGCACAGTGGCCGACCTCGTCGCGCGCGGCGGGGGAGCAGATATGGACGATGTCTACGCCGCGGCGGCCGCGGTGGCCGCCCCCTACGACATCTCCGGGGCCGATCTCGTGATCATCTCCGCTGGCGTCTACAAGAACGGCACCGCCCTGTCCGCGAAGGTCTGCTCTGCCTATGCCCGAAAAGGCACAGCGAAGAAGGCCGGCGTCACGCTCGGCGAGGCTCCTCCGGCATTCGCTAAAGACAAGGCACGCTACCTCGTTATCGAGATGTCGGTGCGCTATCCCGTGATCTTCTCGGCCTTCCCCTACAGCCGCGACATCACCTTCGAGCGCAGCATCCGCTGGCCCGTGCGTCAGGGCGACAGCGTGAACGGCGACGCCGAGATCGTGCTACCCGGCGGCAATGCCTGCCCAAAGGCTTGAGGCGTTAACGCTGAGGGTTCAGCTGTCCGCTCATGGGCCGGCAGCCAATGGCAGTTTTCCACCCATTCGGACCTTCCGCGGCCGCACCTCGAATGTCCGCAAGGGGTAAATAGCGCGGATTGCAGACACGCTCTGGAAACGGACTGGCTCGCCGCTCCGGGCCTGCGCCCCACTCCCAGTTGAAGAACGGATCAAAAAACGTATCGGTGAGCCGATCCTCGGATGAACCCTCTGACGCCATTGTTACCCTCGCCGCTTTCACATATTTATGTTCGATAAAGGACATTATCATATATATGAAGGCGTCGCACACACGATCTGCGGAGGCGGAGCGGGGAGGGGTTTCAGACCTGAGTTATGAGAGGGGACAGGACAGCAAAATCAGGGGTCAACCTCCCTGCTCACAACCCGTGAGTTATGAGCATAAAACAGGAATTGAGCGGAAAATCCCGCGCCCGCCCCTGATTAGGATACAAACGAGTGTTTATAGGCCAGCTAATTCGGTCTAGAAGTTTCTCGCCCTGTTTCTTTCAAGTATTTTTCTTCCTCTTCGCAGATAGATCTCAGCTCTTCCGATAACTCCAATTCAAATCTAGACCAATCTCTAAAATTGTTTCTGAGATTGTACCGGAGACGATGCTCAATTTCACTGCATCTCCTGAAATGCAGACTGCGAAGCTTGTCTAAACGATATTTCATATAAATATCATCAGAAATTTTACCTCCAACTACGAATACAAAGATACCAGCACTCGCAGAAGCGAATACAAAACTTGTCGATATAAGCAATATATTTAATGCAGTTATGTTTTTTAGATGCCTATTGATACGAGAATACCCGCCGAATTTCTCTACCTCATCGGGCGTTGGCTTAATGATAAGGCTAGATGTCTGTAATTTTTCACGTTCAAGCTTCTCAATCTCTAGTTTAAGCTTCTTCACATTCTTTACATTTTGAATGAAAGCAGCGGCCCCTGCGATAAATACACCGATTGCAACGATTATTGGCCATCCGCTGGCATATAATGCTGCCCAATTCATACGGCTTTACCATTGGAAAAACCGTGCTTGACCCATTTCAAGACGGGGAACGCCGCCCAACCGACAAGTAAGACGGCCAGAGCGGGCATAAAAGCATAGATAACAAGGTGGGATAGAAGCTTAAGGCCTTCACCGGTTCCGTTTCTTAAGTACCAAACAGCAACGGCAGCGGTCCAAATACCTGTAAGAACAAGCCACACCCGAAATAAGCCTCGGCCGTAGTTTAGCCCGGTGTCGAGCTGCCGGGGGTCGTTGGGGTCGGGCAACCATGACCTAGTGGCCGGCTTCTGCCCCTGTCCTTCAACCGAGTCAGGGAGCCACGGTTTCGACTTGTCGCCCGGAGCTGGAAAATCAGACATACCCGATCCCTCTGACAGCCAAGCTATAGAGGGCAGGGGCAGTGTTCTCAATCCCGCAACAGGCACCATCCTACCACCCGCGAGCGCCGTTCACCGGACGGCGCGAAGGTCACGGGCGGCTATGGGAGGGATAAATCAACCGATAGGTTGTAGACCCCCCCCCATATTCAGGACGTAGTATAATTCTACAAACGGGTGGCGGCGTTTTTCAGGCGGCATGCCAGCTACCCCCACACTATCTTTCCAGCCCTCTGAGCGGAGCAGAAAAGCTATGATCCCACACAGTTCTACATAAGCGCGCAATAAACTTTCGATCGCCTGCTCCATGAATTGATCGAACTCAATTTTCGGTTCAGCCGTCTCTCCATGGATGATTTCAATTGAAGGAAGCTCAACTAATCCTTCAGCGTTCAGTCGAAAATCTCTGGCAACAAGCTTTTGCTGCGGCTTGGGATGTTCAACGCAATGGCGGCAGTTTCGAATAAACTTAGCGAAGCGGGCCACATGCCCTAGTCGTTTCAATCCCTCGGCGTCTAAATCGCCGCTCTCGGTTACTACTTTAACGAAGCCGTCAAACCACCCATTTTTACCCGCCTTCAACTCGGTATAATGCTGGCACATGCGAAACATGCATTGGGTGCTGTGCTCTGCTTTTTGGATGAAACTTTTTGCCCTGCCTTCCATCCCCATAATAGCCGGAAGCTGCATCGACCCGTTGCTGTGCTTGACTTTATAGTATTCTTGTACTGCCTTATCTTGCTCTCTCTTGAAATCCTCTAGATTTTTGTGTAGCTGGTATACTTCATCCAAAAAATTAAATGCCTCTGTGAGTAAGGCGTCTTTATCATATTCATGCCCAAGAGGTATTTAGCCTGCATGATTGTACGACCTACTAACTCGGAGCTATCTCCGATAGGATATATTTTCTGCGCTACATGAGGTATATCAGGATTAGTGCGATCAGGGTCGATCTGATCTGCCATATCAACAACATATATGGCACTGTCCTTAATAGTATAAAGGCGATTTCCGACAGGGAGCATCTCTTTGATAGCTCCTTCTGCGTCACTACCAATTGTCATACTAAACGCGCCTTCGCGTTTGATATCAATCGGTCTTTTGCTCATGGACTTTTCCGGTTCAACTCCGACAAGTCGGGTTGCATTGATGAAATTCACTTCGCTCACGCTTAAGCATTATCACACAGTTAGCAACTCGCTCCATCGCGTCGTGTACCGCTGCGATAGGAACTCCGCTTTCAGGTTCCAGCCCCGCGCCATGCCGCTGCACGCGAACCGCACCCGGTCGCGCCCATATCGGCGGTTGATCTGGTCCACCAGCTCCATAAGTCGGACCCGCTGCGGGGTGTCGGGTTGGATGAACAGGGAACCTTGCACGCTGGCCGCAGGGGCGAGGTCGAGGAACAGCACGCCCGTTTTCTTGTAGCGGAACCCCGGCCGGTAAATCTCGCGCAGGCCGAACAGGGCCGCCCAGATCAGGCGGCCGGTATCGGCCGTGGCGATCGTCAGCTTGACGTGCCGGGTGGCGTAGTACTGCGGTTGGTCGGGCTTGTGCTTGTTGGTGTTCAACAGGACGATGATCGCAGGCGTCGCGAGGCCCTGCCTGCGCATCTTCTCGGCCGCCCGCGACACGTAGGCGGTCAACGCCTCGGCCAGCTCGTCAAACGTCTCCACGTACCGCCCGAAGCTGCGGGACGTGCAGATCGTCTTGCTGTCCGGGCTGTCCTGTTCGAGGTCGATGCAGGGCGTCCCCTGTAGCTCCATGACGGTGCGTTGCAGGACCACGTTGAACCGCTGGCGGATCATCGTCGGGTCGGCGTCGCGGAGCTGTAATGGGGTCGTGATGCCGATTGGGTCTACAACAACCGCAACATCGTCGAGCAGCTATGGGCGCGCCTCAAGGAGTGGCGCGCCGTCGCCACACGCTACGAGAAGACCGCCGTCAGCTTCGCCGGTGTCCTCTGCCTCGCTGCAACGCTCGATTGGCTCAAGTGACAACAGGCCCTAGAACTCGGGGTTGGTCCGCGCCGAAAACCGGTCGCGGGCCGTGAACCGATCGGCCGGCAGCTCGCCGCAGGGCCGGCGAAATACGATCTCGCTCAGGAACGACCGCTCGATCTCGATCTGGTCTTCCTCGAGGTCGATGTACCAGCAGCGTCGCGCCCCGCTCCAGCGGTAGCGGCGGGCCTTCAGCAGGTCCTTGGTCTCGATCGGCGAGCCCTGCGCCCACAGGCGCACGGTGGGCCGGCGGGCGGTTTCGAGCAGGCAGGACAGAGCCAGGCGCCCGGAGGTTCGGAGCGGGCTGTCGAGCAGCCGGAGCAGGGCGTGACAGTCATCGATCGCCCGGTGACCCTGGTGGAAGAACCCGTGGTCGATCAGCAGGTAGCCGAGCTTCATGCCCTCGTGGCCCTCGGCGCGCCACGGGATCTGATGGCAGGAGCAGCCCCAGTTCTTCTCGGCGAACACCGGCCAGCGCGGCTCGCACATCTGCCGGTCGAAGCTGGCGTTATGGGCGATGACCACCGCGGCATCGGCCGCGATCCGGGCCACCGCCTCATCATCAATCCGCTGACCGGCCACGTCGGCGTCGGTGATCCCGGTCAGGCGGGTGATCTCCGGCGGGATCGGCCTGCTGGGCTGGTGCAGCTGGTTGAGGGTGTCGAGCACCCGGTAGATGCGCCCGCTGGCGCCATACTCGAACTTGAGGATGCCGAGCTCGATCACCTCGTCCGCGGCGAAGTCGGTGCCGGTGGTTTCGACGTCGACGACGAGGCCGATGAACGTCGGCTCGTTGGGCGGCTCCGGGCAGTCCGCCAGCGGCGCCAGCCGGCGCAGCACACGGTAGTCCCCCGTGCTTTCGAGCACGCTCGCGATGCTGTCGAGAGGCTGGTTCACGGCGACACGGTTCCGGCTTGGTTCTCCCTGGCCGGCGGCGGATCTGCCGTGCGGCTGTGCCAGTGAGCTTAACCGGGCCTGCGACAGGCTGGCCAGCGGAATGCCCCCGGCCGTCCACAAGGTAAGGAGGGGTGCGGGAACCGGGCCATGGCCTGCTCGTTGAACCGCCAGATTGGATCTGTTCTAATTCGTATCAGGGCGGCAACGCCGCCTGCCAGCTGCAGGAGCATCCCCATGGCAAACGCCAAGTGTGAGAGCTGCAAGTTCTTCGACGAGCATAAGGTCAACGGCGCGGCCGCGCAGCACGACGAGGGCCTGTGCCGCTTCAACCCGCCAGTGAACCAGCCCGGCCCGGACGCGCACGGCCTCTGGCCGGTGGTTGGCGCGACCGACTGGTGCGGGCACTACACGCCCGAGATGACCGCCGCTGAGTAAGGCAGAGCGTCGCTCAAGCGAAGAAGGGGCCAGCCGGGAGGCTGGCCCTTTTTTGTCGGCGATGCCCAGTCGAACAGGCTGAGCTGCTGCCAGTCGGTTTCGGCCTGTGCCCATGCTGGGCTAAAGGCTTCGGCGTCCAGCCACCGCAGGACGAAGGCGACCGGCCCGCCGCTCTCCTGCACCAGTGCCGGTGCGGTGAACCTTGATAGGTAGCCGGTTTTCGGAAACCAGCAGGGATGCCCGTCGGGGTTCGATGCTCCCGATCTACAGCTGCTTCGATTGCGCCAAAATGCAGTGCTCAGAGGCTGCAGGCTCCATATGATGCACAGAGCTACAGAGTGATCTGCGGCAAGCGTGCGATGGCGTCCGTTCGAGCTTTGAGAGAAACGCTGCCGTAGCGTTCACCGACGCTTCGAGCCGACCAGCCGCACAGCGCGTCGATGACGTTGCTGGCTACGCCCGCTTCCGTCGCCACCGTACGGAAGCGATGCCGCCAGCTGTGGTTGGGGCTCACACCGGGATCGCTGACGTACTGACGCGCAAATTCGCTGAGACGGTTCTTCACCCCCTGCAACGGACCAGCGACCCCGCCCGCTGCATCTGGGACGATGAAGAGTCGCTCAGCCCGCACGGTCTGCACGAACGCTGGAAAGCCGAGCTCAATAAGCTGTGGGTGCAGGGGCACGTCGCGCGCCTGCTTCGTCTTCACCGTTCCCGCCTCTGGGGTGATCCGGAGCACCCAGACTCCATCGGGGTACCCAGCCACCGCCTCCCGCCGCAGATCCTGCCGCCGCATCTGCGCGATCTCTCCGACGCGCGCCCCGGTAAAGGCGAGCACCCAGGGGATCCAGCGTTTGGCGGCGTAGGTCTGCGGCAACTCCCTGCCCGGCGTCAGGTCTAAGGCGGCGCGAAGCAGCGTGCGCGCCTCCTCGCCCGTAAACTCGCGCTCGCGCAGCTTCACTTTTGCGGCCTTGGCGACCGTGACACCGAGCGCCGGATTCTCGGTGAGCCGCCCGTTGTCGAGCGCCCAACCAAACACGGCTTTCAGAGCCGCTAAATCACTGTTCTTGACCGTGGTGGCTGACACCAGCTCACCGTTGCGCTTACGGCTGGCAAGGCGGTGATCTTTGAAGCGAACGATATCTTGCTTCGTCACGCGGTGCGCGTTGTCGTGCCCAAGAAAGGCGGTCAGTAAGCGGAAGGCGTGAGCGTACGCCGCGTGGGTTGAAGCCGACTTGCCGGTCCGTTCGGCCTCGCGCCACCAAGCCTCGACCAGGGCACTCAGCTTTGCCGGCGGTAACGTCGTCGCCGCCGTGCCGTACGGCTGGCCAGCCATCGGCGACGACGGAAAGGTTTGAGGCGCAACAGGGTGTTGGCCGACGTCGAGAGATTTGCCCTGCGCCGCGGCCCTGAGGGCGAGACTTGCCCGCTGCATCACCGCCGCGACAGCCCGGGCGAGTTTTCGACGGTCCGACTGATCGACAACAATGCCCCGCTGCTTCAGCACGGCATCAGCTTGGTCGGTGCACCACTCCTCCATGTCTCGCCGAGCACCAACCGCTGGATCTGCCGCCTCTTTGATGAGCGTGGCACCCAGGTTCGGTTGAAGCGACCAGCCCGGTGGGCGGCGGGGCCAAAGATTCTCGCCGAGATCGATTCGCCAGAAGGCCTGCTGACTCGGCTCGTCGCGATACTGGTCAATCCACCATGCGTAGAGTGGGTCGACCATCTCGTGTGCCTCGCGCTCGCTCAGCAGCTTTGGGCCTGCGCGGAGGTTCGTCCACCGCTCGTCCAGCTCAAGGAGGGCTCGGGCATGGAGGCTCTTGGCACGAACCGGATCCTTCGTGCCAAGGCTGATCTTCTCCTCGCGCTTGCCGATGCACGCGAGAAGGTCGGCTGGCACGGCCCGCCGCAGATAGTAGATGCCGGTTTTGGGATGCTTCCAGGGACGCGTCGTCATCAGCGACATTTGTACCACCCGTTTGTACCACCCGGGCAGTCCTAAGTCTCTGTTTTCACTGATTGCTCTAGCGGCTCAGCGGCTTAGCCAGCTGATGGTGCCCAGGGACGGAATCGAACCGCCGACACTGCGATTTTCAGTCGCATGCTCTACCAACTGAGCTACCTGGGCATCCGCCGCGTCGCGCTGCGTCGTCGGCTGGCGGGGGTATAGTGAAGGGTTTTGAGCCTGTCCAGCCTTCCCGCAATCGAAGGCGAAGCTTTTTTGCCGGGCGCGGATCTCGGTCTCAGCGGGAGGGATTTTCGTCGTCCGAATGGGGTGGGTAGGACATCTCATCCTCCTCCGGCCCCGGAATGACGTAGCGCTCGCCGAGCCAGCGTCCGAGGTCGATGTCGGCGCAGCGGGGCGAGCAGAACGGCTTGGTCTCGGTCCGGGCCGGCTTGCCGCAGATCGGACAGGGCGCCAGCGGCTTGTCCCCCGCCATCCTCTTCACCGGCTGGCTCATGTCGCGGCCCCCCAGGCGCCCCGCACGGGAAAACCCTCACCTTCGAGCAGGCTCATCGTCTCGTACAAGGGAAGGCCAACCACAGCGCTATGGGAGCCGACGAGCTTCACCGCAAAGGCTGCGGCCAGGCCCTGGATGGCGTAACCGCCGGCCTTGCCGCGCCACTCGCCCGAGGAAAGATAGCCCTCGATCTCGCGGTTCGACAGGCGCTTGAAGCGCACGCGGGTCTCGACCATGCGCTCGCGGCGCCGATCCTTCGGGGACAGGATGCAGACGGCCGTGTAAACGCGGTGCGCCCGCCCCGAGAGCAGCCGCAGGCAGTCGGCGGCCTCGTCGATCAGCTCGGCCTTGGGCAGCACGCGGCGGCCCACGGCGACCACGGTGTCGGCGGAGACGAGATAGGCGTCGCGCAGGTCGTCCCGACGCCGCGCCGCAGCCTGAGCTGCCTCCAGCTTTTCCCGGGCGAGGCGGCGGGCGAGATCGCGGGGCGATTCGGATTTGCGCGGGGTCTCGTCGATATCGGCGGGCAGCAACGCATCCGGCTCG
>Ga0308157_10009760_pt1 | contig 10557 bp, 8 predicted proteins | sample PhyBR1_FD_201035 | JGI IMG/M metagenome (GOLD analysis project Ga0308157, IMG submission 201035) | Phyllosphere microbial communities from UC Gill Tract Community Farm, Albany, California, United States - DLSLB.R1 | ecosystem: Host-associated > Plants > Phyllosphere > Unclassified | place: USA... | reverse complement strand
ACCCAGGAGCTTTCCCATGTGTTCCATCTTCGGCATTTTTGGCCTGCAATCCGGTGACGACCTGCAGGCGCTGCGTCGGCAGGCGCTTGAACAATCCCAGCGCCAGCGACATCGCGGCCCGGACTGGAGCGGTGTCTATGTAGACGACGGCGCCATCCTGGTGCACGAGCGGCTGGCCATCGTTGACCCGGCTGGTGGCTCGCAGCCGTTGCTGTCCGACGACGGCCAGCTGGCACTGACGGTGAACGGTGAGATCTACAACCACCAGGAGCTGAAGAAAGAACTGACCCAGCCCTACGCCTTCCAGACCGGCTCGGACTGCGAAGTGATCAACGCGCTGTACCGCGAGGACGAGCCGGCGTCCTACTTGAACAGGCTCAACGGCATCTTCGCCTTCGCGCTGTGGGACCGCGCCAAGCAGCGCGTGATCATCGCCCGCGACCCGATCGGCGTGGTGCCGCTGTACTGGGGGCATGACAAGCAGGGCCGGCTGTGTGTGGCCTCGGAAATGAAGTCGCTGTCCGATACCTGCGCCGATGTCGCGCAATTCCCGCCGGGTCACTGGTATGACAGCAGCACCGATACGCTGAGCAAGTACTACGAGCGCCCGTGGCGCGACTACGCCGCAGTCGAGGGCGTGGATGTATCGTTGACCGAACTACGCGAGGCCTTCGAACGCGCCGTGCACCGCCAGCTGATGACCGACGTGCCGTACGGCGTGCTGCTGTCCGGTGGCCTGGATTCGTCCCTTGTCGCTGCGGTCGCTGCGCGCTATGCACGCAACCGGATCGAGGATGGAGGTCAGAGTGAAGCCTGGTGGCCGCGTCTGCACAGCTTCGCCATCGGTTTGAAGGGTTCGCCCGACCTGGCTGCGGCCAAGGTGGCGGCGGAAATGCTGGGCACGGTGCATCACGGCTTCGAGTACACCTTCGAAGAAGGTCTGGATGCGGTGCCGGAGGTGATCCGCCACGTCGAAACCTATGACGTCACCACCATCCGCGCATCTACGCCGATGTTCCTGCTGGCGCGGCGGATCAAGGCGATGGGCGTGAAGATGGTGCTGTCCGGCGAAGGCAGTGACGAAATATTCGGCGGCTACCTGTACTTCCACAAGGCGCCGAATGCGCGTGAGTTCCACGAGGAGCTGGTGCGCAAGCTCGATGCGCTGAACAACTACGACTGCCTGCGCGCGAACAAGTCGATGATGGCCTGGGGCGTGGAGCCGCGCGTGCCGTTCCTGGACCGCGAGTTCCTTGATGTGGCGATGAAGATGGACGCGCGCCACAAGATGGTCGACAAGGCCAGTGGCCGCATCGAGAAGGCAGTGCTGCGCGAGGCCTTTGAAGGCTACCTGCCCAAGGAAATCCTGTGGCGGCAGAAGGAGCAGTTCAGTGATGGTGTCGGCTACGGCTGGATCGACGGTTTGAAGGCACATGCCGAAGCGCAGGTCAGCGACCGCGTGCTGGCCGCTGCCGACAAGCGCTTCCCGCACAACCCGCCGCAGACCAAGGAGGCGTACTACTACCGCCACGTATTCGAACAGTTCTTCCCCAGCCACGCTGCATCGGAAACCGTGCCGGGTGGCAAGTCGATTGCGTGTTCTTCGCCGGCAGCGATCGCCTGGGATGCGAGTTTCGCCAGCATGGCCGATCCTTCGGGCCGTGCCGTGGCAGGTGTGCATGAGCAGGCATTGGCTGGCTGAGTGATGGCGTACGGCCCGTGGTGATACTGGCCGTACGCTTGAAGCTGCCGTAACCCAGGCGTGGGCCGTATCATCGCCAGCTTACGCAAGGGAAGATCATGGACGCAGGAACGCATCGCCCCGCATCGCGGGGGCATTGGGGCTGGCTCTACCTGGTTTGGGCGGTGCTGCCGTTGTTGGCAGGCCTGCTACTGGCCCGTTACGCGGGGCTTGAAGCGCCGGTACAGATGCAGCACGCGGTCAAGGCCAGTTCGGCTGCCCTGCATTCGAGCTCGCCATTGGGCCTGTTTCTTCTACAGCTACTGGTATTGCTGCTGGTGGCAAAAGGCATGGGGCGATTGCTGCAATGGTTCGGCCAGCCGGCAGTGATTGGTGAGATGGCAGCCGGGTTGATGATGGGGCCGTTGTTGTTTGGCAGTGTGTTCCCGCAGCTGCAGGCCGCGCTGTTCCCGGCAAGTTCATTGGGCGCGCTCGGGTTGATCAGCCAGTTGGGTGTTCTGATGTTCCTGCTGGTTGCCGGCGCGGAACTGGACCTGGCGCGGTTGCAAGGGCGTCGGCGTTTTGCCATCGCGGTCAGTCACGCCGGCATTGCAGTGCCGTTTCTGTGTGGTGTATTGCTGGCGATCTGGCTGTATCCGGCACATGGCCCTGCAGGAGTCAGCTTCACCTCGTTTGCGCTGTTCATCGGTATCTCGCTGAGCATCACGGCGTTCCCGGTGCTGCTGCGCATTCTCGCTGATCGCGGCATGACACATAGTCCGTTGGGGCAGACGGCGATCGCCTGTGCAGCGCTGGGTGATGCGACGGCGTGGTGCATGCTGGCATTGATCGTTGCTGCAACCCAGGCCGCGGGTTGGGGCGCTGCGGGATTCAGTCTGGCTTGTGTGACGGTTTTCATTGGCGTGATGTTGGGGCTGGTGCGGCCTTGGTTCGCGCGGCAGAAGATTGCCGCCGGGCGTGAAGGCGCGTGGCTGCTGGGCATGCTGTTGCTGACGCTCGCCAGTGCCTTGTTGACCGAGTTGCTGGGCATCCATGCGCTGTTCGGCGCCTTCGCGGCCGGCGTGGCCGCATCGGCCAATGTGCAGTTGCGCGAGCTGATCATCAGCAAGGTTGAGCCGCTAGCGGTGACCTTGCTGTTGCCGCTGTTCTTCGCCATGACCGGATTGCGCCTGCGTGCAGACGCCTTGCAGGTCAGTGACCTTTGGTTATGCCTGTTCGTGATCGCGGTTGCCAGCATCGGCAAGCTGTTGGGCACCTTCGCCGCTGCACGCAGCGCTGGCATGCAGGCGCAGGAGTCGTTGCGTTTGGGCATGTTGATGAACACGCGGGGCCTGATGGAGCTGATCGTGCTCAATCTGGGTTATGAGCTCGGCTTGCTTGGTGACCGCTTGTTCGCGGTGCTGGTGGTCATGGCGCTGGTAACCACCGCCATGACCGGGCCGTTGCTGGGCTGGAGCGAGCGGGGCAGAGCGAAGAAGAGCTGAGCATGCCTTGAAGGCGTGCTTCCTGTGATGTCTTTCCTGTTGAAAAGGACTGGCGATGCGTGAATTGCTGTTGTTGATGCTTGGACTGCTGGGTGGCCCATCAATTGCCATCGCCACCGAGGTGCCGTTGGAGCGGCACCAATTGGGTGGTTGGGAAACAGATATCGGTTACACCGGCGTGGTACGTGATGGTGACACCTTGCATGTCTCCGGTGTCCCGTGCAGGGGCGCGGACATGCAGGTCGCGGTACGCGATTGCTACGGAAAGTTGACCCGGATCCTGCAACAGTTCGGTGCCGACAGCAGCCAGGTGGTCAAGGAGACCGTGTTCACCACCGATATGGACGGTTTGATCAAGGCCATCCCCGACCGCAAGACCTTCTTCGCCGGCGGCAACTATCCGGCGGCGAGCTGGGTGCAGGTAAGTCGCTTGTTCGATGCCGAGGCGAAGCTGGAAGTGGAGTGGACGGTGCGGCTGAAATAACCGGGCCACGTCCTGCCAACCCGGGTGGGCGGGGGCGGCCCTGCCCAAGCGTTGTCACCAGCCCTATGGAGATCGAAATGGCATGGTGGCCATCGCCTGCGGACGGCGCCAGTGCTTCCCGGGTGCGCTGCGCTTGCCCGAGCTACGGGTAAACGCGGACATGCGCGGTGCTGCTGCTCAACGTGGGCTCAAGCGCATGCTGTGTGTTGCACGGCCAGGCAGGAACGGAGTCGGCCGACCTTCCACCCAATCGTCGTGGCCGGCACCCCAGAACGGTGACAGCGGATGCCCGCTCTGGCCGCCTGGCATGTGCACGATGCCGTCGCCTTCATGGCCAGGGGAAACCACCATGCGCTCGGAGGCACCGAACTTCGGGCCGACCACGCGCGGCATGTCACTGTCGCCGGAAAGTGGCTGCGATTTCATGCAGAGCCAGGGTTTGAACAGGCTTGGCAATGCCCCTGATACCGGATGGCAGATCGCGGCGGTATTACGTTCGCCCCAACTGCGTTCGCCCAGGTCAGGGCCTTGCTTGGCCAGTTCACGTTCCAGCTGCCGGGCGCTGTCCGCCAGCAGCGCATCCCAGCTTTCCAGTGGCGGCGGCAGCAGATGCGCAGGGCGCTGTTCCAGCAGCGGCCAAAGTACGCCCTCGAACTGGGCCAGGTTGGGGGCGATGTAATCCTCGCCGAGCTTGGTCTTGGCAGGCTCCAGCAACGCTGCCTGGAGGCTGTCCATCAGGATGCCACGGAATCCACGTGCCATCCGGTAGCTGACCGAATCGGTGGAGGCGCGGCCCTGCCATTGGCGGCTGGCGGCTTCCAGCCGTTTCAATGCAGGGTCTTTACTGTGCTCGACCGTCCTGCGCAGCAGTTGCCACCAGCGCTCCATCAGCACGGCGCGGTCGTCGAGCTGGATGGCGAGCAGGTCGCGCTCGCTGAAGGTGTCGCGGGCGAACAGGCCATCGCGGATCTGCTTGGCACGCGCGCCGAAGTCGTAACCGCCGTCACCGGCCTCGGCCAGCGCGACACCGTCCAGGACGCGGCCATTGGCGGTCCACAGGCGGTGGTCGGGTGGGTCGATCAATGCCGGGGCGTGATCGGTACGGATAGCCCAAGGTTGGCAGCTGGGCGGTGCGGCTGCATCGGCATGACAGGCCGGGTCACGCGCCGGTCGTGCGCCGATCAGGCGCCAGGCAATGCGTCCGCTACGGTCGCCGACCAGCAGGTTCTGCGCGGGGATACCGGAGCGATCGGCCACCGCAAAGGCAGACTCCAGGTCGGCGGCCTTGGCCATGTCGGCGAAATCGAGGCGGACGGCACCGGCCTGCTGGCCAACCCAGCGCAGCGCCAACAGGCGCCCGTCGGCGGCGTCGTGCAGGATCGGCCCCCAATCGCTTTCGCGTACCAGCAGGATCTCCGGACTTGCGCCGGCCACGGCGATGGATTCGTTGAAGGTGCGCAGTGGCGCATCGGCTGGCAATGCGGTGTAGTCGGCCGTATCGATGTAGCTGTTGGTGAAGCCCCAGGCCACCCAGGTATTACTGCCAACGATGACTGCAGGCAGGCCGGGCAAGGTGAAACCGGCAACATCGACCTTGCCGTCGGGCGCGGTCGGGTCGGCATAGCGCAGTCGCGCACGGAACCATATGTTGGGCGAGCGCAGGCCCAGGTGCATGTCATCGGCGATGATGGCGCGGCCGTCGGCGGTCAGTGCGCCGGCCACGGCGAAGTTGTTGCTGCCAGGGAAATGCCGGGTTGCCGAAGCTGATCCATCAACGTCCTTCCCTGACGCAGCATGGGAGAGGTGGCGCGTCTGCGAAGCAGCTGAGGAAACGGGGGTTGCCGCAGCGGGGGCATCTTGTGCGTCGCTGCGCAGGTCCAGCGTGGCTGCATCCGGCAGCACCGCATCACCCCGGGGCTGGCCGAACAGGGGCGCGTCCCATGCGCTGCCATCATGGGTCAGCAATGCGAACAGGGCTGGAGGTGCGACGTCACGGATGCGTGCCAACGCCAGTTCGCGGGTATTGGTGGGATCCTGCAGGTCGGCATACATCGCCAGCCCGGTAAGCACGGAATCCTCCAGTTCCCAGGGACGTGGTTGTTGGCGCAGCAGCAGATACGGCCAGGGACGCACGGGCAGGGCGGCCAGCCCTGCATTGACACCGTCACGGTAGGCTTCGATGACCTCCCGCTTGCCGCCCAGTGCTGCCCCGAGGTTCTGCTGGGTGCGGGCGCGAAGTCGGTGTACCCGCATACGCTTGTCCAATGGCAGCGCCTTGGCGCCGAACAGCTCGGACAGCTCGCCAGCGGCTGAACGCCGCATCAGATCCATTTCGAAGAAACGTTCCTGCGCGTGCACGTAGCCAAGCGCGCGGGCCATATCAGCTTCGTTCGCGGCCTGTACGGTCAGTACGCCCAGTGCATCCCGCTCGATGTTTACCGGCGCCGAGAGCCCTGGCAGGGCCAGTTCCCCATCCAGCTGCGGCAAACTGCCGCGCAGCAGGCCCCATACGACCAGCGCAAGTACCAGCAGCAATCCCAGCACAATCCAGAACGAACGCAGCAGCCAACGCAGCACAGGCATACCCCCGATAGCGGTTCTGCCGCGATTGTAGACAGCTTGTGAACCCAAAGGAGAGGGAATCGCAACTGAAAGTGATTCCGATTAGATCATTGGCTTTCCAGATGGGGCACCCTATGCGCCATCGAATCACAGGAGCACCCCCATGCAGGGCAAACCCGAAGTCATTGAGTGCCTGAAGGAACTGCTGCGCGGCGAACTGGCTGCGCGCGACCAGTACTTCATCCATTCCCGTCGCTACGAGGATCAGGGCCTGCAGGCGCTGTACGAACGTATCGGCCATGAGATGGAAGAGGAAACCGAGCACGCTGACGCGCTGCTGCGTCGCATCCTGTTCCTTGGCGGCAATCCGGACATGCGTCCACACGGCTTCGAGCCGGGCGTGAGCGTGATGGAAATGCTGCAGAAGGACCTGGAGGTTGAGTATCAGGTGCGCGCCAATCTCGCCGCGGGTGTGAAGCTTTGCGAAGCGCAGGGCGATTACATCAGCCGTGACATCCTGATCGCGCAGCTGCGTGACACCGAAGAGGACCACGCCTGGTGGCTTGAACAGCAGTTGGGCCTGATCAAGCGGATTGGCCTGGAGCTGTACCAGACCAGCAAGCTCAACGCCAAGGGCACCGCCGCGCACTGATGGCGTGATGAATGGCCTCGTCGTGCAGGGCTGCGTAACCGCTGCCGCGCACGTCGCTGCATCCCTCTCCCGCCGGCCAGGTGCCATCTCCTCTCCCGCCAGCGGGAGAGGGTGCCCCGAAGGGGCGGGTGAGGGCAGCTTTTGACCTGGCTGGCGATACCAGCCCCCCGACCAACCCTCCGTGCACGACCAGTGCCATCCCCTCTCCCGCCAGCGGGAGAAGGTGCCCCGAAGGGGCGGGTGAGGGCAGCTTTTGACCTGGCTGGCGATACCAGCCCCCCGGCCAACCCTCCGTGCACGATCAGTGCCATCCCCTCTCCCGCCAGCGGGAGAGGGTGCCCCGAAGGGGCGGGTGAGGGTGCCTTTTGACCTTGCCGGCGGCACTGCGGCTGTCGCTTTTTCGCCATTGATCATGCTGACGCGAAAACCGATATCGGGTTGCCACCAGCATCGAACCGCTCGAGTGATGTGGCTGCGGCGCTCAACCCCGGACAGATATGGTCAACGGATCAGACCGTAGATGATCCGGTTCCAACTGTTCTCACGACGCACAGTGTCCTGCTCACTCAGCTCAGCAGAGTCCACCAGTTTTTCCATCACCGATGACGGCGGGTAGATCGCCGGATCATTGGCGATCTCGGCATTTATCCAGCGCGTGGACGCGCTGTTGGCATTCGCATAGGTGACATGGTTGGTGATGTCGCTGATCACCCGCGCATCCATCAGGTAGTTGATGAACGCATGTGCCAGTGCCGGGTTCTTTGCATTGGTCGGGATGGCAACGACATCCACCCAACGCAGTGCTCCTTCCCTCGGGATCAGGTACTTGATGTCCCGTGGCCTGTCGCCGTTGGCGAGCTCTCTGGCACGTGCCTGTGCTTGCCCGATGTCACCGGAATAACTGAGGATCACACACAGCTTTCCCGCCGCCAGGTCGTCTATGAGTTCGGAGGAGCGGCCGAATTTGCGGATATGGGAGCGGACATCCAGGTAGGCATCCTGTACGGCCTCCATGTTCGCCTTGCTGATGCTGTTGGCATCACGGCCCAGCCAGATCAATGCAGCGGTGTGGCCTTCCTCGTCATCATCGATGATGCCGATGCCGCACTCTGAAAGCTGGGAAGCAATCGCAGGCTTGAACAGCAGGTCCCAGGTGGCCATGTCGTAATCCGGGCCGAGGATCGCACGCACCTTGTCCGCATTGACACCAAGTCCGCTTGTGCCCCAGAGATAGGGCACAAGGTGGGAATTTCCTGCATCCATGCCGGCAAGCCCATGGAGAACATCCCTGCTCAGGTTGTTCCAGTTGCCAAGTGCGTCCTTGTCCAAGGGGCGCAGCAGGCCTTGCTGTATCTGATCAGCTGCATACGGGCGTGCCGAAGGAAAAACCACGTCATACCCGCCCTTGCTCTCGCGCAGCTTCTGATCGAGCACAGCGTTGCCACTGAATAGTTCATAGCGCACGCTGACCCCGAATTTCTTTTCAAAATCGCGGATGGTGCTTGGTGCAACGTAGTCTGGCCAGTTGTAGACGTTGAGCACGCCTCCGGCAGCAGCCTGGGGCGCAGGTGCTTCCACCGTGCTCGGGAAGTCACTGCCACCGCATGAGGTAAACGACAGCAGGACAGCGGCCGAAAATAGCTTCTTCAATTCTTTTCCCCTGATGGAGTAGAAATGGAATACAACGGCGCGCCAGTGAGCACCGCCCGCTGCCGCCGTTCCGCTGTCGGTTCTGCCTGTGTCTCGCCATGCAGATGACTGGCAGCCGATTGCACACCAGGTAGCTGACGATTCGCTCCAGCGCACGCAGCGGATATGCGTGTGTCGAGCCATCGGCCTGCAAACCGCACGTGCGTCGTCGGGACCACCTGGGAAATGGTCCTGGCGACCAAAGGCTGCCATCGCGGCCGTGCGACATGCCGACCTTGGGCGTGGCAGGGGATCTTGCGGACCTAGCGTGATGCCTGGTCGGCCCGATACCTGCTCGGCCGCATGGTGGTTTTGCCCAGCACGACGTTGGAACTGTTCGTATTGTCGACAGCGCTGCCTGGGTTGCACATCGGACTTGTCTTGAATGCGCCAACTGCGCTGGGAAATAGTCAGGCCACGCTTTGGCTTACGAGCGAGGAGGCGACGGTAGGAGGACGTGGTCCGTGCTGGTCGTGCACCCATGCCATGACGACTGCCGGCGTGCGGCAGGAGCTACCTGACTGATATCGGGGATTGCGGCGGCGGGAGTGTGGGGCTACTCCCGCGATGGTTGCTGTGCCGTCAGGTACGCAGCAGTCGATAGACCGTGGTGGTCAGCGCGGTGACGCCACCAGCGCGGAAATCCGGCTGTTGATCCAGGATGTCACGGCGCTCCAGCCGTGTGGCAAGCCAGGGTGTTGCGAAAAGGCGCAGCACTTCGGCTTCCTCGACCGAGAACGGCGGGCCCTGCTTTTCTTCCTGCGGGTACTCGAGAGTTATCAGTACGCCGCTGCAACTGACGGGGAGTTGTGCATACAGCGTGTCGCGGTACTGCTGGCGCAACGGCGGAGGCAGCGCGATCAGCGCGGCGCGATCGTAGACGCCGGATATGTCGGCGAGCAGGTCGGCGTCCAATGCAAATGCATCACCGCAGATGATTTCAATTGGCCCAGCGCTGTAATGTTCGCCGTACTGGCTGCTGTGGCGTTGCGGTGTGAGGCCGGCTTCGGCGAAGAACTGCTCGATCGCCATCGGCGAAAGTTCGACCCCGAGTACGCGATGGCCTTGGGCAGCCAGCCAGTGCATGTCCAGGCTTTTGCCGCACAGTGGCACCAGCACGCGGCTGCCTGCCGGCAGTTGCAGTTCAGGCCAGTGCTTCTGCAGCAGTGGCATCACCTCGTTTCGATGGAAGCCGATTTGACCGTTCTGCCAACGCTGCAGCCAGAAGTCGGGTTGCATGGGGTTCTCCAATTGCGAGTGCGGTGCTGATTACTTTGCTGTTTGTGGGAGCGGTGTCAGCCGCGAAGCTGGAGGCAATGAAACCATGGTGATTCTTGATTGCCGGTGATGGTTGTTTCTTTAGCTTCGCGGCTTACGCCGCTCCCACAAACACAAGCAAAAAAGAAGGCCGGGCATTGCCCGGCCTTCTCTGTTTACGGGATATCCAGCCCTTCCACCTTCTGCGGCGCCACGCAGACCTTCGACAACCGTGTTATCGAACGCGTCGCCATGCGCCAGTGAAGTGAATTACTGGACATCCAAGCCTTCAACCTTCTGCCACCCACGCGGCAACAGATGCCCGCGCGTAGCCCGCGTTCCCAGATACGTCTCCAGGTCCTTGAATGACAGGTTCATGGTGCGCTGGCCACTGCGTACCTGCAGGGTGTTGCCAGGGCCAACCGCGACCACCGCCACCACGCGCTCGGTGGAGAGCTTGGCCTTGGGGATCTCGATGATCTTGTTGCCCTTGCCCTTGTCCAGTTCCGGCAACTCGCTGGCCGGGATGGCGAGCATGTTGCCGGCGCTGGTAACCGCGACGATGCGGTCGGTTTCCGGGTTGGCGACCAGGGACGGGGTCAGCACCGCCGAACCGGTGGACAGGTTGAGCATCGCCTTGCCGGCCTTGTTGCGGCCGGTCAGGTTCTCGAAGCGGGTGACAAAGCCATAGCCGTGCGTGGACGCCAACACGAAACGCGTGTTGTTG
>Ga0308157_10009759_pt1 | contig 10557 bp, 12 predicted proteins | sample PhyBR1_FD_201035 | JGI IMG/M metagenome (GOLD analysis project Ga0308157, IMG submission 201035) | Phyllosphere microbial communities from UC Gill Tract Community Farm, Albany, California, United States - DLSLB.R1 | ecosystem: Host-associated > Plants > Phyllosphere > Unclassified | place: USA... | reverse complement strand
CACGCGTAAATGGGAACCGGGAATGGCGGAAGAAGAGACGCGATTCTTTGGGCTGAAGCGCGAGTGCGGGTTGCACGAAGGGTGATGTCATTTTGCCCGGTGGCGCTGCGCTTACCGGGCCTACAAAGGCACGAAACGTAGGCCCGGTAAGGCGTAGCCGCCACCGGGCTTAACTACCTCAGGCTTTCCCCGCTTTTGCCAGCTCTTTCACCAGCGGCAGCATCACTTTCACTACATCCCGGCTGCGGTGTTCAATGCGCTGCGGCAGGGCGCTATCAATGTGCTGCTGATTATCCAGCATCACGTTATGCCAGCTTGTCCCGTTCGGGAAGGCTTTCGATTTGGCCCGCTGCTGATAGCCATCTTTCTTGCCCAATGCCCAGTTTGTCGCTTCCACGTACAGCACCGGAATGCCTGCCTTATCGAATACTTCCCCGTCGTTGCAACAGCCCGTACCTCGGGGATAGCCCGGGTTACCGCCGGGGTTGCTGGTGGCATAAACCCCGTGGCTGCGGGCAATCGCCAGTGCCCGGTCGCGCGTCAGTTTCCGCACGGTACCCGGCGTGCTCTGCCCGCTGTTGAAATAAAGCTTATCGCCGACGATCAGGTTATCGAGGTTGATCACCAGCAGCGTATTTTTCTTCTCCTCAGCGCTCATGCGCTTCAGGAGGTTCTCAGCGCCGAGTTTGCCCTCTTCTTCACCGCTGGTGGCAACGAAACGAATGCCATATTGGGTTGGAATATCTTTCATCCGCTCGGCCAGTTCGAGCATCACGCCCAGGCCTGCCGCGTTATCGTCCATACCCTGTAGCGTCAGCCCGCCGAGGTTGTTATCCGTATCGGCGTCACTCAACGGCGCGTAGGTATCCAGGTGCGCCATAATAATAATCTGCTCATTCGCGCTACCTTCATGCGCCGCAATAACCGTACTGCCGGTCACGTTATGCCAGTTTTTGCTTTTATTTCTGGAGGTATAAACGTAGCGGCTGTGAAACGTGCGGATATCGCTCTGGTAACCCATGTCGGCAAACTGCTGGCGAATATAATCAGCGGAGAGCATTTCCGCCGGTGAGCCGGTCATGCGCCCAGGGAAGACGGTGGCAATATGCCGCGCCTGTAGATTGGCGATTTCACCATACGGTTGATTTTTTGCCTGAGCCGGAAGGATAAAGCAAACGCCGAGCGCCAGGGCTACGATACGGTGGCGCGTTGCGGAAAACATAGTGAGTCCTTAAAAACAGAGCAAAATTTTAACCCGCCTAGTATGAAACTGTGATCGCCCATACACAATTTGAATTGCTCTTAAATGCCCGAAATTTCGCGTGTTAAGCACTTTTTGATATTTGCTTTTTCATCGCGTTATTCCATTGAGTAACTACTCATTCCAATTCGTAATTTCATTCAGTCTAAGCCGCCCCCTATAGTCCCTCTATTCCTTGCTGTTAGTGAGTTGTTGCTTGTGGACTATCTGCCCTTATTTGCTGCGATTAAAGAGAAACCGATACTGGTTGTCGGTACGGGTGAGATTGCCGATCGCAAAATCGCGTTTCTCAAGCGCGCAGGTGCGCAGGTGCAGGTCGTCACAGAGGCGGATTTCGATGAATCACAAATCGACAGCGTGGTGCTGGTGATTGCGGCGACCGAAGATCGCGAGCTGAACCGGCGCGTCTCCGACGCCGCTCAGGCGCGTTACCGCCTGGTAAACGTGGTCGACGACCAGCCTTTGTGCTCGTTTATCTTCCCGTCGATTGTCGACAGATCTCCGCTGCTGGTCGCCATCTCTTCCGGCGGCACCGCACCGGTGCTGGCGCGCGTGCTGCGTGAAAAAATCGAAGCGCTGCTGCCAACCAGCCTTGGGCGTATGGCGGAAAAAGCCAGCTACTGGCGCAACCATCTGAAAACCCGCCTGACCAGCGTGACGGAACGCCGTCGCTTCTGGGAGCGCGTGTTTCGCGGCCGCTTTGCCAGCCTGATGCATGCCGGAAATGAGACGGCGGCGCAAAAAATCCTCGAAGACGAACTGGACAACCCCGGCAGTACGGGCGGGGAGATCATTCTGGTGGGGGCAGGGCCGGGCGATGCCGGGCTTCTGACGCTGCGTGGCCTGCAGGTGCTGCAGGACGCGGACGTGGTGTTCTATGACCATCTGGTCACCGATGGCGTGCGCGAACTGATCCGTCGCGACGCGGAGCAAATCTGTGTTGGCAAACGGGCTGGCGAACACTCCGTCCCGCAGCACGACACCAACCAGATGCTGATTGACGCCGCCAAAGCGGGGAAAACCGTGGTGCGCCTGAAAGGTGGCGATCCGTTTATCTTCGGCCGCGGCGGCGAAGAGCTGCAGGCGGCAGCCGAAGCCGGGGTGCCGTTCCAGGTGGTGCCAGGCATCACGGCGGCCTCTGCGGTAACGGCCTACGCCGGTATTCCGCTGACCCACCGCGATTACGCCCAGAGCGTGACCTTTGTGACCGGCCACTACAAGGCCGACAGCACGCCGTTTGACTGGTCGCACCTCGCCCAGAGCAGACAGACGCTGGCTATCTACATGGGCACGATGAAGGCGGCGGACATCAGCGAACAACTTATTCAGCACGGTCGCGCAGCGACGACGCCCGTTGCCGTCATTTCTCGCGGTACGCGCGTCGATCAGCACGTTGCTATCGGCACGCTTAACGATCTTGCAACCCTGGCGAAAGACGCCCCGATGCCCGCCCTGATCGTGGTGGGGGAAGTGGTGCAGTTGCACAGCACGCTCGCCTGGTTTCAGCACACAACCGACACAGAAGGCTTCGGCGCTTCTGTCATAAATTTGGCTTAAGGAACGGTTATGGACCAAAAACGTCTTACACACCTGCGGCAGCTCGAAGCGGAAAGTATCCATATTATCCGCGAAGTGGCCGCCGAGTTTTCTAACCCGGTGATGATGTACTCCATCGGTAAAGATTCCAGCGTCATGCTGCATCTGGCGCGTAAAGCGTTTTACCCAGGTACGCTGCCGTTCCCGCTGCTGCACGTGGATACCGGCTGGAAATTCCGTGAGATGTACGAATTCCGTGACCGTACCGCAAAAGCTTATGGCTGCGAGCTGCTGGTGCATAAAAACCCGGAAGGGGTGGCGATGGGCATTAACCCGTTCGTGCACGGCAGCGCTAAACACACCGATATCATGAAAACCGAAGGGCTGAAGCAGGCGCTGAACAAATACGGTTTTGATGCGGCCTTCGGCGGCGCGCGCCGTGACGAAGAGAAATCCCGCGCCAAAGAGCGTATCTACTCCTTCCGCGACCGCTTCCACCGCTGGGACCCTAAAAACCAGCGTCCGGAGCTGTGGCACAACTACAACGGCCAGATCAACAAAGGTGAAAGCATTCGCGTCTTCCCGCTCTCCAACTGGACCGAGCTGGATATCTGGCAGTATATCTATCTGGAAAACATCGAAATCGTTCCGCTGTATCTGGCCGCTGAGCGTCCGGTGCTGGAGCGCGACGGCATGCTGATGATGATCGACGACGATCGCATCGACCTGCAGCCGGGCGAAGTGATCAAACAACAGATGGTGCGTTTCCGTACCCTTGGCTGCTGGCCGTTGACCGGCGCGGTGGAATCCAGCGCGCAGACGCTGCCGGAGATCATCGAAGAGATGCTGGTGTCGACCACCAGCGAGCGACAGGGGCGCGTGATTGACCGCGACCAGGCAGGCTCCATGGAGCTGAAGAAACGTCAGGGTTATTTCTAAGGAACCGCCATGAACACCACTATTGCTCAACAAATTGCCAATGAAGGCGGCGTGGAAGCGTATCTGCACGCCCAACAACATAAAAGCCTGCTGCGTTTTCTGACCTGCGGCAGCGTAGATGACGGGAAAAGTACTCTGATTGGCCGACTGCTGCACGATACGCGCCAGATTTACGAAGATCAGCTCTCTTCCCTGCATAACGACAGTAAACGTCACGGTACCCAGGGCGAAAAGCTGGATCTGGCGCTGCTGGTGGATGGCCTGCAGGCGGAGCGCGAGCAGGGCATCACCATCGACGTGGCCTATCGCTACTTCTCCACCGAGAAGCGCAAATTTATTATCGCCGATACCCCGGGGCACGAGCAGTACACCCGCAATATGGCGACCGGCGCGTCGACCTGCGACCTGGCGATCCTGCTGATCGACGCCCGTAAAGGCGTGCTGGATCAGACCCGTCGCCACAGCTTTATCTCCACGCTGCTGGGGATCAAACACCTGGTGGTGGCGGTCAACAAGATGGATCTGGTGAACTTCAGCGAAGAGAAGTTCGAGGAGATCCGCCAGAGCTACCTGACCTTTGCCGAACAGCTGCCGGGCAACCTCGATATTCGCTTTGTGCCGCTCTCGGCGCTGGAAGGGGATAACGTCGCGTCCCAGAGCGCAAACATGCCGTGGTACAGCGGCCCGACGCTGCTGGAAGTGCTGGAAACCGTTGAAATTCAGCGTGTGGTCGACACTCAGCCGATGCGCTTCCCGGTGCAGTATGTGAACCGTCCGAACCTCGATTTCCGCGGCTTTTCCGGTACCCTCGCATCAGGCTCCGTGAAGGTGGGGCAGCGCGTTAAGGTGCTGCCATCCGGCGTGGAATCGACTATCGCCCGTATCGTCACCTTCGATGGTGACCTGCAGGAAGCGGGCGCCGGTGAAGCGGTAACCCTGGTACTGAAAGACGAAATTGATATCAGCCGGGGCGACCTGCTGGTAGATGCCCAGGAAACGCTGGCCGCCGTGCAGGGGGCTTCCGTGGACGTGGTATGGATGGCGGAGCAGCCGCTGACCGCAGGCCAGAGCTATGACATCAAAATTGCCGGCAAGAAAACCCGCGCCCGCGTGGACGGCATTCAGTTCCAGGTGGATATCAACAACCTGACCCAGCGCGAGGTCACCGAACTGCCGCTGAACGGTATTGGTCTGGTGGATCTGACCTTTGACGAACCGCTGGTGCTGGATCCGTATCAGCAGAACCCGGTGACGGGTGGGCTTATCTTTATCGACCGCCTGACGAACGTCACCGTCGGCGCGGGCATGGTGCGTGAGCCAAACGAGCAGGCGAACCTGGCATCTGAATTCAGCGCCTTTGAGCTGGAGCTGAACGCGCTGGTGCGTAAGCACTTCCCGCACTGGGGCGTACGCGATCTGCTGGGAGGCAAGTAATGGCCGCCCATGATGAGAACGTCGTCTGGCATCCTCATCCGGTCACCGTCGCCCAGCGCGAGCAACTCCACGGTCACCGTGGAGTTGTGCTGTGGTTTACCGGGCTATCGGGCTCGGGTAAGTCGACGGTTGCAGGCGCGCTGGAAGAGGCGTTGCATCAGCAGGGCGTAAGCACGTACCTGCTGGATGGTGACAACGTGCGCCACGGCCTGTGCAGCGATTTAGGGTTCAGCGACAACGATCGTAAAGAGAACATCCGCCGGGTCGGGGAAGTCGCCAGCCTGATGGCAGACGCCGGGCTGGTGGTGCTGACTGCGTTTATCTCTCCGCACCGCGCCGAGCGCCAGATGGTGCGCGAGCGCGTGGGTCAGGATCGCTTTATCGAAGTGTTTGTCGACACCCCGCTGGAAGTTTGCGAAGCCCGCGATCCGAAAGGGCTGTACAAAAAAGCCCGTGCCGGTGAACTGCGCAACTTCACCGGAATTGACGCGGTATACGAAGCGCCTGAATCGGCTGAAATTCACCTGGAGGGTCAACAATTGGTAACAAATTTAGTAAGCCAATTATTAGACCTGCTCAGACGGGACGATATTATCAGATCCTGAGACGGTATCGTTCGGGAGCTGTCTTCCCGAACGATGAGTCACGGTCACAGGATCAGCTATGCGCAACAGTGAGAACTACATTATTACCACCGGGTCGGAGCCGTTAGCGACCGACGACGAGACGACCTGGTCCTTTCCTGGGGCCATAGTCGGCTTCGTCTCGTGGTTGCTGGCCCTGGGCATCCCTTTTCTTATCTACGGCGGTAATACGCTGTTCTTCTTTCTCTATACCTGGCCTTTCTTCCTGGCGCTGATGCCTGTGGCGGTTGTCGTCGGTATTGCGCTGCACTCGCTGCTTAATGGCAAACTCCTTTACAGTACCGTGGTCACGATTGTGACGGTGGTTCTGATGTTTGGTCTGTTATTTTTGTGGCTCATGGGCTAACTTCAGCCATAATTCAAACCGTAAACAACTGTGTGACGATATTGAGCAAGGCGATTCTGCGGAAAAAATGTGGTACATTTGCCCGCGATGTTGCGGCATCTCTGTTACCCCGGCAAAGAGATCTGGGGGCGTTTTGGGATGATGATGCCGTTTTTCAGGGGGCAGGATGGGTAAACTAACGCTGCTGTTGCTGGCTTTGCTGATCTGGCTGCAATATTCGCTGTGGTTCGGTAAAAACGGACTGCACGACTATAGCCGGGTAAGCGATGACGTCGCGGCTCAGCAGGCAACAAACGCCAAACTTAAGGCGCGAAACGATCAACTCTTTGCTGAAATTGATGACCTCAATGGCGGGCAAGAGGCGATTGAGGAACGCGCACGCAATGAACTCAGTATGACTAAGCCGGGCGAAACCTTTTATCGTCTGGTTCCGGATGCGTCTAAACGCAATCAGGGCTCAGCACAAAACAATCGATAATCAGGCCCAGGATTACGACATGGCAGTAACTTTTTCGGACGTATGCGCCGTGGTGCCGGCCGCAGGTTTTGGCCGGCGCATGCAGACAGAATGTCCCAAGCAGTACCTCTCTATTGGCGATAAAACGATCCTCGAGCACGCCGTGGCGGCGCTGCTGGCGCACCCCAGGGTGACGCACGTGGTCATTGCTATCAGCCCTGGCGATGCGCGCTTCGCGCAGCTTCCGCTGGCAAATCACCCACAAATTACCGTCGTTGACGGTGGCGCCGAGCGCGCCGATTCCGTGCTGGCGGGCATTCAGGCTGCCGGAAACGCACAGTGGGTGCTGGTGCATGACGCTGCGCGTCCGTGCCTGCATCAGGACGATCTTGCGCGCCTGTTGGCGCTGAGTGAAACCAGTAAAGTGGGTGGCATTCTGGCCGCCCCGGTGCGTGACACCATGAAGCGTGCCGAGCCGGGCAAACGGGCCATCGCCCACACCGTCGAGCGCGTCGATTTATGGCACGCGCTGACGCCTCAATTTTTCCCCCGCGAGTTACTCCACGACTGCTTAACGCGTGCGCTCAAAGAAGGGGCGACCATCACGGACGAAGCCTCGGCGCTGGAGTATTGCGGTTTTCATCCTGAGCTTATTGAAGGGCGCGCTGATAATATCAAAGTGACGCGTCCGGAAGATTTACAGCTTGCGGAATTCTATCTTACCCGTTCGACCCATCAGGAGAAGGCATAATGCGAATTGGACACGGTTTTGATGTACACGCCTTTGGCGGAGAAGGCCCAATTATCATTGGCGGCGTGCGCATTCCTTATGAAAAAGGACTGCTGGCGCATTCTGATGGCGACGTAGCATTGCATGCGCTGACCGACGCGCTGCTGGGCGCGGCTGCGCTCGGGGATATCGGCAAGCTGTTCCCGGACACCGACCCGGCGTTTAAAGGGGCGGACAGCCGCGAACTGCTGCGCGAAGCGTGGCGCCGCATCCAGGCTAAAGGCTACACCCTGGGTAATGTCGATGTGACGATTATCGCTCAGGCGCCGAAAATGCTGCCGCATATTCCGCAGATGCGCGTGTTTATTGCAGAAGATCTGGGCTGCCATATGGACGACGTCAACGTCAAAGCGACGACCACCGAGAAGCTGGGCTTTACCGGCCGCGGCGAAGGGATTGCCTGTGAAGCCGTAGCGCTGCTGGTGAAGGCAAGCAAATGACAGACTTCGACAACCTGACATACCTGCACGGTAAACCGCAGGGGAAAGGGGTGCTGAAAGCCAGCCCTGAAGATTTCCTTGTGGTGGAGGATCTGGGCTTTGAGCCGGATGGCGAAGGTGAGCATATCCTGGTGCGTATTCTGAAAAATGGCTGCAATACCCGTTTTGTGGCCGACGCGCTGGCAAAATTCCTCAAAATTCATGCCCGCGAAGTGAGCTTTGCCGGGCAGAAAGATAAACACGCAGTCACTGAACAGTGGCTCTGCGCGCGCGTTCCGGGCAATACGATGCCCGATTTAAGTAAATTTGAGCTTGAGGGCTGTAAGATACTGGAGTTTGCCCGCCATAAGCGCAAACTGCGTCTGGGCGCGTTGAAAGGGAACGACTTTACGCTGGTGCTGCGTGAAGTGACCGACCGCGATGACGTGGAGAAACGCCTGAATGCCATCAGCGCGCAGGGCGTACCGAATTACTTTGGCGCGCAGCGCTTTGGTATCGGCGGCAGCAACCTGCAGGGAGCGTTGCGCTGGGCGCAAAGCGATGCGCCGGTTCGCGACAGGAATAAACGCAGTTTTTGGTTGTCGGCAGCCCGTAGTGCGTTGTTTAATCAGATTGTGAGCGAAAGACTGAAAAAACCGGACGCGAATCAAGTTGTTGTTGGCGATGCGCTACAATTAGCGGGACGCGGAAGCTGGTTTGTGGCAACGGCAGAAGAAATGGCCGATGTTCAGTCGCGCGTGGACGCCAAAGCGCTGATGATTACCGCCGCGCTGCCCGGTATGGGCGACTGGGGTCCGCAGGGCGATGCGCTGGCGGCTGAGCAATCTGCCGTCGCGGATGCGCCAGAATTACAATCATTGCTGGTGCGGGAAAAAGTCGAAGCAGCACGCCGCGCGATGCTGCTCTATCCGCAGCAGTTAAGCTGGAACTGGTGGGATGACGTGACCGTTGAGTTACGCTTCTGGCTGCCGGCAGGTAGCTTTGCCACCAGTGTTGTCAGGGAACTTATCAACACCTCGGGTGATTATGCGAATATTGCTGAGTAACGATGACGGGATCCACGCGCCAGGCATTCAGACGCTGGCGAAACACCTTCGCGAATTTGCGGATGTGCAGGTCGTGGCACCCGATCGTAACCGCAGTGGAGCGTCTAACTCGCTGACGCTGGAGTCGTCGCTTCGCACCTTTACCTTTGAAAATGGCGATATTGCCGTGCAGATGGGCACGCCAACCGACTGCGTTTTTCTGGGCGTGAACGCGCTGATGCGACCGCGTCCGGATATCGTCGTTTCCGGCATTAACGCCGGGCCCAACCTCGGCGATGACGTGATTTACTCCGGTACTGTGGCGGCCGCAATGGAAGGGCGCCATCTCGGGTTTCCGGCGCTGGCGGTCTCGTTAAATGGCCACACGCACTACGACACCGCCGCAGCGGTGACGTGTTCGATCCTGCGGGCGCTTAGCCGCGAGCCGCTGCGCACCGGGCGCATCCTCAACATCAACGTGCCGGACCTGCCCCTGAATGACATTAAAGGTATTCGCGTTACCCGTTGCGGGAGCCGGCACCCGGCCGATCAGGTGATCCCGCAGCAGGATCCTCGCGGCAACACGCTTTACTGGATTGGTCCTCCCGGCGATAAGTGCGATGCGGGTCCCGATACCGACTTTGCTGCCGTGGATGAAGGCTATGTTTCGGTTACCCCGCTGCACGTAGATTTAACCGCGTATAGCGCGCATGATGTGGTGTCGGGTTGGCTGGATCGCGCAGGAGTGAACGCGCAATGGTAAACAAACGTGTACAAACTCTTCTGGAACAATTACGCGCGCAGGGGATCCGCGACGAGCACGTGCTTGAAGCACTTGCTCAGGTTCCGCGTGAGAAATTTGTAGATGAGGCGTTTGAACACAAAGCGTGGGAAAACGTGGCGCTGCCTATCGGGCAAGGCCAGACGATTTCACAGCCCTACATGGTGGCGCGCATGACGGAGCTGCTGGAGCTGACGCCCGACTCCCGCGTGCTGGAGATTGGCACCGGATCAGGGTACCAGACCGCGATCCTGGCGCATCTGGTGCATCATGTGTGCTCCGTTGAGCGGATTAAAGGGTTACAGTGGCAGGCGCGTCGTCGCCTGAAACAACTTGATTTACATAATGTTTCGACACGACACGGTGATGGATGGCAGGGTTGGCAGGCTCGCGCCCCGTTTGACGCTATCATCGTGACGGCGGCCCCGCCTGAAATCCCTGCTGCACTGTTGTCGCAGCTGGATGAGGGGGGCATTCTTGTTCTGCCTGTTGGGGACGAGCAGCAGCTTTTGAAGCGCGTTCGTCGGCGCGGCGGCGAGTTTATTATCGACACCGTGGAAGCCGTGCGCTTTGTGCCTCTGGTAAAGGGGGAGTTGGCCTGAGACTCGGAATTATCCAGGGTTATTAAGGCAAATTCAGCGTATGGTGTGGCGCGAAAGATTCGTGCCATCACGGTAAATTTTAAGTCACTGGTAGTTAACACATTCCTGGGGGATAAATGAGCGCGGGAAGCCCTAAATTCACCATCAGCCGTGTTGCGGCATTATCACTGGTTTCGCTCTGGCTGGCAGGCTGTACAAGTTCTAACAATGCTCCTGCGCCCGTCAGTTCCGTCGGCGGAAATAGCGGCTCCGGTAACACGTCCAGCGGAATGTTGATCACACCTCCGCCTAAAATGGGCACT
>Ga0308157_10009758_pt1 | contig 10558 bp, 8 predicted proteins | sample PhyBR1_FD_201035 | JGI IMG/M metagenome (GOLD analysis project Ga0308157, IMG submission 201035) | Phyllosphere microbial communities from UC Gill Tract Community Farm, Albany, California, United States - DLSLB.R1 | ecosystem: Host-associated > Plants > Phyllosphere > Unclassified | place: USA... | reverse complement strand
AGCAAACATGACATCCACATCTGTATCCAGTACTTGTGCTCTCCAGTGAGACGGATCGTGCGATAGGAGCAGCTTTACCTGCGCGTCTTCCGTTCCCGTCAATGCCTTTTTCAAATCCCCTTTCTTCGGAAAGCGACCTGTACCCCAGTTTTCTACGCCTACAATGGAAATTTTCTCCTTATTCAATTCGATGGAACGATTTTCATCCAGCAATAAATCCCACCCCATTACTTGATGGGTTTCTTTAAGATTTTTCAGATTTTTACGCTTTGCGGCAGAATCCTCTCTACCGAAATAATAATCTCCATAATCGTGATTACCTAATACCGAATATACGCCTAAATCTGCTTTTAATTTTGCGAAAATATCTTGATAGTCCCGCATTTCAGAGGCAACATTATTGACCAAATCTCCCGTAAAAAAGACCACATCTGGTTTTTCGCCCAAAAGCATTTCAATTCCTCCCAATACGGCTTTCTTATTATAAAAGGATCCCGAATGGACGTCTGATATCTGTGCGATACGCATACCATGAAATGACGCGGGAAGGTTGGGTAAGTACAGTTTTTGTCGAATGACCTTATAATCATATCCGCCCGAAATAACGCCCCAAGATAAGGGAAAGATAGGTAAAGAGGCTACTAATATACCGGATTTGGTTAAAAACTCCGAACGGGAGATTCCGTTTATTGGTTTTTCGGGCAGAGGCTCAGAAAGCGCTTCGACACGCTCCTCCAAATTTTCACGCTTACGTGGAGCGAAAAGTTTCGCTATCCAAATTCCTCCCCGACGAATATCATCGAGTAGCAGTACCACGATAAAAATAAACTTACTGGTTGCCGTCATAAAAAAAGCAACCAAAATAATGGATCTATATGCTAGAGGAAGATTAAACTGCGCAGAGATGTAGAGCCCGAGCAATAAAGCCATAGAATAGCCCCACCACACCAATGAAAACCATTTTGTTTTCGCCATTTTAATTTTCGTCGCACGTAAGGCAAAGAAAATATAAAAATCGAAAACAACTAATAATATGGCGTTAAATATTAACATAACATTCTTTTTATCCTTGTGCCAATCGCTTCAACACATTAATCCATTTTGGGTCATCGTTCAAGCTTTCTACCATCGTAATCTCTTCTCCTCCCAACGCTTTAAATTCATCCGCGTATTCGACTTGGATCTCGTCGAGCGTTTCTATACAATCCGCTACGAAAGCCGGACTAAATACGAGTAGTTTTTTAAACCCGCGTGCCGCCATTTCGTGCAAGGTATCGGAAGTATAGGGTTGAATCCATGGTGTTTTTCCTAACCGAGACTGGAAGCAAACCGAATACTGCTCCTGTGTAATATCCAATTTCGCGGCTATGGAGCGCGATGTCGCATAACACTGCGACAGGTAACAATAAGCTTTTTTGGATTCTTTACAGGATTCACAACCCGAGTCTGGGCATTTTAGCGAACCAGAAGGATCAACCTTTCCAAGCTGTCTTACCGGCAATCCGTGGTAGCTGAACAACACATGATCGTATTCTTCGATTGGATATTGACGCCCGTGATCGGCAAACGTCTGACACATTTCTGCGTCGTCACAATAGCTGCTAACAAAAGATACCTCTGGAAAGTATTGCCAACGCCGCATAATCTCCATGACTTTATCAATGACTGAACCGGTGGTTGCAGAAGCATATTGTGGAAAAAGAGGGATTACACGAACGGATTCCAACATCATGGCCTCCATTTTCTGCAAAGCTGAAGCAATCGATGGGTTTTGGTAACGCATCGCTAACTCAACATGATATTCTTCACCTAACTCCCGCTGTAACAAGTCACGCTGTAATTCACTATAATACAACAACGGCGATCCCGTTTCCTCGTCCCATATCGTCCGGTAAGTTGCTGCTGACAACGGTGCACGTTTTGGAACAATTGCCCCTTTTACCAATAGTGTACGTCCTAGATAAGGTATATCCATTACTCGAGGATCCATTAAAAATTCTGTCAAATACCTGCGTACATCAGCTGTTGTAGGGTTGTCCGGTGTGCCTAATTGCACCAAAAGAATTCCTTTTGTAGCGCTTTTACTCATTTGCTACAAAAATAACCATAAATTACAGGGAAGTTGGGGAAACACCGATAATATGAGAATAACATGACTGAGCTTAAAACTGCTCTAGCGCCAGCTTTACATTTTTCATAAGCCACATGGGCGTGGATGTCGCACCGCAGATTCCTACGGTATCATTCGGTTGAAATAGCGTTTCATCCAATTCCGCCGGATCGGAGATAAAATAACTCTGGAGATTTGCTTGCTTACACACATCGTAAAGCACTTTCCCGTTGGACGACTTCTTACCAGACACAAACACAATTTTGTCATATTGGCGAGCAAAATCACCCAAGTCTTCATAGCGATTGGAAACCTGCCGACATATCGTATCGTTGGCTTTTACTTCATAGCCTCGATTTTGAAGTTCCTGTTTAATAGCGTAAAATTTATCGACACTTTTTGTAGTCTGGCTATACAGCGTAAAGGATGGAGGAAGTTCGATGCTATCTAGTTCTTCTAAATCTTGGAAAACAATTGCCTCATTATTTGTTTGACCTTGCAATCCTATCACTTCTGCGTGTCCATGCTTTCCAAAAATCAAGATTTTTTCCTGACCATCAAAAGACGTTTTGATCCTATTTTGTAGTTTAAGTACGACTGGACAGGAGGCATCAATAAGCGTAATATTATTCTCAAGGGCTGTACGGTAAGTTTCGGGGGCTTCGCCATGGGCCCGAATCAGAACTTTTTCATTCTTCAGGCCGGCTAAATCGCCATGCCCGATAATACGCAGACCTTTGGCTTTTAAACGAGCCACTTCTTCGTCATTATGAACGATATCGCCCAAGCAGTATAGATATCCATCCTCTTCCAAAATCTCTTCTGCCATATCAATAGCATACACCACGCCAAAACAGAAGCCGGAGTCTTTATCAATCGTAACTTGAAGATCTTTAGCCATAGTGTACAAAAATACAGATTATTTTTTTAAATAATTTGGTTCTTGAACGAGTGTCTATCCTAAAGGGATAAAACTGATAGGTTAAAAGAAACGTTAAAATTATACATTTTTTATGTCGCTCAAGCCGCGACAGGGCTTATACTTTTTTTCTCTCAAAAAAAGTACACAAAAAAAATCGCCACTTTAAAATTTTGATGGAATGTGAAGTGCACTCATAATATTTCTACATATTCAAAATTTTATATGTGGCATTAGAAGTTAAATAAGGGATAATACAATTGCATGAACCCACCTTAACTTTAATTGTCGCATCCAGATTTTTGAGGTGGGTAGACCCCCATCCTTAGCACTATCCATTCTCCTCAAAGATCTGAAGCGACGCTTTTTTGCGCAACTTTTTTCTAAAAAAAGGTTGCATAAAGAAAACGTTGAATTAAAACCACCGCTTCCACCAAGACTTCTTAATCCCCACATACCATTGATTATTTTCTTCTTTTAGCGGAAATGTATCTATATAATTACCTTGTCCAGAATCCCCTTTTCCGGTTTGCAAATCAAATCGATGTCGATGATACGAACAAACTAATTTTCCTCCTTCACACCAACCCAGACTAAGATCTGCGCCTGCGTGTGGACAGCGACTAGTGGTAGCATAAAGCTTTCCGTTCCATAAAACAACGCAAAGTTTTTTTCCACCGACCTCTACCTTTTCTATTTTTCCTTCTTCGCGAGGCTTCTTGACAACAAACCATTTTATGTTATCCTTATCCATATTTAAAGATAACAAAAAAAAGAGACGCCGATGGGATGGCGTCTCTATAAAATATAACAAATCGTCGATTCTTATCTACTGGAATTTCTTCGCGTTTACCTTACGTTCGTTTTCCGTCAAGTAAATTTTACGCAGACGGATAGACTGTGGTGTCACCTCAATATATTCGTCTGCTTGGATATATTCCATACATTCTTCCAAGGAAAATTTGATGGCCGGTGCAATACGTACGTTATCATCTGAACCGGAAGCACGCATATTCGTCAATTGCTTTCCTTTGGTAACATTGATCGTCAAGTCGTTGTCACGGATATGTTCACCTAGGATTTGACCTTCATAAATGTCTACACCAGGATCAACAAAGAAACGTCCGCGGTCTTGTAGTTTATCAATGGAATAAGCCGTTGTTGTGCCGGTATCCAAAGAGATTAACACGCCTGCCAAACGACCTGGAATCGTTCCCTTCCACGGTTCATAACCTTTCAAACGGTGCGCCATCACAGCTTCTCCTGCCGTAGCAGTCAATACGTTATTCCGCAACCCGATGATTCCCCTGGATGGAATGGAAAATTCCAAATGCTGCATTTCTCCTTTTGTTTCCATCACGAGTAGCTCTCCCTTACGTTGGGTAACCAGTTCGATCACCTTCCCTGAAACATCTGCAGGCACATCGACAACCATCTCTTCGACCGGTTCGCATTTTACGCCGTCAATTTCTTTTACGATTACTTGCGGCTGGCCTACTTGCAATTCATATCCTTCACGACGCATTGTTTCGATCAATACCGATAAATGCAGAATACCGCGACCGTACACTAACCAAGCATCTGGAGATTCTGTAGGAACCACCCGCAATGCCAAGTTTTTCTCTAATTCTTTCTGCAAACGGTCATAAATATGGCGAGAAGTCACAAATTTACCTTCTTTACCAAAGAATGGAGAATTATTGATCGTGAACAACATATTCATCGTTGGCTCATCGATGTGGATAACCTCTAATTGTTCTGGGTTTTCAAAGTCTGCAATGGTGTCGCCAATTTCAAAACCTTCAATACCAACTACCGCACAAATATCACCGGCTTTTACTTCCGATACTTTCGCCCGCCCTAAGCCTTCGAAAATCTGTAGTTCTTTTACGCGAGACTTTACCACTTTTCCATCACGTTTAACCAAAGAAACAGGCTGACCTTCCTTGATCGTACCTCGAGCAACACGTCCGATAGCTATACGTCCTACGAAGGTAGAATAGTCTAAGGACGTAACCTGCATCTGCAACGTACCTTCCGAAATTTCCGGTGCGGGTATATGCGAAACGATAGCTTCTAATAAATCTGTAAAATCTGTTGTAGGTTGCTTCCAGTCTGTAGACATCCAACCTTGTTTAGAGGACCCATATAATACCGGAAAATCTAACTGCTCCTCTGTTGCTCCCAGATTGAAAAACAAATCAAAGACCTGCTCATAAACTTCCTCTGGACGACAATTTTCTTTATCTACTTTATTTACAACCACAATCGGTTTGATTCCCAATCCTAGCGCTTTTCCTGTTACAAAACGGGTTTGCGGCATCGGTCCTTCAAATGCATCGACTAATAGCACCACTCCATCGGCCATTTTCAATACGCGTTCCACCTCTCCACCAAAGTCGGCGTGACCTGGTGTGTCAATAATATTGATTTTGGTATCTTTATACTTTACTGCTACATTTTTGGAAACAATTGTGATTCCTCGCTCCCGCTCCAAATCAATATTATCCAAAATCAATTCTCCGGTATTCTCATTTTCCCTGAATTGGCTTGTAAAATGGAGGATTTTATCAACAAGGGTTGTTTTGCCGTGGTCGACGTGTGCGATGATCGCAATATTTCTAATGTTTTGCATTGAGCGATAATGTATTATAAAAATTTTGAGGTGCAAAGTTAATCATTTTGCACCTCAAAATTTATTTTTTTATATTATTATTTTATTACCTTTAATTCCTTACCTACTTTCGTGAAGGCAGCAATAGCCTTATCTAGATGTTGTTTATCGTGTGCTGCGGATAATTGCACGCGAATTCTGGCTTTTCCTTGAGGTACGACCGGATAATAAAATCCGATTACATAAACACCCTCTTCTAACATCTTAGCGGCAAATTCCTGTGCTAATTTAGCATCGTAAAGCATCACCGGAACAATCGGATGAAAACCGGGCTTGATGTCAAAGCCAGCTTCTGTCATCTTTTCCCGAAAATATCGCGTGTTATTTTCGAGGTTGTCACGAAGCGCAGTTGTTTCACTCAACATATCTAATACGGCAACGGAAGACCCTGCAATAGCCGGAGCCAAGGTGTTTGAAAACAAATAGGGTCGCGAGCGTTGACGCAACATATCGATAACTTCCTTACGTCCAGACGTAAAACCACCAGATGCACCGCCTAGTGCTTTACCCAATGTCCCCGTGATAATATCTACGCGATCAATCACATCGAACAGCTCATGTGTCCCTCGACCGGTTTTCCCGATGAAGCCTGAGCAGTGCGAATCGTCAATCATGACCAAGGCCTCATACCGATCCGCTAGATCACAGATTTTGTCCAAAGGGGCCATTGAACCATCCATAGAAAAGGCTCCGTCCGTTACAATAATTCGATGACGGGCTCCCGAAGCTGCTTTCAGTTGAGCTTCCAGATCTTCCATGTCACAATTTTTATATCGGAAGCGCTGCGCCTTACACAAACGCACGCCGTCTATAATGGAGGCATGATTCAGCTCATCGGATATAATAGCGTCTTCCGCACCAAATAACGGCTCGAAGACCCCACCGTTTGCATCAAACGCCGCCGCATACAAAATGGTATCTTCAGTCCCCAAAAACTTGGATAATTTACGTTCCAATTCTTTATGAACATCTTGCGTCCCACAGATAAACCGAACGGACGACATGCCGTAACCATACCGGTCAATCGCGCTCTTTGCTGCTTCTATCACTTTCGGATGGGAAGACAAGCCCAAATAATTGTTTGCACAAAAATTGATGACTTCCTGCCCCGTATCAACTTTGATATCAGCGCCCTGCGGTGTCACAATAATGCGTTCCTCTTTATACAAACCTGCTTCTTTAATTGCTGCAAGCTCTTTTTCCAATGCTGGTTTTAAAGTGTTGTACATCTTAAAAGTAATGAGTTATTAGTAACTAAAGCTATATTGCCTTGAACTTCTACGAAGATAGGGGTATATTTTGGAATACGGCGCATGCAATCGTTTACTCCGTTTACTCGTACCGCAATGCTTCAACGGGATCCAGCTTTGAAGCCTTTGAGGCCGGATAGTAGCCGGACAGCATGCCCACACCGATACAAACAGACATCCCCAAAACCGCCCATTTCCAAGGAATAATGAAGTCTGCCCCCAAGGCCAATGCCAGCAGGTTACCTATAGCGATACCAACTACAATACCGACAATCCCTCCAAGCACACAAATCACAATAGCTTCCATTAAGAATTGCTTCCTGATCACCTCCGGAGTTGCCCCAATGGCTTTCCGCACACCGATTTCCTGTGTCCGTTCCGTCACAGAAACCAGCATAATATTCATTAGACCAATAGAAGCCCCCACCAATGTTATAAAAGCGATAACAACAGCACCCAACGTTACGTAGGCAAGGTTCTGCATCAGTATCTGCGCCACCGCATCCGATTTCACAATTTCAAAGTCATTGGTTTGTTTCGCTGTCAATCCCCTGATTTTACGAAAGGTTGCAATAGCCTCTCCTTCAGCGCCCTCCATTTTATAGGGATCCGTAGTCATAACAGTAATGACATAGGACGGGTTTCCCTGCGACATCATCGCCCTTCCACGCGACAAGGGAACAAAACACGTTTTATCCGACCCAAAGCCAGCGCTTGATCCTTTGCTTTCTAGCACGCCAATCACCGTAAACCGTTCTCCGCCAATGGTAATATATTCCCCTATTGGATTCTTATTATTTTTAAATAATTTACCTTTAACCTCTTCACCTATAATAACCACACCATGCGCATTTTCCACATCTTGAATGGTAAAATCTCGTCCATCAGAAAGCTTATACCCTGATGTCTGTAGGTAATTATCATCCACACCTATTACGCCGATGTTGGGGTTTGTCTTTTCAGCCATATACTTGGCCGTTGCTCCCCAGGTGACATTTGCACTAAGCGAAACAACAGCACTATAGTCAAATCTTTCCCTAAAGGCTGAAGCGTCTCGGTATGTAATGGACGGAAACACTTTTGCTTGGCTCCCGGAATCTCCAATGCGGACATTCACCCCACGATTACGAATATTGAATGAATTGGATCCCATTGACGAGAAGGAGCTGGTCAACGAGCTTTGCATGGCATCAATAGAAGTTAATACACCAATAAGTGCCATTATTCCAATAGCAATAATCAACGCCGTCAGAAAAGTACGCAACTTATTGCTTACAATGGATTGTAAGGCAAGCTTAACATTCTCCCGGTAAGACATATTAACAGACATGGCGCGTTATTTCATCTCAAACTTACGCAAAATGCGTAGCATTCAAGAACTCCTAATAGAAAAATCTGATGAATAATACACTTTTTTATATAATGTGTAAATTGCACCGCATGGAAAATGTTTTTAGTCATTATCTACGGGAGAACAACTAATTTACAAGTTTCCAGGTCTGTGTTCTTCCAATTAGGGAAAAACCGATGTAACCTCGGACGAGAAGCTCATCCCCTTTCCTCGTGATGATGCACTTATATGTCTTACCATTTTTAGGATCTGTAATGGTACCATCGGAAAACTCGCTTCCCTTTCGTATTATGCCACGGATAATTTCCAGTCCTAACAGCGGTTGATTCTTCCGATCATCTTTACATTGCACACATTTGTCGTTCTCCGGCCTGATGAGGAGTTTGCTAATTTTACCATAATACTTACCATCTGCTTTTTGAAAAACTTCTACAATAGATTTTGTCTCTCCCGTTTCATCGTCCACGGTTTTCCATTTTCCGACTATATTTTGGTTATTTTGTGCTATAGCCTGAAGTCCAATCAGCATACTTAGCCACACAAACAGCATTTTCCGCATATCTTTCTAGTTTATAACTATTAACTATGTTAATGCTATCAAAAAGCATGCAGAAAATCAAATATAGTACCCTCGACTATCAAAACAATTACACCATATTTTTTTCTCGCGGCAATAAAGCAGAAAGATTATACTGCAAATTGACAACTTCTCCGATAACAATAATAGCAGGATGAGACACCCCTGCTTGCTGACTCGCCTTCACCAGGTCTTTAACCTTACATAGCACTTTCTTTTCATCTGCCCTGGAAGCCCGCTGTATGATCGCAGCCGGGCGATCTCCCTTACCATTCATCAGATAGATCCGTGCGATTTCTGCTAATTTACGCATACCCATATATATAACAACTGTAGAATTACAGCGAACCGCTAACGAAAGGTCAGTCGCGATATCACCATTTCTTTTCATACCCGTCAAGACCCATACGCCTTCACTAACACCACGATGCGTCAGCGGTATATCATTCAACCCTACACCTTGCATGCTGCTGATCCCTGGAATATATTCTACCTCGATCTCCAACTCCTTTGCAACAAACCACTCTTCGAATCCTCTACCAAATATATACGGATCACCTCCTTTCAACCTTACCACATTGGAAAAACGTCCACAATAATAAGCTATTAATGTATTTATATCTTCCTGTGGCATGTATTTTCCGTACGGATGCTTTCCCACGTATATTTTTAGACATTTTTCCGAAGCAATATGGAGTATTTCTTCATTAATTAGGTTATCATACAGTATTACCTCGGCATTTTTTATGCTTTTATACGCTTTTATCGTCAATAATTCTGGATCACCCGGACCAGAACCGACTATTTTTAGAGATTTTAACCGATTTACCATATAAAAATCATTAAAATTTACCATAAATCAATCAAAAATATAAAATAATATGATATATATCATGAAAATATTTCATTTACTGATATCAAAAACATAAATTAGCAAAATAAATAACGAAAAATCATTTTTTACCTCTAAATATTTGAAAAATGAACGTAAAAACAGTCGTAGTAATCGGAAACGGAATGGTTAGTCATAAGTTTTGCGAAAAATTAACAACAAAAAGCAGCAATTTTAAGCTAATAGTGTTCGGCGAGGAACCAATTAGGGCTTATGATCGTGTACATCTCACTGATTATTTCGGAAATAAGACATTAAATGATTTATTTTTGTCAAAAAACGAGTGGTACGAAGAAAATAATATTGATTTATATCTCCATGACCCTATTGTAGACATTGATATTGAAAAAAAACGCATCCATTCCAAAAAGAATATCCAGATAGATTACGATTACCTCATCCTAGCTACCGGATCGGCTGCTTTCGCCCCCCCAATTCCCGGTGTCGACAAAGAAGGGGTATTTTTATATCGCACGATCGAAGACCTTGACCAAATTAAAGCATATGCCTCGGCCGCAAATAAAGGTACGGTCATTGGCGGTGGATTGTTAGGTCTGGAAGCAGCAAAAGCACTCGTAGATCTCGGGATAAAAGAAACAGCTGTTGTGGAATTTGCTCCACGACTAATGCCCAGACAAATTGACGACATGGCTAGCAGTCTATTACAAAACAAGCTACAGGCACTAGGATTGACCTGCTTTCTGCAAAAATCCACAACCCAAATACTAGGCAAAAATAAAATAACAGGGCTTGCATTCGCTGATGGCACGCAATTGGACAGCGAT
>Ga0308157_10009757_pt1 | contig 10559 bp, 8 predicted proteins | sample PhyBR1_FD_201035 | JGI IMG/M metagenome (GOLD analysis project Ga0308157, IMG submission 201035) | Phyllosphere microbial communities from UC Gill Tract Community Farm, Albany, California, United States - DLSLB.R1 | ecosystem: Host-associated > Plants > Phyllosphere > Unclassified | place: USA... | reverse complement strand
TGCCCATGCGCATGTAGACGGGGCCGCGCAAATCGTAAGCGAGATCCATGCAGGCCGTCATTTCGTAACGGTCGCCTGGGGACAGGACCGTAAGGCCGGGCACTGAACGAGCACAGGCGATATCCTCCGCGGACTGATGGCTCGGTCCTAGGTGGCTATATACGAAGCCCGCACCGTCCCCCAAGAGAACGACGGGCAAGTCGTCATGCGCGATGTCCATCTTGATCTGCTCGACCACGCGGATCGGTACGAAGGCGCTTAAGCCATATACGAACGGCCTGAACCCCAGTCGGGCAAGCCCTGCCGCCATGCCGACCATGTTCTGCTCGGCAATGCCGGCGTTGATAAATTGGTCGGGGCATGCCTTTCGGAACTCGTCGAACAGCGCGTAGCCGTGATCTCCGGTGATCAAGAGAACGTCGGAATTGTCGCGCCCAAGCCGGGTCAGTGCAGCAGAGAATGCGCTTCTCACGATGTCGCCTCCGCGCGTAGAGCGTCAATTGAAGCCTCGTAATCTTGTGCCGACAAGTGGCGGTAATGCCACTGGTTGTCATGTTCCATGAAGGGCACTCCCTTGCCCTTGGTCGTTTTTGCGACAAGCGCTTTGGGGCGCGGGGAATCGCTGTTGATCAGCGCATGGATCGTTGCTTCGAGTGCGCCCTGATCATGCCCGTCCACGTCCGCGGTTTCGAAGCCAAAGCTCTCCAGCTTCTGCCGGATCGAGCCCAGCCCCATGACGTCGTCGGTGCGACCCATGGCCTGAAACCCATTGGCATCAACGATCATCATGAGGTTGCTGAGCTTGTTGTGACTTGCAAACAGCATTCCTTCCCAGATTGGTCCTTCGTTAAGCTCGCCGTCCCCGACGATCGCAAACACACGTTGATCGGTACCGCGCCGACGCAACCCCTCCGCAATTCCAACGCCGACCGAAAAGCCATGGCCCAGCGAGCCTGACGATACTTCAAGCCCAGGAGTGCGCGAGTCCGAGAGTCCCATAAGATCGCTGCCGTCGCCGAAGTAGCGCTCGATGTGCTCCTTGTCGTTCAGCCAGCCCATCTCGCGCATGCACGCATACTGCGCCATGACGCCGTGCCCCTTGCTCAGCACGAGATAGTCGCGATCAGGATGCCGCGGATCACCTCCGGGATAGCGTACGAAGGAGCGGTACAGCACCGCCATTATCTCCACGATGGAGAAAGCGCAGCCGACGTGGCCCGTATTGCCGGCGCGTGCCATTGCAAGCACAGTCTCGCGCAGCGAACGAGGATCAAAGGTATCGTTCTGAGGCCAGGAATTTAGGGGCGTCATTGGCAGCTCGTCTGGAAAGGAGGGGTGCGTCGTGCCACCAAACGGCACAAACGACGAAGGCAAAAGGTTCATGTCATAATGCCCCTATGGCCGGGTTAAGCACCTCTACACAAGGTGGCAGCCTTTGAGACGTAAGGCTCAGGCGCGTGGCCGACGGAACTGCAGCAATTTGAGGGGCATCCGCAGCCACACTACCCCGCCGCTGAACGGCTGTCCGAGCGCGCGGAGGCTGCGGGCCAGTTCGCGGTTGAGCATTAGTTTGGAGCGAACTCCTGCAGTCGATACGCCACCTGGACGAAAATGAGTAAGTACGATCGGCAGCTTGGCGAAGCTCGCGCCTCGGCCAAGCACCGCGCGTGCGACCAGATCAAAGTCACCTGCGATACGATAGCCCGTGTCGAAGCCGCCCAGATCCTGGATCAGCGTGCGACGCATGAACATTGACGGATGCGGCGGCTGCGCGCCGACCTTGAGCCACCAGGGCGCGAACCGGCCCGCGGAGTAAAGGCGCTGGCCTGTGGTGTTCCCGGTGTCGTCGACGAATTGAGTATCTGCGAACAGGCAATCCACACCCGTTTCTAGAAGCTTTTCGACAGCCAGAGCCAGCGCATCGGGCCGTGATAGATAATCGTCGGCATTCAGAAATAAAAGATAGTCACCCGTCGCGCGTGCCACGCCCTTGTTCATTGCGTCGTAGATACCGGCGTCAGGCTCGCTTTTGGCAGAGAGGCGATCATGATGGTGCTGATGAACCACGTCCATCGTTCCGTCGCGCGATGCCCCATCGACGACGATATGCTCGTAATCAACGCTGGTTTGGCGTGTGACGCTGGCGAGCGTATCAGCGATAGTCGCAGCTGCATTGAAGCTGACGGTAATAACAGAAATGCTCAGCTTCATGTTCTTTTTCATTTCCTACGAAGCGATGCCTAGGTGGCTCTTAATTACGAGTGTTGTTCGGCGCTAAAGACTAGAGAGCCTTGTCAATGCGCAGATGTTCAATCGAGTACTATTTTGCCCCCTTACCTGTCAGCATGGTTTGTGCGGTCCTGATCATAATCAGTATGTCTAACCAAACCGAGAAGTTCTTTACATAATAGAAGTCATACTGAAGCTTCTCGCGCACTTCATCTACATTAGCGACATGACCTTGGTTGATTTGAGCCCATCCAGTAAGGCCGGGTTTGATAATGTGCCTATAATGGTAGAAAGGAAGCTCGGTTGCATACCATTCGGACAGCGCCAATGCCTCCGGGCGTGGTCCAATAAGGCTCATGTCACCTTTGGCGATGTTAAAGAGTTGCGGCAGCTCATCCAGCCTTGAGCGCCGCAAGAACTGTCCTAGTCGGGTGATCCGCGGATCGTTTTCGAGCGTAATCGCCGCGTTTCGGGCTTCAGAAGCAACTTCTGGCGCAGCGTGGCGCATAGTTCTAAATTTATAAACAAGGAACGGCTTCGCGCGGAATCCGACGCGTACTTGACGAAAAAGCGCTGGACCTGGTGAGTCGATCCTGATTACCAAAGCGACTAACAACAAAAACGGTAACAGGATGATGAGTCCAAGCACTGCCAGAATTACGTCAATAAAGGTTTTTGTTTTCAGAAAAACATCATTTGGATTGATTGATCCAAGCGTATTCTCTGAAAGCGCTTCAACTTCGATCCGTCCGGTCAGCTGTTCGATTGCCTGTTTTACGTGATAGACGGGAACGCCTTGTAGTACCAAATCTGTTATTCTAAAATCCCATGCGTCACTATGATCGTGATGCAAATCGGCGACGACGCCATCAAGGCTGGAGACGGGGCCGGGAAATTGCTCTAGCCGATGCCATACGACGTTTTCGAGCCGGTCGAGCCGGTCTGCTCCCCCGCCCGGGACAATGCCAAACGCCAACCTCTTGTGTGCATCAATCTTAAAATAAATGAGAGCAAAGAATGCTATTGACAGCAGATAGCTCGCCAGAAACTGACCTCTACTATAGTCAAATCTGAATAGAAGGAATATTAGTGATAACATTCCAAACATGATACTAAAGCTGGTTATAATATATCCTCCTGCAGCAATACCAGGAAATACATTAAGCCTTCTATATCCAGTATACCCAAGAAGTATTGCAAATACTCCGCTGATAGCAGTGTTATACTGAGTCGGAGAGAATGCCGACACATTGAAAACAAACTGCCTAAACAGTACTGGTATAATTACACAAATAAGAACGCCAAAGGCTATGCGATAGCGAATGCGGTTAAGCCAAGCGTATGACGCATTTATAACAGGACGTTGCTTTGCCACTATAGCGACTCACCGAAGGAATGCATTAATGCCATGAAGCGTACCGTGCATGGGGTGATACGCTATGCCGTGAAATCAGGCGCCCCGATACAGTCAGCGGCGGCAGACCGCAACACAAGACGGCCATAACGTGATCGTGCTCCAAGCCGTGAGGAGAGGGCCTATTATAACCAGTATGCCCTCTGCAAAAGGTGCTAGAATTCCAGTTCTGCGCAATCTTGCACGAGTAACCGTGGTTAGAAATATACATACAAGCATCTGCCTAGAGAGGCACTCAAGCGATCATGAAATGACGACTTTTAAAGCCAGGCTTATTAGCTACAATAAGCTATCTTCGTGATACATAATCGTGGATATCTGCGACTTTACAATAACTATCGCATTAAATCAATGTCTGTGGTGTTGAATACTATCGACGTCACAGGAAGCGAGAATCACCTTTGCTTTGTCGGAGCAAGTACAATGCCGTCGATTTGTCCTGAAATACCACTGATTGCATCTGACGGCTGTACAAATAGCGTCAGTACCTGAACCGGGCAGCCTGCTGGCACAGAGATCGTACCTGTGAACGTGCCGTTCGCTTGCGCCGAATTGGGGACTGTTACGCGGCCAAAGTCTTGTCGCTCACCGCGGCACGTTAGACTCCAGTAAGGAAGCGCACGTGCCTCTTGTTCGATCCCACTGCTACGTCCGGCAAGCCGATACGTACCCGGCGGGAGAAGTTGTATCTGCTGAAGCACCACCCCCCCAATGCTCGCCGGCGCGGAGAACTCGAACGAACCGCCGTTGGGTGTGCGTTGGAACGATGTTGCGATGCTAACCCCGTTCACAGGTGTCCAGTCGAATACCGATGGAGTCTCAAGCGAGGCAGTAAAATGCGGGTCGCGTGCGCGACTACGATCAACACCAGGCCGCAATGTAGCATAGTAATTCCACGCTTCTGAAACCTTACCGGCATCGAGTAGGGCGTTGACCACCGCGGCGCGTACCGGCTCGGGTACTGCAATGCCGCGCGCACCCAACGCCAAGAAAAATGTAGAGGTATTTTGAAGATCGTTCTTCTGTGCGGCGACATAGGTGATGTAGCTATCAGCCCAGAGCGGCTTTGCTGCCAGTGTGTGCACCAGCACGGTGCGTATCGCGGGATCATGCGCAGCCTGCGTCAAGACGGGGTAGAGCATGTCGCCCATTCTAGGCTTTGTGCGTAAAGTTACATCGTACCAGCGCAACGCAGTCGTGACATTGCCATGCGCTACCGCATCCTCGATCGACCACAGCTGTATCTGATCGTTTCGGCGCGACAACATCTGCGCATAGGCAAGAAGGCGACGCGCGTGCGCTTCATTGCCATCCGCCGCAGTGCCGAGGCCAAGCGTTACGGCGGCTATTACCGCCGTCGGGTCGCGGTGCAAAGCATCGAGTGACAGCTTTCGTGCCTCGGCAAGGTCCCGCGCGCTGGCCTTCGGAGTGATGAGTGTACCGGCATGAGCTGCGGACAACCGTCCGTCATAAGGGGTGAGTGCGTCGGCGAATGCGGGCCTCGTTTTTGTTGCGACTTGTGCAATAGAGAATGCAACGCTTTGGAATGCGAGCACCGCGATGCCGCTGGTAAGGGCAAAACGCCCAGCCCATTCCTTGCGAGAGCGACGCTTAAGGGTGTCTGAGCGCGACATACGGCGCGCGCTCAGCTCCGTTCTTTCTTTGTGCGGCCATAATCGTAGCCATATTCGTAGCCGTAACCGTACGCAGCACGCTTTGCTTCGAATTTGGTCAGCACGCCGCCAAAAACGCGTACATTGGCAGCGGCAAGGCGACCCAGTGCGATTTTTACTTGGCTTGCTCGGATCCCGTGCGACTCGACCGCGTAGATTACGCCTTCGACGCGCGCAGCGATCAATGGTGCGTCGGCCAGGCCCATTACGGGCGGCCCGTCGATCACAACATGATCATAATCCTTTAGCAGCCGTTCAATCAATCGCGAGAGACGGTTACCTGTCAACAGTTCCGCGGCGTTGGGTGGAATAGGGCCTGCCGACATCGCGATGAACCCGAAATCGGGCATTGGGAAGATCAGGGGCTCAATTGCCTCCTCGCCAGATAGGAAATTGCTGAGACCACGCTCGTGACCGACGTTGCCGAGGTGGTGGACTGATGGCGAGCGCATGTCGCCGTCGACGAGGATCACGCGCTTGCCTGCGCGTGCAAGCATCGTTGCGAGCGCGAGTGCCGTTGTCGACTTACCCTCACCGGGGCGCGTCGATGTAACCGACATTGAACGAGGTGCACCATGCTCGGTCGTAAAGCCGAGGTTTGTACTGATCGCCAGATAGGCATCGACAAGATCCGACTTGCGATCAAGCAGTTCGTCGCGCGGCGATCCATCGTTGCGGACCTTCGGCGCTGAGCCAAGTAACGGCAGGCCGAGGCGGCGCTCGACTTCGCCCGGATCGCCAAACGCCTCGTCCATCTGTTCAAGGATCAGCGCCAAGACCGCGCCTAATGCAAGGCCACCGATCAGCGACAGGAGCAGATTCAGGAACAAACGAGGACTGGACGGCCTTTGTGGCTCGTCGGCAATATCCACGACCGAGATGTTATTAATACCGACGCCGTTCGCAACTCCGATTTCTTTATAACGCTGGAGTAGTCCGTCATAAAGCGCGCGGTTCGTATCTACTTCTTGCTGATAGATATTATATTGAATGCTACGCCGACGGTTATCGAGATAGCTCGACTTGAGCTGATTGACCCGTGCCTGGAGTGATGTCTCGCGCGCAGCCGCGATACGATAAGCACCTTCGATCGATCCCGATACGCGGGACTCCTCTCGCGTTATTGCACGGTCCAGTTGATCAATCTGCGACTTTAACGCCTTCGCGCTCGGATAGCCTGGCTCGAATTGCACCATCAGCTGCTGATATTGTGCGCCGAGTTCAGCGCGGCGCTGACGCAGGCTGTTAATCGCGATGTTGCCGAGCGTCTCGTTGGACGCGCCGCTTCCTGAACGATAGCGCGCCTCAGCCTCAATCCGATCGGCAACGGCCTGCGTCAATGCGGTATTGAGCGCGGCCAGATCGTCTGCAACAATCGAGCGTTCCGCGGTTCCTTGACCGTTGGTACCACTGCCTTGCGCAGGCAGGTTTATGATCTGCTGATTGGTGGCATAGGCAACGAGTTTACGCTGGGTCTCGTCAAGCCGCTGCTTCTGCAAGCCAAGCTGCCGCTCAAGCAGATTGCGACCATAGGAGGTCGCCTGCACCTTGCGCTCGAGATTGGTTTGGATGAAATTCTCGGCCCACGCGTTCGCGATACGCGTCGAGAATGCCGCCTGGGGACTAGTGAACGAGATGTCAACGAGGCTCGACAGTCGCGTGGGGTTGACCGATAGGTTGTGCTGCAGCACCTCGCCCGCCACGCGTTGGCGCTCCGCCCGTCCCGCAGCGTTGTAACGTCCCCCCGTTAGCTCAAACGCCGGATCCTTACTGGAAATACCAAAAAGCTCGTAAAAGCCCGGGTCGTCGACAAGACGCAGTTGCACAGCGACGCGTTCGGACAGTGCGCGTGATTTCAACAGACCATACTGAGTCTGGTAAAATTCTTGATCGATACCGTTCGACTGGCGTTCGACACCTTGAAAGTTGGTGACCTGATTGGCATCGCGCGCGATTTCGATAGTCGCGGTCGCAGTATATTTCGGAGTCATCAGCAAGGTGATGACAAGTCCCAGAACGACACACGCGACCGTTACAGCGATGATGACGTACTTCCAGCGTAACGCGATACGCAGATATTGCTGGATCAATGGCGGGCGCTCGGTCTCGATCAGGCGCGGAAGGACAGGAGCCGGATCTGATGTGATCGCACCGGGCTGCAGGTTCGACGTAATGACGTTCATGCGTTTTATCCGAACTTTACTGCAGGACAGCGATCAGCGGCGCGGCGAGCAGCGGCGCGACCGAGACCAGATCGCGGAATCGACGTCGCGCAGGGGAATCGCCGACCACAACAACGTCGTTGGCGTAGATTGCAGGGTCGTCATAGTCACCGCGCCGGATAGCTTCGATGTTATAAAGCCCCGCCATATGACGTCCGTCGACGGTGCGCAGGATTACGACTTCGTTTTCCTTGGCGAATTCGGACAGGCCCTTGGCGGAGGCGATTGCCCGGAGGAGCGTCATCTGGTTAGTCACTGGATAAAGGCCGGGCTCGATGACCTGTCCCTCCATCGTCACGACCTGGCTGACCGAGCTTCGGATGTTCACCGTGACGTCGGGGTTGCGCACATAGCGGCTGCGCAGCGCGCGCTCGATCGACTGAGCAAGTTCTTGCGCTGTGCGTCCGTTTGCGTCGATCGTGCCGATCAGCGGCATTGCGATGCGCCCGCCCGCGTCGACCTGCACTTCGCGGCTAAGGTCGGCGATGTTAAAGACGTCGACTTGGATCGTGTCGAGCGGACCGATCAGAGAAGGGCGATCGCCTGCGATCAGATCTTTGCGGCCCGGCGCGGGTAGTATCGTACTGTCGTTCACGACGGTAAGTCGGTCGGTCGAGACAAGCGGCTGCTGGTGCGCACATCCTGAGAGGGCGATGCCGGGAACGGCAAGGAGGCCCGTGAGGGCGAAGCGGATCGTGCGCATACGCGTGGAAGACACTTTACAGGACTGAATGATCTGATTGGTCATAGATGCCGCCCCGTCGAGGGTAAAGGCCCTTTGCCGCGTGCGCCTGCGTCTGGCTGGTCCAGCCAGATCGCCGCGATCATTGCCATCGCCATGATGACAGGGGTGCGCGCAGGATAATCGATGATGCTGGCGATCAGAATCAGCAACAACATCACTGAACCAAGCCGGGGCAGTATGTGCGCCGCGTCACCACGCCACGCGACCATGCTCTTCCACCCCCACCAGCCCAGCGCAACGAGCAATAGCAACAGTCCTGGTAGTCCTGCGTTAAGCACTATCTCCAGGAAATCATTATGCGCATGATTGAAATAGGTTGGCTTCAAGAGTGCGAACGGTTCGTGCATGCGGAAGATCGGATCGAAACTCCCCATTCCTGTTCCGAACGGAAAATACGTGCGGATGATCGCAAGCACGACCGGCAACCCGCGACCGCGCATATCCTGCCCGGTATCCTGATCAACGAGGCGGTTGATCGATATCGCCCGGTCCGCCGCGACGCTCGCGAGCACGAAAATGGCAAGCAGCACGACGAGCCCAACTCCGAGTGCGGGAAGGACCCAGCGCGGATAGCGGTGAAGCGCGGTTTTCACGCCGCGCCAAGACGAACCTAACCCTAGCGCCAGCGCCAACGCTCCGAACACCAGCCCAGCGCGAGACCCCGTCGCCAGGATGGCAAGGATAAGTAGTACGACGAACCCAAGCGCAACCGGCGCTCGAACTTTCGAGCGTGTGCCGTATCCAAATACCCAGGCGGGTGCGATCAAGAGTCCGAAGGAGAGGAACAATGCATAGTGGTTGCGGTTGGCAATCAGTCCGTCAACCGTACCAGGCGTGCCGTTAACGAGCGGGTTGACGATCCGCGTACCGGTGAATTGGATGAGCCCGATGACGAGGGACACAGCGATTACCGCAAGGATCACGTTGGGAAGCCAGCGCTTCTGTTCCTCGCGTACCCCTGTCGCAAGCAGCAGCACAGCGAACGGTACCACCAGCGAGAAGAGCGCGTTGACGGTCGCGCCGGGAACGAGTGACCAGGGTCGCCAGAGGTCGGGCGGCGAGACCAGCGGATCGACAAAGGCCGCCCGGCCGGGAAGCGCGCGCCATAAGCCTGGCGGCAGCGGGATAAGCTGTGCCACGCATAACAGAATCGCAGCTAGAAGGAGTAGCGCTGCGCCGCGGGCTTCTTCGATGCGTGGACGTTGGGCGAAAAGCACCGCGACCACGATCGTAGTCCAGGCCGCTGCGCGCGAGACGATCTGTCCGGCAACATTTTCACGTGATGCTCCCCCTGCGACCCACAGGACGAATAACAGTGCTGCCAGCAGCACGAAGGAGAGCCCCGGGCGGAGGCGGGCAAATTGATGACGTGAAATGGCCATGTCCGCCCCTAGGTCATCTAGCAACGCGATGGAACCGCCGCGTTAGCTTACTGTGCATCGTGAATATCATTACGGCTGCGCGGTATCGTCGTCCGGCTGTGTTCCCGGCGGTAATGTGGATTGCGGCGACGTCTGCAGGGGGAGGCGTTCTCCTGTCTGCGAAGGTCGCTGCAGCGTCGTCGCGGTGCCGATGCGCGCATTGTCGTTTACCTGCGTCGCGAAGGCGCCGGTTGGATCGATTACGCTGTCGGGTTGATAGCGCTCAATCCTAAGCTTGAGGCGCGTGTCGAGTCGACTGTTAATGCGATTGTTGTTCCGGTTTTGATTAAGACCGGCGGGCTCGCCCTTGGCGTTGAGCCTCGCACCGTACGCTGTCGCTGTATCGCGCGCGTTTCGAGTTTGCGCGGTGGCCGCGGTAGCGAGGCAGAGCATAACGGCCCCTGTGGCTATTGCGATCGCTGCTATGCATCGGCCGTTCGTCATCTGCACCAATCCGTTGTAGACACACCCGCCTGTAGACACCCGCCGAAGTGTATCGTTGTGGAAGGGACTAGAGTGTCGCCACCGCCGCGTCACCGGGAAAATGCGAACGCGCGTATCTTGTCACATCGCCACCATGATAAGTCGCGTTATCGACGATCACCATTTGCTTTCCCAATGACGCCACCCTTATGCCCGATAAGTGGGTCTTAGGGACCACCGCCCCCTGATCCGGCGAATATGATCTTCTCGGCGCCTGTCTAGGGGCAAAGCGGCACCCGCATTCCAGCGGCGTTACGCGCACCACGCAGCTCAGTCTCACATTCCCGGGAAACACGGCTGTCTGCCGCCGCCAAGGCAAAGCCTAAGGCGTGCTCCTGTCGCGGAGATCCGGTTTCGCTGTCAAAGGAGCAC